>Ga0075163_10000946_pt1 | contig 38666 bp, 27 predicted proteins | sample JI1023141ADNA_FD_71478 | JGI IMG/M metagenome (GOLD analysis project Ga0075163, IMG submission 71478) | Wastewater effluent complex algal communities from Wisconsin, to seasonally profile nutrient transformation and Carbon sequestration -... | ecosystem: Engineered > WWTP > Effluent > Algae...
TTGAGCGTGAAGGTGACGGCGTGGTACTCGCGCTCGGCCTTGGGGAACAGCGCGACGGCCTTGTAGACGTCGGCGCGGTTGCGGGCCGCGGTGGCTGCGGCCTGGAGCGCAGTGTTCTGCGGGGCGGCATCGGCCTGCTGGCGCGCCAGCGTGGCATCGGTCTCCAGCTGCGCCGAGGTCTTGGCGTCGGGCTGCGAGCCGGGGTTGGCGATGAAGTAGGTGTCGCCGCCGTTGACCGAGAGATCCTCGATCACGTTGCCGAGGTGGCGGTACGAGTAGTAGGCGCCGACGACGATATCGTAGCCGACGTCGTACTGGCCGCCGACCACGACTTCGTCGAGGAACTGGCCCTTGAGGCCCGGGGCGACCGGTGCATAGACACCGCCACCGGAGAGCCGCGGATCAGCCAGGTTGCAAGGCCGTCCGGGGCCCGCTTCGGGCACGGGGAGCGGACGGGTGCCGGTGGGGATGATCGGGCGCGTGTTGCAGTCGCCGACAAAGCCTCGGCCGACGAGGAAGCCCTCGCCGCTGAAGGCGCGGTCGTTGATGTCCATGGGGATGGACTCGTAGAAGCGACCGAAGTTGGCGTAGATCTTCGCGCGTCCCTTGCGGGTCGGATCGTAGGCAATTCCAATGCGCGGCGAGAGGTTGTCGATCAGGTTGATCTGCTTCTCCCCGTTGGTGCCGTAGACCTCCTGATCCTCCCAGCGCAGACCGGCGTTGATGACCATGCCCGGGATGAACGACACGTTCCAGCTGTCGCGAAGGTACAGAGCGTAGTTGCGCGAGACCGTCGAGGCGCGGAAGTGATCGAAGCAGTAGCGGGTTGCCATGCGGCCGTTGCGGTAGTCCTGTCCGCAGGGGACGCCGACCTGTCCGTACTGATCCGTCGGCGTCGGCAGACCGTAGCCACGCTGGATGCGAATCGCGGTGCCGGTGCCGTCGGTCTGGAACGACAGGTGGCCTGCGAACGGATTGTTGGGATCCGCATCAAAGGCAGTGCCCGTGTACTTGCGGGTGCCATCGTTGGCGTTGTTCTCGAAGTCGAAGCCGAGCTTGATGGCGTGGTTGCCGCCCGCGTTCACGAACAGCGTTCCCGATGCCTGCACCGCGTGACGCTGCAGGATGCGCGTCGGGGTGTACTGGCCATAGCCGCCGGTGAAGTAGTTGGTGATGGGGCAGGGATTGAACAGCCGGCGACCCATCGCATCGGTCACGTACTGACAGTCGGGCACGGGCTCGAAGTCAGACAGCGAGTACGGGTTGCTGGCGCTGGCGCGATAGTTGGTGTTGCGGCGGTCGGGATACAGCGGGGTATCCGACATCCCCTGATAGTGGAAGCCGTACAGAACATCGAGCTGCAGCTTGCGGTCGAGCAGCTTGCCAATGTAATGGATGTTGGCATCGTGGATCTGCGTCGCGCGGTCGTTCTTGATTGCGTCGAGGTTGTTGCGCAGTCCCAGGCCGCCCAGGCTGTTGTAGAAGCTGTCGAACTGCGGCGCCCCGATATAGCCCAGCGTGACGTTGTGGTCGGGGTTGATGTTGAACTGGAGCTTGCCGATCCAGTTGTAGATGCGCTGCGTCTGATCGACCTCGCGGCTCGAGACCTCGTTGGTCTGAAGCGCCAGCGTATCCAGACCTCGCGACAGCTCGGGCGAGCTGAGCCACGACGGAGCCTGATAGTTCGAGTCGCGCTGCGCCTGATAGGTGCCATCGGGATTCATCATTCCCTGCACCTGCGTGCGCACTGCGCGCTCGGTCCGCGTGATGGTCGTGGTCGGCGCAAAGCCGAGGTAGAACCAGACGCGATCCTTGACGATGGGACCGCCGAGCTCGAAGCCGAAGTCGTACTGGCTGTACTGCCGCGTGCGCGTCGCCAGCGCTTCGCCAAGTCGCGCCACGGTGTTCGGCGTCGCCGTGTACGGCGCCCACGATCCGAACACGCCGCCGTGGAACTCGTTGCTGCCGCTCTTGGTGATGATCGAGACAATGCCGCCGGTGGCGCGGCCGTATTCCGCCTGGTAGCCACCGGTGATGACGTTGACTTCTTTGATGAAGTACTGGTGCAGCTGGGTCGCGACCACGCCGGTGTTGAGGTCGGTCGTGTTCAGACCATCGATGATGATCGAGTTCTCGTTGCCGACCGAGCCGCCGAAGCTGACGCCGACGTCGCCACCGGCCACGCCGCGCGGCGCAACGTCCGCAGAGCCTGGCGCCAGCGACATCACGGACTCGAACGTGCGGCCGCGGACGGCCGTGTTCTGGAGCAGCTCCTGGTTGACTTCCACGCCGGTGGTGGCGTTGGCAGTGTCAACGTTCGGCGCGCGCTCGCGGACGACGATCTTGTCGGCGCTGCCCTTGTGGGTCGGGATCGCAACGCTGATGTTCAGCGTCTTGTTCTGCGCGATGCGCACGCCCGGCCGCTCCACCACAACGTCGTTGAAGTAGAAGCGGACGATGAAGTTATCGCCCGACGGCAGCTGCGTGATTAGATAGCGACCGTTCTTGTCCGTGATCTCGGTCTGGTCCCCCTGGAGCGCCGGGCCGGTGACAACGATGGTGACGCCGGGAAACGGTCGGCCCGTGTCCTTGTTGGTCACGGTTCCCTGGATCTGACCGAACTGCATCTGCGCCAGAGCTGGCGACGCCAGAAGCACGGGGGCAGCCATCGCGCCCCCGGCGAGCGCCATCCGCAGGATGCCCGCCCGCCTGACTTTTCTCCTCATGATCTGATTTTCCTTAGTCATGATTTGCCACTAGCACTTGCTGACCGCGATCGCGTCGGCGACCTTGGTGTAACCGCTGGTCGCCGGCATCGTTCCGAACTTCACGGTGATGTTGATGTCCGAGGCGATGTTGTGCTTGCCCTGGCCATAAGAGGCGCCCTGGGCGACGTCGAACAGGCTGCCGGCCGGGATGCGGATGCTGATCTCGCTGGCCGTGGTCGGCCACGTGCCTGCGGTCGGGTACACGTACAGCATGCGCTGCGAGTCCTGCGTGCAGCCCATCGCGCCCTTGCGCACGTTGCTGGCCAGCTTGATCGGCACCGCTGCCCCACCCGGCGCCGCAATCGCGGTGGCGGCAATCGAGTCGAGCGCGCCCGGGAACAGCGATGCGTTCATGCGCAAGACCACTGCGCCATCGCGCGGCTGCTCTGCGACCATGTAGCTGCCGGTCTGAGCTGAGTCATACACCCAGGTGTCCGCGTCGCTGTCGCCGCGGCCCACGCGCAGGACCTTGAACGCCTCGGTCGTGAAGCTGAGGATCGCGCTCTGCTCTGCGGTGGGCGCCCACTGATTGCCATCGCGGCCCGAGATGCGGTTGTCCAGCTGCACTGTGTAGCGACCACCGGCCTCCAGCGACGAGCGCGGATCGGTCGGATCCACAACCATCTTGAGCGATGGTCCGTACGGAACCGTCGTCGGATCAAACGTAACATTCGAGCCGCTGATGATGAGGAAGCGGCGCAGCGCCGGCAGCCCGCTACAGTCGGCGCAGAAGAGCTTCACCGCGCTGGCCAGGCTCTGCTTGCCTGGATCCTGCGTGGTCGCGTCCTTGACCGGATCCCAGTCGTTCGCCAGCTCCATGCCGTTGAACAGCAGCGGCGCCTTGTTGAACACCACGCGCATGTCCGAGCCCGAGTCCGGCGTCGGCGGGCTCTTGAACTGCGAGTACATGTCCTTGAAGACGTCGTTGTAGCAGACCAGGCAGACCTGCGAGTCGCGGTTCGAGTCCTGCGTGCAGTCGATCTGATTGGTCTGGACCGGCTTGCAGTCCGGAAGGCTGGTATCGGTGAAGGTCGCGTGGTCGCGCGATCCGGGGTCGGACAGCGTGAGCTTGATGACCTGGATCGGCCCATCGGGTGACGGCTCCTGTCCGGTCAGGATGTCGTTGCAGCCGAGCGCGAGCAGCGCGGCACTCGCCAGATAGAACGGTTTTTGTGACGACCACATCTCAGTAAGCTCCCATCAGTAGCGCCCCCCGTATACAACGGTCGCCCCGGGAATGTCACCAGCCAAAAACCCCGCCCTCGCTACCGCCTCTTTTTTCCAATCCCCGGCCGCAGGTCGCATCCAGAAAACTACAGAAGTCAGGGGGTTGGCAGCGCTTTTGATGCCGATGCATACTGCGCCGATGAGCCGCTCCCTGCCGCCCTCGCTTGCCTACTTGGAAGATCCTGCTACCGTCGCTGAGCTGAGCGCCCGCTACCAGCGCGACGGATTCCTGGTGATCCCCGATGTGCTGCCGCTCGAGGACTGCGCAGCCATGATGCAGCGCGCCACGCAGCTGGTGGATGACGCGGATCTGGGCGATGCCCTGAGCGTGTTTTCCACAACCGAGCAGACGCGCACCACGGACGAGTATTTCCTGAGCTCGGGAGATCAGATTCGCTTCTTCTTCGAGCCGAGCTGCGTCGGTCCCACTGCCCAGCTCACGCGTCCGCGCAGCCTGGCGATCAACAAGATCGGACATGCGCTGCACGATCTGGATCCGCTGTTTGCGCAGAAGTCGCGCCTGCCCGCGCTGGAGGCCGTGACGCGCCTGGTGGGGCTGGTCTCGCCGCTGCTGCTGCAGTCGATGTACATCTTCAAGGCGCCGGGCGTGGGCGGCGAGGTGGTCAGCCATCAGGACGCGACGTTCCTGTACACAGAGCCCATGACCTGCACGGGACTGTGGCTGGCGCTGGAAGATGCGACGCTGGAAAACGGCTGCCTGTGGGCGCTGCCCGGCGGCCATCGCCTGGGCCTCAAGCGTCGCTTCGTGCGCACCCCGGGCGGCGGCACTGCGTTCGAGTGCCTGGATGAAGCGCCGTTTCCCGAGGCGCAGATGGTGCCGCTGGAAGTGAAGGCCGGAACGCTGGTCGTGCTGCACGGACTGTTGCCGCATCGCTCGGGCGAGAACCGCTCGCCGCGCTCGCGTCACGCCTACTCGGTGCACCTGGTGGAGTCGGCTGCGCACTACCCGGCAGAAAACTGGCTCCAGCGCCGGCCGGGCTCAGCGCTGCGCGGCTTTGCCCAATAGCTCCGCGCTGCTCAGCTGACTGCTGCTCTGGCCTATCTGCTCCAGCAGCTGCCGGGCGGCTGCGTGATTCGGCTCCAGGCGCAGCGCCTCTTGATAGGCCGCCGCAGCTGCCCGAAGATCCCCGCGCCCCCGATGCAGGCGCCCCAGCGCGACCCACGCCGCGGCAGTGGGTTGCAGGCGCAGGCTGCGCTCAAACTCGATGGCCGCCGCCGCGGCGCGTCCCTGGCGCGCGTGCAGGGTGCCCAGCGCAATATGGATCTGTGCGCCATCGCGACCCAGCGCCGCAAGCCGCAAGCTCGCCTGCTCCAGGCGATCCAGATCTCCTGCTGCAAAGGCGCGACGGTGACCGACCTCTTTTTCCCAGGCGATCGCGACCCACGCAAACACCGACAGTCCGCCCACCGTGATCAGCGCCGAGGTCGCAAGCAGCGACGAGCCTTCACGCGCGGCACGCTGCCCTGGCGCAGCCGATCTGTCACCCGCGATCAGCATCGAGCTGAGCCGCGGATCGCGCAGCTTCCAGATCATGCCGTCGAGCCCGAAGTGATGCAGGTTCACCGCCGCTGCGACCAGAAGTCCCAGACCCGCGTCAAACGTGACACGCCCCAGCGCGCCCGGCGCAAACAGCATCGCCGGCACAAACCACAGCGCCGCTCCGACGAGCGTTGCCCGGGCCAGATACAGCGCCGGGCTCGCCGCGCTCGCTTCTGCACCCGGCTGCGCACGGCGCTGATAGTACAGCGAGATCCACAGGTACTGAACGCAGTGTCCGACGGCAATCCAGATGAACGCCAGCGCCACGTGATGGGTGGGATAGCGGCCGCGTGCAAGCAGCAGCCCCAGCGCCGGCAGCGAAAACCAGATGAACTGACTCAGCAGCAGCGCGCCGGCTGGAAGCAGCCTCTGCGGCCGCGCGCTGCGCAGCATGCGGCGGATCGCAACGGTCAAGGTCAGCGCATAGATCAGCAGGAGGATCGGCGCCGCAACCTGGGTCACCGATTCGGAAATTCCGACGGGCACAAAGCGATATCCGCTGCTCGCAAAGTAGAGCGGATCCGCTCCGCCGGCTGCGTTGCGCTGGTGATAGCTCAGCAGCACAAGCAGGTACGAGACCACGAACGACAGGCGCAGCCACCGCGCTGCGCGTCGGTCCAGCTGCACACCGCGGCGACGCAGGAATAGCATGGTCAGGCCGTAGTTCTGCGCTGCGTAGTGCCACGGACTCAGGCTCAGATAGGCGGTGATCTGCCACGATCCCAGGCGCGGACTCACAAGCCCGGCGAGGAAAAGCGCCAGCACCGCGGCGCTCAAAGAAAGCGCCGGCATGGCGTATCGCCGCCGATCCTCGGGCGTCGCCGCGATGCGCAACAGCGTCGCTCCATAGTGCGGGATGCCCGTCACCAGAATCAGCAGCGGCAGCCACGGCGAGATGCGCCCCATGTCCGGACGCATCAGAAATAGGAGCAGCGTCAGCGCGGCATAGGCGCCGCCGCAGCCGAGCAGCAGATCCGGAACCGGACCAAACAGCCAGCCGCTGCGGCCAGCCGCGTCTGCCGAAGCTGCGCGAGCGGGTGAGGCGCTCATGCCAGCCGTCTGCGCGCCGGCAGGGCAGGGGGCTCCACTGCGTGCAGGCTCGCAAGTGGACGGTGCTGGAGCTCGCGCCACTCGGCGGGCGGACGCTCGGCAAAGCGGCGAAACGCGCGATTCCACGCCGCCACCGACTGATAGCCCACCGCTTCCGCGATCTCCTTGAGCGACTCGCTCGGCTCGCTGAGCAGCCGCGCCGCCGACAGCTGCATGCGCCAGCGCGTAAGATAGCTGAGCGGCGGCTCGCCCACGGCGCGCGCAAAGCGCTCGGAAAACACCGAGCGCGAGAGGCCGGCGCAGCGCCCCAGCTCCCCGACCGTCCATGGATAGGCAGGGCTCTGGTGCATGCGCGACAGGGCGCGCGCCACCAGCGGATCCCGCAGCGCCGACAGCCAGCCCTGCTGTGCGACCTCGCTCCCGCGCAGCCAGCCGCGGATGCACTGGATGAAGATGACCTCGACCAGCCGGTTCATGATGAGCTCTGCGCCCAGCTCCATGCCCATCACCTCATGCGCGAGCAGCCGCAGCGTCATGGTCAGCCACTCCGACGCTTCGCCGGCGCGCAGCACGATGCGCGTGGGCAGCTCGTTCTGGAGCGGCAGCATCGTCGGCCCCAGCAGCTGAAACTCGCCGCACACCAGCAGCGTCCGACCGCCGCCGCCGCCCCACACCGCTGGACCTCCCCCGTGCAGGATCTGCGGGTGATCGGAAAAATCGACGACCTTGGCCTTGCGCCCCGGCTCATCGCCCAGCGTGTGCGCGTGGCCATGGGGCAGCAGCACCACGTCGCCGCCCACCAGCGCCAACGGCACCTCGCCGGGCTCGCCGGGATCCGCGGGCTTATTGATCGTCAGCCAGGCCGAGCCGCGATCCACGATATGAAAGATGGGATTTTTGCGCGCAGCAAAGTGGATGGCCCACGGCGCCGACAGATCCGAGGCGCAGTAGCGAGCCTCGCTGAGGCGCAGGGTGCCGAGCACACTCGCCAGGACATCTGCGCGCCGCCCCGGCCGCTCAGCGCTGGTATCGGACCTTCCCCCATACGCCTCGTCGGTTTCCTGCGGTTGGCCGCGCTCGTGGTCATACGATCGAGCAATAGAAAAGGACTTTTGATTGCTATTCATCCTGGCCATTCAGACGTAAGATTACCACACCCAAACTGCTTTTCGCGGCCTCCATGGGGGCCGATATGGAGTGAATTCGATGAGTCAGAATGCAGACCTTCACGTCGTCCTGGGCTCTGGCGCGCTCGGCCGCGCTGTGGCCCGCGAGCTCCTCTCGCGGGGACGCAAGGTTCGTATGGTCAGCCGCGGCGGTCGCGACACGCCGGCCGGCGCCGAGTCCGTTCGCGCCGATGTCAGCGACGAAAAGGCCGCCATTGGCGCCTGTGCCGGCGCCGCTGTCGTCTATCACACCGCGACGCCCGACTACACCAAGTGGGCCGAGCTGTATCCGCCCATCCAGCGCGGCGCCATCGCCGGCGCCAAGGCCGCCGGGGCCAAGCTGATCAGCGCCGAGAGCATCTATATGTACGGGGCCGTCGACAGGCCCATGACCGAGGACATGCCGCACCAGGCCACGACGCGCAAGGGCCGCATCCGCGCGCAGCTTGCGGCCATGGCCATGGAGGCGCACGCCCGCGGCGAGGTGCGCGTTGCGCTGGGTCGCGGCCCCGACTTCTACGGACCCGAGGCCGCGCTCACCACCATCTATGGCGACCGCGTATTTTATCCCGCCATCGCCGGCAAGAAGGTCAGCGTGATGGGCAAGCTCGACAACCCGCACACGTTCATCTACATCGAGGATTTTGCGCGCGGGCTGGTGACGCTGGGCGAAAACGAGCAGGCGCTGGGACAGGCGTGGCACCTGCCGTGCGCGCCGACGATCACGCAGCGCGAGCTCCTGAAGCTCATCTTCGAGGCCACGGGCAAGCCGCTGAACGTGGGCGAAGCGCCGAGCCTGGTGTTCAAGATCCTGGGCCTGGGCGTTCCGATCATGCGCGAGCTCAGCGAGATGCTCTATCAGTGGGAGCGGCCGTATCACTTCAATCACGACAAGTTCGATCGGGCGTTTGGCAAGATCCCCGTGACCTCGCACCAGGACGCGGTCGGCAAGACCGTGGAGTGGTTCCGCGCCCATCCCCAGAAGTAACAAGAGACGCCAGCGCCGCCGACCGCCCTCCGCAGGATTTCGCCCCGCCGTCCGCCAGATCGGGTAAATAAGTTCGCAATGAGCTCGCAAATCAGCGGCGGTGCGCCGTGACCGCGTTCCTTGGCGGCATGACTCCAGCGGAATTCCTGCGCGACCACTGGCAGAAGCGGCCGCTGCTGGTCCGCCAGGCGGTGCCCGGCTTCGACGGCATCATCGATCGCGACGCCTTCCTGGCGCTGGCCTGTCGCGAGGAGGTGACCTCGCGGCTGGTCATCCAGCATCCGCGGCGCAAGAAGTCGCGCTGGGAGCGCTTCGATGGACCCTTCGATGCGCTGGATGCCAGCATGCTGCCGCCCAGCCACTGGACGCTGCTGGTGCACGGGCTTGAGAGCCTGGTGCCCGGCGGCTGGGAGCTCTTGCGCGAGTTTTCATTCATTCCCACGGCGCGCATCGATGACCTGATGGTCAGCTACGCCAGCGACGGTGGCTCCGTGGGGCCGCACGACGATCTGTACGATGTGTTCCTGCTTCAGGGACCGGGGCGGCGGCGCTGGCAGGTGAGCACGCAGGCGGATCGCACGCCGGATCCCGATGCCGCGATCAAGGTCTTGAAGACGTTCGTGCCCGAGGAGGAGTGGCTGCTGGAGCCCGGCGACATGCTGTATCTGCCGCCCGGCGTCGCGCACTGGGGCGTGGCCGAAGGGCCGTGCTTCACCTACTCGATCGGGTTTCTGGCGCCGTCGCACCGCGAGCTGGTGCAGAGCTTCCTCGGCTATCTGGGCGAGGTGCTGGAGTCGGGTCTGGATCCCGATGCGCTATATGAGGATCCGGATCTGAAGGCGCAGAAGAATCCGCTGGAGATCGGCGATGCGATGGTCAGTCAGGTCGCGTCGATCCTGGGCCAGGTTCGCTGGGATCAGGCAGCTGTGGGCGAGTTCCTCGGACGCTTCCTCACCGGTCGCCAGCCGCCCACCGCGTTCGCGCCGCCGCGGCGCTGCCTGGACGAGTCGGCGTTCGAGCGCCGCTTGCAGTCCAAGGGGCGTCTGGAGCTGGCGCTGCCCACCCGCGGCCTGGTGCGCGGAAGCCGGCTGTTCTTGAATGGACAGTCGCATGATGTCCGGCCGCAGCAGCTGCGATTCTTCAACCAGCTGTTCATCGATCGCAGCGTGCCCTTGCCGCTGCGCATCGATGAGCAGAGCCTGGCGCTGCTGCACGGCTGGTACTCGACAGGTTATCTGCGGGTCGCGTAGCTCGCGCAGCACAGGCGTCAGCCGATGGTGATGGCCTTGGACGCGACCAGCGCGCCGTCGCTCTGCTGCGACACGGTCATGAGCACGGAGCTCAGCGTGAGGCCGCTGGCGACGTTGTCGCGGGCGTTGGTGGTGTCCTTGTTGCCGCGCGCGCTGTACGACCCGTGCTTGGTGTAGACCGCGGTGGTCAGCGCCTCGTCAAAGAACAGCTGCGACGTGACGGAGCTGTGCCCGTTGGCGGTGACGATGAAGTGCACGTGCGTCGTGCGGCTCGCGTACCAGCCGGGGAAGATGCCATCGATGGTCACGCGACCGCTGGCATCGCTGACCTGGAAGCCGCGCAGCCACTTGGACGCCAGCGCCGTCGCATTGTTGCCGGTGCAGAACGAGGCGTTGAGATCCGAGAGCGAGCCGCCATAGCCGGTGCCCGAGTCGATGGCCTCGGCCGCCTTCGAGTAGGTGCCGGCCGGCGAGGCGTACCAGATCTCGACGAACGCGTTGGGCACCGGGTTGCACGAGCTGTCGACCACCACGAACTCGAAGCGCGTCGGCAGGCCGATGAGCCCATCGGTCACGTCCTTGCGCAGGTACGTATTCGAGTGGCAGGGCCCCTTGTTCGAGTCCTTATAGGTTGTGCAGCTGCTGCCAATGCCGCCTGCGAACGGGTTGCCGTAGTCCTTGTCGGTCAGAAAGGCGCCGGAGCCCACCGCGAAGCCGCCGGCGTCAATGATGCCTCCGTCTCTGCCGGCGCCCGCATCCGAGTTGGAGCCGGTGCTCGTGTCGGGGTCAGAGGTCGAGCTGCCGCCACACCTGACAAACAGCGCGAGCGCACCCAAGCCGCCGGCGGCACTGAGAAAGCTACGTCGAGATGAGGTCTTCATGGCTGCTCCTTTTGCTCGTTGAGAGTCTCGCTGGCGTGGGCCAATGACCGCCTCACGTCTTCACGGTCAGAAGTCAAAGCAGCGCTCATGCCAGCTGCTGCGAAATCGGGATCTCCGACGAGAAACGCCGGCATTCGCTGCGGCCGCATGCCGTGCAGCCTGCAGATTTCGCAGCAAAGGGGATGCGGATCCTGCATGACTGCGAGTACACCCCTGTTACCCCAAGCTGATTACCGACATAGCCGGCTTGCGTTGATAAGAACGGTTCATTGAACAAAAACGCAGAGTTAGGCGAAGTGTGGCGAATTCAGCACAGGTGAGCGATGCGATTGGCGAATATGGTATTAAATTAAAACATATCCATCATTTATAAATTTCCGCACACCCAAAATGGGCAATGGCAAAAATTGCCTTCTCATATCGATGTAGGACAAATTTTGCACTAATTGATTTTTAATTGATGCGATGGTCGGCGATTGTGTATAAGATAATTTTTGAGCGGATCGACACCGGGAAAACCCGGGCTCTGCTAGAGCACACCAAGGCCGATGGATGGCTGCGGATCATTGGCTCTTAGTCTGCCCGCTTGCAGCCACACTCGCTGCGCCATGGGACCACCCTGAGCTGTCTTCAGAAGGCTGTCACCACGACGGAGATAGAATGCACTACGGCTGCGTTGATTGCTATACATCCCATACCGATAACGCTCTGGCGGAAGCCTGTGCAGGCTATCCGAACGTGAAATCTGCGCTCCCCGACTGCGTACGAAGTCAAGAGCGCAGGTGCCGGCCTTGAGTCTCTAGCGCAGTGCGGGCCGTGCCTCAGGGAATCACTGAGACATGGCCGGTCGCTGGGCTCGCTGTGCGTGTGCCCGGAATCTGGCTGTCGCTCAATGTTGCGACGACGGTTGACAGCTTCCAGGTACATGCGGTTTGTCACTCGACAGGAGGACTGGATGCTGATTCGTGGATTGCTGGCAGTTCTGTTCGTTTCTATGGTTGGTTGTGGAGATGGAGCGGATCTGCCTGATGATGCCAATGACACAGCGAGCGATATGCAGGAAATTACGGTGAATTCTCTGGCTGCTCTCGAATGGGCCAACGGCTGGATCGGCGAGGTCAAGGCCCAGCCTTCGCGACTGCTTGAGAACGAGTACACGGCCTCTTCGACCACGCTGACGCGCATGAGCAGCGGCGTGAAGGCGAAGAACCGCAACGTCTGCGGCACCCTGGTCACGCAGCTCTTCCAGAACAGCGTGGGCTTCAACTCCGACGACTTCTACCACTCGTTCAACAAGGCCATGGATGGCACCTGCGATGTGGGAACTGTCGACGGTAAGCAGAAGGGCACCAACAGCCCCAACGCCTCACAGTATCGCTACAAGATCGCCAACTGTGGCGGCACCGGCCCCATCAAGTTCACGCGCCGTGACACCATCGGCGCAGTGCGCGCCGGCGATGTGCTGGCAGTCTCCTACCCCGAGCGCACGGACATCACGGGCCACGTGATGATCGTCCGCTCGGCGCCGGTCGCGGACAAGAAGCTGCCGGCAGGTCCCAGCGGCTCGACGGCCTACGCGGTCCAGATCATCGACTCGACCTCGACTCCGCACGGCTCTGCCGCGGCCTATCCCGACTGGCGCGGCGGCAGCACCGGCCAGGGCATGGGCAGCGGAACCTTCGTGCTCTACGCCGACAGCAAGGGCCTGATCGTGGCCTCGCGCTGGAGCGCCACGGATCCCCATCTGTCGCGCACCTCCACGGATCGCCTGGCCATCGGCGGCCTGCGCTAAGAGCACCTAACAATACCGGCTCGGTCGGCTTTGGGGATCCCCTGGCCCCGGCGCATCGCTGCGTTGCTCCTCGGTCACAGGAGCAATAGGCTCTTGCGCCTGCTCCTCGTCGCGCCTTGCGCTGCTTGGGGCTCAGGCCAAATCCTCGGTCGCCAGTATTGTTGGAGCTCCAACGACGCGATCGAGGGTGCGGAGAGGCGAAGGGTTGATCAGCGGCCTGATACTCGATGGAAAAACGGGATCAAAGGTTCCGGGCGGTGTCTGAGATGCACACCTTTGCATGAGACGAATAAGAGGCGCAGCGAGTCCAGAATCCAAATTCACGAACGCGCAAAAAATTGTCACTTTCACAGGCAGACGCAGGTAGCAGGTAACGGTGCCGACTTGGGAATGAGGACTTGGGAATACCTTGCCGAGCGACGCGGCAACTGGAGCAGAAAGCTGGATGCAGCCGTCGCTGATGAGCTCGGGAAGATTACCCCTGAAACTGCGCAATTTCTGCGCACTTTTCGGAGAGCAAATTGCCCCAGGAAATTGCCCAGAAGCGTGCGAACTGCGGAACGGTGCGCATGCCGTGTGCCGCCAGCAGCCCTGGCTCGGCAGAATGCTGCAAATAGCCGACCTGGGCAGTGTCCAGTCGGGACTTCCCATCGAACAGCCCTGATCATCCAAGCGGCGCTCAGGGACTTAGGGGACGCTGAACTAGGGTTCTAAATACAGAATACAGATAGTTGGCGAAAAGGACGCAATGCGGCCATGGCTCTTCGCTTATTCTTGTTAAAGTTTGGTCGATCTGGTGCCGTCAGACGAGGTATGATATAGTTGCCAATTTTAGTGTAAAACTCAAACGGAGGTATGTCATGCATGACATCGATAGTTTTAATAAGCTCTTGAAATCTGTCAAAAATGCGCAGGATCTTATTGATATCTATCTCGAATATGAACCTTACACGATAAAGTCTGAGAAAGACGATCCTTCGCAAGGTCTCTTTTATTGCTCGGGTGCCGCAAAATTGGTGCTCACTTATTTCATTAAAGAGATAAAGAAGACTAAGATAATTGATGCCCTGGATATCGATCCTAATCAGATTCCCACGCTATCCCAGGGAAATGTAGATACTATATGGAGTGGTCTTCGAAAAATTAAGGAAAATTATGTCGGAGTACTACAGTCCGCCGGTAGTTTTGGACACCTTGCAACGTTCGTCGGGATGCCAAGTAAAGATCAGTGGGCTTTTTACCAGGCCAATGTTAATGCACCAAAGAATGAACAATCTACCCTGGTTCCATTGCTCAATCCCGATAAAACAAACTGGTGTTTGAATGATATGACAGAAAGCCAGTTTGAGAGTTTACTGAAGGGCCTGACAAATAAAAAGCGAATTCAAAGCATCATTCCGCTACCAGAGAACAAAGTAGACCACGTTCTTCCCTGGCTTATACAAATATACTACTTTAGCGGAAAGCCCGTAAAGCTCGATAAGAAATTATTTACGGTAAAAAATTAACAAGCCTAATCAACTATCCTACCAATGCCTCGACGTTCGGGCTGGTCAAACGATGTTGGTTGAGTCGAAACGTCTAAGAATTCTACCGAATCTGCTCGTCAGCTAGTAAAAGATACCCCAACATGGTGTAACGGCCTGAGACCATGATCAGAGCGCCAATTGTCTGCGTGAGTAGTGCAATGCCCCTTCGCAAGGGAGGGCGCGAATCGCCCGTCTAAAAGTCCTATGCGTTCACGAAAGTCTCCCGCCTGCAGCACGTGTACTGCGGTAAGAGCCTCGTAACGAACTCAACCAGAGACGACGGATCTCATTGCGCGAGCCAGAACGGATCCCATTGAGCGAACTCAACTGGTGGCTCGCCCCAGAAGTTTTGACCGGTTGACCCAAGTCTGCTCTCCCTCGGGGAGAGAGGTCGGGTGAGGGCAGCGGCGACCGTCGCGATACCGCCCTCACCTAGACTCCCGAAGGGAGCGGGATCGGAGGCGTCCCACCGGTCAAATTCATCGGGGCGAGGTACTAGATCACCTTGCCCGGACTCAGCTGGGATCAGGTAGCGCGGACCATGACATTTCTGTTCGCTCAGATGGCCGAGCTGCCGGGGGCGGTCGAGCCGGTGAAGAGCCTGTCCTCGCGCGAGACGCTGCGAGAGCTGGCGCGGCGGTGGGTCGGCTCATCTATTTTGTCGACGCGCTGGAAGATCTGAAAAAGGATCTGGAGCGCGGTGCCTACAATCCCTGCCTCGGGCGCCGCCGGGATGGCAGGAACGGGATTTCGCCCGAGCGGGTGGCCGGGTGCGTCGAGCAGTGGAGCGCGATGTGGCGGCGCTGCTGAGCCTGCTCTCAGCGCTGTCTCTGGGGCGCCATTGGGCCGTGCTGGAGCACCTATTGTGCGAGGCTGCTGGGACTGCGGCAGCTGTGGCTGCAAGTAGCCGCCACGCAGTGTGCCGTGCGAGCCGGGACGCCGAGAGCCGCGCTCACCGGCCGAGCGGTCAGTTGTAGCTCACTACGTTGATCTTGCACGGGTACTGTTTATGGTTGTCATCGTATTTCGTCCAAGATAGCGTCGTGACGACGGATTTGTCGCGTTTGTACACGATCGGCCACCCTACCAGCGGTCGCTCCGCGCCAGTGATCTCGAACTCCGCCTTGCATGCCAGCGCGTGACCCTCCGTCTGGGTCAAGCCCTTGAACTGCATCCAGCTCAGCTCCACAAACTCGTGCATGATCACCAAGGCGGCCGAGCCCGGGCGGATACCGTCTCGAAATTTTTCCACGTCGCTAATGTCGATCAGGTACTTGGTGCCATTTTTGTCCTCGATCGGCCCGCCGCCAACGACGCGCTGATCGTTGCAGACGATCTCTACCGTCGCAGACTTTTTGAAATTGATGAGATTGGAAAGCACTGTCACCAGCGCCTTTTCGGCCAAGGGCGCCTCGTCGTTGATTTTGCTCTTGAGCGAGACTTTTCCGCTCTGATTGGCGAACGTGACCTGGGATGCGCTCAGGGAGTCGTTTAGTACCGTGAGTACCCGCTTAATGTAGTTCTTATTTGCACTAGTCAGAATTAGCATGACCATAGCATCTCACAGGACGGGATCCTCGAACAAGATAGCCATGCGGTTCCCTTGCGTCCCGGCGGAGCCTGGGAAAGGGAGGCCGGATCCGAGGGCGGGCAGATACCGGTGTGTCGCTTCACACAAGCTCAGCGATCGGGAGGGCGCGGCTTTCGATTGGCGAGGGCGTTAACTGATCCTATCGGTGCTTTTGGGACACTCATCCTAAACCGTCGCTTCGTGACGCCTTGGCGAAATGCACGTTCATTCGTCCCATGCATGCTGGCCCTGTACGTCATCTCGCATCAGCACCTCCGCTTCTCATCGGTCCTGCAGATGTTCGTCCCCGACTTCGTCGTGGCGATGCCGTTCCGCCCGATGGCCGGGCTCTACCTGGGCTTCCACTTCCCGGGCATTCCGTTTGAGTATCTTGTGACCCCCAAGGTCGGAATCGAACTGGAACCCAAGACGCTAGGCTTCCTTTCGCTCGATGGCAGCCCCTGTGAAATCCAGTACCTGACGACGCTCTCTGTGGTCCTGCGTTAGGGCGGCGGGCATCCGCGCCATCCATGCGGGTGTGCGAGGCGCCGCAGCCAGACTCGATCGTGTCTCGTGTCGCTCACTGCGCTGGCGCGTTGATCGCAAACCTCCACCGAACCAACGCGGGCTCCCAGCTTTCCTGCGGATTCGCAAGCTCCTCCTTCGGCTTGTGCGGCCTGTCGGTCGCGGTATATGATTGTGACCGTGGCAGCCGGCTTCCGAATCGCAACCGATTCCTATAAGAGGGTCATTCGGCTGCTCGGGGAATTGGGCGAGCTGGCCAACTCCCCCCCGGACGAACTGCGCCGGCATCTGCTTCAGGGCCTGTCGGCCCTGTTCGGCGGCCCCGTATTCTGGACGATTTTGCGCACCGAGATGCAGCATTCCGTCGCGCCGGAGGCGTCTTTGGCCATGGCGCAGACTGATGTCTACGGACTGGTCGAATGGCAGCTGCGCCACTGGCAGCAGACCATCGCCAGTCGGCACGTATACCAGCACCCGATGTGGGAGCGCCTTCATCGTCAGCCAGGCCGACTGCGTACCTTTCGGCGCGAGCAGCTGGTCGATGCTCGTCACTGGTACAGAAGTCCCTACGTGGCCGAGGTCAACCGCTACCTCGGCTTAGACGACGTCCTGGCTAGCGCGGTACCGCTGGGAGATGGCACGGAGGCCATGCTGGCCCTGTCGCGTCCGTGGGGAGATCGCCGCTTCGATGCGCACGAATCGTCGCTGATCGAGCTGATACAGCCAGCCATTCTGTGGGTTCACCGCGCCTCGTGCCGTACCGAGGAGCCGTCGGGACTCACCGCCGTCGATGCGCGTCTGCGACAGCTACCACCGCGCCACCACCGCGTGCTGAACCAGCTCTTGCAGGGACTGTCGGAGAAGGAAGTGGCCGCCACCTGCGAGCTCAGCTTGCGCACCGCTCACAAGTACATCGAGCAGATCTATCGCGCCCTGTCCGTGAGCAGCCGGGCCGAGCTGATGGCACTCTTCATCGGCCAAGCGCGTCGGCCCGGCTGACAACGCCTGACCAAACCGGCTCGATCAGATCGTAGTCAAAGATCTATCTGTTGGCGCTCTCCCGGCGCTCAGTACAGTTTCGGGTGGCTGTCCGGGACCGACCTTCTGCTGCGCTGCGTCACTAGGAGGCATCCTATTTGATGCCTTTCCGGGGCTCGGATGATCGACGCAGGAGAAGGCTTCAACGCTGTCTGCGCAGCCATGGGCCTGACAGCCAACTGTTCTGAGCGAGAATCCACAGAGCCGGTTTTCTTCCAATCAAGGCAAACTCAAGGACGGGGATGGTGACAAGTCCTGCCGCGCAGTTGCATGGGAAGGAGATTAGATCGGGGCACGGAAATATGGTGATAAGATCGGACTCATGAACTCGGATGGCGCCGACGACAACGATCACAAGTCGAAGGACGTCATGCACTATTTGAACACGCCCGTGACAGACTCAGACGCCGTGTGATCAGGGACACTTCGCGCAGGACGTCTTGCCCAGCTTGTCGCAGATCGCGCAGTCACAGAGGTCGCGGAAGATGTCGCACACGGCCGGTGCAGAAGCAGGGCGATTTGTTCCGTTATTATTGCAGTTGGGAGAAGCGCGCATGGCCGCGAGTTCCAGACACGACTGGCAAACGGAGTACGTCATCACGAAGCCCCACGCCGAGGCATCGGTATAGACGGGTGAGGTCTTTAGCAAGGCCACGGCCGCCTTGCCGTTGGCCGCCGGCTTCCCATCCACCGCATAGCTCTTGTCGGGGTTCTGCACCACCGACAGAGACTTGGCGCCATCGGAAAAGGTCAGGCTGTTCGCGAGGGGATCGAAGCTGAAGATCCGCCGATTGCCCGTCACCGTGTCATCCACGGTCAGCGTCTGCTTCCCGCCGGCGGTTACCGGCTGAACATCCAGGTCGAGGTCGACGTCGTGCGTCCCAAGGCCTGCGATCTCGACGTCGCCATCCTCCACAAAGTCCTCCTCCCCGCTGCTCGTCACCGTGTGCTTTGCCGTCGACCAGTCGAGGCCTTCGACCTCGAAGCCCAGCTCGGAGTCGCCGTAGAACTTGGCGGCCTTGCATCCGCAGAGCAGGGCCAGCACACACCCCAGCAGCGGCGCCCAGCGCGACGTCCGCACAGCAGGCGAGCGCAAGCCGCGCGGTGCTCCATCGGTCAGCGATCCATTCCCTCGTACCCTGAATCGAGAAGTCATGCGGTTCCCCCTGCAAGAACGTGGAACAAGGCCCGATGCATGTGCGAGGCAGCACCAGAAGCAGGTCCACGCTCGACGTCCCTGAGGCGCCGTCACCGCGAGAACGTCCCCGCTTCCGGATCTGCAACCCAGCGTAGTCCTGCTGCGAGCTGCGACGCCATCTAGCCAAAGAGCTACGGTCCCGAAGGCCCGGGAAGCGGCGGTCCCACCCGCCTCCAGTCGACGGCAACCAGGACCTCCTGCCCGGGGGCCACCTCGATCGCCACCAGCGTCGGAACCCAGCTGCGCAGCCGCCGCCGCAGCGCCGCCGCGTCGAGGGCTGCGGCTGTGGCTTCGGCCGTCGCGAGCGCCGCCCCATCGAGCGGCCAGCGCAGGAGCGCCCGCGCCGGCTGCGTCTGTATCGCGGTCGCTCGCTCGGTCGCAGACAAGCCAGCGAAGAAGCGCGGCGAGTAGTGCAGGCCGCGCTGGCCGATCGGGAAGGGTGGCGCCACGACCGTTGCCCGGCTGCGCGCCGCGAGCGCCCGCAGCACGGGGGTCGACGCACCAAAGCAGGTATCGAGGACGATAAGCTGAGGGCGGAAGCATGCCACCGCCTGGGCCAGCGCCGCCGGAGACTGTCCGGCCTGGGTGTCGCTGCCGCCGTGACCGGCGACGATGACGGTGTCGGCGCCCACCGGTGGACAGCGAAAGCCCTCCAGGGGATGGTAGGAGCAGCTGCCGGGCGGGCAGTCGGGGCGCAGCCAGGGGGTGTGCTGCGAGTAGAGCACTGCCGTCGTAGGCGCCGGCACGGGTACGTCGTCGCGGCTGCCGTACTGGGGGGACCAGGACAGAACCCCGCTCCGCTGCCGCTCGCTGCGCGCCAGGATGCGGCCATCCGGGGCCACAAAAAAGGAGCGGCTCCCGCGCGAAGCATAGACCACCGGCAGCCCGAACTCGACGGCACGCAGGACGATGTGCGCCATCACCTGGCGCTGCGCCACCTCGCTGCCCGCCTGATAGGAATCGCCGGCCAGCACCGCCAGCAGCTCGCCCCCGGCGGCGCGGCCGTCGCGAATCAGCTCCCGCGTCATGTACTCGAAGCAGATCAGGGCGATGACCTTGCGGCCACCGACCTGCAGCAGCGGAACCCGCCGGCCCGGCTGAAAGCGCTGCTCACCGAGCCCCAGGAACGTCCCTTCCGTCATCGGGAAGAGGATCCGCTTGGCTCGTGAGCCGGTGATCACCCCGTCGGGCTCGACCGCCACTGCGCTGTTCTGCTGGCCCTGCGGCAGCAGCGTGATCACCCCCGCCAGGTGGCTGGTCCGTGGGCCTCCCAGCGGGACATCGAACCGGCTGCCGGCGACTGGCCCTTCGCCGACCGGTGGCCGCTCGGCGAAGGCGGTCTCGGGCCAGACCACCAGCCTGATGCCGTCGCCGCGCACCTGGGGCGGCATGAACTCGGAGGTCATGTGCACCGCCCCGATGCCGGCCAGCGCTTGCGGATCGCCCGTCGGCAGCGGCGGCAACAAGCACAGCCCGACGATCAAAGCCAGGGCGGGCCAGGCCGCTCGCCGCTGGCCCAGCGCCACCGCTTCACCGAGGCTGGCGGCGATGAAGAGGCAGGCGATGAGGGTCGGCCACATGCCGATGCGGCCGAGCAGGCGCAAGACCGGCTGGACCTGCGCCTGGGTGAACAGCCAGTCGTTGGCGATGTGCGTCCACAGCGACAGTAGGAGCTCCCCCAGCGCCCACAACGGCGGCAGCCAGAAGCGGACGGCCAAGCGGCCACGAGACAGCCAGGCGCCCAGCGCAAGGGCGCCGAGGTTCGGCACCATCTGGACCACGATGAACCCGGCGCCGATGGCGACGATTCGCGCGGGGGCGCTGAAGAACGTGGCCGTCATGGCGAAGGCCCAGTGCAGCCAGATGGCGTTGGTCAGCAGCCGCCCGATGGCCAGGCCCAGGAGCGCCCGGCGTAGCGACGTCGCCCGGGCCAGCGAGCCGGAGAAGGCGGCGATCCCCGCCCAGGCCAGAGCCCACAGCGCCGGGTGCGTCCCCGCCGCGCCCAGCAGCAGGCCCGCGAAGACGGGCAGCACCAGCCAGCGAGGGCCGGCAGGGCCCGGGCGCAGCATCGGGCGCAGGCCGGATGCGGGATCCGGCCCGTTCACATCGACTCCGCTGCGGTCCCCGCTTCGGCGCGTAGCTCGACCGTGAAGTCGCACGGAAAGCACGCCAGGCACGCCTCGGTGCGTCGGCCCGTGTAGCCGAGCTTCTGCACCACCCACCCGTCCACCGGCGTGGCGTCACAGCCGGTGAAACTGCCCGTCGGAGCGCCGGGGCAGCGGAGGCCGGTGAGGTTGCCACAGGCGCCGGCACAGCCGAGCCCGCCTTCACAGGCGCCGTCCGCCGCGCAGCCTGCATAGCCTAGCAGTGTGTCGATCACCTCGACGAGCTCGTGCTGGCCGAGCTGCGTCTCGTTGCGCAGGGCGGTCGTGCCGGGCCAGCAGAGCGGCCACGTTCGCACCAGCGCCACGCCCGTCTCCCGCCCCGCCACCGCCTGCACGTCGAACTGCCCGCAGGGCTGAAGCGACAGCAGCGGGAGCGGGCCGAAGATTAGATACACCGGCGTCGCCTCGGCCGGCGCCCCAGGCAGCTTGCCGCTCTCGATGAGCGCCGCCAGAAACGGCCCCGCGCTCTCGATCGGCAGCGCCGCTGCCGGGGGCGCGATCACCGAGGAGCCCCGATAGTCGAGCACGGCCTCGCCCTGAAAGTAGCTGGCCAGGTTCGAGCTCCCGAGCAGACACGCCATGAACTGATCGAAAGCTGGGCGATCTGCCTCGCTGCCCTGCAGCCACAACGCTTGGATGGCGAAGCGGCGGACCTCGCCCGACCGCTGCGCCTGGCACCCGAGGACGCCAACCGCGGCCAGCACCAGCAGCAGCGCACTGCGGCCCCAGCCATCTGCGCGGGCACAGCGGCGGCTGGCAGCGGCTCGCCGAGCGCTCACGGTAGTCGCCCTCCCGGTCGTTGCTTGTACATGCCGCACGGCGGGGACCGCTCTGTCATCTCTCAACCGCCTGATGACCTATCAATAGGACCGCCATTCGCTAGAGCTCATTGACGATATTGAGCAACGGCTGCAAGACCATCGAATTGACCTTCTCCATGGTTTTCGGCGCCGGTATGCCCTCATTTTTCATTTGTTCTCCAAGACTTTTGATGGTCAATCCAAGTGCCTTACTCTTGTCGTGAAAAAGTGAGATAATTACCTGCAAGTCTGCACCCAGATGTTCAATTAGACTACAGACCGCTTTAGCTTTCTTTTTCACTTCATCTTGGGTAAAGGTCCGCTCGTCCTTGGTCAGCTGTTGATCGTCTACACCTTTTTGTAAGCTCAACACTTTCTGTTCAAAATCCTTAACCCTGATAAGAAGGCCATGCATTACCTTTATTGTCGAATTTAGTGTTTCAATACTCTCCTGGAGGTAGTACTGAACCCATTCCTTCAAATACTTTTCAATGGCAGCGGCCCCCTCCTTCTTGGCCTTATTGCTACTGTTCTTCGTGGCCCATTTTTGCAGATCAACGAGATATGTAATAATGTTTTGATCGAGCTTTGCAGCGGCCTTCTTGATTTTCTCAAACAATTGAGGATAATTTGTGGATGTCAATTTGTCGGAAGCCGGAGTCAACACTTTCCAAAAATCGATGAAGGAATTCGTCATGCTGATCAAGCTCAATCCCGCATCAACATTGTTCTTGTTCCTTTTAGAAATCCACTGGTCTTTGGTCGGAACTTCCCTGAAGTGTTGCGCAAGTTTCATCTTTGCCATGTCGTCAATGCTCTCCCGTCTCGCCTTATCCGTCGAAACCGACAAACAGGCCTGTGCGCGCCATCGTGTCATGCCGCCTGCTCCATCGGCAGATAGCCATTCGGCTACTGCACGGCGGCCACACCGCGGGCGGACGCAGCTCAGTCCCCCGGAGAGACGTCCGTGGAGCCGGCAGCAGGATTCCGGGACGCTATCCATGCTTTCACATGGGTGCTGGGACTCCTATGCTCGCCAGGATGGGCGATCCCGGGATGAATGCCGGCGTGCAGCCGACAAAAAGGAGTGTGACCGATGCGAGGGAAGGAACGTCCCGGCTTTTTTGGCTGTTCGAGGCTGACCCCGTTGTGCGGCCTCGGGGCGATAAGCGCCTGGTCAGCTGCTTGGGCACAAGCGAACGCCGCGCCTGTCGGGCTCTTGGGCATCGCCGCTCCTCGCAACGCTACCGCAGCCGCGCGCGACCAGAGCCGCTGCGCATGCGGCTGCGCGACCTGGCGCTCTACTCCGACAGAGGCAAGTGGAGGCTGCTCATATGCGAGCGCGGCAAGACGAAGTCCATCATCCTGCCCAGCAAAGACGAAGCCGAGTGAATTGACAGAGGCTCATTGGTAATACTGAGACAGACTACTTACTGGATGGCGTTCTCGCTCAGCGGGGGGAAGCTCATCCAAGTAGGGCAGCGAGCGCAGTCCTGCCTGGCTGGCAATCTCATCGCTGGGGATGTCCGAGCCGTCAGGCAGCCAGATGTGGCCAGCGACGAGATAGCGCAGCCCGGCTGCCAGCAGGGGATCTAGGTTTTCTCCCCCATAGGCTGGCACGGGCCTGTTGAGGCGCAGCAGAGCCTCGGAGTCTGCCTCTCCTATGAGTCAGCAGTCTATCGGCCGAGCAGCTGGCCCGCAGCCTCTCTCCTGAAACTCTCGCCCAGCTGCGCGACCTCTTGGCCCAAGCCCCTGTGCATTCCGTAGAGAATTCTCAACCGCCCGTCGAGCCATAAGACCCCCTCATTCTCATAAAATACCTTTGATCTCGCCTTGATCGCCCTTGTCTAACCCACCATCGTCCCTCGATATTTACCCCGCTCGCCGTTAGGAGCTCTAAGCGCGACTGACCGTCAGATCTTGGCGTAGTGGCGGGCCTGCTGGGAGGCGTATTCGCAGCCGGTCTCGTCGAACATGGCGATGCTGCGCAGGAAGTGGGGACCCGCGGCTGCAGCCTCGCCGCGCTCGTGCAGCATGCGTCCCCACCACAGCTCGGTGAGCGCTGCGTTTACCACCTGATCGTGCGGCTGGCACACTGCGAGCGCCTCTGCGAAGTGCAGATCGACCTCGCGCAGATCGGCATCCAGTCGCGCCAGTGAGCAGGCCCAGGTTCGCTTGGCCACCGCGTGTGAAAACGGCAGCGATGCGCGCGGATCGGCGCTCACCACGGCCTGCGCCTGCCGCAGCGCATCCTCCGGGCGGTTGGCGTTGAGCAGCATCTCGGCCTCCGCAGCCTCGAACCAGTCGCCGACGATGCCGCCGCCCAGCGACTGGCGGATGTCGCTTGCCTGCGCGCGATGCGCCAGCGCCTGCTCGGTCTGACCCAGATGGCTCTCGGCCCACGCCAGCTGATCCAGGGACAGATACAGCACCAGCTTTTCCGTGGATGGCTTGACCTTTTCGATGAGCGGAGTGACCGCTGCAAGCGTCGCCGGCCAGTCGGCCGCGGTCATGTGGACGCTCGCCTTGCGCAGCAGGAACAGCTCCATCACCAGGGATCGATTTGAGCGCTCGGCCGCTGCCTTACCGAGCTCCAGCTGATGCAGCGCCTCCTGATAGCGTCCGCGTCCGGCCAGCGAGATCGCCAGGTAGCACAGGCTGCTACAGAGCTCACCCAGATCGCCCAGCTCGGCCAGCGGCTCAATGATGTCGGCCAGCAGCTTGCCGCCGCGTCCGAATGCTCCCTGGCCAACGAGAGCGCGCGCGATTGCGCTTGTGGGTGTGACCAGGAGCTCGGCGCCGCCGAGCTGGCTGATCACGGGCATCGCCTGCTCGAAGTGTGCGATGGCCTCATCGGAGCGTCCGGAGTAGTGATGCACGCGGCCGATGAAGTAGGCGACGTAGGCCAGGCGCTGCCGATCCTCGACGCTGGCGCCCTCGGTTCCGGCCAGCGAGTCGAGCAGCGCGCGCGCCTGCGCCAGCTGCTGGAGCAGCTGTTCGTTGGGCTCGTTCGTCAGGCCGACCTGCACGCGACTGAGCAGGATGTCCACCTGCACGCGCCGGTTGTCAGGCGTATCGGGAAGGTGGGCCAGCGACTCGCTGGCCGCCGCATAGTGCCGCCGCGCTTCGCTGTGCTGGCTGAGCTGTAGGGCGCCGTGCCCCGCATGCATGAACGCGTGCATCGCCTCTTCGTGATCGCCTGCTGCTTGATGGTGATACGCGAGCACGGCCGCCGACTCGCCCGCAGCTTTCAGAAAGCCTGCCGCCAGCCGATGTCCGAGCAGCCGATCCTCGTCCGAGAGCAGGCTGTAGGCAGCATCGCGCATCAGGGCATGCCGGAAGCGATACTCGGTCTCGTTGCTGAAGCGGCTGTCGTGGCGCTCTTCCAGCAGCTCCTGCTGCACAAGCAGCTGCATCCAGCGCAGGGCCTCGGAGCGCTCCAGACCCAGCAGCCCCGCGACGCCGCCAGCCCAGCAGTGCTCGCCAAACACGCTGGCCGCGCGCAGCACCCGCCGCGCTCCAGATTCAAGCCGCCCGATGCGCCCCTGGAGCATCGCGAGCACGGTCTTGGGCAGCTCCTCACCCTTGCCCTCCGCGATGGCGCGGATGAGCTCTTCCAGAAACAGTCGGTCGGGCGAGCTGCCCGCCGGTACATCTCGACCCGGGCTGGTTGCGAGCACCTGCTGTGCACCAGGGCTGGATGTGGGTGCCAACCGGTTTCCCTGTGGGGGGCGTGCCGCCAATGGGAAGGTCAGATGCCGGTGCGCTAGATGAACGTGTGGAACAGGGTGATCAGGCGGCTGTTATCAAGCAATATTATTTCGGGACGGCCATCGCCGTCCATATCAGCAAGATAGCTGAAATTAAGTAAACTGTACTTGGTCGATAGATACTGCATCGCACCAAACTGCCCATTCCCGTCGTTCAGTCTTAATCCTGCAAGTTCATTGCTCCCCCCCATATCGATGACAACCAAATCAGGAATCTGGTCGCCGTTCAAATCGGTCGGCGGCAGATTGGCTGTTAGAGCAATAGCCTCACTATAGACTTGATCAATCACAAACGTGCCACTGCCTTGATTAAGCATTGTCTTGAGAGGGGATGCAAGTCCCATTGCATTATAACACCTTGTGACAATATCTTTTTTGCCATCCCGGTTCAGATCCACCAGAAAGACCATAGAGGCTCTTAACTGTTCGCTCACATCGCCCAACGGGATCGACGTTGCGGCCTGGAAGGTGCCATCGCCGTTGCCCAGAAACAGGCTCAGATCGCCGCCGCCGGCACCGCCGTTGTTGGCAGTGAGCAGATCGAGCTTGCCGTCCCCATCGACATCGCCGACAGCAGGGTAGGGCTGCGGGCCCGTACCCGTGGTGCCAGTGAAGACCAGGGTGAAGGCTCCGGTTCCATCGCCGCGGTAGACCTCGATCTGGCTGGTCATGCGGAGCGTCCGGACCAGATCCAGCTTTCCGTCCTGGTCAAAGTCGCCCACCGTCGAAAATGGAGCCTCCTTGGGCAGGTTCCTGGCCCCGGTCAGCTCTTGGAAACCGCCGCTCCCATCGCCTTTCCACAGACGGTAGTCCAGGCGCAAGGGGGTTCCAGAGTCATAGCCGACCAAGATATCGAGTTTGCCATCCTGATCATAGTCTCCTGATTTTGAATAAAACGGTTGTTGCATACCGGTGATGGTTGGTGTGCCGATTGCGGCAAATGAACCATTACCCATACCGCGATAGACAGCGATGGCATATTGCGCCGGTGAGCCTGTCGCGGTGGTGACGGCCACATCTGGTATGCCGTCCCCGGTAAAGTCGGCCACGCGAATATCTCCCGTGGCGCTCGGTGCGGGGGGCACCACTTCGGCCGCCATCACGGGGGGCCTGTAATAGGTGAACAGGTCGCTGCGCACGACCTGCTTGCCGTTCGGGTTTTCCACCATCACGGGCACAAGCCCCTGCACTGTAGGCTGAGCAGGCACATCCACCAGCAGCCCGATGTAGCGCTTAACACCCGTGTGCATCTCGGCGTACTGGGGCGCGGGCCCATACGTGATGTCGTCGTAGAGTCCCCGGCTGTCTAGCGCGACGCGCGTCGCCGCAATGCCGTTGACGGTGACCTTGCTCTCGGGATGCCAGTACCTGCCAATCAGGGAGATCTGGAAGTCGGTGTGGTTTGGGCCGCGCAGCGGCGCGATCACTTGGAGCTCCGGTGCCGGCCACTCCTGCACCATCAGCTGATACTGGGAAAAGTGCTCGATGCTGGCGGCCACCGTGCCGCTGGTTGGATCCAGCTGAAGCAGCGGCTGCGGCAGCTCGGGCTGCTCGGTCCCGCCTGAGGTCACGAGCAGGCTCACCATCCAGCCGGCTGGCACATCGCCGGAATGGTACGGCAGCGTCAGCACCACGGGCTTCAGGAAGGTCAGGCCGTCTGGCTCCAGCTGAAGCGATGCACTGACAGGCTGTCCTGTTCGCACCAGCTCGCCGCCGCGCGACATGCGGATGGTCGTGTCACGACTGAGGGCGCCTGCCGGGATTTCGAGTGTAGTGCCGGCCAGTTCGGGAAACCGCTGCGGGTCAATATGCAGCGTGCCGCCCTGCGGACCCACGGTTTCGCCGGCCGGGTCCGGCCCACAGGCCGCAGCACCCAGAGCGAGCAGACAACATAGGCAGATGGTCAGGCGATAACATTTCGACATTAATATTGATTTCCTTTGGCTTAGATTTCAATTAATTGTGGCGTTCACATCCACAACACAAGGATGAGAATCCAATAACTATTAGCGCATGATCATGAATACATGAGGGCGAGTGTTTCGCCTGTAAGATTTTCGTGCTTTATTCGCGACAGCATCCCCTGCATCGTTCGCGACAATTCTCGGGAACCCTCGCCCAGCGAGCAGGTTCGTACAGTGGTCAGCGGGGGAGCGCTTCACACAATTTGCGACTGGCTGCTTCGGTCCGACAGGCGCGGCGACAGCGCTTCTTCGATGCTCGGTTGTGTGAGATTCTGGTGAGAGTGCGGTAAGGACAGGGCGCGGTCCTCCAGTCTCCGGCCAGAGCTGCAACATGACCATCTCACTGCTCCGATTTGCCCCGTTCTCTCTTGAGCTCGCAAACCAGCGCCTCATCGGGCCGCACGGGGTGGTTGCTCTGCGTCCAAAATCCTTCACTGTGCTGAGGTATCTGGCTCAGCACGCGGGGCGGCTGGTCAAGAAGGCCGAGCTGCTGCAGGCCTGCTGGCCAGGCGTCGTGGTCGGTGACGCTGTGCTCAAGGGGTGCATTCGCGAGATCAGAGATGCGTTGGCGGATTCCGTTGCGGAACCTCGATACATTAGAACGCAGAGCCGCTTGGGATACTGGTTTGTTGCGGAGGTGACGCCGGTTTTTGCCGACGCTGGGGGCGCTTCACGCGCGTCTCATAAGGCCGAGCCGAAGGCTGCTGTCGCCTTGCCAGCAGCCGCAGAAAATGGCGCTGCGAAAGGGCGACTCCCTCTCCCATTGTTGGGGCGCGAGGCCGACCTTGCTCGGCTTGACGAATGCCTGGCCCTTGCCGATGCGGGCGCAGCACAGACCGCTTTCGTGTCGGGTGAGGCAGGCGCAGGAAAGACCGCGCTCGTGGACGCCTTTGTTCGTCGATGCCCGTCTGACAAGGTCCTGGTCGGACGCGGGCAGTGTATTGCGCAGCAGGGTCCCAGTGAGTCGTATATGCCGGTGATCGCCGCGCTGCACGAGCTTGCGAAGCGCTTGGACAGCCGTCAAGTGAGCGAGTGCCTGCTCCAGAATGCACCCACTTGGTTGATGCAATTGCCCGGGCTGGCCGATGCGATTGACCGGGAGCGCTTGCAGCACGAATCGATCGGCGCAGGCCGTGAACGCATGCTGCGGGAGGGCGCGGATGGGCTGGCCGCGCTGGCTCCCAATCACTGCGTGGTTGTGGTGATTGAGGATCTACAGTGGGCGGACGCGGCCACGATCGAGTTTGTGACCTACGTGATGCAGAGACGCCTGAGCGCTCGGCTGCTGCTGCTGGCAACGGTTCGCGAGACAGACGGTGCTGCGAGCGCGAACTTATCGCATCTCCGTACTCTGAGTGCCCGCGGCCTGGCGGCATCGATCAAGCTGACGCCGCTCACCGTTTCGGCGGTCCATACCCTTGTGGGAGAACGTCTGCCCAGGCTCGCTCAGGACGTGGCCCACCGGCTTGCAGCTGCGGTGCACATCAGGACGGATGGAAATCCTCTGTTTGTGGGCGCCGTGCTCGATGAGCTGTGCGAGCGCGCACTGCGCCGGGGGGGCGAGGACGGGCCCGCAGGCGACGTGCTGATCCGCTCTGCCGAGTGCTCTCTGCCGCCGTCCATTCAGGCTCTTGCCGAGCAGGTCGTGGCGGCCCTTTCATCGGAAGACCAGCAGGTCCTGGAGGCGGCGAGCGTCGCTGGAGAAGACGCCACAAGCGTTGTTGTCGCGGCCGCTCTGAGGCACGCGCCCGCAGACGTGGAGGTTCGGCTCGAAGCGCTGTCGCGCAGACAAAATCTGCTGAAGCCGTTTGATATTCAGCTCTGGCCGGATGGCAGCGTCTGGGGTCGATACCATTTCGTTCACGCACTGTTTCGTGACGTCTTGTATGACCGGGTCGGCTCTGCGCGCAGGGCGCGTTATCACCTCGCGATCGGCAAATATCTAGCAGAACGGGCCGGTGAAACATCGCCAAAAAGCGCAGCAACACTGGCCTATCACTTTGAGCAAGGTGGCGACCTTCCGAGCGCAATTCACTGGCTCGCAGTGTTGGCATGGCGCGAGGTCATGCACCTTGGGGATCGCACCGCTGCACGGCATCTTGACCATGCACTGACACTCGCTGAGGGGTTGTCCGGGGATGCTGCCCTCGAGCATGTGTTTATCACGCTGGAATGTCGTGCTTTGCTATCGGCCCGACTGGGCAACTTGCACGTTGCGATCGGGGACTATGAGCGGATTGTGCGACTGGCAGAGACAAAAGATCAGCTGCACTGGCAGGCACGCGGGCTCGCCGGGTTGGCCGCTCTATTGACGTGGGTGGCCCCGGCCAGCGCAGTGCTTGCTAGTGAGAAAGCTGAGCTTCTGGCCGCGCGACAATCGGACGACACTCTGAGGATCAAGGTGCGCGGGCTGCATGGCTTCTTGCGCTGCCTGTTTGGTTCGCACTGGAGTGACTCAGACGCGGAGGCCAGTCTGCAAGCCTCCCAGACTGCGCCCGTCGATGCAGAGCTTCCGTCGGGGAATTTCTGGAGCTACGGCGTGCAGATCCTGTCGCTGCGTGGAGACTACGAAGGCTCTCGAGCTGCTGCTCAACGGGGTATCGCTCTGGCACTCAAGCAGAACGATCCCAACGAGTACCTCTTCTTGCGCTACCACCAGAGCGGGGCGCTGTTCTCGCTTGGCCGTTTCGGCGACGCGCTACACATCTTGGGCGATGCGCAGCAGATCGCGCAGCGCAACGGCGACGTGGGCTGGGCCGTGCTTTTTGACGTGGGCCAAGCGTGCATCGAAGTCCAGTGCTTTGCGTTTGCGGATGCCCTCGCGCGCAGCCAGCGCGCATTGGCTTTTGCCCGTCAATCTGCCGTCCGCTTAAGACCCCTGGAGCTGATGAGTCATTCCATCTTGGCTCTGGCGCTGGTCGGTCAGGGGAAATTTTCTGAGGCGAATGACGCAATTGCTGCAATGGAGATCGGTGAACCCCTATCCTTTAATACGAGGATGACTATACACATCGCCCAGCTGGAGTTTGCGCTGGCTTACGGTGACTCTACAAGGGTGGTAAGCCATGCGAATGCGTTGCTTGCTCTGACCCAGCCCGCCGGGGAACCAACCGGCCTGGTGTGGGCCAGAAGAAGCCTGGCGCTGGTCGCCGGTCGAAGCCACCGCTGGGACGATGCAATATCGGAGCTTTCGCACGCAGCCTCCGTGCTGGCGCACAAGCCTGCTCCGGTTGCGGCCTGGCGGCTGCATCTGGCCGCCGCTGAAATCTATGCGGCCCAGGGCAGGATCGACGACGCCAGCCATTCCCGAAGACAATGCGCCGATGCGCTCAGCACAATCGGCCGCAGCCTGGAAGGGTGGAGCGCACTTCATCAATCCTTCAATGCCCACCCCACAGTGGCGCAGGTCATGACACATCCGCAGATCAGACGCTGAGGCGATTGGATGACCGTGGGGCGGCGTCCTCCGAAGCGGGAGTGGCCCTGTCATCGCGCATAAGAAGGATCGGTGCGGTCGAGCTTTCGCAGCAAGGCTGGCCAGAGGATGTTCCTGACCATCTTCTGCCAGGCCGCGACATCTCGGGAAATCGCAGCTGTCTTTTCGATGGCTGCTGGAGACGGCCAATGGATCTCATTAGCTCGGGTCAGCGCGTGGATCCTGACCTGAAGCGAGCAGGCTCGTTCCAGGGCATATATGCGCGTGAATGCTTCGCCCATGGTTTGACCCAGCGCCAAACTTCCATGATTTCTGAGAATGAGCATGCTCTTGTCGCCCAGGTCTCGGACCATGCGCTGGCTCTCATCGGCGTCCAGGACTACGCCACCATAGTCATGATAGGCGACGTCTTGATAAATGGATGCGGCAAGCTGATTCGTCGGCTCAAGACCCTTGGCCAGCGAAGCCACGGCGATACCATCCAGGGTATGCAGATGAATCACGCAGTGTGCGTCTTCTCGGGCTTGATGAAGTGCTGAGTGTATTGTGAAGCCCGCTCGATTGATGAGCTTCTGCTGATTTCCGATCGCGCGTCCTGCTAGGTCAATCTTCACAAGCTGCGAAGCTGTGACCTCTTCAAATAGCAGACCAAAAGGAATGATCAGGAAGTGGCGCTCTGGTCCGGGAACGCGAGCCGAGATGTGCGTGTATAGAAGCTCGTCCCAGCCTTGCTGTGCGACCAGTCTGTAACAGGCCGCCAGATCCACACGAACCTTCCACTCAGCTTCGTCCATGCCATCCGGTACGCTAGGCGCAGGTCCGACATTGAAATTCTCCATTTTGCCTTTCATTCTCCAGCTCGCAGCGAATGCTCATCAGGGTGGCAGTGGGTCGCTCGTTGATTTCCTGTGAGCGCTCGGAGCGGGCTGCTCACTGCGTGGGAGATTCAGCGGCGCCACGCGATACGACCAGATGCAGCTCCCGGTGGTCCACGTAGGCCCTCAAGTTGCTCAAGAACAGCTCGTCGGACCTCGGCAGCACCGACTTCGATGCGCCGGCGCAGTGGGCGGTGATGCGAACGCGAGGATGACTCCACAATGGGCTACTTTCCGCAAGCGGTTCTGTCTCGAACACATCGAGAACGGCTACACGCGGCGCCTCGCGATCCAATCCTTCAAGGAGTGCGCTTTCGTCGATCAGGTTTCCTCTGGCGATGTTGACCAACACGGAGCCCTGCTTGATGACTTGGAAAGCGCTGCGATTGAACAGGTGGGTGTTGTCGCCAGAGCCTGGAGCGCAAAGCACGATCACATCGGCCTCCGGCAGCCGAAGATGCAGCTCCTCAGCTCGCACCATCTCGTCCACGGGCTCATCGCCCCTGGGGATTCTCCTGACTCCCAGCAATCGGGCACCCAGTGCATGCGCTCGCTCGGCCACTGCTCGGCCGATGCTTCCCATGCCGACAACCAGCCAGCAGCTGCCCTGGACATCCCGGAAGCTCAACCTTTCCCAGCGTCGATTCTGTTGAGCCGCTCTTCTCTCTTCAAATGGATGAAATGACTGGAAGACCGACGCCAGCACGAACTCGGCGATAGCTGGAGCCATGGCATCCGAGCGCGTGAAAGTCGGAACTTTCGCGATCATGGCTCGCATCATGGGATGTTCGTGACCAGCCGCTGAAAAATGAAACCAATCCAGGCTCGTGGACCTCATTGCCAGGCCAATCAGTTGGCGGGCAGGGGGGCCGCTCACCAGGAGATCCGGGCTCGCGTAGGTCACATCAAACCCATGGTCCCTGGGGTCGAGCTGGCGGCCGTCCTCCCATAGCGTACCGTCCTGCTTCAGGATGATGGGATTGGCATGGGGAACGATCTGGCGAACACGTTCCCAGACTCGCAAGTATGTCGGTTCGTAGAGAAGTATTTTCATGAGGATGTCAGGGAAAAATGTGTTCCTTGGGCTCAGGCTCGGCCAGCCCCCGAGACTTGCTCAGTCCAGGGCCGACGATAGGCACACCCGATCAGTTCGGAAATAGCGTTGCTTATTATAGCAACAGTTGCATGAACACAGGCGCGAAATTCTACCTATTCGATCAAAAACAGGCTCTGGTCGTGCATCGATGCTAGGGGAAACGTAAGTTGCTTATTAAGAAGGCCGTCGAAAGCTATTGTGTATGTAGCAGTCGGCCGAGATACGACATGATGATTATAGACAATTATAATAAGCTTTAGATTATCAGCATTTATACGATAACTGACAAAAATCTTGACAGCTCACCAGAGATCTATGACCCTCGCACGTTCTTCGGCTATAAACGCTCTAAGACTTGAGTGTATTTTTAGTCGACAAGGTTACTGATTGGTAACTTGTCACTGGGGTTATATGAAGATGGGTGCACCTTTGTATGATAAAATACTAACTGATAGTAATTACGAAGCTGCGCTCAGAGAAGCTCTTACTAATGCTACTGGTATCCACAGTCCAGAGCGGCTGCGTGCCGCCATCTTTCACGCAGTGTTTCCCGGCGGCAAACGCATCCGCCCTCGATTATGTTTATCTGTATATCAAGCACACAGATGCTCATTTTCCAGAGCGGTAGAGGGATTTTCTATAGCAATAGAACTGCTGCATTGTGCGTCGCTGGTTCATGACGATATGCCGTGGTTTGACAATGCAGCCATGCGCAGGCAATTGCCATCGGTGCATGCCGCATTTGGAGAATCAATCGCTCTCTTGGCGGGAGATGCACTCATCGTTGCTGCCTTCGGAGCGCTGTCCGTCGCTACCGAAGGCGAGCCTGCGCTGCTCAGCTCCCTCCTGTCGCTGCTGGCCGCGGCTGCTGGCCCGGCGCATGGGCTGCTGGCGGGTCAGGCGTGGGAGTGCGAGCCCGATTGGGAGCTCCAGCGGTACCACGACGCCAAGACCGCCTCCCTGTTCGAGGCTGCTGCCGTTGGCGGAGCACTGGCTGCGGGCGCCGACGGAGAGAGCTGGCGCAGCTTCGGCCGCCAGCTGGGCCGCTTTTATCAAGTCGTCGACGACATCGGTGACGCCTCGGGCGAGACGGCACGGCTGGGAAAGTCGGTCGGTCGCGACGCTGCGCTCGATCGTCCCAGCGCGGTGCGGGCGGCGGGCGTTCCCACTGCGGTCAAGCGGGCTCACCTTCTGGCCGAGAGCTTGGTCGCCACAATTCCCAGCTGTCCGGGCCGTGAACAGCTGCGGGAACTGACAAATCATATCCTGCGCAGCTTGCTACACGACATTAATGATTGCGCTGTCTGACAAAAGGAGCTTACTTGTCTAAAAACTTAATATCGCTATTCAAAGCGATTTGTCTATTGATACGCCCATACAGCACAGCCTACGGGCTGCTAATCGGCCTGGCCGGAGCGTTGGTCGGTACAGAGCCGGTGAGCAGCGGAGTGCTGCTTCACGCGCTGCTTGTCGCCTTCTGCTTTCCCGCCGGCATGGTGACCCTTCACGACTTCGTGCATCGCCGCCAGGATGCCAAGGCCGGGCGCAATCGCGACCATGCGCCCGCGCTGATGTTCGCGCTCTCGACGTCGCTGCTGCTGGGAGCGCTGCTGGTCGGAATGCACCATCGCGGGCCGACCGTAGGCTGGATCCTGGGCTGCTTCCTGGTCGGCGCCGTCTACAGCAAGACCAAGTCAGTGCCGCTCATCTCCAATCTGGTTCGCGGTGCGTCTTCGGCGACGCTGCTCATGGCCACGGCTTCCATGGCCGGACACCCTGAGCCTGCCGTCGGGTTGGCAGTCGCTGTGGGGCTCTTGGACGGAGCCGGCAATATCTGGGGCGACGTTCGCGATGCCGTCGTGGACCGCCGCGTCGGCGTGCGCACCATCGCAGTGGTCGCGCCCCGGCTGGCCATCTTCTCGGCGCTCGCGCTATATGCACTTGCCCTGCTACTGTTTGCGCAATATTGGCACACTATGTTGATATTTATACCAGGAGCATTTGTGCCTATGATGGTGCCTTTTTATCGCGCGCACCTCTGGGCGCTGATTGTTAAATATGCTATCCTGGGAACGCTGTGTATACATATGTCGCGGGACCAAACAGAGCTGCTATTGTCTGCTGTTCTGTTCGCGATGCTGCTCCCCAGTGCCTTCATTTATTGCATGATACATACCCCTCCGAGAAAAAAAGAAGATCCTATGAATAGTACCAACAAAACCGTAGAAAGCATCAAGCGTGTGCTCATTCGGTTGGTCCATGAAGTAAAGTCTGGCCGCGCCAAGGAGAACATCCACTATAAAAAGGGTTTATTCAACTGGCCGCCGAAGATCTACGAACATATAGAGGGACTCTGGCCGAGCGATCATGTCCCATATGTTGATGGTAGAAGCCAGAGCCGGATCCGGACTTGGATTCAACCGTTGATTGACCGCATGACTACGTGCATAGATTATAACTTTTATGCCAGTGTGTGGATTCTGCAAAACATCCTCAAGGCGCAGGATCTCAGCACAGAGCTTGAGTTTGACGATTCAAACCTGAAGTCTACGGTTCTTGCGTTGACGGAGCGGTTTCGCGATCCGGGAGGAGTGCCAGCAGGCATCTTCTTTTGGCCCAAGAGAATCCCGACCGAACAGGGCGATAGGCCCGCGGTCTATCCAACAAACCTGATGGCAAAATTTAGGGCTGTGTCACGGGTGGCGCGAGCCATATTCAAGCTGCTGAACAAGCTGGGACTGGAGAAGTGGGGTACTAAAAAGTTCTATATCATTTCGCCGGCGCGATTCAGGGGACTGTTGAGTGCTATGAAGCTGCCGGCAGACATGGATGATTCAAGCCTATATTTGTCTGTGGGCCTCTTTATCGCTGCGCGCACTGAGCGCTATCCGGCAACGCATCAGCAGTGGCCCGTTTATCTCAAGGACTACGCCCAGCAGCTGCTCCGGTGCGCCTATCGTCCATTTTCGTCGGACGCTGGAGCGGCGACCATAGATCCCAGAACCTACTACTGGATGCGTGATTTCTTGGAGCGAGCGCAGGCAGAGGCGATGGCCACCGGGGCGCCAGCCGAGCTCGTGCTCCCGACAACCTGGATCCAGACGTTCAATGAGACCCGAGAGGCCGCGGCGGACGCAGCCAGCCCGTATGTCGTTCCGCTTTATGTCAACAATGTTGACATAGCTGTCTGCGCCAATGTGCTGCACGCTCTGTCTGCCGGGGCAATCGCAGCGCCCGGCGACTGGTTCGATGCGCACACGCAGAAGCTATATCTGGATACCGCGCGGCTGCTCTGCTGGGCGATTACCTCGGGAGTGGTCGAGGAGCGGGCCGACCTGGCGCTCTTGTATTATCCGGACATTCAGACTTTCTACTGGTTCGTTGCCCGCTCGCTGGGCGAGCTCCGGGGCGCTGACTCAACCGCTGATTCCAGCCGGGCAGCGCTTGAGCGAGTCCGCCAGCTCCTTGAGCACGCGCTCGCCCACGCAAGCCAGCGGCTGGTCGACACAGCCGGCGAGGACGGGCAGGGGGGCGTGTTTTGGGATGGGGTGATCGGCGGCGGCAAGGATCGCATGTACGTCACGGCGGCAGCTGCCAATGCGCTGTTCGAGATATGGACCACCGAATCCCAAGGACGGCTGCGCTTTCTGGCCGATGCCCCCCAGTCAGCCAGACGCGCACTTCACGGCGCCTGCCTGTACTTGAGCGAGCATGCAGGCGACCCGGCCGCTGGGTGGCGAAATGCGTTCTTCTCTGGAAGCGTCAAGTCGATATGGCTGGTGCATGGGAGGTTTCCCGCGAACGTGTTCATGTACAGTGACGGTCGGCCAATCGATGTGACGGTGACCAAGCCGAGCCAGCTTCGAAATGCAGAGTGGACTGCCGCGATGCGTGGGGTGATATCGAGCGCAGATTACGAGAAGCTGGTGGCCAAGCTCAGCTTCGGACTTCAGCGGCGCCCCTTTTCAAACTTCCGCCACTGGTCGGTGCCCGACGCCGCGCGCAGCATGTGCATGCTCGCCTTGAGCAGATATCTCGCGATCAGCTCCTGGTAGCAGGCCCGTGAAGCAGAGAGCGTGCACCGCCTGTGCACCACTGGCGCGATGTAAGTGCTCCCCGAAGCGAGGCTGAGCCCTCCAGACCGGCATGCACGCTCCCGATCGGAACCATGCAGAATCGCTGCTCTTTTTGATCGGGTGCCACTGGCTCTTCCAGATACAGCGCATGGCCGGCCGATTGATCGATGATGCGCGTCGCGACATCGTCGGGTGTGTGCTTGCCCAGCACCTGGCGCACCAGCTGCTCGCTGGCGCGACGACTGAGCGGACGCAGGAACACCGGCTGCGCGGTCGTGGGCCACAGCTTGGGAAAGAGCTCTGGACCTTCGGGGCGAGAGAGCGCCAGCACCAGCAGCGGCGATTCGACCAGCTGGTGCAGCGCGACATCGATGAGCTGCACGGTTGCGGCATCGCTCCAGTGCAGATCCTCCAGGACCAGCATCACCGGCTGGCCAGCGCATTCGAGTCGCAGCCAGGTCAGGAAGGCCTGACGGATGCCCTCCTCCATGACCGGCGGCTGCTGCCGGGCAACGCGCAAGGCGCTGTTGCCGGCGTCGGGAAATGGCACGCCGCAGAGCTCGCCCAGAAACGCCACGGTGTGCTCGCGCTCGGCCGCTGGCAGCCGCTGCCCAAGGTGCTGCCGCAGCTTGGCCTGGCGTTCTGCGGGGCCGTCATTCGGCTGCACCTCGCACAGCTGTAGCAGCGCCTGTTGCAGCAGACCAAATGGGGTGCTGGTGCCCATGAGATCGCCGCGTCCCATGAGCACGCGCATGCGCTCGCCCCGCGTCGCCACGCGCCGCAAGAACTCGTGGCGCAGCCGCGACTTGCCCACGCCCGCGGGGGCCAGCACCAGCATGGCTCGCGGCGCGCTCTCATCCAGACAGGCGTTGACCGCGGCCTCCAGCATGCCCAGCTCCGCCTCGCGACCCACACAGGGCGTTGGCCGCCCGAGCAGCCGGCGCGATTCGTCGGTGCCATGCTCGCTGACCAGCGCCACGGCGCCGCCGACGATTGTTGCGGTCTGAAAGCGCGCGTCCAGAAGGCCGGCTGTCACCGGGTCGATCAGCACCGGATTCAGCGTCGCGCCGCCCGAGTCCTCTGTGGAGGGATGTGGGAGCGAGTGCGCAAGCGCGACCGCGCGGCCGATGGCTTCGCCGATGGGCAGCTGCCCGTCAAAGAGTCCACGTCCGGTGGCCAGCGCCACGGTCGCTTCGGGAAAGCGCTCGCGCAGGAGCAGCGCACACCGGGCCGCGCGCTGCGCCTGATCCGTTGCCGTGGTCTCACGCTCAGCGGTGAGCGTGACCACCAGCGAGCCATCCGCCAGGATCTCGCTGCGCACGCCCAGCTCGTCGAGCCCCTGCCGCAGCGACTCCAGTCGTCGCTGGCGCTGCCGCACCTGGGTCTCATCGATGGCCGCTTGCGGATCCGTGGGCGGATCGACCCAGGCCACCAGCACGCTGACCAGCTGCTGCTCTGCGCCGCTGAGCACGCTCGACTGCGTGGCCGGCAGCAGGTTGGAGAAGAGCTCCGAGCCCAGATCCATTCGCTCGAGCAGCGCCAGCAGCGCGCCGGCAGCGGGGATGCGATTGGCTGCCTCCTTGCAGAGCATCTGCGTGAGCAGCTGCTCCAGCGCCTCTGGCAGCTCGGGACGCAGCGAGCGCAGCAGCGGCGCTGGCTCGAACAGGATCTTGACCAGGATGGCCTCCAGGTACTCGCCGACAAAGGGCGGCCTGCCGGTCAGACACTGAAAAAAGACGCAGCCGAGCGCAAAGATATCGATGCTGGGCGTCAGCATCGGCTGGCCACGCGCCTGCTCGGGCGCCATGTAGCCAGGTGTGCCGACCAGCGTTCCGGTGCGGGTCAGCCCTTGCGCCTGATCGCTCTTGCGCGCGACTCCGAAATCGAGCAGCGTGACCTGCTCGATGCGCCCATGGCGCAGAAACAGGTTCGAGGGCTTGA
>Ga0075163_10000947_pt1 | contig 38658 bp, 74 predicted proteins | sample JI1023141ADNA_FD_71478 | JGI IMG/M metagenome (GOLD analysis project Ga0075163, IMG submission 71478) | Wastewater effluent complex algal communities from Wisconsin, to seasonally profile nutrient transformation and Carbon sequestration -... | ecosystem: Engineered > WWTP > Effluent > Algae...
TAAATTAGAAGAGGGGTCTGCCATCTTGGTGAGATGTAGATTAACATCCATCTTTGTAAATCGTAAATTACAAAAATGGTTTAAGAGTTTTGCAGTTGTTCCAAATGCTGGGGCTGCAAGTGCTAAATGGCTACGAACATGACTAAATGTTCCACCACCAATAATATGAATTTTTTTCATGGTTTTAATGTTATTCTCTTACGAAGATACGAAGATAATTTGATAAAACAAAAATTATTTGTCATCAAATGTTATTTTATTGTTTTCAAAATACCCCTTGATTTCCATTTTATTTGAGAAGACATTGAAAAACAATACAATAAACACAAGGAATACAATTGTTTCAGCTGTTACTAAAAAATTTCCTAATCTTGTTACAGGATAAAAATCCCCATATCCTGTTGTTGACCCTGTAACAAAACTAAAGTATATTGGTTCAAACCATGATGTAAACGGCTTATTTAATAATCCTTTTAAAGAATAAAAACATCCAAAATCAATTGTTATTTGAATATAGTTCAAGAAGAACAATAACATTGAACGTTTATAGCTTCTGGGTCTGGTAAGATAATCGGATGCAAAGATAAGTGTTGGAATATATAAAAGGGTTTCAAAGAAAAACCATATAAGAACCCCAGCAAAAATAGGGTTGGTTATCAACCCATATTTTACGACTATAATGGAATAAATAATTTTGAGAACAACAAAAACATCTATTGATATATCCCGATAGATTGATGAATGTCTGCCAAATATTTGTCGGACATAGGTACCAGCAAATATAAATTGGGTAAGGGCCAGAAAGAGTCTGAAGAGCCTTTCAAGCCCATAGTCATCACCATCCCAGATAACCTTAAGATTTTTGATTCTGCGTGTTATTGCAGATTCCTTGATTGTTTCTCGGCAAATATTCTCACCGAGAAACAATTTTGTTATAAATTTTTTCATTAGTCACCGCCGCCTCCACAGCTGCTTCCGCATGATGAGCTACAAGATGAACCACTAGAATCTGACGATGAAGAACAGCTTGAATGGCTGCTATCTGAATGCCCAGAATCATGCCCACCACTTGGTGAACTCCAGCCACCACTTGCTCCACCACCACCAAAATCACCACCACCAAAATCGTTATTTGATGTGTTATTACTTCCCGATGAACAAGCAGGTGTGTAAAGAATCGGGTCAACTGTGTTGCTAGAATTGGTGTTACTGCGTGAGCTGTGATACCCACCAGAACTAGTCTTTTTTTGTTTCTTTTTTTTGGCTTCCGAATTAGGGAATAGCCATGAAAATAATCCCATGTGTTTTAAGTTTTAAATTTTGATTTGTTTTATTAAGAGTTTAAATAAGGCTCTCCAATCGCCTACTGGTATTACCCAATGTGTTTTTAAGTCAATTTGTGTATATTGTGAATCTTTCCAATTTGTCCAAATGTCAGATGGTGGAAGGTAACCAAAAATCTTGGTATAAAGCTGTTTGGTTTCTTGATACTGATTTTTACCTAGTGTCCTAACATCAGCTTTATCGGTTGGATTATGGTGTAATTCAGTTTTTAAAACCTCTTGGCACATTTTTTTATAATCCCCTGTAAATAAAAGATGTGTATGCCAAACTTGGTCTACTTCGTATGATGGGGCAACATTTTGTATTGTTGCCAAATAAACAAACTTCTTATATTCATTGATAACTCTAAGAGTATATTCTCTACTCCACATGTTTTCTTTCATCATACGTTCGATGAATCTGTCAGAGTTGTTATCGATGATAATGTCTGTATATTTCATAAAACAAAATTACAAAATTATTTTGAAATAAACAAATTTATTTTTAACAAGATGAAATAGAAAGACAAATAAAGAAAACAATAAAGATAAGTGTTGTATCATCAATTTCAAATACCACGTTTCCCCTTGAATTTTTAATCGTCATAGTGTTTAATTTTTATATTGTCTGATATCATATAAAATAATATTGCCTTCTGATTATAATATTTTGCTGTCATATCTGCAATTAAATCTATTTGTTCTGCACTACATGCGATTCTTACTGGTATCATTCTTTCAGCAAATAATTCCCCATTAGGTGCAACCCATTGACCTTTAACTGGGGGGACAATTGTTAACCCGCCAGTTATAGCACGTACCTTTTCATCCCAAACTTTATGAAACCTAGTCTTTAAGGGTTTCCCTTCGTTGGTTTGTGTGGGTACCAAGATTTCATAAAAACTTAAACTCATATTACCATCTTGATTTTAAAACCTTATATTTACCATTCATTTCAAAAATTACAAGGCCTTGTTTAAGAAAAAAATCCGTGTCTTTAATATGAAACCATTCAATTTGGTCAATATTAAAATGTTGTGCAAATTTAACCAAATCATTTTTATTAACATACATGACAGATGTCTCAACTATATTCATGGTAATCGATTTGCAATTTTAATTATTTGACTCTCTTCTTCAAGGGAAAGCATGTTCCATTTACCTCGTAATTTATTAAGTGCACCCTCAAATGTTTGTTCATCAATACTTCTAGGTTGGGACTCGGATTCAACGGCTTGTTGGGTAATCCAACCATCACCAACAAGAGCCTTGATTAATTCTTTTATATCAAAGCTATCACAATTTCTTAAAAAATCGTTGATTTCAATATCAATACTTACTGACATAATTTTTATTATTTACGTTCTGAATCAAGATAAAAAAGTAGTCCAATCGCGATAGTGATAAACCAACGATAAAATTCAACTGGTTGTCCATGTAATGAAACATAGGTGTAAATACCTAAGTTAAATGCACTAAGATAACTTAAAATTTTACTCAACCATCTTGGGAATATTCTTTCTGTCATCAGGATTTATGTTGTACTTTTTTAAGCTCACGGAGCTTTTTATTAAGGATTCTAAGTTTAACACTTTTTACAACACCTTTAATCCAATTTTGGCTTGGTGTGTGTATAATGTCTTGAACTTCTTTTTCTATTTTGTGGATTCTTGATTCGATTGTCATATGTAGTTTTTTTCTAAGAATTTTGCTCTATCATAACCATGATTTCTCCAATACTTCCAAGCATTGGTTCTAGCCATCATCATATTATCAACAGCAACACTATTCCCAGAGTGAATAAAAAGATGTGGAATTGGTTGTAGTGTATTGTAGAAGGCTTGTTCTTCAATCCATTTCATTACCTCATAACCTTCTTTAAAGCCAGTACCTAAATCATTATCTAGACTTACTACTTCAATATTACCATCATTGGCTTTGATAAGTTCGATTGTTTGCTCGACAGTAAAAGTTCTTTCATAACCTTCAGGCGTTTCTCTAATATCATCTAAAAAAATTTTCACAATACAAATATACAAATAATAAACGAAAATAACAAATAAAAATTAAAAAAAATCCACCCTTTCGGATGGATTAATTTTGATAAATAAACGTGCTACCTTGTTGTACACTACTCTCGGATGTTTAGCACTTGGCTTTCTTGAAGTTGGAATCGAACCAAACATTTATCTATCATTACGATGTCTAACTAACGGACTTGAACCGTTGGGGTCAGTTATATAAGAACTACCTTGCCACCTGTGGGTGTTGATTTTAAGCGCTACTCAACAACCAACGCATTAAACATCTTACATAACAGTTTCGAACCTGTCATGCTTATTTTTTTGAAGCGGAAAGTTCCGCTTTAATAAATTGAATCGCTTCTTCTCTAGCAAAACCACGATAGAGATATTCTTCATACATTTTTTTAATGTAAAGACCTTTGTTACTGATAAAATCATCATTTTCAGCTAATTGTTTTTGAAGTTCTACCATAACGTCTAAAGCGTTTTGAACTTCTTCTTTGTCGGAAGTTGTAAGTGCCATAATTATAATTTTTGTTGAGTGGGTTGGACTTGAACCAACAATGGGTTTCTAAGAGTGTTTCCACTCATGCCGACTTTCACAGCCAATCCACGGCTCCTGCCGCAGTACGTCTACCAGTTTCGTCACCACTCAATATTATTTTAATAAATAATAATAAATACCGCCTGCTAAGAAAGCAACAACGTAAATAATAATAATTACCCAAAAGAACCAAGAAAATAACGCTTTAATAAACCCACCTTCCATAGGATGGAAAGCATCGGCCCATGTTTCACCACGTAATTTATCAACTAGCGCAAAGAATACATATAATATAAAAAACGCTAGGGTAACACTAATTGCGATAAGGGTATCATTCTTAGTCCATGGTCCAGATGGCGTATTATTAACAATAACTGGTACTACTACTTGTAAAAAATTCATTTTTTTATATTGTATATTTTAAAAAAAATGTGGGTCTTTCCCCACCGCCAACCATTTCCGTAAACTTTCTGTTACTTTACAAGTTTAACTGCATCTTCTCGCAATACCGTTTCTGTTTGTTCTAATCATCCATTTTTTCCAGCCACATGCAGCTGTGAGGAATCATTCTTATGATTAAGAATTAACGGTTGGATTTTTCGTAGGTGAGATTGGGCTCGAACCAACGACCACGGCTTTAGATGCCGCTGCTCTAACCAACTGAGCTACTCACCAACACACCATCTAGCACGTCGACTTGCATATAATGATGTGACTAATCGTTCGTGGCCAACTACTAAATCAGTGAAACCAAGACAGGACTCGAACCTGTGACCTCCACCTTCTAAGGGCGGGCTCTAACCAACTGAGCTACTCAGTTTGCATGTAATCTTATGTACCGTCGTACACATGGCGACTACACCTCGACCTTTCTTACGTCTCTTACTCAATCGAACTTTCTGATTCCACCAGTAATAACGTCGTGTTATCAGGAACCTCACGCAGTGGGCGGGGTTGGACTCGAACCAACGACTATACAACTTCGGCTACGTTATTTTGCTCATTTGAACTTTTGTGCCGCCTACGTGTTGTACTGCTCTACCAACTGAGCTACTCACCCGTTTAGAAGACTCAAAATTGTTTAGTGGGTTGGATACCACGATTAAGTCACATGCCTGTGAACACTGTGGAAAGACAGTTTGCGTACAATCAATACGCGTTAAACACTTGAGCCTTCAACGCCCAATGGGCGTATTCTTCGAAGAAGTATTGTAAAGGTAAATCAACTTTTTGATATTACCAAATCTTTTTTAAAAACAAGGACTCAGGTCTGCAAGTTATCCATCAATTCCACGGGCCCGTTTGGATGGGCTCGGAGACCGACCATTCCTTGTTTTAAGGGTGATTGTTTTATCAACCAATTGGCGCGTATGACCGCTACGAAACGGTAAGTTACTTATAGATTTTGCCTTGTGATTAACCCTTGGTTATCATCGGAATCAAACCGATATCAAAATCATTCACTACCTAACAAACATTTACGTAATCATTGCAAATGTTTTTTGTGTTAGTGGGTCTCCTTCCCCCACATACGCATAATTTATTTTTTTTAGTATGACCCATTGGAATCGAACCAAGCTTTTCCCAAAAAGGATGTGTTATGCCATTTACACTATTGGCCATATAAGTAGTGGAGCGTCACCCTAAGGTTATCCACTTCAGTTACGTTGCTTTCGCAAGAGGCTTAACTGAGCCCAATGAAATGATTGAAGGTTATTCGCATCAACCTATTTTTGGTTCTTAAAATCATTTGTATTTAGCCGCAGCATGATACAAACACATGGTTATTTTTCAATCATTTTTTAATTTAATTTGAATAAGAATGTAGCTAATAGACCCAGATGAGTGCTATCTTTGTCTGGTATCCGTACATGGGCGTCTAGCATTACCCTTGTCTTATTCAATTTTGTGGGCCAGACAGGATTCGAACCTGTAGTGGTAAGGAGCGACCCTACGATTTTTCCCATGGGTTGCGTCTCACCAATTTCGCCACCGACCCATAAATAAGAAACTCAAATCTACAAATTACCAAAATTATTTTCATATTGAAAGGGAATGTATCGTTTATACTCGACCACACGATTTTAATCATGGCACCCTTACCTTATAGGTCAACTTCGATTGGAAGTTATCAACATGAAATTTGAAATGATGAGACGAATTTTTTACCTGAACGGGATAAAGACGGCTGTTGGTATTTTGCCATTCACCCTCAGTTGGGATTGCAGCCCCATGAGTTCCCGAAGCGCCATTTCTCTATTTTTACAAGGGTTACTTGGACTATCTGTTATAGGGTTCTGGCAGTGTCCCTCCCAACAACTAACTTGCTATTTTATTATCATTTCAATTATAAAACAAATATACAAAGAACTTTTTAATCTACCAAATCTTTTTACCAATAATCAGCACGATAATCTCTTTCTTCTTCATCAGTCATTTGATGTATTACACCACTTCCATTACATTTAGGACACTTAACGTTTTCTTTAACATCATCATGTTGACTAACCAAAGCATTGATGGTTCCTGTGCCGTTGCAAGTTGAACATTTAACCGTGTCTGGCATAAATATAATTTTTAATGTTACTATTTGGTTGATTCTTTTTCTATAATTACTTTCGTGGCCCCAGCCTTAGCTTCAATGATTTTTCGACCAAATTCAAGTTCGTTATTGGATTCATAAAACTTAAGAGCTGACATAACATCTAATGCTTCTTCAGTTTGTGGTGGGAAATTAACATTGATTGACATACCGCTGAATTCTATACCTCTGTTGATTTTTGCTCTTGCCAACGCCCCAAGTTCTTGCTCGATTTTTAATTCATCAACATCACCAGCTTCAATATTGGGTGTGTATTCACGAATCAGGTCTACCAACATTTTATCCACAACTGAATTTTCAATTGTTTCTAATGTATTTGGGTCAATTTTGTTGTCACTATCTGTCGGTGAAGATGTAATTGATTTCGCTGAAGAAATAAATGTAATTGGGTTGGTAATTTTCCATTGATAAACGATATTAATGATTCCACCGACCCTGTTTTTAAATTTTGTTTCTGTTACAAAATCGGCTGACATTTCTGTTGCTGGAAGAATTACCATCCTATCACAAGTTGAAATAAGGCGAGGGATAGCTTGACCAGCTTTGGTCACACTCATAGTATTCCAACATGTTGCAGTACTTACAACCCACTCATTAGGGTTTACTGTTGGCTTACAAGAACTAATTGTTAATAACAATAATGATACAACAATAATTAAATTTTTCATGTTTTTATTTTTGTTTTTAAATTGAGAATGCAAATATACAAAGAAAGTTTTAATCTACCAAATTATTCGCCACAAATTCTAAAAGTTAATTCCATAGCGTTCTTAAGTTCATTCTTTGAGTCTATTGATATCAAACACCATAAAAATGAATCGAAGATACCACCATTTGAAATCTCATCTTCGTTATGATATAATGTGTTTAAACTTTTAAGTTCAGCTAAATCTGCTTTCCTTTCTGGTTTTGCGTTTAGAATAGTATATTCTTCATCAGAACCTTTTGGACAAAATTGACTTGCTTCTTGTCGTCTTTTTTGTAATAATTCATTTCTTCGTTCTGTTTGTTCTGGTGTTAATTTATTTACATGTTTTGTAACTCTAAGACCAGTAAAGAAATCAGTTTGGCGTATAGATTTATGGAAATGATAAAACCAGTTCTCTTTATCTTCGTGATACATAACAAGAAAAAGATTAAGAGTTTCCTCAAGTTCCTCATCGGTATAAAGGTTAAATAACAGTTTATACATATGTGACAAATCAGAATTTAATATTCTATGTCTGATTGAGTTTTTAAACTCGTTTACTATGTCGTATCCCATAAAAATTATTTTATTGTGTGTGCGGCTTTTATACCTCGAATTCTTTTTTTAATCTTAAATAACTTTGATATCTTCGCGCTTTCAACTCCTGACGAAGAGCTTCAGCCTCTTTTATCCTTTCTTCACATTCTTCATCTGTCTCTAAAACCATTCTTTCTACTTCAACAATAAAATGGCCTTCATAAGAGTTATTTTCTGAGTAATATGGTTCAACATATTCAACCCTAATTTTATCATCATCGTCAAAATCAATATGTTTCAAATCTTTCCATGTAAATGGTTCTTGTTTACTATCCCGAAAGATTACTTTTTTGACTTTAATTTTAATGTTTTCCGTATCCATAACACAAATATACATGAGTTTTTTTAAACAACCAAATCTTTAGATATTTATTATTAAATTAATTTTATGAATATTAATCCAGATTACAATTTATGGGCGAAAATGATAAGAGAATTTGAAGGATTTAGAAATAAAGCTTATCGTGATTCAGGTTTAGTATGGACTATTGGGCTTGGAAGCACCTATAATTATACAGCTAAACGTAAGGTTCAAGCTGGTGATTATATCACATTAGATGAAGCAACGACTTGGATGCGTATTGAATTTCAAGAAGTTGTAAGGCTAGCCAACGTTTATATTAAACAACCTTTAAACCCAGCTCAATCAACGGCAGTATGTGATTACATATACAATCGTGGTATTGGAAACTTCTTAAAAACTCAGTTGGATGAATTAATCAACGCTAACCCTAATGACCTTAGAATACAAAAAGAAATGAGCGGTACTGGTCTTACTGACCGTTTAGGCCATGTTTTAAATGGTTTAAAACGTCGTAGAAGTTGCCAAGCAAATCTTTATTTCACTGGTCAACTTAAATTCTCTTAAGTTTATTAAATCTGTGTAAAAATGTGTTTTTGGCTTCTTCTGGATTCCAAATAATTAATTCTTTGTGGTTAATATTTCCAATAATAATGGTGTCCCATTCCATTTGAAGGAGTTGATTATCGATGACTTTTACTTCTTCAGATAAGGGATATTTGAATCCAAATTTTTCAGCTATCAACACCATAAGATTATCCTCAATAACCTTATATTCAGATAATCTACGTTTGATTGGTCTTGGGATATCAAGAAGATATGCCTCACTTGCATCATGCATTAATGCCTCAAACGATTGTGATTGGTCTGTTATTAAATCAGCACAATGAACGGAGTGTTCACCGACGGAATAAAATTTTGGTACATGTCCACCCCAACGACAAGTATGGGATAAGGCATGAGCAATATCCTCGATATCAATCATATCAAGGGTTGGTTCAAAAACATTCATATATCGACCTGTAAAGGTTCTAATGCAATCGGTTGTATGTAGATTCTCACTCATTTTTTTCTAGTTGTTTAATTGTCCAGAGTATGGCTTGTGCTGATTCTGGGGTATATTCTGGCATATCCAAAGATACCAACTCTCTTAATTGAGTTCCAGAATCATAATCTTTTGGTGCCAATTCAACACACTGGTATTTACCTTGGTCTTTTTGATAATAGGGTATAAAACTATCCCTACCGCCATAAAGAATTGCATTTTCACCCTTTGACAATAAGGCTGATATAAATGAATCGAGTGTATCAACCCAGCCTTTATTGTCATTCTTTTTATCTGGTAGAGGTAAAATGTTAATATTGTTTCCCTCACCAAATGTATGGCGAATCATTTGTTTTCGGAAATCAAAAGTGTATGGGTTATCAAAACCGATTGAATCTAGGCTTACGCCTAAGAAAATAATAACACGCTTATGACGCTCTAAAACCGTATTAATCGTCGCTTTATGTGATTCGGTTAGATAAGGTACTTGCATACGTGCTACGATAACGCCAATACCTTTTCTTTCTTTTAATAGATTACCCATTATTTCATATTTTTTAAGGTTTCAGCAATTTTATTTTTAAGATGATTAAGCAACTGTTGGTTATAGCTTCCAAATGGACCAGCCAATAATTCAGACCAATCTACTTCTTTCACAATACCTAATTCATTGGTTGTTATTTCACCTGTAACATCACAAAGATATGTAGAACATTTGAAATCATCATCTGTTCTTTCAAATATTTTTTCATATTTGATTATATCCAAACCAGTTTCTTCTTTGGTTTCACGAATAAGAGCTTCTTCAGGGGTTTCTCCATCATCAACCTTACCACCAACTAAACCAAACTGGGTCGGGTTATCCTTACGGGAAACACCAATTATTTTATGGTTTTTGGTTATTATCAAAGCACAAACCGCTTGTTTCATTTGATTTATATATTAACAATTACTAAATACTGGGTTTTTACAATTTTCAAGCGCCCAATCAACCCAAAATTTCAACCATTCCAATCGTACAGCCCAATTATTTTCTTCAGGCCAATCTTTGTCTAATTGAAACATTGTTGCTTTAGGTGAAAAACCAGCTTTTGCGTTAGGGTATTTTTGATAAAATTTAACATAAGCTTTATCAATTGCAGCTTTATGTTTTTTCGTTAACCGATATGTTGCTGGGTGCTTACGCATTAATCCAGTCCTATCATTGAACATAAGATTATTCAAATCCAAAAAATCCATTGCATTTCCCCAAGATGAATATGATGGCCAACGTTTGTTGGTATAATCGGTTGGTTCACCATATGCTGGCGCGTTATCAAGACGTACAGTTTCTGCTGTTCTAAATGTATAACCGTCTTCTTTTGAAATTTTAAGTTCACCAATTGAAATTGAATAACCCATGACTTGTGTGTTTAGAATGCAAATATACAAATCATTTTTTAAATCACCAAATTTATTTATGGGGTGTATCTTAATGTGTCAATCTTTGATTCAATTTCGACATAGTTAAGTGTTTCAAAATAACCACACCAAGGTGCTGTTATTTGACACGGTCTACCATCGTCAGTATAAAGTGTAATACAAATATCTGGATATTCTTTTACAAACCAATCCTTATGTTGATTTTCTTCATAAACATCTTTGGATTGTTTACGTTGGGATAAATATCCATGAATCGTCTTATACTGTTCATAATGCTCTTCAATACGTTTTAAGTTTTGTTTTGCAACCTCAATATTATCCCATTCCAATTCTAGATAACGTTCAAGACCGTACTCATTGTTAAATGAATCACCCGTATCATAGTTATATTTTATAGAATATTTCATAACGTTATTTTAAAAGGTACTCATCACCTTTACCATACTTTTCTAACATCCTTATGGCTGAACTACTTATGTGTTCGTATTCTTTATCACAAAAGATACTCACAACCTTGATATCTGGTTTGAGTTCCTGTAGAAACCGATACTGTGTAAGTTCATATTGAAGGTCGGTAGAGTTCCGTAAACCACGTATGAGTGTAATGTTCTTCCCTTCTTGTTCAAGCCTTTCAATCAAAGTAGTTAATAGTCCATCATAAAAGATAACTTCACCAATATTAGCAGGGGGAAACCCATAATTTGAATTTTTCTCTGGGTTTTTTCCAAAACCCATAATAACCTCATCAAAAATCTTGGTTGCTTTTAATCGAATATTTTCATGGCCACGATGATACGGGTTAAAACTACCAGCATATAATCCTATGCGTTTCATTAGATTAAAATTAAGATGATTGCAACGATTCCTATTACAATAGCAATTTTAACATTTAATGGCATTTTGTCATCTGTTTCTGGGTTGTAGAATTTTTCTTCCATTATTCAGGTATATTTAGTTTTAAGATTAAACCTTCTTGTTTAAGTTTACCATCAATAATAAGACTATTTATAATCATCTTATTTACGTTATACAACGGATTGTGTTCACCATCCATTACCCTATAAAGTTTTGGTCCGTGTCCTTTGATATAACCATGTGTATTAAACAGGTCGGTTATTATTTTAATTTTGAATTGATTTTCAGTTTGTATCATTTTTACCAATCAATTTCGGATAATATATCAAATAAAACGTCAATAAAGAAAACGTTCAATATAGCATCCAAAAATGTTGCTGGGTGTTTAATCATTAATCGTATCAAACCTAATCCAAATAATACTGCAAGAGAGATAAGAAAACCTTTTAATATCATCATTCCCATAACTAATCTTTTTTATTGTTTTTAAAAAAATCTTTAAATTCATCCAATGTATTGAAAAGTGGTATATTGTCTTTATGGCAAGCAACTTCAATGTTTCCTTCACGCCAAAACCCTTTTGGGCAAACAACAACCATCTTTCCAGATGTTGAATATCTTCCAAACTCATATAATGAAATTGGTGAAAGGGTTTCAGGTACAAAATGCAACAAAATAAAATCTGCTGTATCCAATGCGTTTAATTCCCAAGAAACTTGTTGAAAAAATTGTGGGTTTTCAAACGTTTGTTTCCATGAACTATCCCAATCATCTCTTCTTGGGTTAAATACACCCCAATCCAATTCATTAAAAAACTTAGTCATTTCTGCTTGCCAGTCTTCGGCCTTACCCATTTCAATTGAACCAGCTAAAAAAGCATGTTTTTTACTCATATCTCTTTTGGCAATATTCATTGGTGGTTTGTAAATCATAATCAATATTTAAATGTTAACCACTCCCCTTCACGTTGGTCGGAGTTCCATTTAACCTCAGACCATCCAACAGCAATATAGCGCATTTTTAGTATATTAAAATGGGATGTACTAAATCCACTAGGAATATCAATACTTATTGTCTGTCCCTTTTTTATGGTTTTGTCGTTAAGGATTTTATCAAAATAATCTTCATAATAGTCAACCTCAGATTTAAACGCATCTTCAAGTTGTCTTGGTGATATAGCCATGATTTATTTTTTATGTTACAAATATACGAAAATGTTTGATATAATCCAAATTATTTTAATCATGTTCATATTCGGTGACAATAATATCACCGTTCTTTTTAAGCGTTATTTGTGCATGGTCACCAAAGAGTTCTCGGAAGAAATCTTCTGGGATACTCCCCAATACATTTTTAATTTCTTGGATAATTGCTTCTTCAGTTTTATCCCAACCTTCGATTTCGTCTCGGCTATAATAATCTTCACCGTTAAGGTCCAACCAATTAGTATTGGCACTGAATACACACTCCTCACCATCGTTAAAATATGGTGTGTATTGTGTCCATGATACGGATTCTATACACTTTGATTTGTTGAATAGCTTAGAAAACATTTGCGGGAACTCTTTTCTTAATTCCTCAACCAGTTGCTTTTTTTTAGCTTCAAATATATCCAGTTCAGTTTTGATTTTGTTTAATATTTCTGACATAGTATTTAAAATTTAATTGTTACGTCTTCAACCGTTACGGTATCACCATCGTTTTCTTCAGCGTATTTCCATTGGTCTTCTTCATTTGGAACAAGGTCCCAAAGGCTGATATTATGTTCAACTTCTTTGTAGTTTTCATCAACTAAAATGAGAATAGGATTATAGTTATCATACTCATCATTGTATTCGCTTATGGCTTTAAATAAGGCTACTTTTATATTATGGTCCTTACCAAAAGCTTTATTTACCTTGGCTTTTATTTTCTCTGATAGTTTCTCAGATGAGAATTGTTCTTTAAGTGTCATATTGATAGTGTTTTTTAATCTAGTATTCTACGGTTATAATGTTCTTGTGTTCCATCCAATATCATATCATTTTCAGATGGGAAAACACCATTTGATTCTTTCGTAGTGGAAGATGTTATCTCTGGAATGTTAACAACAATTTTTTCTTCTTCAGGTTGTGTTTTTTCTTCGAGTGGTTTATATAATTTTTGTGCTGAAGGACACACACCACTACCGTTTTGCATCCACTTCTTGAATTCCATTTCTTGAATGAAATCTTGTGGGGTTGGGATAAACTTCATTTTGTAATCTTCAAGAATATGTTGTTCACAAATATCCTTTACAGATACTTTCTTTCCATCTTCAAGAGTTATATACGAACCAAATATTGGTACCATTACTTCCTTTATCCAGAACATTGTATGAGTCAATACACGATGCCTGTTGTCAGATACCCATGCTTTTGAACAATCCATTTTTTCATGTAATGGTAAGTACAAATCAATAGTTCCTCCCCATCTTTTAACAGATGATTCTGAATGTACAATTGGATTAGCCATAATTTACTTATTTATTTTGTTAAAAATTTTTGTTATGTGATTAATAAAAAAATTATAATCATATTTCATTTTCATTCTATTGCAAGTTTCACAACATGTAACGCAATTTTCAGTTGTGTAGCCAATCTCATTATTAAGTCTATCAATTCCGTTGTAGATTAATGGTAAGCCAGCCCTAATCTCACCTGTTTTACTATTTTTAATCTGATAAACTGATGACGGCTCACCATCACAATAAAAACAATTTTGATGTAAAAAACTTTTAAACTCATCAAAAGTCAAATCAAACGAATAATTTCTTTTTTTTGCCCCAGCAGAATAAGCATAAAATAATGAATTATACGTTGTTTCAATACTTTTATCTTTTTTATTTGTCGGAGCTTTGCATGGACTAAATCCACAACATGTTGAAACACCATTTCGAATATTATTATATTGAACTTCTTTTACACGACCACACTTACATTTAACAGATATCACCCTTCTTATTGTTTTACCATAACGTTTTGGCTCAACATCATTTAAATATACCCAATCAGTTAAAATACCACTAATTGTTAAAATTTTTTCATTGACGGCTAACTCATGTTTTATTTTTTTCATAATCTATTTTTATTATAAATATCATAAAGAAATCAGAAAGACTATTTATAATTAAAAATAAATTTGAATCGTTAGGTAATCATCTAATTTACCACCCCAACGCTTAACGCTGGATTCTGAATGTATTATTGGGTTCGCCATTATATTGCAATGTATTTAATTGGTATACCTAATTTATTTGCCGATTCAATCTCAGATTTAACACCTGAAGATAGTTCCCACCCATCAACCATTAAAACATGTAGTTCATCACAACCCTTTAATAAGGTTTCAGAAAACGTCCTCCATGTATCAGTGTCGGTTGGTAACTCTGCATGTTCAGCGTATACCAATCCCATTAGTAAAGCGCTTATTGGTGAATTACCATCAAGAAATTGTTTAACACAATAATCTTTAATCGTATTCATACGATATTCTTTTACTACATCATCAGGTGTATTATATGGGCCAGCGACGAATATTTTCTTTGCCATTATTTAAATAATTTATTCATTTTTTCAATAAATGTTGGTTCCATATCTTGATTCGCTAACCTAAGTAATTCTCTTTCAACCGCATTTATCATATCCTTTGATACTGATAAAACTCTTCCTTCGTTTAAAAGTAAGTTATCCTTACTCCAAAGATTACCACTAATAAAACCTTCCACTTTATGAATTGGTACGCTTTTAGTATAATCATCATGTGTTATTGCATTTGTACCAGTTATTATTTTTGTTCTATAGTTTAAAGTGGCCACAACAGAACCTGTAAATGTACCATTCTTACCAGTAACTGTAAAATCTTTTTTAAATATTGATTGTTTAAATATTGATTGTTTCATTATAATGAATTTATTTGTGATATTGAACCATCATATATAAGATTACATATAACTTCTTCAAGAACTGGAATACATGATACTTGAGAAATTAACCCACCAAGTTTATCATTCAATGCTGGTAAATTTATATACTTGCTAAAGTCTTGATTTTGATAAATCTTAACCGTATCACTAACGACAAGTTGTGTTAATTGTGATTCACATAAATTAAGAATAGCGTTACCACTTAATACAGGGTGTGTAGCAATGTAGTAAATCTTCAATGCGCCCTCTGCTTTCAAATAATCAACTGCTTTTTTCATGGTTCCAGCGGTATCAATTATATCATCAATGATGATAACATCTTTATCCTTTACAGAACCAATCAGTTCCATTGAAGCAATTGAGTTTGGTTTGTCCCTGCGTTTGTTGATACTTACCATTGGTAGGTTCAACTTGCTACCGTACTTTTGTACCCTGTGAACACCACCACTATCTGGGGAACAAAGAATTGCATTATTAAGGTTGATATTATCTTGAATATATTTGATGAATATGCTATGTCCTTTGATGTGTTCCAATGGTATGTGAAACATACCTTGTATTTGGTCAGCATGTAGGTCGATAGACACCACACGGTTGACACCAAAGCTTTGTAATACATGTGCCATTACACTAGCGCCCAACGAGCCTCTGTGACCATCCTTTTTATCTTGACGACCATAACCATAGTATGGTAAGATAACAGTAAGAGTTTTACATGATGAACGTTTCGCACCATCAATGGCCAATAAGAGTTCTGTAAGGTTTTTTGACGTATCACCAAAAAGGAATAGGTCGCACCCCCTTATAGATTCCATATACTGTACTGCCATTTCTCCATCAGAGAATACTTGGGTTTGTAGTTCTACCTTATATCCGATAAGTTCAGTATTGGTGATTTTATCGAACAAATATTTGGTGCTGTTGCATGAAGCTATCTTAACCATGTTTTTATTTTAAAATACAAATATACAAAATTTTTTTTAATTAAATAAACATTTCTAACTTTTCTGGGGCATATTTTTTCAGAAGTTCAATTCTTCTGTTATATACCGCTTCACTTACTGGGATATCCCTTGACAAACGTTTTGGCATTGTTTCCATTTGTTGTTTGATACGAGCCTTAGCATCAAGGTTATTCTCAAACATCACATCACCAAAGAATTGTTCATTCAACCCATTGTAATATACCACACGTACATCTTCACCGTCTTCATTCCAGAAAACAATTGTGCGACCATGCTTTAAAGCATCAGCATCACGAAGTAATTTGAATGGTCCAGCTAATGTAGATTTACCAGCGGTTTCAGAAAACTTAACACGACCAGAGTTTTCATTACCAACACTACATAAAGCATATTTGAATGAACCATTATCACGGCTAATTTTATTTCTAAGACCAGCACCAACACCGTAAACACCCCATTCCCATGGTAAGAAACCTTCAGCCAATAACGCAGCATTGATTTCACGCATTTCACGCCATGTCATTCCATCACCTTCAATGAACCTAAACGTGGTGGCACCATAGTAAATTTTACCGTTGATGTTAATTTCGCGATACAATCCATGTTCTTTGGCCAATTTACATATCCAAAGAACTTGGTCAACTGCAATACCGCTATCAGGACGAGCAACCACAATCTTACCATTACCTTCATTCTTAGAACGTAATGCAAGACCCAATAAACACTTAGGATTAACAGTACCATCATCGTTAAGAGTATAAACAGCTTTAAAAAAGTTATTACAGTCAGCAACAAATGAGCCGATTTCATTATTTTTAAGGTTCTCATAAAGAGCATAAAAACAATCAAACTCTTCTTCATATGACTCAACATTCCTATGTGCCAACGCAGAAACAGATATGGCTGAACCAATAGCTTCACCACTATTTTTCCAATTACAATAACCACCAGCAAATGTGTCGGTTCCAGCGAAACTTAAACAAGCTGTTTCACCAAGCCATTCTGATTCTTGTGGACATATACCAGAACGGTCACCGAAATTGTGAACCATCAAACGAGCTTTGAAGTCTTTATCTTCATTAGATAATGTATCACCATAAACTTTATCAAGAAGGTCTTTATAGTAGAGTACCCAATGTTCAAGTTGGGTTGTCATTTCAGTAGGGGCCCAAAGTTGGAGTACCTTGCTTTCAAACCATGCTGCCAGTACACCATAGCCTTTTACAAGATTATGTGCCTCAACAATAGGTTCGTGTGGGTAGAATACACTACCGTCAGGAAGAGCTTTAATTTCGATGGGGATACGGCCATTGTATTTCTCAACAATTTCAACCCAGAGTTCACGTGGATATGTGAATTTTGTTAAACCATTACCTGTTACTTTTGCATGTTCCAAAAACCTATCTGTTTCATAGATTTCTTCCATTGTGATAGGCGCATACAAAAGGTAATCAATAATACGTGATAACCCACTTAAGATGTAGCGTGTATCTTCTTTGGTATATATGTTAGGTTCAATCTTTTCAAGGAATTTCCTTGCAGTGATGTAATACACCGATTTTTCTTTAGCTTTAGGGCTTTCAAATTCATTTGAACCAATTGTATATGCATCGCCCATTAATAAACGTGGTACGACGTGATTCTTTCTTTTGTAGTCTAACATTCTACGCATAAAAATATTTTATATTTGAATTGATTTTACTCTGATGCAATCTTTGCTAAGAACTTAACAAAAATTTCTTTATGTTGTTCTCTAATGTTCCCATAAACATCATCAATAGAAAACCAGCGAACCTCTTCAAGGTCATCACCAGCAATAACCGAATCTGCTTCTTCATCATCCAATTCAATAAAGAATATGCTTGATGTAATTTTATGACAAGAATCCTTATATCTTACATCATCAATAAATAATGACGTAATATAATCAAATCTGTTTTCATCTTTAATCAATACCCCAGCCTCTTCGTGGAATTCTTTAGCTGCGGTATGTTCCGCTGTGTGTGTTGGTTCAACAAACCCACCAACAAATTGCCATTTGGTTTGATTTGGTTTACGACCCAATAAAATTTTATTATAGTTAACAGCAATAACATCAATAGTGTGAAAAGCAATTGGGAATGGAACATAGGGTATAGAATCAACCAATTCAGGTGAATCCATATCTACCTCAACTTCAGTTACCAAAAGCATAGATTGTGCTTCAGGTGTTTTTGCACCACCCCAAAACATTTCCCCCGAGCCAACAATTGTAGCTTCAATCGCACCACTTTCAGTACGATATTCTGACTTAACACCTAGTGTTTTATTGAATAGAAATAAACTACCTGAAGGTAAATCACATAAGTGACGGAGTGCTTTTTTAATAAGTTGCATTGTTATAATTTATTGTGAACATTTTTTCAATTTCTTGATTAATTAATTCAAGGTTTACCTCTTCGGTTTTCTTTAATATTTCGTTCCATTTTTTTTCGTTAAAATCGGATTTAAAATAAGCGTCCTTAATCATGGGTTGTGCCGCATTAAGAATTACCGATTCTCTTACATTTTTCCAATCATTATCTTGAGCCTCAAGTTCAAGTTTTAGTGCTTCTTTGGTAAGCATCTCATTAATCTTACAATTTCGATGTTTTAATGAAATCTCACCGCCACCAGTAATGTAATTGGGTGATACTTTTATCTTGAACTTTTTGATGTCATCAGGTTCAAAATAAGGATTATAAAACCTAATTCTTATATCATCAAATTTAAACTTACCAGCACATTGAATATCCTTTTTTCTAAGTCTGGTCACCTGTGTAGTTTTACCCGTAGCTTTAGCACTAACTTTAAATGTTATATGAACTTGACCAATACAAATAGCTATTTCTCGATTTGTATAATAAGGTATACTAACTTCAATACCTGAGTTAAAAAGCTTTTTAGCTTCTTCTATCATTTCACCTTTAATGTGTGAGGCATCCGAAGAAACAGTTTTTATATTTGAAACACATGAATTCAAATAATCTTCCAATTCCTTAGGTGTCATTTCAAGTATTTCTTTCTTCCCTATCATGCGGCTTTTTTTACAGAGATTTCTTTTTCAATAAGTTTGATGATTTTTACGTGGGTTTTAGTAAGTTTCCTATTTTTCAAAGAATCAAGAATCTCACGTGTTTCAGTACTGTATTTGGTTCTGAAGCTTTGTGACATAGATTTCATATCCCTTACGTTATCTAATCTGTCGCAGAGTTTGATACAAAGAGCATAGCTGCTCATTTTAAGTACTTCTTGGCAAAGATATTTGGTTTTGCCTATAGTTTCATATTTGCTTTTATCTAAGGTGAGTTCTTCAACTAGACTAGCAACAGCATGACCAAAAAGCCTAGCTATTGTTGAGAGTTTTACACCACAGTCTTCAACGGTATCATGTAATATTGCTGCGGTAGCTAAGAGATAGATATTTTTACTTTCTTTAATGCCATAAAGTGTATGCATCACAGACATTGGATGTAGGATATATGGCCTACCATCGCCTTTACGTCTCTGCCCCTTGTGGGCTTTTATCGCGAATAATATCGCATTTTCAAAAGTTTCTACTGTAATCATGGTGCAAATATACTATTTTTTAATCAATCAACCAAATTAAATTTGGTTATTTTGAAAAAAAATCTTTCACGTTATCAAAAAGTTCGAGTACTTTTGGAGCAAATTTAACCATCACCCCAGCTATAATGATAATAATACCTAATATTATCAAAGCCCCAATAATGTGTTTGATTATAAACCATCCAATTAAGATGATTAAAATAATCATTAGGGTTTTCTTAAGAATTTTTATTTGATTTGGTTTCATTAGTCTTTAAAATAATCAATTATAATGGATTTCAACCAACTGAATAGAAAATATACAAACGCCATTAACCAACAGACCAACGCCGCTGGTGGAAATATAAAAATATATTTTAACCATTGATTATCCTTTATTGTACTTTTTAAGGCGTTTTTTAAGAATACCGCGGCCATAAAATTTAGAATAATTAATAGAGATATTAAATACCATGATGTAAATAAACTTATATTCATACTATAATTTTTAATTTGTATTCATTCCAACTAATCGTTCTTCGATTCTAGCTAGAACTATTTCCCTATCGCGTTGTGTCGGTATATAACAACCCATTAAAGATATCGGAACATTATCCCAAGCATTACCAAAATATGTTACATTATACCCCCGTTCAACGCATTCAGCATATATTTCCTCATATCGTTGTTTTAAATAGCCTAATTTGTCATAAAAGAACTTTACATGACCAGTACCAAGGGTAAACTCTTTTGGTTGATTCTTGAGGTTAAATTTGCCTTTAGCGACAACATTTGGAACACGCTTGATTTCTCTAGCTTCAGCTAAAAGATGTTGACGACAAAGTTCTTTGGGTTTAACCCCAACATTTATTCTAGTCATAGAACAAAGGTATGAAATATTATTAAATAAAAAAATTATTTTTTTACATTAACATTAATAGCATCAACATTACCCTTAATTTCTTTGGCGGTTATATGTGTCCCATCCACATCACCCATAACATTTCCAGATATGTTTATATGCGTCCCGTCCACATTTCCATGAACATTTCCAGATACATTTACATGAGTGGCATTAAGGTTCGCTAAATCTCCTTCAAATTTAACAACCAAACTCCGTGATTCAGATTCAAATACTGTGATACCATCAACCTTAACAACTACTTTGCTATTATTAATGTCTTCCACCTTGATATTATTACCTGATACGGATTTGGTTATGCCATTGATTGTTATCTTATTCATAAGCTTTTTTAGTAATTTAATCATATTTCAATAATGGCATTTTCTTCAATTATTTTAAATTTTTCTTCCATAACAGAAAATGTTTTGCTATCAAAGGTCATTAATATTCTCACATAGCTTGCAGTATCATAACCAATATCTTTTATGTCACGGTCAAATAATATTCCATCCCCAGTATCTGTCATTTCAAGTAATAATTTGTTTTTGTAATCTTCAGCCCATATATCACTATTTGAGGTCAGCATTTCATATTTTCTAGAAAATGAGCCGATTTGTTGTGTCACAATAATGTTAAATTCGTGTTCTCCGTCTTGGGTGATAACCAAGAATTTTCTTGTTGTTATATCAGAATTCATAAAATGATTTGTCTAAAATGTTTGGGTCTTCATGATGAAGACTAAGATTATTTTTGGTTTTCTTTATTGGTGGTTCATAATCTGGAAGATACTCTCCAAATTCACGAACCATGTTTATCTTAGCAAGTATATGAGTATTCTCATCGATACCACATTTACTTAATACATTAAATGTGGTACCAATGGTCATACCCTTATTAACCCTGCTTTGTTTTTGCCAATCCCTTATCTTGGAATGGGCGTTAACAAACATGAATTTAAGGTCAGCTACGCTTACCTTTTTTGCTAGGTTTTTTGCTTCTGCTCTTGTCATCGGTTTTTTTGGTTGTCTTTTTAGAAGCTTTTTTAGCTTCCTTTTTAGCTTCCTTTTTAGCTGCTTTTTTCTTAACTGGAACTTCAGGTTCAACATATGTTTGAACATATGTGTTAATCTCATCAGCTAACGCTTTTGCGGTATTAAACCCATCAGCATGTGACATATTTCCACATATTAATGCGTTATTAATAAACTCAATTCGTTGTTCAAATGTTTTAACCTTTTTTTTGTCAAACTTAAGACCTTGTTCAGTTAATTGTTCGTTTAGTTTTGGTCCTTCTGGCCAAAAACTTAATGATAATAATGGCATATTTATTTTATTTTTTTTTAGTTAATAAACGTTCACATTTTCGTTTCCAACTACCAGAAACGACTTGAATACCTATGGTTTTCATTTTAGCTTCTCTAATCATATAAAGCTCTTGATGATTATCATCCAAGTGCCAAATGACATTTGAACCTAAAAGATATCCCGATTTCCATTCCATATTTGTAAATCGAACTTTCCAACGTGGAATACCAATTCTATCTACCACCTCCCATATGTCTGAATTTCCCCAATTTTTTTCATCAATTAGACCTTCATATCTATGAATATGTAGATTATCGTAACGACTCGTTACAACCCACACATCAACACCCCTATCTATAAGTTCCTTAGCGTATTCTTGTACGTCAGGTCTTGATAGACACTTATCAAAATCGAATGTGACTAATTGGCTCATTATTGTTTTATGTTATAAACCCGATTCTTTTTTTATGATTATGATATGTTTTTAAATCCATGAGTTTATCTAATCCAAATTGTTTGATGGTATCAATTGTAGAACCTTTTAAATCATCAACAAAGGTGTTAATTTCGTTTTCAGAAAACATACCACCAATCATGTTCATTAATAAACTTTTAACTTCTGCTTCATCCTGAATTCCTTCAATATCCAAAACATATTTAAAACGGCTTGGTCGGTTTTTAATCGCTACTGGGATTTCGTTAATATAATTTGTTGTACCCAAAAAAATACAATTATTAATCGACTGATTTCCATCCAATATTGTTTTGATTATTCCTTCGTTGCTTTCCCATTTAATGTGTTGCTCAATTTCTTCAAAAAATATAATTATTGGGTTATCTTGAATTTCGCGGATGTTTTTAATAAATGACCAACAAAGGTTTATATTTTCACGTCTGATATAAAAAACAATCGCATCATGATTTACAATACTTTCATTCGCGTAATATTTTAGTATTGTAGATTTCCCAGAACCTTCCTTACCATGAAGTAATACACCAATTTTATGCATAAATCCCAATGATGAAATAGAATTAGAAACATTAGAATTAAAAAAAGCTTCAAATAATTTATCTAATTTTTCTTTATCAGGAAAACTATGTATTTTTATTTTCTCATCAATACTTAATTGTTTAAGTATAACTGAATTTTTTGGGTATCCATCATACCATATATCATAAAAACCAGCATCAAGCTTTTGTGTTGATTTTTTTGTTTCAAATATAGAAAACAGTACCTCACCATTCTCTAGATAATTAAAAGATTTAAATTCAGATGACTTCATATTTTACCATTCAATTTTTACTTCAGTTTCATGTTCATAGGGTACTTCAGTAATCAAAAACCCTTGACGATTTACATAATGAAAACCAGATATAATGTACAGACATGGCGGTTGATAACTATCGTCATCGTCAATATCTTCATTAAAATCTTCAGCGCCTTCCGTTATATCAGGTTCGTTAATCTCATCACACTCAATAATTGTCCACACACGATTCTCTTGTTGTGCCAATTTAAAACAATACATCATTTCATCACCAAACGTTTCATATAAACAACCATCCCAACTAGCGTTATTATCTATGTGATTCTTGATTGGTTTATATTTGAGATAAAACTCGTCTTCTGAGATAGTTAACATTTGTGACATGTTACAAATTTACTAATTATATGTGATTATTGCAAATAGAATGGTAATTATTTTTCCAACGAATTAATTACTTCCATTGCAGCGTTGTGGATTTTTTCAATCGTTTCCATTCTTAGTGAATGGTCATTATCACTACTGAAAAATGCGGAGCCTGTATTGGAAGGGCTTTTTGACGAAAGATTTACAATTGACTGGCCAAGATGGTCAAGATACGCTGTTCTTGGGTCTTGCTTAATGTTTTCAACAATTTTTTCAATATCCAATAGCATGGTGATTATTTTTAAATGAATGGTAAATACGCTGATGGCTTGACATATTCGGAATCAGCAGTTTTCTTAGCTTTTTCAGGTGTATAACCCATTGCAAGTTCTTTTTCATAAACCACTTTTTTGAATCCGTTGATGAGGTCTTTGGCGATATCTTTACTCGCATCATTACGACCATCAGTACGATAGTTTTCGCTTGCCATGTGTTCCATCAATTCAAGTATCATACGAAATGAAGACTGTTGAAGTGTGTTATGCTGACGGCAAAATCCATCAATAAACTCTTTTGTACGTTCACGCATCGAAAATGTGTTAACGTAATCAGTCATTGCATCGGCTAATTCTTTACCAGTAAGTTTTTTCATGATTTTTTGTTTTATTATGTAAATATAGGCGCTTTATTTGGTTCCACCAAATGTTCTTCACAAATTTTGTAAAATTTATTCATAAAAGATAATTCACATTTTTTAGCCGCTTCATGACCAACTTGCTTGGCATTTTCAATAGCCTTTTTATAACGATATTCAAGCGACAACATTTTAAAAATGAGTGTATCTTTGGTTCGTATTTTAGGATTGTCATATGTTTTGATGATGTGATACCTTTCTTGACTGGCGTCATATTGCCCAAGGCCCCAGACTCCATCTTTAATCTCTGTGGTTGTTTGACAATGAAGTTTACCCTTAGATTCAAAATTCCAATGGTTAGATATTCTTAAAGAGGTGTCTGGTTTAAAATTCCAGTTAACAATAGCATTATAAAAACTATAACCATACGGTGATTTTATAATTTTATCCCATTTCGACATCTCTAAAATTAGTTCAGGTGGAAAGGACACCATTGTAATAGAATTCATTACATCGCCAATATTTACTATATTTGTTTTCATTGAACAAAAATAATACATTATATCCAAATAAAAAAATAAATTTTAGTTTATTGGTCTATTAATTCAATAGGAACTTCAACATCGGCTGGTAAATCTGATAGGGGAACATCAAGCACGTCTTCAGGTTGTGCAATTACCAATTCAACTGGTAACGCATTAATCTTTTTCCATTTAACATTAAAGAAATCACTAACTGGTTTTGATGAGGAATGATAATAATAGTATGTACCATTATTGTCATAACTCAAAATTACATACCAATAGGTTTTTTCAATCTTATATGTTGACATTAGTGCATCGCCCTGACGATTGGTTCGTTCTGGAACTTGCTTTTTTTCTGGTGTGTTACACCCAGTAATAAAAAATAGAGCTAAAATGAATAATGTTTTCATGGTTTATTTATTTTTAATCGGTCTTATTTTGACTCATTGCCATCATTTGCCTCATTGTCTTTTCCATTCCATCTGGCGACCCATCAAGGAAGATTACATTTCCCTTACCATATTCAGCAAAGTTTTTGATTGCTTCCGTCCACATACTGAACATAATTACGTTTACATCCATATTAGCAGCTTTCATTTGTCCAGCAGCTTGGCTCATACCCCTAGCAACTTCTTCACGGAAAAGAGCCACACCTTGACCACGTAATTGAGCGGCAATTTTCTCAGCTTCAGCAGAAATTTTAATTGCGTTACCTTCTGCTTCAGCAGCTTTGGTTTTGGTAATCAATAATGCTTGACCTTCGTTTTCAGCAGCGGCACGTAAATTGCTAGATGAAACAACTTGACTCATTGAGTCCATAACCACTTTGTCAAATGTGATATCATTAATTTGTAAATCTTGTAGGTGATAACCCCAAGCGGATAAAGTAGCATCCAATTCTGATTTAACATGGTCAACCAGTTCTTTTCGTATTGTTAATACTTCGGATTGCTTTTTAGTCGCAACATAAGCTCTTACAGCACCTTCAATAGTTCTTGACAATGCTGAAGAAAAAGCTTCTTCATTGGTAAACTTAAAGGCCACCAATTTGATTGTTTCGTCATTGCTATCTTTAGTTGAATATAACATCATAGCATTAAAGAATACATTGGCTTGGTCCAACGTGATAGCTTGGAATTTTAATGTAACAGCTTGGTTCTGTAGCGATACAACTTTAAAAATCCTATCGATTAACGGGATTTTAAAATTAAGACCTGTTGTCGAAACCTTAAGAAATTTTCCAAATCGAGTAACTACAGATACAGTACCTTGTTGAACGAAAAAAATGCTTAAAATAATTGTTACAATTAACAAAATCAAAGCAATTGCATACGGTAAAATAGATAAAAATAGTTCCATGTTTTTTATTTGAGTTTTTAAATTGAAATACGAATATACGAAGAATACTTGAAAGAACCAAATTTAATTTAAACAAATTTCCCCATATTCAGTTGTTGTAAAAATATCAAGTTCTTTCATAATCATAACCGAATTAACTATTTCAAGATTACGATTAACATAAAATAACCTAGATTCTAAGTTCCCCACTTCTGCAATTTGTAATGAATTAAGCGCACGTCCCTTTAACCCATTTAGAAGTCCACTTAGTTCTAACAAGCGCTCACGCAAATCCCAAAGATGTGTTAATTGAAACCCTTCACCAAGAATTCCAAAGTCCATTAATTCTTTATCAATCCTCATGTGTTAAATTTAAAATTATTCAATTGATTTTACGATAAAAGATATAAAGTTATTATCAATTAATATTCTACTGGCGATTAAAGATAAAATAACCAATAAAATAATAATAAGTATTGAACCTACTTTTGTCTTGGTTATGGCAACAATGTTATCGCCCAAAAAGAAAAGAAATGTATGCGTAAATAATAATGCTAAGTTTCCATATAACATCCAATATTGATACTGATACGAAAAAAAACACCCTATTAACCTTGATATAAGCCAACCATTGTGATAATCAATAAGTAAGTATAGCGCTGCTAACCCACCAAAGAAATTATGACTATTAGGGAGTGGTTTAGCATCTATACGCAATAATAGGAATATTAGGAATATGGCTGATACTATGGGTATCAATGTTAATATAAAGGCAAGGATAGCAAAAATGCTAAAAAGATTAAATGTTGCCCAAGTTTCAAGTGAATAAACAAATGACGTGTGTTTAGACCCATCATTTCCATATGATGTTATTACCTTTTCAGGTACAAGATTTGAATCCGAACTTTTTATGAAGTTATTTTCGCTCATTATTTTTTATTTAAAATGTCAGCTAATCTGTTTTCAACAATTCTTACCGTTGCAATAATATTACGACAATCATCACGTGTAAGGATTTTGGTCCCCAGTGTCTTATCTTTAATTGCACGACTTTTTATTCGTGAATAATAATTACGATAGTCATTCAATGCTAACATAGCACGGTCAAGTTCGGTTTTACCATTATTTGCTTCAATATCCGCAAGAATTCGCTGCTTTCCATACCACTTTGGTAACTTATTCGTTTCAGTAGGTATTGAAAGTTTTTCATACTTTCGTAGTACTGTTGGATTTTTAAGTATAAGACGCTCAAAAATTGCATTTAGCGTTTTAATTGTATCCGATTGAAGTGTATTCTTCTTGGCCATGGTCCGAAGCAACGGGTAGCTCAATTTTGTATCACCATCTCGGAAAACCGAATCCAGCGCTTTATTATTTTCAATTACGTGTAATGTCTTAAAAACGTCGAATTCGACTTTTGATACTGTATCAACTGCTTTCATGTTTTAAAATTTTAAGCAAATATACAACAGTATTTTGAAAGTAAAAAATTTTTTTTAAAAAACTTTTTGGTATATTTGTAATTAAAAATCCCCAGCTTTCGCATGGGGACTTAATATTATTAACCAAAATGTTATAGTATATGTATTAGTTTTGAATATCTAAGGCTGCTCTAACGCGATTCAACTCCTCGTCAGAAAACTGATAATAAGAGCCTGTGTCCTTATTTTTGATTTGCTTTACCTTCTTTCTGAAAAGAGAACGGTTGGTACCCTTTTCGTCATCTGGGATGCCCATAAGCTTCATTACGTCAACCATTGACGGACCACCAAGTTTCTCAAAGGCTCTTCTTACGTCAGCATAATCTTTTCTACCCCCTTCACCTTGATTTCGACTATTATCGTTGTCACGTTTAGTATCGTCATCATGTGACTTTCCTTTATCCCTATGCTTATGTTGGACGTATTTCCTAGATTTATGTTTATTATTTTTCTTTTTGTTTTCTTCCATTGAGAAGAACTCATCTAGTGATTCTTTTAGCATGGCCCTTATCTGAGATTTTTCCATATCCTTTTTATTATAAATATCCAATAACCATAAAAAAACTAAAATACTAACCCCTAATGTACACATTTGTGTACATAGGCTTATATGTAAATTTCCTTTAATTTCTCAAGACATCGACCACGAATCTGTCTAACCATCTCCCTAGTTAAACCAACCTTTTCCCCAACTTCTTTTAAATTCATGGGTGTACCACCATCCAGACCAAATAAATCTACCATTATCCCTCTATCTCTTGGCTTAAGGATTGTTAAAGCATTTTTTATACGCTTTTTACCATCCTCATTCATTATTAGATAATCGGTTGGCTTTGCGTTTTCATTTTCAATTATATCATATAAACTATTCCCACCTTCACTTTCATTAATGGCAGCATCCAATGATTCAAAACTAAGCATAGAAATATTCTCAAGCTCTGATATCTCTTCTTTTGAAAATTTGGTACCGTACTCTTCAATTACTTCAGATAAATCAACAGAACGCCCAAGCTTTTGTTCCAACTCACCAATATGCTGATTAAGTTTTGATAACCCGCTAATCTTATTGGCTGGTAAACGAACAGTCCTACTATTCTTAGCTAAGTATTCCATAATCATTTTTCTAATCCAAAATACAGCATAAGTAATGAATTTAAAACCCGTATTCGATTTATATTGCTGTGCCGCCATAATAAGCCCAATATTACCCTCATTAACCAAATCTTCTAATGAAACATTAGATGATTCATACTGTTTAGCAACGCTAACAACAAACCTTAAATTTCGACTAACCAACTCATCAATCGCGGATTTATCCCCCTTCTCAGCCTTTAAAGAACATTCAAATTCTTCGGCTGGTGAGAACATCTTGATTTCAGAAATTTCCGCTAAATATTGTTTAAAAGAACCTGATTCTCTTTTGGTAAACCTTTCTGTAACTTTGAAATTTTTCATACAAACTATTAATCTTTATTTTTTTATAAATGTAGGTAAATAATATTAGGAAACCAAAAATTATTTGGTGTTTTTTAATTCACGCTCAATATCTTTCTCTCTGATGGAGTTTCGTTTATCATAGGGTTTTTTCCCTTTAACTAATCCGATTTCAATCTTGATAAAACCAGTCTCTGTTAGTTTGACGTTTAGGGGTATAATTGTCAAACCCTTTTCTTTCATGGATTTATCTAATTGATTGATTTCCTTCTTGTTAAGTAGCAATTTTCGGTCTCTCAATGGTTCGTGATTTGTGTGTTTGATTTGACGATACTCTGAGATGTGCATATTTTTTATGAAGATTTCACCATTATTAACATGGCAATATGCCTCTGAAATTGAGGCCTTTTTATCCCTGATGGATTTAACTTCGGTTCCTGTGAGTTGGATTCCAGCAATATAAGTTTGGAGGATAGAGTAATCAAACCTTGCTCTGCGGTTTTGTATCAGTGTTGTCATAAAAATTCAATTGCTTTGCAAATATACGAAAAAAAAGTGCTGTTGTCAACTAAACAGCACAATTTTTTAAAAACTATTCAATATTGATGTCAATTATATCTTTATCCTCATCCAATATTATTAATATTGGTTTGTTTTGATATTCGTAATTTTCACCCAAAACACATGCATTGAAGTAGGCTGTTCCGTCAAAACTTCTATACCCCCTAGCATAATGGATATGCCCACAAACATGAATTTTAGGTTTTACTTGGACAACCTTTTTATAAAGCTCTTCACAACCAACTCTTTGTCCCGTAATAGTATCATCCAAAATACCGTACACTGGGCCATGTGTTATCAAAATATGCAATCCTTCGGGGATTGGTTCCCATTTCTTCGCAATTTCGTCCCCACGATTTACATTAAATGCCCAATCGTAGAAACGTGGTTGCCATGGACTACCATAAATCTTTAATCCTTCAATCTCAACCATTTGGTCCATAAGGTATATTACCCCACGGTCTTTAAACTCTTGTGCTATATCTGGATAGATTGGTGGATATGCTGATAATGTTGGTTCAAAACAAAAGTCATGGTTCCCAGCAATAAAGATTTTATGTTTATAGGGTAACATACTAAACCAATTTAAGAAATTTAATAGTTCTTGTGTTCTCCCCTCATTGGTACAATCCCCAGCATGAATAATAATTGTTTCATCTGGATTGCAGTCTATTTTTCTTAAATCTTCATCTAATTTACCATGTTTGGTATGCGTATCGCTAATAAGTATCAGGTTCATATTCGTCATATATTCCCATCATTTTTGATGAGACTTTAATAATTTTATTTTGTTTCCAGTTTGTATAGATTTTATCGATTGTTGTACTATCAGCCCACTGAAATTTTTTCATTAAAATCTTTTCATTTGTTGTTTTTCCTTCTGAATTAATTACAACCCAGTCAGTAGGACCAAGTCTCACATCGTATCCGTTTAATTCGTCACGTAAATGTTGTGTGATTAATTCCTTTTGTTTAAGGTTGAACCATTTGGTAAAGTACGAACCAACAAAGTTAGCGTTGATTCTCGGCTCAAAATTTTTGATTAATTGTTTAAGATTAAAGCTTTCACCTTCTGAAGTAACAATTGCTAATTCGGTACCAACAAGTTCAATTTTATTTTCACATAGAAAAGTGTCAAGTTCAGAAAGAAAGTTTTTTGAGGAAATTTCATACCACTTTTTAACCAAAATATCAGGTTGTATTGGTGCATCTTCCCATTCGCCAAAAATTGTATTTATAATAGAGTAAAGGCCTGAAGAATTATATTGACTACTGAATCTTTTATCAATAATCAAAATCTCTTCGTTTCCAAAACCCAATTCAAAATTATTTTCAATAAAATCAACTATGAGTGATTCGTCCGTCATCAAAAACATTTAATTGAACTTTCTTAGCTTCAGAATCCTTTAAATATTTAATAACCGATTCCAAGCTTTTTATATGTTGAGGTCCCATAATAATTTCATCCCAAGCGCCATATTTGGATTTATATCCAAAGATATATTTTATAGCATATTTTATTCTGGACCAAAATTTTCTTTTTACAAGATGAACATCAACATAAATAGTTGACTCAATGTCATCTTCAAAATAACGCATTATCATTTGGTGTTCGCTGCTACCACATTCGCATAGCAAAAGTTTTTCCACTGGTTTCATATATTATAGTCTTATTAGGGTAAAATTAATGTTTTTCTTTTCAATGTCAACATTTGAAACAACAATTTGTACCTCATCCCCCAATCTTATTGTTTCCCCAGTATTATAACCTTTTACGATATAATTTTTAACATCTGGGATAAACGTATCACCACCAATTTCAGAGTATCGGATTAAACCATCACACTTGTTCTCAATGATTTCAACGAACATTCCATATTCACTTATAGATGTTACAATACCTTGATAAAGTTTACCAATCTTGTCGCTCATATAAAGAGTTTGCATATATTTTATACTATCTCTTTCAGCTTTCTGTGCCTTTTTTTCCCTTTCGGAAAGATATTGACATTTCGCCTCTAATTTCTCCATTTTAGGCATTGGTTTATTATCAAGAAATCTTGATAATAATCTATGTACCATAACGTCAGGGTATCGCCTTATTGGTGATGTAAAATGGGCATAATCTTCAAAACCTAAACCATAATGACCTAAATTTTTCATTGAGTAGTGGGCTTTTTGCATGGTCCTAACCACAAGATTATTTATCATGTTTTCTTCTGGTTTATTTTGAACATCCCCCAAAAGTTTATTAAGAGTCTTGGTAATTTCTTGCGGTGTATTTGTTTTGATTACATAACCAAATTGTTGAATAAATTGCTTAAGGCTACCCAATTTTTCTTGCTCAGGTTCTTCATGCACCCTGTTAACAACGGGGTATTCATTGGTGTTGAGGAAATGTGCTACTCTTTTATTTGCCAATAACATAAACTCTTCAATAAGTTTATTAGAATCTTTCATAACCTTAAAATGAATGTCAACAGGTTTGTTGGTCTCATCCAATTTAAATTTTATTTCATGTTTATCAAATGTAATTGAACCATCACCAAGCCTTCGTTTTCTTAATTTCTTAGCATATCGGTCCAATACTTTAACGGCCATGTTAAGTTCTGTCAATGAATATGTTTCATCTGGTTCTTCTATAATTTCTTGCGCCTCTTCATAAGTAAACCTACGGTTAGAATTAATTATCGTCCTACCAAACCACTCATCCACAATTGAAGCGTTATTGTCTAATTTAAATACAACAGAAAAACATAATTTATCTTCGTTTGGTCTTAAACTACATAACCCATTTGAAAGCCTCTCAGGAAGCATTGGAACCACTCTATCAACAAGATAAACACTGGTACCCCTACGATATGCTTCCTTATCCAAATCGGTATCTGGACGTAAATAATGACTAACGTCAGCAATATGTACGCCAATTTCAAGTAACCCATCAATCCATTGAACAGATAACGCGTCATCAAAATCTTTCGCATCCGCTGGGTCAATCGTAAATGTTAATACGTCACGCATATCTCTACGATTAGCAATTTCACTTTCTTTAATTAAATCTGGTATCGCTTCAGCCTCAGCGATTACATCATCTTCAAATTTATATGGTAAGCCATATTCATGTAGAATTGAATGAACCTCAGCCTCATTATCGCCAGCCACCCCAAGAATTTCTGTTACTTCGCCGTTAGGGTTTTTAGAATTCTCTTTCCATGAGGTTATCTTAACAACAACCTTTTGTCCGTCTGTTGCACCATTCAATTTATTGACTGGAACAAAAATATCCACTGGCATCTTATTGCTATCTGGAACCAAAAAGGCATATCGTGGTGACACTTGTATCACACCAACAAAATCCATTTTAAACCTATGAACAATTTCTGTTACTATACCTTCAAGCTCTCTTCCAGTTCCTTTAATAACTTTAATCTTTACTGTATCAAGATGTAAAGCTTTATTTGTATTGTTTTTATTTATATAAATGTCTCTTGGTAATTCGGTATTAACCAAATAAGCTGAGCCACTCGAATTCATACTTATCTTCCCCTCCAGTACTTCCCCTATCTTAATCATAATTTCATTTCTAATTTAATATTTTCTAACCACATATTCATTTCCCATTCTGATGGGTCTTCTGGATGATTTGATTTATAACTTTGAACCAAAAGGTCTACAGAATAAACCCCGAATTCACTTGGGAGTTTATCAAACTCTTTTTTATCAAGAATATCGTATAGCTCATTAGAGCCAACCATATCATTAATCAACCAATCAACATCTCCGCTAACCACTCTTGGGTTATCATATTCCGATATAACAACCCTTATTGTATATTTTACTGGTTTACGCTTACCACTTAACTCAGCAATCAAATCTTTAAACTCATCCATTTTACAAAAATATATGTGGTGATAAATTTTCAATGACTTTGTTGTCATCAATTTTTATGACTTCGTTAATTCTTTGCATATTAACACCATTATATTTTAAAATAGATTCAGATAATTCTTTTTCATCCTGACAATAAACGGGATAGTCATCATAATCCCATGTATCACAAACTGAAATAATAAACTTCATTTTGTCTTCCTTTGCTTTTGCAATCCATCTATCAACATCTTGTCTAGTAGCGGCCATAATATTGTTTTTAACAAATATACATTTTTATTTTCAAAATTGCAAATAAAAGGCCACAATTATTGTGGCCCGTGGTGATTACCTTCAACATGTGTTATGTGATAATCAATTTCATCTTGCGCAGCACCCCACGCTTTAAAGGCTGGGATATGCTCAGTTCTGTCATCCCACGAAACGATAGATTTTACATTTGGAAACTGCTTAAGCAATTCATCCATAACACCAATTTTAAATTGAAGTGTTGCACCCATGTTATTGTAATAATATGCATCAAAGGTTAATCCATTTGTATCAAGAATTTTTTGAACCTCACCCGACAAGGTTGGTATCCTGCCTGTTAGCATTATAACAAGAGTATTTGGCGTAGCCTTTTCTTTTTTATATGCTGAAATCACGCTAGGTATTGGTTTCATATCAAAAACATCCATATCTAAAGATTCAGGACGACCCCACCATCCTTTATGTGGCCATTCACTACCAGTTTTCTCTTTATATACTTTATGTCCAGTTTCCCACGTTGGCGTATCGATGATGGTCCCGTCAAAATCAAATATCGCGATTCTAGTTATCGCGTCTTTGTTTATGTCTTCTTTCAGAATAGTTCTGATTTTGTGTTTAAAGCTCATTTTAATAATTTTAATAGTTTGGTTATAAACGATTCCTTCTTAACTTCTAAGAGAGCTCCATATATACGTTTGCTAGCTGACCCGATTAAATCTTTGGTTATTACAGAATGAGCATGTATTGTTTGTCTCAACGCACCATTTATCTTCTTAATATCCGTCGCCCTTTTACGCTTTAGTTTTTTGATTGTATCAAGATTTCTCTGTTCATACAAATCAACAAATTCTAGTATTTTTTGAATATCTGGGGTATCATTTGATAACTCACATTCAATCTGATTTTTCAATTTCCCCCTTCTCGTACTTAATATATCAAAGCCCATGTCGCAAATATACAATTTTTATTTTTAATATCCAAATTTATAAATAAAAATCTTCTTCTATTTGTAATTGGTTATAAGGAAGATTTATTTCACCTGTTTCTGGATTAACTACAGGCCTTCTTGATGACGCAAGGACCATTTGACCGTAATAGTTTGGATTCACTTCTCTAGTGGCATATCTACTAACAAGTCTATCCGCATGGTCCCATTCTACGACTTGTGGTGTTTGGAGGACTGGAATATAAGGTGCATAAACATACCCAGCATCTAAATATTGGGTTCCACGTATTGGGGCTTGCATTGGGCGAACTTCAACCAAGTCCATTCCTATCGTTCTTGCTGTAACTTGTTGGATAATTGGAAATAAATCAAAGTTCCTTATTAGTTTCGGTGTCCACCAAATATTAAATGAAAATGATTTAGATTGTTTTCTAGCCCAGCTTTTAATATACCATTTAAGTTCATTTTTTTCTAAACTAAAGATATTATTAAGTTCATTAATAATGATATTGGAGGGGATACTATATTCGTTATATTTTTGATTCCTCCTTACTTTGTTATTTTCTATTCGGAAGAATTCATTAAGATATTTGTGGATGAGCCTCTTCATTCATTTGATTTAAATATCCATTTGTTAGGTCATTTAACATTGCCCTAGCAACCTCTTGCTGTAATAACGCTGTTAATTCGGCTTCGACATCAATATTATTTAAACATTCTAATTCAAAAGCTAATTCAGGTGTCCAACTAGCTCTAAGTGTTCTTGTTTCGCCACGTACTTCAACCGATTTTACATTGAGTTTAATAATATCATCCCAAGCCTTGTTAAAATCAAATTTTGGATTCCTTTTACACCAACTTTTAAGATACCATTTAGTTTGTTTCTTAGTTAACCCAAAAACAATAACTAAATCATCCGAAATACTACGAATACTTGCATATGTGTTTGGACCAGACCAAAGTCTATTATCTAACCAATAATATGTCCCGTATAAATAACGATAAATTAACCTCTTCATCAATTCAAATTAATACCAAGGTCTGTTGACCCCTCTTCGTCATCAGATATAAGTATCCCTTCAATTAAATCACCATTTTCATCTAAAACCCTTACGTCTAAAGTACCAGTCTTTTTGTCATAATCCACGATTATTTTGTATTCTCCAAGGTCTAAAGTTTTTTTAACCATAACAACTTAAGTTTTTCTTGCCGTGATAGCTTTTTTATTCTGTATTCCTCTTTGGATGCTTCACTACGGTTTTTAGCCTCAAATACAGCTCGTAAAACGACTGGGAGCCTTGTCTTTGTATACTTTGCTCCCTTACCAGAGTTATGCTCTAATAAGCGCCTATTTACGTCTGTTGTGATTCCCGTATAAAGACTACCATCTTTCTCACATTCCAAAATATAAATATACCACATTAATCAACAAGTTCAAACCTAGGTACTCTGTGACCTATTGAATCTTTTACAATGTCATTCCACATATCAAGGGGTCTAGCATATATCGAACCAAATAGCAACGACTTATAAATCACGAGTGGTTCTTGTGTTTCACTATGTGTAGCCATTGAAATAACTTCATATAACCCACCTTTATAATGTTGATACTTTTTACCGATTTTCGGATACGTTATAAAACTATTGTTTACCATTTTTGTTATTTAATTTATCCATTATCTCTTTAATTTATCCATTATCTCTTTAATTTCATCCAAACAAGCTACTTGAGATTCAGGTAGGCACTCACGAGCCTCGTCAAGTGTTACATAACGAAAAGCATCCATTTCTGGAAAATCACCTTTACTATCGGGGACAAATGAGTTGCATTTCAGTTCAAACTTACTAAAATCGATTGAATTTTGGGCCTCAAATAACACAAAAGGATGAAGTGTTTTTTTCATCCTTTTATATTCAACTGGAGGTAAGTTATGAATAATTTGCCACCTTGAAACGTCAGCATTTGTTTCTTCAAAGGTTTCCCTTATTGCCGCTTCTAAAGCGTTTTCATCTTCCTCCAATCTACCCTTTGGAATACTCCAAAGGTTTGGTTTATGGTTGGTTGGGTGACCAACCATAAACCTATTATCCTTTCTAATTAAAAATAATCCAGCTGCGTGTACCATTAATATATAATTTTAATATCCGAAATCATCAAACGCGGTTGAATACGCTCCACGACCACCGTATTTATACATATCGTTAAATGAGTAATCTTCTTGTATTGTGAAGGTGACATCACCTTTTGGAAGGTCAAGCGGAGTAACCATTTTAACCTGAGTTTTTTTCCTCCTAGTTCTTTTATTCTTAACACTACCATCACCATCACCTTCTGATAATATTGGTAATAACATATCACTAGGTTCGTTTTCCTCGGATTCATATTCTTGAACATCAACCTTTATTGTGCTGAAGTCAAGAACTTCTTTAATTCTACCAATGTAATCATCGTTGATATAAAAACCCGAATTGATGCAATGGTCCCCAAAATTAATTCTTGGGCTGATTTTAGCACCCTTCATTAAAAGTTCAGGTTTTCCATCAATTTCTGTAAATATTTTGAATTTACCCTTTCTAGTACTAGCATTGAAAACGTTTTTGAAATCAAATGGTGATTCATCCTGAATGTTTATTTCATTGATGATTGATTTTACAATATCAACGGTAATGATTTCAAGTGTGGATGCAAAGGTAATGCAATCATCTTTGAATTTTTTGTTAATCAATAAGTCATCTACAATTTCTTCGACAACATCTGGTGATAGGTTACTAAATGTTTTTAAATATCTAACACGACTAGGTCTGTCAATAAGATTATTGTCAATGTAAAGGTTGTTTGTTGTCATTAGAAATACTCTTCTAAAATCAGCATTTAACGCACCATCCATAATAGTCAAAAGTTCATTTGATTCTTTATAGATTTTCTCATATTCGTCAACAAACACGATAACATCTTGAGGAATTGAATTGATAAATGTGTGTGCATTATCAAAATGGCTTGGTACTATTATAACAGGTAAATTTAAACTGTTACATAAGATTTTAGCTGTAACTGTTTTTCCAGTACCCTTAACACCATTAAGTAGCACACCAAGATTACCACTGTCAGTTTTAAAATAGTACTTTAATACCCTTTTAACCAAATCAGTTTCAAGGCCATAAATTTTGTAAGAAAACTCAAATTTCTCAGACAAAGGAGAAAGATGAAAACCAAACATATTTGGTTGTAATTCGTAAACAGCTGGTTCAAGTTTCTTGAACGTGTTTTTTTGTTTTTCGCTAAGGTGGAAATCACCACCTCTCATAACCCATAATAATTCGCTCATTGTGTTTTTTTTTTGTTTTATTAAATAATATCGTGTTCAGTCAATTGACGTTCTACTTCTACCCAATCTATAAATTTTCTGGGGCTAAGCTCAATATCCATTTTTAATGGCGCCCCTAATGCCGCATCGTCAATATATAGATTAGCGTGTTGTTTGTTGCTATTGGTCCACCCACTAGCTTTTTGGTTTGGGTTGTGATTAATACCCCAGAGAGGGATATCATTTTGTTTAAACCACTCTACAGCTTCTTCAAGCGTCGCCCTATCATCTTGTGGTCGAGTACCACGCATTGTCCATAGCATGATTTTATGACCTTTATCAACTATTTTTTTTAATACTGGTACAGCCCCAATATCTTTCCCAATGTTAGGATACTCATGTGTTACGACAGTTCCATCAAAATCCAGCCCTATTATCAAATGTTTATTATTTTTCATTATTTTATTGTATAAAACGGGTCGTCAATAACCCAACCATTTACCAAAGTTCTTTGAACTATTAGTTCTGTTTTCTTTTTAGCTGGGGATGTAAACCTTATAGTATAATCTACAATCTGATAATC
>Ga0075163_10000949_pt1 | contig 38629 bp, 38 predicted proteins | sample JI1023141ADNA_FD_71478 | JGI IMG/M metagenome (GOLD analysis project Ga0075163, IMG submission 71478) | Wastewater effluent complex algal communities from Wisconsin, to seasonally profile nutrient transformation and Carbon sequestration -... | ecosystem: Engineered > WWTP > Effluent > Algae...
TAACACTTCAGTTTACATTGTGGGTAAGTACCATTGTGCTGCTTTCGTTTTTGGCTATTTATCTTTTCTCCAAACAATTTGCCGAACAGGATTTTGCCCGCAGGTTAAGGGAGAAAGCGATTACATCGGCTTTTCTGCTTATTAAAGTTGATCAGGTTGATACCGTACTTTTAAAAATTATCGATCGCGCCAAGCGCGACAATTTATTTCGCGAGCGTATTCGGGTATATGATGATACCGATAAGGAGATTTATGCCAGTGGCGATACTATGAAGTTGCCTATAAGCCCGCAGGTAATTGAACAGGTTAAGTTGGAAGGTGAACAACGAACGTTGTATCAGGAATTTACAGTAGCCGGCATTCCGTTTAGCGATCGCGGAGTAACCTATACCATTGTTGCTTCGGCCGAAGATGTAATTGGTTATAACCGGCTGGTGGATTTAAGACGGTTGCTCATGGCATTGTTTGTAATTGTAATCGGCTTGGTTTCTATTTCAGGTTGGATTTACGCTGGCCGCGCGTTACGACCCATTCAAAAAATTATTGGCAACGTGCAAAATATTTCTCCGCAAAATCTTTCGCAGCGGCTGGAAGAAAGTCCACACCCCGATGAAATGGGTAAACTCATTTTAATTTTTAATGGGTTGTTAACGCGCATCGAAAATGCCTTCAAACTTCAGAAGATGTTTGTGTCTAATGTTTCGCACGAGTTGAAAAATCCACTCACCAACATTACCTCGCAGTTGGAAGTAACATTATTAAACGAACGTCCGCGCGAAGAATATCAGCGTACCATTGAATCGGTGTTGGAAGATATCAAAAGCTTAAATCATTTGTCGGTGAGTTTGCTCGATCTGGCGCGCCTCACGCACGACAGCGATACGTTTACGATGGCGGAAGTTCGGCTGGACGAAATTCTGTGGGATGCCCGCGAACGTGTGGGTGCCGTTGATCATAATTATAAAGTTGAGGTAGCGATAAAAGATATGCCCGAGGATGAAAGCCGGTTGTTGGTAAATGGTAATCCGCACTTGCTTAAAACCGCCTTTCAAAACATAATTGAGAATGCCTGCAAGTTTTCGGAGGATGGCCGTGCAGAAGTGGTGCTGATATGTAAAACTGGAGAGTTGGTGGTGCAGGTGGTTGATCGCGGCCCAGGCATTGAGAAAAAAGACCTCGAAAATGTATTTCAGCCTTTTTTTAGAACCGATGCAACATCTAAAGTGAAAGGCTATGGTGTGGGGTTATCGTTAAGCCAACGGATTATCTCCATTCACAAAGGCAAAATTTCTATTGAATCCAATCCTGGTGAAGGCACGCGTATTTCGGTTACACTTCAACCCGCACACGGTTTCTAATTCCTTTCTAATCGACTCTAATCGAAAACATTGAAGCCCGCGGCTACATTTGTTTATAGTTTTTTTCTAGGTTGTTTGAGTTTAGAACAAAGTTTACAGGTTTCGGTGGAAGAGCAAACGCTAATCAAACGTAAGCCAACTAATGATTAAAATTCTCTTCCTTGAAATGGGGCTCGCAGGAGTCCCATTTTTTTTGCTCACTTCGCTAAAGCAGTTTCCACACGCAAGCCAATGGCTAGCACACCGGCCAAAGTATCCTGTCGATTTTCCTGTTGGATAGTAAATTTATATTTACCCGGTTGTGTAAACGAATAGTTGGGTAACACTAAAAACCGGTGATCATAAACATCGCCTAATCCACTTCGGCCAAGTGGCTCGCCACTTTTTTCGAACAGGTAATTGGAAACTAATTTTTTAGAAAGGATAGCACCGGTTGAATCGGCCAATTGATACTGTACAAAAATGCGTTGCCACGGATAGTCTAATGAGTTGCGCACTTCGTAATACAAATTGTACTGCTGCTGCGTATTGTTAATCTCAAATTCAAAACTAGCGGGCTCTTGAATATTCCAGGTGCGTTCTTTAAACTCTACATAGTTTTCGAAAACGCGACTGCTATCGCAACCGGAAAGCAAGATGCATAAAGCAACAAGTAGAACTGAAAATCTCATCGTGGGTTTGGACCTTTAGGATTACGTGGCTGCGGATTTCGGTTTTGATTTTGTTGCTGCGGATTCTTTTTATCGTGCGAACGATTTTTATTCCGCTTTTTCTTTTTCGCCTTGCCCTGATATTTTTTATCCAGATTTTCCAGATCGCTGTTAAGCTTGGTTACCGGCACCTTCGCCTCAACTTCATTAGCTTGCAGTGTAGCGGGTTTTTTTCCTTCACGATTGAGTGCAAGAATTTCATTTACCCGATCGATGTTTAACGGATACCACGTATTCTCTTCCTTAAATCCAAACCACATAATGCGTCTGAAAATATCGGTCTTCTGTAAACGGGCTTCGCCTTGTTCGGTTAGCAAAGGTGCTTCTACTTCCGGAATGCCTTTTAGTGCTTCCATGTAGGTTTCCAACTCGTAGTTGAGGCAACATTTTAAGCGCCCGCACTGGCCCGATAGTTTGCTCGGATTGAGCGAAAGATTCTGATAGCGCGCAGCACTGGTAGCTACATTTTTAAAATCGCTTAACCAGGTAGAGCAACACAACTCGCGGCCACAAACCCCAATCCCGCCAAGGCGGCCGGCTTCTTGTCGCAAACTGATCTGGCGCATTTCCACGCGCACTTTAAACTCAGCAGCCAAAAGTTTTATCAACTCTCTGAAGTCAACGCGATCTTCAGCAGAATAGAAGAAAGTTGCTTTCGTATTATCGGCCTGGTATTCCACATCCGAAAGTTTCATATTCAGTTTTAACTGATGTATGATTTCGCGCGTGCGATAGAGTGTGGGTAAATCACGCTTCTTAACATCTTCGTGTTTCTCAGAATCTTTTTGAGTAGCTATGCGATAAATCTTTTTGATCTCATCGTCATTGGCTACTTTTTTCTTTTGCATCTGCAAGCGAACCAATTCGCCTTGCAACGATACATGGCCCAGGTGGTGCCCGGTTGTTGACTCTACAATTATAGCATCGCCTGTAGTAAGCGAAAGCTTATCGGTATTGCGGTAAAAATCTTTGCGCCCGTTTTTAAAGCGTACTTCCACTATAGGAAATTTATCCTGCACCGGCATATCCATATTAGATAGCCAGTCGAACACATTCATTTTATTGCAACCGCCCGTATTACAGGCTCCGTTATTGTTACAACCCGAAACCTTCCCGCCTTTACTTGTGCCACATGCACATCCCATTGCGTTTGTTGTTTAGATTAAACCTTAAAGGTAGAAGGTAAAAAGGGTATTGACAAACGCGAATGGTTTGTCCAGGCTTAAAGTCTTTGAGAAGCAAACACGGGCTTGCAGCATGTAGCTTGAGGCAAATCTCCACGGTGTCAACCTACACGTAACGTAGCACTAGCTTTTCTCGATACGAGCCAAATCCTGACTAATATCTTTGCGGTAGTACGCATCCTTCCACGAAATGCGGCCCACGGTTTCATAAGCCTGTTGTGCGGCTTTCTCCAAAGTTGGCCCATTTCCGGTAATAGCCAGCACCCGTCCGCCTGTTGTTATAATCGCATTATCCTTACGGGATGTACCCGCATGAAATACGAGCCCTTTGCCAACTGAGTCTAACCCTGAAATTGGATAGCCCTTTTCGAATGCATCCGGGTAACCGCCCGATGCCATAATTACCGTAACCGCATAGTGCGGGTTAATCTCAATCTTTTTGTTTTTGAGTTCGCCTTTGGCGCAGGCTTCAAACAACTCTACCAGATCCGATTCAATGCGTGTCATCACTGCCTCTGTTTCCGGATCGCCCATGCGGGCATTGTATTCAATCACGTATGGTTCGCCTTTAATATTCATCAACCCGATAAAGATGAAACCCTTGTAAGGGATGCCGTCTTTCTTTAATCCATCAATAGTGGGTATGATTACTTGCGTTTCTATTTTTTGCATGAAGGCCGGGCCCGCAAACACAACAGGCGAAACAGCACCCATGCCACCGGTGTTGGGGCCCGTATCGCCATCGCCAATTCGTTTGTAATCTTTGGCTTCGGGTAACACCACATAGTTTTCACCATCGGTAAGCACAAACACCGAAAGTTCAATGCCATCCAGAAATTCTTCAATCAATACTTTCGAACTGGCCTCACCAAATTTTTTATCCACCAGCATTTCGTGAATGGCTTGCTTTGCTTCATCTACTGTTGGCGAAATGATTACACCCTTACCGGCAGCCAAACCATCGGCTTTTAATACAATAGGAGGTATGCAACTATCAAGGTAAGTAAGCGCTTGTTCACTTTCGTGCGATTGAAATGTGCGCGCCTTTGCCGTGGGCACACCGTGGCGCAACATAAATTGTTTAGAAAAATCTTTGCTGCCTTCCAGTTGTGCACCGGTTTTTCCGGGACCAACCAAAAGAATATGTTTTAGCTCGTTCGTTTCTTCAAAGTAATCACGAATACCTTGCACCAAGGGCGCTTCAGGGCCAACAATTACAAGTGTTATTTCTTTTTCGATACAAAACTTACCAAGTGCAGGAAAGTTATCGCTGGCGATGGCCACATTTTCGCCAACTAACGCAGTACCGGCATTGCCGGGCGCGATATATAAGTTAGAACAACGTGGGCTCTGTTTTATTTTCCAGGCAAACGCATGCTCACGCCCACCACTACCAATTAAAAGAATGTTCATAGCTTCGAAAAAAATCTTTGTAAATATAGATAACTTTGGTTACTCAGGACTGGTTGCTGGGTACTAGTTGCTGGTTGCTGGATACTCGCTACTGGTTTGTTCAGACTAACCTACTCAAACCATTTACTGATCACTGAATACTGACTACCGATTACTGAATACCGAATACTGAATACCGATTACCGAATACCTAACCTCCCAATACCCAATTCCAATCTCATGAAAACCATCCTCGCATCATTACTAGTTCTTATTTTATTTACAGGTTGCCAGAAACAAAAATTCGAAGTCATCATTCGTGGTGGTACCGTGTATGATGGATCGGGTAACCCCGGAGTAATAACAGATGTAGGTATTAATGCCGATACCATTGCGGCTATCGGAAACCTTTCTAAAGCCGAAGGCAAAACTGAAGTTGATGCAACAGGCTTGGCAGTAGCGCCTGGCTTTATTAACATGTTGAGCTGGGCTACGGAATCATTAATTATTGATGGTACTTCGCAGGCCGACATCCGGCAAGGGGTAACATTGGAAGTATTTGGCGAAGGTTGGAGCATGGGGCCTTTGAATGAAAAAATGAAAGCTGATTTATTAGCCGACATGCAACGTAACCCCGATTGGAAGTATGACCTCGACTGGACAACATTAAACGAATACCTGCAGTCGCTTGAGCGCAGAGGCGTGGCCCCCAATGTCGCTTCGTTTGTTGGTGCAACCTCTGTTCGCATTCATGAATTAGGCTATGCCAACCGGTTGCCCAATGCAGAAGAACTGGAACGCATGAAAGCATTGGTAAAGCAAGCGATGGAAGGTGGCGCACTGGGTGTGGGCTCATCATTAATTTATGCACCCGCTAATTATTCGAGCACCGAAGAGCTGATTGAACTTTGTAAAGTAGCAGGCGAATACGGAGGCATGTACATTACCCACATGCGCAGCGAAGGCAATAACATCTTTGATGCCGTTAATGAAGCCATTCGTATTGCGCGCGAAGCAAAACTGCCGGCTGAGATTTATCATTTAAAAATGGCAGGCGAAAGTAATTGGGGAAAACTAGATTCGGTGCTGACCATGATTGAGGAAGCCAACAAAGCCGGAATAAAAATTACTACCGACATGTACACCTACACGGCTGGCGCTACAGGGCTTGATGCTTCTATGCCGCCTTGGGTGCAGGAAGGCGGAATAAAAGAATGGATTAAAAGATTGCAAGACCCTAAAATTCGCAAGCGGGCATTAGATGAAATGCGCAAGCCTTCTGATAAATGGGAAAATTTATTGTTGATGGCTGGCAGTCCTGAACGGGTATTGCTGTTGGGCTTTGCCAGCGATTCGTTAAAACAGTTTACCGGTAAAACGTTGGGCGAAGTGGCAAAAATTTATGGTAAGAGCGCAGAAGAAACTGCTATGGATTTGGTAATAGCCGATAGCACCCGCGTGGGCACTGCTTATTTTATGATGAGCGAAGAAAATGTGAAGCGACAAATTGCATTGCCGTTTATGAGTTTTGGTTCCGATGCCGAATCACCCGCTACCGAAGGCGTTTTTTTAAAATCGAGTACGCATCCACGCGCTTATGGAAATTTTGCACGACTACTCGGCAAATATGTACGCGATGAAAAAGTAATACCGATGGAAGAAGCTATTCGTAAACTTACTTCATTACCAGCCTCGAATCTTAAAATTAAAAAGCGCGGCACATTAACACCCGGCTATTATGCCGATGTGGCGATATTCGATGCGGCTAAAATTCAGGATCATGCTACGTTCGAAAAGCCACACCAATACAGCACGGGTATGGTACACGTGCTGGTAAATGGAACCGTAGTTTTAAAAGATGGCGAGCATACCGGTGCAAAACCGGGAAGGGTGGTAAGAGGGCCGGGGTGGAGAGAGAAAATAAAGTAACCTAAGCTTAGACAATAGACAACTATGATAACCTTGGACATAACTAACCTTATTTTGGGAGCACTTGGCGGCTCTATTGGAACATTAATAATTAAGGAGATTATCAATCAAATAAATAGAAAGATCGATTTCAATAGAGATATAAAAAAATTGACTTATGTCCGAAAATTAGAAAAGGCAGAAAGTGCAATTGCATACTACTGGACATACCTAAATAAGGTCATTGAAGTAAAAAAATCTTTTGAAATCATAATAAAGGTGGTAAATGAAATTGATGAGTCTGAAAAGGATATTGAGATTATCCAAGACACTTTAGACCAGAATAGCAAAATTTTGGCTGAATTGGCAGGCGATAAATATTTTGATGTAAATGGTATTCATTTATACTTTGATCTGGAAGATGAAAATGAGTGGAGTGAAGAAGATTTAGGGGAAATGGTTGGCTGTATCTCAGAGGCTAAATATCATGATAACGAGATTCAACTTTGGGCCTCCTTACATAATAAACATTTAGATAAAAATGAGGAGCATGCGGCAAACTATTATTGGGAGAAGGTCAAGGAAGTTTTACCAAAGTATGTGAACTCTCTACAAAACTTTATTGATCTCCTCCAAAAGAATCGATTAGCTACTTATTCAATTATAAAAAAAATCAAAAAGCAGTTGAACTGATAACAGAAAAATAAAATACGAATTACAATAAATGGGAATTCAAGAGTTGGAAACAAAAAACTATGCAAAGTAACTGCTAGCTATTGCGAAGTCTGATCTAAAAGCATCACGAACACTTCATAAGAATAAGTTTTACTCTCAATCATACTTTTACTTTCAGCAATCGGTTGAGAAGGCGATTAAAGTTTTCGGCTTGGTGAGCGGAGTTATCACTGAAAAGGAACTTATTAAAGTAGGGCATGATCAAGCTAAGATTTATAAAAAAATGTTGAACTACCACAATATGGTAGTTCAACAACTTGAACAGGTCTTTGATACTTCTGAACAAATACGAAATCATGAAATTTCAAAAGATTTAAACATTGAAAAGCAAAAGGAAAGTCTTTCAAATTCTAAAACAATTTTTGATTTATTAGATAAGCGAGGGTTCAATCATATTCGATCAAGTGATGTGGATTTTATTATTGAAGAAGTAACTTCTATTGATAAATCTAGAATAAGAGTAGTAAAAGATAGAGACAAAATTTTAGTTGAAAGATTTAAGCTGCTTTCTGATTGGATTGGGAAGTTTGAAACAGCGGAAGCTATGAAAGCCAAAGATGAGTTTGAGGAATTCTTTAAGTATAGAACTAATCGTGATATGTTTTACGAAAAGGGGCTAAAGGTGTTTCTAAAAATTGTGAAGGATATAACCTCTTTGAATCTGACACTTTACTTTCTGTCCGTATTAACTATTCAACACAGTACAAAAACAAGATATATAACTGAAAATGTAAGCCCCTTGAAGTTTTATTTACCAAAATTAGCCATGATAAATCGGCAAGACGAGCTTATGGATTTGATGGAAAGGGCCTTAATGAGATTTAAATGGTTCTTTCCACGGGAAAGAGATCAGTAGTCAATTTTGTAACAATATTTGTGGACCCTTTCATGCGTTGGAGTCTCTTCCAAAGTTTAAATAATCACCCCACCACTTGCGTAGCCACTTAGCTACACATATATTTGTAGTCAAATGGCTACAAAATGAATTTAAGGCGCGATGTATTTCAGGCTATTGCCGACCCAACCCGCAGGGCAATATTACTTTTAGTGGCTTCGCAATCTATGACGGCCGGAGCTATAGCCGCCAACTTTGATACGGCCCGCCCCACGGTTTCTAAACATTTACAAATTCTTACCGAATGTGAATTGCTGACACAAGAGCAAAGTGGGCGCGAGGTTCATTATCAACTAAATCCTAAAAGAATAAAAGAGATAGCCGATTTTATTGAGCCGTTCCGCAAGTTATGGGACGAGCGCTTTAACAAATTAGAAAGCGTGATGAAGAAATACAAAAGCAAATAAGATGGAACGTAAAACAAAAGTTCATGCCGAAGAAGGCAAGCAAGAGTTGAAGATTACGCGAGCGTTTGATTTACCTGTAGAATTACTTTTCCGAGCGCATGCAGAACCTGAGTTGGTAGAGCAATGGATGGGAACAAAAGTTTTAAAACTCGATGCTCGCAAGCATGGTAGTTGGCAATTTGAAACAAGTGATCCAAAAGGTAATGTGGTGGTTCGTATGAGTGGTGCATTTCACGAGTTCATTCCAAACCAGAAAATTACGCGAACATTTGAGATGGAGAATGTGCCTTTTGATGTGCAGCTAGAGTTTTTTGAATTTGAAAGACTGACAGATGACACCAGTAAACTTACGATGCATATTGTTTACCGATCGTTAGCACTGCGCGATCAAATGTTACAAATGCCCTTTGAACAAGGTCTTAACATGGCTCATAATCAATTACAAAAAGTGATCAGCAAACTAAAATAACAGGCTATGTCAAAACGAAACAAAATTATTTACTGGATTGCCACGCTTTGGCTTTCACTGGGCATGCTCTCCACCGGCATTGTACAAATCATTAAAATGGAAGAAGAGGTTACCATGTTTGCACGCCTCGGGTATCCGGCTTATTTACTTACGATTTTAGGCGTATGGAAAATTCTGGGTGTGATTGCGGTACTCGTGCCGAAGTTTTCCATAATAAAAGAGTGGGCTTATGCCGGTTTCTTTTTTACTATGTCAGGCGCATTGGTATCGCATTTTGCTGTGGGCGATAGTGCTGCCGATTATTTTGGCCCGTCCTTGTTGTTGGTACTTACCGCACTTTCGTGGTATTTTAGACCTGCGGATAGAAAAGTTGCACCATGAGTATGCATAACGTTAACTTGAATTATGAATCCAAGAGTTGATTGGTTTTTTAATAAAGCCGGGCAGTGGCAAGCGGAGTACAACCAGTTAAGAAAAATTGCACTTGCCAGCGGGCTTACAGAAGAACTGAAGTGGGGTTGTCCGTGCTACACGCTAAACGGTACAAACGTGGTGTTGATTCATGGCTTCAAAAACTATTGTGCTTATTTATTTCACAAAGGTGTATTGTTGAACGATCCAAAAAAGATTTTGATTCAGCAAACAGCCAATGTGCAGTCTGCGCGGCAAATCAGGTTTACGCATCTTGATCAGATTACGGATATGGAAGCTACTTTGAATGCGTATCTCAAAGCGGCAATCAAAATAGAAAAGTCGGGTGTTAAAGTTGAATTTAAAAAGACAACAGAATTTGAAATGCCTGATGAGTTTAAAGCTGCTTTGAAAAAGTCAGCCGCACTACAGAAAGCCTTTAAATCATTAACACCAGGAAGGCAACGCGGGTATCTGCTTTATTTTGCTTCGGCAAAGCAAACAAAAACCCGCGAAGAAATAATTAAGAAATATTCACCGGCAATTCTTAAGGGAAAAGGATTGGAAGATTAATACCTTCACGGAAATGAAAGCGAAACAAAAATTAACATCGGAGCAGCGTGGAGAATTGTTGGAACTTTTGGAAAAACGATTCACCAAAAATGCTGCGCGCCACAAAGGGATAACCTGGGCCAAAGTGCAAGCTAAGCTTGAAGCCGATCCATCCAAACTCTGGTCGCTAAGCGAAATGGAAAAAACCGGTGGCGAACCCGATGTAATCGGCTACGATAAAAAGACAAACGAATTTATTTTTTGTGATTGTTCGCCTGAAACCCCGAAGGGCCGCAGAAGTATTTGTTACGATCATGAAGCCCTCGAATCCCGTAAGGAACATAAACCCGCTAACAGTGCGGTGCAAATGGCAACTGAAATGGGAATTGAACTTTTGAACGAGACACAATACCGCGAACTACAAGTTTTGGCGGGAGATAAGTTTGATTCCAAAACATCTAGTTGGTTACAAACCCCGGTTGAGGTAAGAAAACTGGGGGGTGCATTGTTTGGTGATTATAGATTTGGGCGGGTATTTACATACCACAATGGGGCGGAGTCTTATTATGCCGCAAGAGCTTTTCGCGGGTTGTTACGGGTTTAGATTTTGAAAATTTAAATCAGAGAACTGACTTGCTGGGTTAAACCTTTTTTAAACGCTGAAGTCCAAGGGCATCAATAAAATTCGCTTTTTGTTTTATGAAAGATGTAATGAAGAATTTTTATCGGGTAACCAGATTTGGGTTATTGGTGGTCGTTTGCTTTTTAGCTTCCTGTAATGATTCGGAACCTGCCGCAGAGGAGCCCATGTACTTTCCATCAAACGATGGCTGGGAAACCAAATCGATAACGAGCCTGGAGTGGAACGAAAGTGCGGTGCAGCCTTTAAAGGATTACCTCATTGATAAGAATACCAAGTCGTTTATGATTTTGGTGAATGGCAGAATTTTAATGGAAGAATATTTTGATGGCCACACGAATAGTACTTCCTGGCAATGGAATAGTGCGGGTAAAACATTGGTAGCAACCACTACGGGTATTGCGCAACAGGAGGGGTTATTGAGTATTAATACCAAAGCTTCACAATATCTGGGTGCCGATTGGACAAGTGCCGAACTGGAAAAAGAAAATCTGATAACGGTCAGGAATTTACTTACCATGACTTCGGGGCTTAATGACGAGAACGAGTTTGTAATCAGGGCTAACTTAACGTATCTGGCTGATGCCGGTACCCGGTGGTCGTACCACAATGTATTTCAAAAATTAATGGATGTGGTTGCCGAAGCCAGTGATCAGGATTTTGAAACCTATTTCAATGCAAAGTTGAAAGACAAAATTGGCATGGATGGTTTCTGGAACAATGGTGCGATCTTTAAAATATACCACAGCAACACACGAAGCATGGCCAGGTTTGGCTTGTTGGCCCTTAACAATGGAAAGTGGAAAGAGGAACAGATTATTAACGAAGCATTTTTTAACGAGAGTATCACCACCTCGCAAAGCATCAATCCATCGTATGGATATTTATGGTGGCTGAATGGTAAAACCAGTTATATGATACCCGGTGGGCAAACGGTTTACACCGGACCGCTTGTTGCATCGGCACCGGCCGATATGTATGCCGCTATGGGTGCTGCCGATCAACGGATTTATGTTATACCAAGTAAGAAGATGGTTATTATCAGAATGGGAAATGCATCCGACCCAGACAATCCTGATTTTGCAGTATCGGGTTTTGATAATGAGTTGTGGCAAAAAATCAATGCTGTGATTGAATAACAATCCGTAATGCATATTTTTACTCATAAACTCATTTATGAAACTATTACTTATAACTTTTCTTTACCTGTTTACCGGAACCGAGACACCTGTTGATGCCGATCCTATTGGAACCGTTACCTATAAAATCAATGGAGAAGAAAAAAAAGTAAACCTGCGCTCGCTTTCGGTTTCTATAAAGACAGAAACTACGGGCGATCCCGGTAAGGAAAACACATACTCGGTTGCTTCATTTACCATTTATGATACCGGTAACAACAAAGCGCTTAAGTTTACTGTACATGAAGATAAAGTGGTAACTGGCTTAAAGGGTGCCTATCCGTTACGTAACGCCAACGACATTAAGTTTGGTAAATCAACGGGTATAATGGTGATCAATACACAAAACGCCTCTCAAATCTGGACCTCCGTTAGCGGTTCTTGCCAGATTGATTTAACCGAAACTACTTTAAAAGTAAAAATTGCGGGTGCAAGTCTGAATGTTGGCAACGAAACAGTTCCCTTCGAATTGACATTGGATGCAACAGGCGTGAAGGTAAGAAGCTAATCTTACCTTCACTTCTTGTTTTACTTAGCAGGTGTAATCACAATATTTCTAAAATCAATCGGGCCGTGGTCGCCCTGAAACATAAGTGGCCCCGGTTCACTTTCTTTATTATCGATAGCGCCTCCGGTAATGCCGGGAATTTCCTGATTGCTGATAATAGTGATGCCATTTGCCACTACCGTAATCATTCTGCCCACCAATGTAATATCATAGGTTTGCCACTCGCCAGCATCTTTGGCGGCCATTACACTAGGCGTAAGAAATCCATACACCGCACCGAGATAACCTTTCCACGGTTCTTTACCTTTGTCGTCTTCAATCTGTACTTCATAGCGTCCACGTAAGTACACACCGCTGTTACTTCCTTTCTCATAACGAAACTCTACATGTAATTTGAAATCGGTAAAAGTTTGTTCGCTTATTAAGTTGCTACCCGATTTTAAACTTCTCAAAATTCCATTCTCTACAATCCATTGATTGGGCCCCATCGCCTTCCAGCCTTTCATATCTTTTCCATTGAAGAGAGTGATGGGTTGGCCCCACGCGGGTTCGGTGGTGCGCTTCAGCAACGGAGCGCGCATGCCTGTCCACGTATATTTTTTACCATCGGTGTAAACCATAGTGCCTTTAAGGGTTTCACCGGTTAGCTCACCTTCAAAGTCCATATTACGGTCGCCCGGTTCCCACTGGGGTGGGATGGAGAAATTAAATTTTTCATTCACCACATTTACAACGGCAACCGGTCGTGCACTACCAAATGCATATACAAAGCGACCCACCAAAGTTTTGTGGCCCGAATGCTCAATCTCGAGCCAGGAGGGAAGTTGCGTTCCGTCTTTTTCAATTAAAAGATTCCAACGGCCTTCTAATTTGTTTTGGGCTGGCAAGGCAAAAGCTCCAATCAACATCAAAAGTGGAAGTGCAAAGCGAAAAATTTTCATAAGATTTATTTTACAAGTGTGAAGTGCAAGCCTGAAATTAAAGAATAGAATCCACAAATGAGACAATCTTTTTACGAACTTACTCCGCAGTTGGTAATTTGCTATAAAAGATTGCAATGGCTTTAAAATCGTATTCGGACAAAATGCAAACTGACCCAATCGATCACTTACAACAGGCGCTTCAGGTCCTTACGGGGATGACAGCCGAAGAGTTTGAACTTTCGCGCGGGTATTGGCGCATGAAAACTTTTTCGAAAGGTGATTATTACAATCAATACCGCCACGTGTGCAAACAACTTGGTTTTATTTTTAGTGGTGTATTCCGGGCATATTATGTCGATGATGAGAATCAGGAAAAGAATGTTTTCTTTTTTTCGAAGCATCAGGTGGTAGTTTCGTTTCAGAGTTTTATTCAGCAGGCTCCATGTAATTATTATACGCAGGCCATGACCGATGCCGAGATTGCCTACATCAGTTACGATCATTTGCATGAACTCTATGGTAAATCGCACCAATGGGAAAAATTAGGTCGCGTATTGGCTGAGTTGGCTTTCTCCATTTCGATGAACAGAACAGAGAGTTTTTTATTTAAAACGCCCGAGCAGCGATATCTGGAGCTTGTTCAGCAACACCCCGATATTTTTAACAGCATTCCTTTATACCATATTTCATCTTACCTCGGTATTCAGGGGCCTTCCCTTAGTCGAATCCGAAAAAGATTGGCCCGGTAAGTCGATTTTAACCTGGGTTAAAATCTTTGCCATTTCAGCCCGCGTTCTTTGTATCAGTAATCACAAACAAAAACCAAAAACTGATACACGTATGAAAACGATCAACACTATCCAATCAAAAACCATTGTGTTTGTAACCGGAGCCTTTGTTTCAAACCGCGGTTGGGCCGAATGGCAAAAGTTTTTTGAAGCAAAAGGCTACACCACTTATGCACCAGCATGGCCACACAAAGAAGGTGCACCAGCCGAACTTCGGGCCAATCACCCAAACAATACAGCTTTAGCCGACTTAACTATTTCTGAATTGGTTGAACACTATGCACGCTTTGTAACCAATTTGCCTGAGGAACCTATTCTTATTGGTCACTCGTTTGGGGGACTCATCAGCCAGATTTTATTAAACCGGGGTTTGGCGGCAAGCGCGATTGTGTTACACTCTGTTCCACCACAAGGAATAATTCCGATTGAGTTTTCATTTTTAAAATCTACCTGGGGTGCATTAGGATTATTTACATCCATTAAGAAAACGTACCTGATGCCATTCGAAACCTGGCAGTATGCTTTCGTAAATGGGATGAGTCTGGCAGATCAGAAAAAAGCTTACGAAGAAAGTACGATACCAGAATCCAAGCGTGTAGCCCGTGGCGGTTTAACATCAGCGGCTCGAATTGATTTCAAAAAAGCACATGCTCCGTTGTTAATGATTGCCGGTAAGAACGACAACATCATTCCGGCTTCACTAAATAAGCGCAACTTTAATCGCTATGCCGATAAAAACTCCGTTGCCGATTTTAAAGAGTTCGATAACAATCATTATGTAGTTAATCTGCCCAACTGGAAGGAAACAGCCAGCTATGTAAATAACTGGATTGAGAGCCACCGCGCTGCGTAGTAGAGGGTGCTAAGTAATTGTTCGTCAACCGGAAATTCTGGTTGACGATTTTTTTAGTGTCCACCCTTTACGTAAGCCCAGCCACTTTCTTGTTTCAGCGTAAGCTCTATCATAGCAGAAGGTACTACGGTTGAAACTTTTAACAAGTCTTCGGGTTTTAAATTTTTACGTTTCATGGTATTGCCGCAGGCTGCAAATACAACACCCTTGCCGCTCCACTCGGCTACTTGTGTTGAAGCTTTAGAAGTTTTGTTGATAAGCAGATCTAAGCCTGGGCCATGGCACACCACTTCAATTTCGGCATTGGGCCACGCAGTGCGAATGTTTTTTACCTGGCCTACAACCGAGGCCTGCGAAAGCGAATCGCTATCGGTAAACTGCATCACAATTTTATGAGGTTTCATATCAATCACGCCATTGGCTTGCTGCGCAAACAAACCAGTCGAAAAACAAATCAGAAGGAATAGAATCGCTTTCATAACAAATAGATTTTAATTGATTCAAGGTAGAGACTTTGGCTACGAAAGCCAAACAAGATATTACTGGTGGTTCTGCACTACAAATTCGAAAGCTCTTTTTTCCATCCAGTTTATTTTACTACTTCTTAAAGAAAAACCCACGTGTCCACCGCGTTTTGGAATTTCCAAATGCAGGTATGGTTGGTTGCGTGCTAATTCAATCGGATAACACGCATCGGGTAGAAATGGATCATTTTCTGCATTTACAAGTAGTGTTGGTATCTGAATGTTTTCCAAATACGAACCGCAACTTGCTCTCGTATAAAAATCATTGGCATCATTAAAACCGTGTAGGGGTGCGGTGTAGCGGGTATCAAATTCCCGAAAGGTGGTAATAGTTTCAAATCCTGCTGCGGAAAGCAGATTAGGGAATTGTGCCGCCTTAACCTGAATTTTTTTCGCTAACTTTTTAAGGAAGCGATTGCGATAAAATTTGTTATCCGGTTTATCTAACTCAGCAGCACTGGAACCCAGATCGCACGGAACGGAAAACGTAACCGCTGCTTTTATTTCTTTGCGCGCGATTCTTTCGCCAAGATATTTTAACGTCATGCTGCCGCCCATACTAAATCCTATCAATACAATATGCAAGTAATTTTTTTGGAGGGCGTGTTCAATAACAGCAGCCAAATCTTCCGTAGCGCCATGATGATAGAAACGTGGCAAACGATTAACCTCACCACTACAACCGCGGCAGTTCCATGCCAATGAATCCCAACCGTGTTGAAAAAAATGGACTGCCATACCCTTGGTGTAATGCCTCTCGCTATTGCCCTCCAGTCCATGCGAAATGATAACGAGTTTATCACGCTGTTCGGTCATCCAATCAAGATCCACAAAATCACCATCAGGTAGTTCCAGACGTTCGCGGTGATAGGTGCCCGGTACTTTACGAAATACACTTGGGATTACGGTTTCAAGATGCGGATTGAAAAGATAGATCGGAGCTTTATATGCAGAAGCGATTAGGGGCATCTACTTGTTCAGTACATCGTGAATTTCCGGAGTGCGATCGAATGTAGCTTTTGCAAACGGACATAGCGGTAAAATTTTGAGATTGTTTTTTCTGGCGTACTCCACCGCGGCCAGTACTAATTTTTTTCCAGCACCTTGTCCGCGCAGTTTATCCGATACTTCGGTATGATCGATGATAATTAAACTATCGCCCGCGCGTGAGTAGGTCATCTCCGCCAGCCGTTCGTTATTTTCTTCAATCAGAAAGGCGCCCTTAGCACCGTGTTCGATTTGTTTAATTGTCATACAAGTAAAATTAAGATTTGTATTTTACACTAAGCAACGTCATAATTACAAATAGAATTCCTACCAGGCCCAAGGCAATGCGCAAGGTGTACCAATCGGCAAGCAAACCAATTAGTGGCGGCCCAAATAAAAAACCTGAGTAGCCCACTGTTGTTACCATTGCCAGGCCAACACCGGGCGGAAGTCCTTTTGCATTTCCGGCAATACTATAGGCAATGGGTACAATGGCAGATAAACCAATTCCGGTTAAGAAGAATCCAGCAATAGAAAGGTATGGAGTTGGAAAACCAAGTATGATTAAAATGCCAAGTGTGGAGAGAAGACCACAACCAATCATTAGGTTCTTGTCGCCCCAGCGCAAACGAGCCGAGTCGCCAAAAATTCTTCCGGTTGTCATAGCCAACGCAAATGTTGCCAACCCGATTGGTGCGAACGATGCTTTAGCTCCTGCAACATTCAACATATAGTTAGTACTCCAATCGGCCATTGCACCTTCGCCAAGCATACAACAAAAAGCAATTACGCCAATGCTTACCATAGCCGCATTCGGTAAACGAAATGCAGGGCCTTCCGATTTTTTTTCTTGTGGTTTATCGTGAATAAGATGATAGCGTGACCATGCAGCACCTATTACACTAAGTGCGGTAATAATGCTGAGGTGTAGAAATAAACTGGTCTCTAACTTTACAAAGATGGCTCCGCAGCCGGCACCAATTGCCATTCCAATGCTAAACAAAGCATGGAATGAAGTCATGATTGGTTTGCGGTATTGCTGTTCAACCATAATAGCTTGCGCGTTCATGGAAACATCCAGCATACCTGCGGTAATGCCCATTACAAAAAACACCAGTAACAAACCACTAATGCCCGGCATAACCATTGAAAGCGGAACCAATGGAACAAAGACGCAGTATAGAAAAGCAGAAGCAATGGTAATGCTCCTACTGCCATTTCGGATGATTAACCAACCGGTAAAGGGCATGGCCAATAATGCTCCAAGCGAAGTGGCTAAAAGTACAAATCCAAATGTTCCATCCTCTACCTGAAATAGTTCCTGTACTTTCGGGAAACGCGAGGCCAGATTGGCATGCACAAATCCATTGATGAAAAATAACAACTTAACAGCAATGCGAGGTGGTGTCACAATAGTTGGAAATGATTCTCAAAGTAAAGAATAATTTCAGCACATGATGTGCGTAGCTCTATAAATTTAACTCAACCGATTGAATCAGCGTACTACCTTAAAGGTTGTTTCGCCATAGAGTGGGATACCATCCACAGTAATGCCTTGCACCGTTACCTTGTAAGTACCAGGTTGATCGGAAGTATAAAACTCCAGTTGTCGGGCTTCATTTCCGTTGATTTGAACATCCGGATTCCAGTATAATAAATGGCGGCCATCTGGAATGCGATTGTTTATTTCGGGAACAGTTTCGTAGCGTGGCGAATAAAACTCCTTTTGTTGTTGTAAACCTTCGTAATCGACCATAACCGTTTCAGGGCTAAACTTAAATCCACCCAAGTCGCCTTTGTAGGTTCTGTAACTTACAATGCCATCAAAGGCAAGCGAGCCAACAAAGTATCGGCCGGGCAAAACATCTAATTGTTTTATCTTGAGTGGATCAAAAGCCATAATATCATTTACATTAAAGATGGGTACACCATCCAACAGCACAAGCGATTCGCCATCCAGTAAATTACCTTTATCGCGATCTACAATTTTAAAAATGAATTGATCGCCCTTCTTGCGCACCCATACACTTTTTACATATTCGCGCATAACTTCTTCCATAACCGGAAACCGGGTATAGTCGTCCAGCAAATAAGTTTCGGGTGCGATTCCATAAAATGCTGAGCTATCAGACGATAAAGTTGTACTGGTATGTTTTCCGAAAGCATCATTAATCTGCATGGAGATACTTTTATCAATCAATGCCTGTGTATGCTTTTCAGATAAATCAATTGGTGGAAGAGTTAATTTAATGAAAGAAGATGAATACGGAGATTTTATCTCAAGCTTCGCTTTTTCATAAGGCGATTGCAAAATTAGTTTGTTAGCTCCTCTCAGGTGATTGGCTTCAACCAACAACAACCCATTTTTATCAGTAATAGCTCCGCTTAATTCAATTTTTTTGCCAGGAGCGCTTACATAACCAATAACGCCCGGTATTGGCGATTGAGTTTGTTTGTCGAGTATAGTAGCCTCTATTAAATTTGCACGGTATTCCGGGATATGCTGAATAGTTTTTGGTTCAGCTAACTCCTCCCATCTAAAACGACTCCAACCGTGAGTAAGCATCAGGTTGTCGATAGTTTCAGGATTAGTATTGAGATAAGCATGTGGTGATTCGATAGAGCCTTTCAAATCGCTACTGAGCAACAAGTAACTTACAATATCGGGTTGAACAAATTGGTGTAGCGAATCATCGCGCATGACCGAAACTGAAAGATTGCTTAAGGTTGTGTTTTTTGATTTCAGGGCGAGAATAATTTTTTTACGGGTGCCGGTTTGTTCGCGATCTGTTGAAACAGAAAGTATTTTGCTGTCGTCTGGTTTTAAAAACACGAGACGTTCGCACACAGGTTGTCCGGTGGAAGTAAAAACAGTGATGTGGGTGATGCCTGCTTCGAGATCGGATTTGGGTATCATTAATTCTAACGAACCATTTTTTAAGGGCTGGCTAAATGTAGATTTCACTTTGTGCCGGGTATGCGCCAATATGAAAACGGGTTGGTCAAATACACCCTTGGTTTTAATCTGAATTTTAAACTGCGAGAGAGTGTCCACAATCTGCATGGCAAACCCGGTGGCATTTACTTTTGGGAGTTTAACCGCGATGGTTTTGCCTTTGTGGTTAATGAGTGCTGTGTACTCTTGTAAGGTTGGCTTCATTTCAAAGGTGCCCATACCAAACTTTGCAGGTTTGAAATGGTTTAGAGTGTCGCCATTAGAATTTATAATGGTACCTGTAAATTCAATTCCTTTGCCGGTATAATCAATTGCCCGAAACGCCATTTTATGATTGATGCCATCAATCCATTGACCGCCTTCGGGAAAAAATTGAACATCGATATCACTGTTGGGTTGCTGCTCTCCATCAAACAACCTTCTGAATGTGTTTACAATGGTGATAGGCTGATGAAAGAAAAAATCAGCGTTGTAGTTTTTCATCCAGCGGGTATATGCGCGTAAGTAATAGTTACCTGAACTTACTGAGGCCGGAATATTGATTTGCCCTTTACCAAAACCATTCTGCAACTCAATTTTGGTTTGAAGTACGACTTGATTTTTGGTACCCACTAACTCTACATAAGCTACTTTACTTGTATTGATAGGCTGATGACTTTGCCCTGATACGAGGTAAATCTTAAACCAACTGGTTTCACCTGCTACCCAAAAATTTTTATCGGTATGGATGAAGAGTTTTTCTTGAGGGTTTTTTGAAGTGTATTCTTCAAGAAGTTCCTTATTCGGATCAAATCCCCTTTTTTGAGAGTTGCCAGGTAGGCTTAAAAGCAGAAGCGAAAATATAATAGTAATTAGTTGTTTCATTACCTCCAATATTCAGGTTGAACAGTGCTACCACCTCGAAATCGACAATCCACACAAAATTGGGAACTGAAAGTATATGCGATAATAGTTCCTAGGCCGTCATCGGAATATATAGGATCAACCAACAAGTATTGAGAAACTTCATTTACTCTTTGTGCCGGTATTTCGAATAATTCACATGACCCATAAGGTGTTTCATAGGCTTGGCTTGGGCGAGGTAACTCTTGCGTAGTGATGAAAATCCTTTTTGTTTTGATGGATGAAATTGAAAAGTAACCAATCACACGTTCTTCTGGATCGGAGAGACTCTGGAAGTTTCCAATTACCTCTGAGGGAAGTGGTCCGAATATAGTACCCAGATCTTGGTTGGTTTTTTTAATCTGTTTCCAATAACTATATGCACCTTCTGTAAGCGATTGCTGCTTTACCAGCGCACTGTATTTACTATAAAATTTTTCTGAATTTAGTTTAAACCTATCAATTACAAATTCAGACACTTTATTTTCCTCAAATCGTGTTGTAGATTCAATAGAAATATTGGTTGAATAGCCTTGCTGCCAACACTTATTTATATTGTCTTGTCTAAATTCAACTTCCCCAGTGGCTGAATTGTAGCTCATAGCGGAGTAGTAGCGGGAGAAGTATTCCCACGTTTCATCAAAAGTCCACCTAAAATAACCAGGTTCTTCAGTTAGATCATTGTGGGTACTCACTTTAAGTTCAACTTCTTGGTTATTGGATAAGCCCCAAGTAACGCTATCAATATCGGGTGAAGTAAGAACAGGCACAAATTCTGATTCGTATTCTTTTTGATTTGTTAATTTGATTTTCAATCGATAAGCGGCTGGTGCAGATGTATCGATGCTGTTGGGTGCCAGATAGTAATTTCCTTGATTGTCGCCTGTCATAGAAAACTTGTTTTCCTGTTCATCTTCTACCCAAACCTCAGCTCCGATTTCGAAAGAAGGCGCTGTTGAACCACCAAGGTTCAGACTTTGGGTGTAACTCAATGTGATTTTACTAATTTCCATTGGGTTGATAAATCCATCCACAACTAAAAATGGGTCGGACTTAGCAATTTCCGGATGCGTATATGGATCAATACAAGCAGAAAGACATACTATAAAGATTAATAAACTTCGTTTCATTCGGTGTGTTAGAATTTGAAGTTGTACGATAAAGATGGTATGGCTGTACCGAATATAGATAGTTTGTAACCTTTGATTTCTCCATTTTCAGATGTATAAAAAACAGAGTAGGCGTTCCGTCTTGCCGTGAGATTATAAACAGAAATGCTCCAGAAGCTATGAGCAAGCTTCTTAATTTTATGATTCCCTTCAATGTTAAGCGCAAGGTCTGTACGGAAATAATCAGGAATGCGATACTGATTTCTTTCGGAATAGATAAGCCTAGAAACCCCCTCAACACTGTACATGCTGATAGGTAATGTAATAGGTCTGCCGGTGCTATAAACAAGATTTATAGATGTGCTGAATCGCCTATTAAATTTGTAGTTACCAATCAGATTAACTGCATGGGGTTTGTCATAATTACTAGGATAAAGAGATCCACGATTGATTGTTTCGGATGGGTTTTCTCCTCTTGTTAAAAGTAAAGAGCGTGAGTAGGTATAACTCAACCATCCATTTAACTTACCAGATGTACGTTTGAGCATAAACTCTAATCCGTAGGCTTTTCCTTTCGCATTTAAAATATCAGTTTCAATATGATGATTTTGAATTAGTTCAGCACCTCCTTTGTAATCTAAAAAATTTTGCATCCACTTATAATAAACTTCTATCGATACTTCTAAAAATCGTTTTGGATTATTCATGTAATAACCCAGAGATACCTGGTCGCCTATTAACGGTTTGACGTACGGATCACTCAACTTCCAGACATCTGTTGGGGCAATCGCAGTTGTGTTCGATAACATTTGTAAATATTGCCTATGACGGTTATAACTTAACTTCAGTGATTGGTTAGTCGTATAATTATAACGTGCCGAGATTCTAAATTCAGGCCCACCATACGAGGCAATCTTTTTGCCTCGCGCAAAATTTAGGGTATCAATAAGTGTTGTTATATCTCTAAAGCCACCTTCTACATAGGTGTAAACATCATGAGGCCCGAAATTGGTAAATAATGAATACCGAACACCACCATATAAAAGTAATTTAGGGTTTATCTCGAACTGATTTCCCACATAAGCAAAAGATTCTAAGGCTTGTTCAGATTGAAGCTTATCTGGAGTTATAATAGATTCTGCTCCTACAGGTTGAAAATTTCCGGGTTCAAGATCGTAGCGAATCGCTCCGGCCCCGAATGAAAGTGAGTGTTTACTCGTGATAAAATAACTAAAGTCAGTTTTTGCCTGTATTTGACGGATCGAATAGTCAAGGTTAAAGGCGTTAACAGGATTAGCCAGACTATTGATGGTATAATTGTATCCACTATAGTTAGTGGTTAGAGTACCAAATAGCCTATTGTTAAATAGGTGTTTCCATTTTAGGCCAAGTACTTTATTTTGATAGGCATAAACAGTATCGCTTTGTAGTTTAAACTCATCGCTACTTGTGTAAGACGTAATTGCCAAACTGTTTTTAGAGTCAATTATATAATCAAAATTTAAGCTAAGGTCATAGAATGAAGCTTCACTTTTGTTGATGGAAGAGGTGGGAATTTTTCGTAGAAGCCAATCAGAATATGTTGATCGGCCACTTGCTAATAATGAAAGTTTATCTTTAACAATAGGTCCTTCAAAAGAAAATCTTCCTGTTATAGGGCTAATGCCTCCTGAACCACTCCATTTTTTTTTGTTACCTTCTCTTGTTTGAATATCCAGAACGGAAGAGATACGTCCACCATATTCAGCAGGAACACCACTTTTATACAGTTCAACATTCTTTATTATATCTGGATTGAAGGCGGAGAAGAAGCCGAAGAGATGAGAAGAATTAAAGATTGTGGCATCATTGAAGAGAATAAGATTTTGATCGGTAGCGCCACCACGCACATTAAACCCAACCGTACCTTCGCCAACCGTTTGAACACCTGGAAGTGTGAGCATCGACTTTATAACATCTACTTCGCCTAAGGCAATAGGCAATTGCTTCATAGCTTTAAAATCGAATTTCTCAAGCCCCATTTGAAGTCCCATTACAGATTCATCTCTTTTAGCTTCAACAATAACTTCTTTCAATGGCAGTATATCTTCATCCATATCTATATTCAATCTTCCATCTGAGTGGATGATAACAGATCTTTCAATACTCTTCATGCCTAGGTTATTTATTTTTAGCTGATGCGATCCCTTAGGTAACGTAATAGAATAATACCCATTACCATCGGTTATAGAACCAATAACAGGTTTTTCAATCATGATGGTTGCCCCAATGAGTGATTCACCCGATTTACTGTTTCTGATAAAGCCAGCTAAGGTTGCAGTAGCCCTTGTATTAGTCCCGCGTGTGCCAATTACCATTACTTTTTCTGTCTTTATCTTTTCGGCTTCAGCAAACCGTGAATTATCTACATCAGCAGTTTCACCGGCATTCAGGTCTTTTGAAAAGAAGTGGGTGGGCAATTCGGTTATTATTGGGCTACGAGTATTTATATACACATAATTATTTTTGTCAATTGAAAATGTCAAATCAGTGTCTTTAAGTACTTGATGCAAAATTTCGTTTAATGGCTTTCGAGTTGCCTGAAGATTAACAATAACACTATCCAAGCGAGATACATCAAAAAAGAATCGGTAATCGGATTGGCGCTCAATTGCGTCCACGAATTCATTAAACCTAAGGTTTGTAAATTCACCTGTAATTCTTTGATTGATTTCTTGTGCTTGTGCGGCTAAACACACAAAGATCAGGAGAGTTGATGCAAAAACGGGGTGTTTCATTATTGTCTTTGTAAGCGATCAAATTCTGCTCCCAGCAGCTGTAAGGAGAATTCTCTATTTTTTGAAAAAGTAAGATTTTGCTGACGAAAAAATTTTCGTAACCCCGCTTTATGCTCTGAAAGAACCTTCAAAACTGAACCTTTAGTGGTAACCTGATATATGGTGTTGCCTTTTTTAATAAAGTATTTCTGTCGATTCTCCAATTCTGTAATAAAAAGAGATTTCTCATGCCTGCTTGTGTAGTAGTGAGCAAATATTTCAATTCCACCGTTGTGCAGAAATGTATAAAATCCTTCACGAGGCGCTGTAAGTTTTATGAATTTCTTATTGTGGAGAACAAAGTAATCAATCTTGTTTTCTGTTATATCTATCTCGTTATAGCCGTCAGGATTTAATATAATTAACTTGTCAAGAAATGTATGGTATCGCATTGTAACGTTAGAGTACGTTTGCCCTGCGTAACCAAGAGTTCCGACAGTCCAATCATTATCATGATAGTAGATATTGCCTTCGATGATTTTTTTTGATAACGGATCAAAAAAAATTTTACCGGTATAGATTCTTAAATTATCCTCTATTATAGAGTCATATAAAAGGGAAATAAACCCTTCATGCTCAACGGAATTAATTTTATTTGGCACTTGAGCTGAAGCCCCAACCGTTAACATGGAAATACTCACAAGTATGTATCTTATCATTAAACTTTTGCTGATAGACACGAAAAATAGTGGATTGGATGCAATCTTAAATTGCCGTTAAAATAAAAGATGTCTCACCATACGAGTAGGAGAGACATCTTTACGTCAGGCTATTGAAAGTACTTCTACTTTGCGTAAGCTACACTTCGCATCTCGCGAATTACCGTAACCTTTATCTGGCCAGGGTACTGCATGTCTTTTTCAATTTTTTGGGAAATGTCAAAGCTAAGTTGGGCCGCACGCTCGTCCGTAGCTTTTTCAGCATCTACCAATACACGCAACTCGCGACCAGCCTGAATGGCGTAACATTTTTCTACACCTTCAAAACTTAAACCTACTTGTTCTAATTCTTTCAGGCGCTTAATGTATTGTTCCATCACCTCGCGTCTGGCACCAGGGCGAGCACCCGAAATAGCATCGCAGGCTTGAATGATTGGCGACAGTATGCTGGTCATCTCAATTTCATCATGGTGGGCACCAATGGCGTTGCAGATAACCGGATGTTCTTTGTATTTCTGCGCCAGTTCCATACCTACGATGGCATGTGGTTTCTCTAATTCTTCGGGCCACACTTTACCAATATCGTGTAGCAGACCGGCACGCTTGGCTTGCTTAACATTTAAACCTAATTCTGCAGCCATTAGCGCACAGAGGTTGGCAACTTCGCGTGAGTGTTGTAACAAATTCTGACCATAAGAAGAACGATAGCGCATGCGGCCAACCATTTTTACTAACTCAGGCGCAAGCCCGTGTATTCCGAGGTCGATAACCGTACGTTCACCAATCTCTACAATCTCATCTTCAATGTTCTTGGTAGTTTTGGCAACAATTTCTTCAATGCGGGCTGGGTGGATGCGACCATCCTGTACTAATCTATGCAATGACAAACGTGCAATCTCTCTGCGCACCGGATCGAAACCAGAAATGATAATGGCTTCCGGAGTATCATCTACAATAATCTCTACACCGGTTGCGGCTTCCAGCGCGCGAATGTTGCGGCCTTCGCGCCCGATTACCTTACCTTTAATATCATCACTTTCGATATTAAAAATCGAAACGCAGTTTTCTACGGCATGTTCGGTAGCGGTGCGCTGAATGGTTTCCACTACAATTTTCTTGGCCTCTTTGGTAGCCGTTAGCTTAGCCTGCTCCATTATGTCTTTAATGTATGAGCTGGCCTTGGTTTGTGCTTCTTCTTTTAACGACTCAATCAATTGTTCGCGGGCCTGATCGGCAGTAAGTTTAGAGATTCCTTCCAACAGGGCTACTTTCTGCGCATTGAATTTGTCTAATTCTTCTTTGCGTTTTTTTACCAGATCATGCTGTTGCGCCAGGCTTTGCTTTTCAGCATCTACTTCTGATTCTTTACGCTTTAACGTTTCCAGTTCTTTCGAAAGCTGGCCTTCGCGTTGTTTAATCTTTTGCTCGTTGCTAATGATCTGATTCTTCTTGCGGTTAGCTTCTTCTTCAAACTCTTGTTTCATTTTAAAGAGTTTGTCTTTGGCTTCAATAATCTTGTCTTTCTTGATGTTCTCGGCCTGTAGTTCAGCTTCTTTAAGAATCAATCTTGATTTTTCTTCCAGGGCTTCCTGATTTTTATTCACTTTTCTTCTATAAAGAAAAGCACTTAGTAATAACCCAATAATAATGGCTGGGATCAATGCGCCTAAAGCGATAAAAATGATTGATCCAGCTCCTGAGGATAAAAGATCCATGATAATTAAAATTTATAGTCTTAAACCCGAACGGCCAACCGGCCTGAGACTAAGGATAGGAATTAAATAAGAAAGGCTTAGAGTGCCTGGCTAACCAGTTGGTTGATATGGTTTACCTTTTCAACCACGGTTTGGTCTATCTGCTGCAGATTTTCTTCATCTGCCATTTTATCTACCAAACAATCGAAAGCCACCATGGCCAGCAGATCTTGTTTGTCATCAATGCCAAACTGTTCCCGATAGTATTTAATTTTTTCGTTGATGAGTTTGCCGGCAGCGCGCACTTTCTCTTCTTCTTTGCGCTTTACCTTCATGGGGTATTCGCGGTCGGCAATTTTTATTTTTACTGATAATTCTTCCATCAACATCTACCGGTTATCTGCTCAAGTGAGCAATACACTTATCGATTTCGCGGATATACTCGTCTACTTTCTTTTTCAAGTCCGAAACACCTTCGTCTTCCGGGTTTATATGATCTACAATCTTAGTGATTTTAATCTGATTTTTAAAATGATGAAGTTGCTCATCGCGCTTGCGCAGATCAGTTTGAAGCTCGTGATTCTCCAGTTTCAGGCCTTTAATCTCGTCTTTTAATGATTTATGTTCGTTCAGCAATACCAACACCTTCCGCTCCAACCCATTCAAACTTGATTTTAGTGTGTCCTGATCCATACGTAAATTCTTGATTTCGAATTCTAAAAATTAAAAAAGGTTACGAACATTCTCTAACCCCATCACAACTACTTTCTGATTACAGCTCCCATTTTTCCTTCAAAGGCACCCATTAATCGGGTCATCACTTTTTCAATCTCCTCATCGGTAAGGGTTTTAGATTCATCCAACAGCGTAAAGCCTAATGCATACGCTTTTTTTCCTGCTGGAATTTTATCGCCCTCATACACATCAAACGCTATAATCTCTTTCACTAATTTTTTCTCGGTACTCAACACCAGTGCCCTTATTTCATCGAAGGTTACCTGTTTATCTAATACCAGCGAAAGATCGCGTCTTACTTCAGGGAATTTGGGAACTTCCTGCACAACGAACTTAGGGTTTGCCGACCTGAAAAGCAAGGCAGTATTTAAGTCGGCATAAAAAATCTCCTGCTTAATGCCGAAATCTTTGGTAAGGCTTGTTTTTACCTTGCCCAGCTTGCCAATTTCTTTGTTGCCTTTTAGCAATTGGATGCCGTACTCAAACAATGGGTCGTTTAATTTTTCCTGTTTTATATTTTCCAGGTTCGATTTTTCCAGCAACTGCACCACTTGTTGCGCCAGATCGAAATAGGTTACAGCCTTTGTTTTGCTTTGCCAGTTTTCGGTTTCAGTGTTGCCGCTTATGTAAAGGGCCAGACGTTCTTCTTCGGTATAACGCTTGGTAACATCTTCACCGGCCTCATTCTTCCAGTAGATTTTTCCAAACTCAAATACCTTAAGGTCTTTCTGCTTGCGGTTAATGTTATGAGCACAAACTTCTAAACCCGTAAACAACATAGTTTGTCGTAGAATGCCTTGCTCTTCGCTTAGTTTGTTCAGCATTTCAACGGGCGTGCCGTTAAATATTAAGTTATGCTTTTGCTGATATGCCACATTGGTAAGTGAATTGGTAAGAATTTCATAGAATCCATTGCCTACCAACTGTGCCCCCAGCGTGCGCTTAAACTTATTAATGTCTTTTTCCGGAAACTCAGCCAGGTAATCAGTGCCGGCTATTTCGGTAAGTTCAATTTTATTGAATCCGTAGATCCGCAGAATTTCTTCTACCACATCAGCTTCCTGCATTACATCTACACGATAAGGTGGAACAGAAACTGTAAAGGCTTCGGCTTCTTTCTGAACGATACTTATCTCCAGATTTTCAAGAATGGTGAAAACTTCTTCGCGCGGAATGGCCTTACCGATCAAGCGGGTGATGTTTTTATCCTTTACGGTGATTAACCGGTTCTCAATTCTAGCAGGATAAACATCTACCACATCAGACGAAACTGAACCCCCTGCAATTTCTTTAATCAGTAAAGCGGCTCGTTTTAGAGCATATACCGTTAAGTTCGGATCGGTACCTCGTTCAAAACGAAATGAAGCATCGGTTTTTAATTGATGATGCATTCCGGTTTTGCGAACGTAATCGGCTGCAAAGTACGCGCTCTCTAAAAAGATATTGGCAGTGCTTGTAGAAATACCAGACTTAATGCCGCCAAATACACCAGCAATACACATGGGTTCTTCGCTACCTGCCTGTCCGGTAGGCAGGTTGCAAATCATCAGATCGTTCGCGGTAAGCGTGCGCTCTTTATCATCTAATGTTTTGAATTTTGTACCGGCAGGTAACGTTTTTACAATTACTTTTTTGCCGGTAATCTTATCGGCATCAAAAGCATGTAACGGTTGGCCGGTTTCGTGCAGTACAAAATTGGTAATGTCAACAATGTTGTTGATAGGTGTAAGGCCAATAGATTTTAGTCGGTTCTTCAACCACTCAGGCGATTCGCTTACTCTAACTCCAGAAATGGTGACAGCCGAATACCGCGGACAAGCTGCAGTATTCTCGACTTCAACCGGAATGGTGAGATTTTTATTTTCAGTCTTGAACCCATCAACAGCTGGAACGCTAAGCACGCGATTCTTTGCGGCTTTAATATCGCGGGCAACTCCCATGTGCGAAGCGGCATCGGCTCGGTTAGGTGTTAATCCAATCTCGATTACAAAGTCGGTTTGTACATTGAAGTACTCGGCAGCAGGTGTTCCGTTTGGTGCCGTGGTATTCAATACCATTATTCCCGCATGACTTTCGCCTAAGCCAATTTCATCTTCGGCACAAATCATTCCTTCCGAAACCTCACCCCGGATTTTAGTGGCTTTAATAGTGAAAGATTCTCCTTTTGTAGGATGAAGAGTTGTACCCGGCAGCGCTACAACAACCTTTTGACCAGCACTTACATTGGCCGCACCACAAACAATAGGTAAAATTTTATCACCTACATTAATCGTAGTAACCGAAAGTTTATCGGCATTGGGATGTTTGCCACACGTAAGCACTTCGCCAATCACCAAACCCTTTAAACCACCTTTTATAGTTTCAAAAGCCTCCACACTTTCAACTTCCAGGCCGGTATCGGTTAGCGTTTTACCAATCTCTTCGGCCGTTTCGGGTATGTCGATGTATTGCTTAAGCCAGTTGTAGGAAATCTTCATAAGTACAGAAAAATCAGAACCCCAAAAGTACAGGTTTAGGAGGTCTTTTCTAAGAGGTTAAGCGTTCGGATTTTAGCCTTTTAATCCTTTAAGGATGGCCAATTTTATTGTGTTCATACCTTAACGCCTCTTGTTGTTTTTATTGTAGCAATACTCCGGTGAGAATGAATTAGGCGAAGCACCTGAATCTGGTTTGTTATACGATAAATTATAACGTGAGAGTGTAAGATAATCCATCGGTATTTTTGAGTCTTTGTACGAAGATGGCGGCATTCCGGATAGATGTCGTAGAAAGAATTTAGGCTTTCAACAAGCCGATAAATTTTTGCCTGATATTTTTCTGCTTGTACTTTTCCAAAAGTTTCTAACCCGTACAAATAGACATCAATAATATCTTGCCTGAATTGTATAGAATAAACTACAGGTTTTGGCTCTTTTTCCATTCTTCAACACTTTTTTTAAGTTGTTCCAGTGTTGTAAAAGGCCCTTTTTCAGCCGCTTTAATTCCTGCTTTAAATTCTTCCACAGATATCGTACCGCCCGGCACGCCCCATTTTCTTTCTTTCGTTTTTGAAATTTTTGTTTTCATCTTCACTAAAATAGTAAAAACCAATGAATTGTTGAGTCTACTCCTTAAATGATTCAAGGTCGTCTCATTGATGATAGTTCATTTCGCCTGCGCGGATGGCGATTTTCAATAAATTTTCTTTGGGTGGAAAAGGACAGGAATACTTGTCGTTATAAGCGCAATAGGGATTGTAAGCCAGGTTAAAATCCAGTTCAACTGATTTTGCAGCGGGTACTTTTTTTACATCTAAGTATCGTCCGGCACCATATGTTTCGCGGCCACTAGTATCATCTGAAAAAGCAAGAAAAAGTTTGCCGCGTTGTGGTCCCATTTCCATTACTTCCAATATCAGCAATTGATTTTGTACACCATCCAACTCAAACTCTGCGAAAGCATACTCTAAGTATTTCTGTTCTTTTCCATCGCTGGTGGAAAGCAGTACTACTTTTTTTCCTTCAATGGGCTTTAATTTTGCTTTTACACGATACCGAACATCGGCCGGAAAGAATTTTAAGCCTTCAAATACAATGTTATCCTGACCAAATGGAGAACCATCGCCACCTTTCATAAATTTTTCCATCTCAGCCCGTTCCTGCTGAATAAATTCCACATAACCCTCGTCAGTCGAAGTATTATTCTGCATAGAATAGATCACAATGCCAGCTACAGCCCCAATCAGTATAACCAGAATTAGTTTCGAAGTTTTCATTGATGCGAAATAGCTGAGGCCGGGCTGGTGTGTTTTACAAATACAGGATTGTGTTGGTTCTGCCAGAATTGAATGGAGTCTGCTTTTTGCGAATAGCGCTTAAAAAATTCCGGAATAGATAAATCGGCCAGGTTGCCAGGCGAGTTGGTAAGCACACAAATCGCAATTTTATTTTTCTGATCGATGGCAACTTCGCTACGATACCCATTTACATAGCCACCATGATATAATAGCTGATCGTTATGAAAATTAATTACACGCCAACCCAGTGCGTAATAAGACGAACGCGGTCGTTTCCAACGGTTAAAATTTCGGTTCTTAGAAATGGCCTTTATTTGCGGAGTAAAAATTTCATTTAAAGTGGTATCGGCCATCAGGTTTTCGTCTTGTTGCAATAAGGCACGCAACCACAAGGCCATGTCGGCAATACTGGCATTTACACCACCCGCTGGCGACACATTATAATAGGTATCAGAAATGGGTACGGGCGTCCACTGCTTTCGCGCGAAGTGATGGGGTAGAGCCACGTTATCGTTATTCATAATGGCGAGATATGAAGCGGAGCTGCTGTACATACCCAATGGTTTAAATACATTTTCAGTAAGGGCGCGTTCAAAAGTTTGGTGCGTGGCATTCTCTATAACTTTTTCAATCAGGCTATAACCTACATTCTGGTAACTGTAAATCTGACCGGGCTCGCCAAACAGTTTTACATTTTTTAAACTAGCCAATAGCGTATCTAACGATAGCCGTTCTTCTACCATATTAGTGTAGGCATGATAGGGCAAACCTGTTGTGTGTGATAACACATGCCTGATGGTTACTTTACTGGTATGCTCGGGCGAAATAAGTTGAAACTGCGGATAGTATTTTAGAATCGGATCGTCCCAATTAATAAGCTGATCGCTTACCAATGCGCCAGCCAATACCGATGCAAAACATTTAGAAACTGAGCCCAATCGAAATACCGTGTGCACATCAATTGAATCGGCTGTGCCGGATTGTTTTAATCCAAATCCTTTTAGAAAAATTACCGAAGTATCATATACAATTGCTACTGCGGCACCAGGCGCAATACCGCGTGTAATGGCTTGTTGCATAAAATCATGGTACGAGTTTATTACGGATTGCAGGTGCGGGTTATCCGGAGTTTGAATCTCAACTGTGGTGGTCAGCTTGGGTAATGTTTCGGAAGAATCAGCCGGTGCCACCATGTTTTCTATTACTGCCGCAGCAGGTAGTGTTTCTTCTTGAATAGGCGGCAAAAACATAAAGCCAACAAACAAGATCAGCAACACACCAAAAACAATGCTATACGCAATTTTTAATTTGGTCATATCAGCCCTTCATCTGCAAAACTAAAATAATTCCGGTTAGCGATAATCAGGTGGTCCAGCAACTGAACTTCCAGAAAACGTCCGGCCTCCTTTAGCTTCCGTGTTAAATCAATATCGCTTTGGCTTGGTTTAAGATTACCCGATGGATGGTTGTGAGCCACAATTACTCCACTGGCCAGGTCTTCCAGCGCCAGTTTGTAAATAATTTTAGGATCGGCTACGGTGCCCGAAACGCCTCCTTCGCTTATGCGTTTCTTCTTCACCACCTGGTGCATGCGGTTAAGCAACAATACCCAAAACTCTTCGTGTGGTAAATCCATCAGGTGCCCTTGAATTAGATCAAACGCATCTTTAGAGCTACTTATTTTAGGCTTCTCATCTAAGTCTTGCGCTTTCCGCCTACGGCCAAGCTCCAATGCAGCCACAATCGTAATCGCTTTTGCTTCGCCAATACCTTTTATCTTCATCAGGTCTTTTACACTTAGGCGGGCCAACTCGTTCAGGTTATTGTTACTCAGCAACAAAACTTTTTTAGCTAACTCAACAGCCGAGGTTTTGGCAGTGCCCGAACCAATAAGAATAGCCACCAGTTCGGCTTCGCTTAACGCGGAAGTACCCTTCAGCAAAAGTTTTTCGCGGGGCCGGTCTTCGGGCGACCATTCGCGGATGTTAAGCGGCTTGCTGTCTTCAATTTTCACAACCCCGAAGGTACTTTATTATATGCGTTTTGAAAAAAGCATAAAAAAACCCTCCCCAACCGAAGTCAGGGAGGGAAAAATAATATCTGAAATTTTACGCTAAAGCGTTTACGCGCTTGGTAAGCTGTGATTTCTGGTTAGCGGCTTTTTTCCAATGAATGATGTTCTTCTTAGCCAGTTTATCGATCATAGAAGATACTTCTTTAAGAAGAGCTTGCGCTTCATCTTTCTTGGTTGCTGCGTTCAATTTCTTGATCTGGGTACGGGTTGATTTAGCCTGATAGCGGTTTCTTACGCGCTTGGTCTCGTTTGCCCGGATTCTTTTCTCTGCTGATTTATGATTTGCCATAATGCTTTTTTCAAAACGGACTGCAAAAATAAGCGCAATAATCGGAAATGCAAATGCGGCCACTCCAATCACTTTGAATATCTTTATAGATATGCAAAAAAGGTTGTTTTTATTGCTTATCGGGCTTTTTTGCCTGATCCCGATGGGTTTTAGATGGGGCTTTTTTGCTCATAAAAAGATAAACCGACTGGCGGTTTTTACACTTCCAGCCGATATGGCCGGTTTTTATAAAAAGAATCTGGAATACATAACCGAGGCTGCCGTAAACCCCGACCGCAGAAGATATTCGGTGCCCGAAGAAGCCCCGCGCCATTATATTGATCTGGACGATTATGGCGATAGCGCGATTTATAAACTACCCCGCTACTGGAATCAGGCGGTTGAAAAATTTGGGGAAGACTCGCTGCAGGCTTTTGGAATTTTGCCGTGGCACATAAACAGGGTGTACCTGCAATTGAAGGAAGCCTTTTTGCTTAATGATCCGGATCGGATTTTACGCCTTTCGGCAGATCTGGGGCATTACGTTGCCGATGCACACGTGCCTCTACACACAACCAAAAATTACGATGGCCAACTTACCAACCAGGTAGGCATCCATGGCTTTTGGGAATCGCGGTTGCCCGAATTGTTTTTTGAGCAATATGATTTTTATGTAGGCCCGGCAACGTATCTGCCCAACGTACAGCTAACGGCTTGGGAGATCATCAGACAATCCAATCTGGCGGTAGATTCCGTGTTGCAATTTGAACAGCAATTGGCCAGCGAAAACGAACGCTTCAGTTTTGAAACCAAAGGCAAACAAACCGTAAAAGTGTACGGGCAGGAATATTCGCAGAAGTATCATCGTATGTTGAATGGCATGGTAGAGCGCATGTTTCGCAACAGCGTAAAACAAACAGGCAACATCTGGTACACGGCCTGGGTAGATGCCGGGCAACCCGATCTGAAAAAACTGATTAACTACAAACCATCCGAACAAGAGTTGGAGAAACGTAAGCAGGAATTACTACTTTGGCGTGAGCAAACCGTAAAATCCAGAAATCATGAAGCTACCGAAAATTAAAATGCTGAGCATAGGTTGCATTGCACTATGCGTAGCCGCGTGTTCGCAAAAACCTACCGAAGTTGCCGAAACAGAAACACGCATCAGCGATGATTCTCTTTTTACGTTGGTGCAATACAAAACCTTTCAATATTTCTGGGATGGTGCCGAGCCGGTATCGGGTGGCGCACGCGAACGATTTCATTCTGATAACATTTATCCGGAAAACGATAAGCACATTATAACCAGTGGCGGAACGGGCTTTGGTGTAATGGCGATATTAGTTGGGATTGAACGCAACTTCATAACGCGCGAACAAGGTGTAGCCCATCTTGAAAAACTAACTACGTTTTTAGAGAAGGCCGATCGCTTTAAAGGCGTGTGGCCGCATTGGATGAATGGTGAAACCGGAGAAGTAAAACCATTTAGCCCGAATGATAACGGTGGTGATTTAGTGGAGACTGCCTACCTGGTTCAAGGTCTGTTATGTGTACGCCAATATTTTAAAGATGGCGATGAGCGTGAAAAAGCATTAGCTGCACGCATTGATAAACTCTGGCGCGAAGTAGAATGGGATTGGTATCGCAGAGGTGGCCAGAACGTACTTTACTGGCATTGGTCGCCCGATAAAGAATGGAAAATGAATTTTGCGTTGGAAGGTTATAATGAATGTTTGATCACGTATGTGTTGGCGGCCGCATCGCCCACGCATAAAGTTCCGGCCATTGCCTATCACGAAGGGTGGTCGCGCAAGGGGACTATGAAAAATGATTCAACGCATCAGCAATATGGTTATCATCTCGACCTGAAACATAACTATGCACAACAGTTTGGTGGGCCATTGTTCTGGTCGCATTATTCTTTTTTGGGATTGGATCCGCGTAAGCTAAAAGATAAGTATGCCGATTACTGGCAACACAATGTGAACCATACGCTAATCAATTATCAATACTGTGTAGAAAATCCGAAAGGGTTTAAAGGCTATAGTAAAGACAACTGGGGATTAACCGCCAGTTATTCGGTGAAAGGTTATGCGGCCCATAGCCCCGGTGAAGATTTAGGAGTTATCTCGCCTACCGCAGCACTGTCATCTTTCCCTTATACGCCCGAACAAAGTATGGCCGCGATGAAGCATTTTTATTTTGAGTTAGGCGACAAGACTTTTGGTGAGTATGGATTTTATGATGCGTTCAGCGAGCAGGATAATTGGTTCCCGACACGGTACCTCGCTATTGATCAGGGCCCGATTGTGGTGATGATGGAAAACCAGCGCACTGGTTTACTCTGGAAATTATTTATGAGCTGTCCCGAAGTACAGGATGGTTTGAATGAGTTGGGATTTAGTTATTGAGGTTGCGAAAGGTTTACAACCTTTTAATGCTTCCGCAGAGAAAGGTTGTAAACCTTAGCGTTGCAACAACTCACGCACAATCTCATCCCACTCTTCCTTCAACGAAACCTTCGACATTTTTCGATTAGCCCGATGATACCAGTATTGTGCATTGATGGTATCGCCTTCCACACGATGTAAATAAGCATGTATCCACGACCCATCAGGCGTGTGAACATCTTGCGCAATATTGTGCGCTTGCTCCCAATCGCCTTTAGCTTCGTGCCACAAAGCTTGTAACAGAACAGCAACCAATGGTGGTTGCTGTTGATTAAGAGAATTTTTAAATTCGGTTAAAGTCAAAATCATTCGGGTTGGTAAAGATCAGGTGTCAAGACGGCTTGCAGCCGTCAGACACCTGAATAAATTTAATCTTTCTTAATTGGATAATAAATTTCGGTTATCCATTTGGTGGTATCTTTTTCCAGCATAGGGTCGGTAACATACACTTCTATGGGTGCACCATTCATAGTAAGTTTTTTGTATTGCAAATACTGATCAAGTTCCATGTGCAGCGCCATCAGGTTATTGTAATCGCCTTTGTAAATTCCTTTTATCGTATTACCGCCTTCAAGTGTTTCAACTTTGTATTTGGCTGGCAACTTGGCATCAGCCGCAACAGGCATGGCACAAATCATATCCATCGATTCTTCCGTGTATGACGGATAAAGTGCGAATGGATAACCGGTAACCTCAACCTTTGCTTTCTTTAACATAGTTTCAAGTTCGCCATACATTTTTGCCATTTGTGCACTGATGGCCACCGGATCTTTCGGACTCATGGTGTGCATCAAACCAACATAACTGATGGCTGGCAGATTTTCTTCCGTAATGGCATAGGTAAATTTGGGTTTTGCTTCCGCGATTGTTTTGATTTTGTCAGATGCATAGTCAAACGATTTGGCAATCTCGCCTTTCATAAAAACATTAATCCAACGGCCAATCGGATTCATACCGGCATCGCTGTAAAAGTTGAGATTAAGTTTTGTGTTGTCGCCATCGGGTTCAAGGGCATAAAGTCCGTTAGCAGGATTACCACCAAAGTCCATTGCAATAGCAACCGATTTATCGGGAATAGCTTCAGTAAGTGTAATGGTTCCGGTTTCTAATACGGGGCCATCCCAGCTATACGAAGCTCCGGTTCCGGCTGTTTTTTCTGCATAGGTAATTTTCATTTCCGGATCCAGCGTGTTCCAGTATTGCCAGGTTTCCCAGCGTTTCAAATCATTTATTTCTTCGAACACTGCGCTGGCAGATGCTTGAATGGAAACACTTTTTGTTACCTCCAGTTTGCCCGGAAGCACAAAGCCAATCAACAGCAAGACCACTATAAGTCCTGCAAGAATGAATAAGATTTTCTTGATCATCGGGTTTTGAGTTTGAGTTTTCAGGATTGTTTTTAAGCCGCTCCGAAGGTATTCAAATATTAAGGCATATAAAAGGTTGCTTATCTCTGAAAAATTTCAAATATTTAATTGTTCACACTAACCCTCTTTGCCTTATGAGTCTGTTCACAAACCCAAATCGCATACCCGAAAACTACGGGTTAAAAATTGCCGGTGGCCTAATTGCTTTTTTTCTAATCATGAAAGTAACAGGGCTGGCCCATATCTATGAGCTCCGCTTTCTGAATGTAATTATACAAGTAGGGGGAATTTATTTCGCCTTGAAGAAATTCAGAGAAACGCACGATCAGCACATGAATTATTTCCGCGCGCTGGTTACGGGTGTGGCCACGGGTGCAGTTTCGTCTGTCATCTTTGCGTTGTTTCTGTTTATCTACCTTACGGTGGATCCGGGTTTTATGCAAGACATTATAACTAACGAACCGATGGGCCGCTACCTGAACCCGTATATAACCTCATTTATGGTTGCACTGGAAGGACTTTTCTCGGGCTTGTTATTCACGTTCATCATCATTAACTATGTTAACACCGATGATGTAAACGAACCGCAGGGAGAGAGTAATTAATTTTTTAGTCCTTAGTTAATAGTCTTGAGTCTTTAGTAAATAGTTCTTAGCAGCAGTTGCTATCACTATGTACTAATGACTCAGGACTAAATACTAATGACTAAATACTCAAGACTAAGCACTATTTCAACTCCAACTCAATCACAGTATCCACATCGTTCATCTTGTCTTTCGGCACTTTAATGCTTAAGCCAAAATCATTCTCCTGAAATTTTAATGGAGTCTTGTCAACAAAAATTTTTGCGCTCACCACTTTCTTACCCAGTTTGGGTAGCGTGAGGGTTTCATCATGCCACTTTAAAATATGAATGTAAACCTTATTGCCTTTTTGTGTGGTTACGCCCCACTCGCGCGGAGTAAGTGGGCCGCCACGGGTTCCGTAAATAGTTTCGCCATACTGGCGTGTCCATTCGCCCATTTGTTTTAATAGCGCAACATGCTCCGGTTGAATTTTTCCATTGGGCATCGGGCCTACGTTTAATAAGAAGTTTGCATCGTACCCTGCGCCCTTAACAAGATATTGAATCAGATCTTTAATGCTTTTGTTTTTGTCATCGCGCAAATTAAATCCCCAACTGTTGTTGATAGTTTCGCAAACCTCTTTGGGTAGTGCGCCTACTTTTTGTTCGGGCGCAAAGCCCGTTGTGTTATGGCCCGGTAAATCTTTTTCAAACATTTGAAAATCTTCACCCTCATACGGAGCAACGTGGTGATTACTTCCCACTAAAGTGGCCGGTTGAAGTTTGTGTATGAGTGAATAGGTTTGATTCAATCGCCACTCGGCATCTTTCTTATCCCACATGCCATCAAACCA
>Ga0075163_10000950_pt1 | contig 38577 bp, 33 predicted proteins | sample JI1023141ADNA_FD_71478 | JGI IMG/M metagenome (GOLD analysis project Ga0075163, IMG submission 71478) | Wastewater effluent complex algal communities from Wisconsin, to seasonally profile nutrient transformation and Carbon sequestration -... | ecosystem: Engineered > WWTP > Effluent > Algae...
CGCCCTGCGCCGGATCGAACCGCGCCGCCCACGCCCGGCTGACCGCGGCGTCGCTGTCGACCCAGTGGAAGCCGAGCGTGCCGGGGCGGGCCAGCGCCTCGGCCAGCGCGTCGGCGTCGCGCGGCACCGCGCCGCGGACGGCGATCCGGAGGATCGTGGTCTCGTCGGTCGCGTCCACCACGCGCATCTTGATGTCGTAGGCGCGCAGCCGCGCGCGCCACGCGCGCTCGCACGCGCCCAGCGGCGCGTCGCCCGGCACCGTGGCCACCAGCTCGATGGTCGGCGCCGACGCCCCCAGCAGCCGCTCGGCGCGCAGCCCGATCGTCGCGCCGAGCACCGCCGCCGCGACCGCGAGCCCGATCAGCGCCGCGCGGATCACCGCGCCCCCGCGAGGTGGTCGCGCAGCCGCCGCAGGCCGAGCTCGGTCTTGCCGTCGGGCAGCGCGCCAGCGACGGCGGCGGCGATCGCCGCGTCGAGCGTCCACCAGCCGGTGCCGGCGCCCTCCTCCATCGGCGAACCGTCGCTGGGCAGCGGCCGCTGCGCCGCCGGGTCGACCTCGGCGGCGACGAAGTAGAACTTCTCGGGCACCGTGCCCGGGCTGGGGAAGCTGCCGGCGCCCAGCAGCACCAGCGCCGCCGGCGCCACCGCGAAGCCGCCCTCCTCGAGGGCCTCGGCGACGGCGCGCGCCCGCAGCCCCGCCTCGCCGACGTCGCCGGCCTCGACGATCCCGGCCGGCAGCTCGACCAGCCAGCCGTCGCCCGCGGGCTCGGGCAGCGGCGCCCGCGCCGGGTCGCGGCCGAACGCCAGCCCCGGCCGCATGCCCTCCCGCAGCAGCACGTGGATCGCGCCGGTCGCGTCGCGGTGCCACAGCACGATCACCACCGCGTCCTGGCCGTAGGGCCGATGGACGAAGTCGCACACGAAGCCGGGCGAGGCCGAGCCGTCGCCGCGGCGGTTGTGCATGTGCAGCCGGCGGATCGCGAGGAACCCGCCCTGGCCCACCACCTGGTCGCGATCGATCACGAACGTCAGCGCGCGGTCCCGCATGGCCGCGACTCTACCCGCCGACGTGGCTACGGCTGGAGCGCGAAGCAGTAGATCGCGCCCCAGCCGCCGCCGGCGCCGACCGAGTAGCCAGTGCCGCCGCCGTTCTGCACCAGGTTGATGCCGGGCTCGCAGCCGCGCAGCCGGTGGGCCTGGATCCAGTGCATGCCGCTCATCGCCGGCCACGCGTGGCCGCAGCGCACCAGGTTCTCGGTGCCCGGCCCCTGGACGCTCGTCCAGTCGTTGCAGGTGTTGGCGGCGCTGGTGCCGTCGAGCTGGCCCAGCGTGTTCGAGCCGGTCATCACGTCGTGGGTGTCGCCGAGGCGGCGCGTGCCCTGGCCGGTCTCGTCGGGCAGGTCGTTCACCACCGCGGCGTCGCCGGCCGGCCGCTGCATCAACAGCCCCGCCCGGTCCATCGCCACCAGACGCCCCTGGCGATCGTACCAAGGGCCGTTGCCGATGCGATCGATCGCGTGGATCGGCGCGCCGTTGTTGTAGACCGACAGGAACGCGCGCCAGGTCTTGTGGCCGAAGCCGACCGCCGCCGCCGCGGTCTGGCAGATCGCGTCGGCCCCGGCCAGCCCGCCGAGGTTGCCGCCGAAGCCGTTCTGGCTGCCCGACTGCAACCGCATCGTATCGAGGCTGGTCACGAAGAAGCTGAAGTTGCCGGCGCCGGCCGGGGCGTCGACGGCGGCCGCGTCGATCGCGGCGGCAGCGTCGCCGGCGGTCGCGCCGTCGCCCGGGTCGGCGTCGATCGCCGCGGCGTCGTCGCCACCGCCACCGCCGCCGCAGGCCGCCAGGGCCGCGCCGAGGACAAAGCTGGGGTACACGCGCATCGCGCCATCGTGCCCGCGCGCCGCCGCGCCCGTCAACGCGCGATCGCGGCCCGCGCCTGCATCGCCACCGCTTCAGGAATCGGTTAGGTTCCGTCCGATGCGTGAGGGAGCGCCGTGACGACCGTCGACGACAACCTGCCGCGCTGGGACGGCCAGCGCCGCGGCTTCTACGAGGTGTGGTTCCTGACCTGGAACGATCCGGTCACCCGCGACGGCTACTGGCTGCGCTACGTGATCGAGTCGCCGCTGCCCGAGGTCGGCGAGCCGTACGCGCAGGTGTGGTTCGCGCGGCAGTCGGCCAGCGATCCGGCCAAGAGCTTCGGCATCAACCGGCGCTACCCGATCACCTCGCTGGTCACCGGTCGCGATCCGTTCGCGGTGGCGATCGGCCCATCGCGGCTCGGCCACGATCACGCGCGCGGCGCGGTGTCGGGCGACGGCCACGCGGTCGAGTGGGACCTCGGCTGGCGGCCGGGCGTCGCCACGCTGTTCCAGCTGCCGGCGGTGATGTACCGCCGCGGCGGGCTCGGCGAGACCACCGTGCAGTCGCCCAACGTCGACGTGCCGATCACCGGCTCGCTGACGATCGACGGCGTCAAGGTCGCGCTCGCCGACGCCCGCGGCGGCCAGACCCACCTGTGGGGCACCAAGCACGCCGCGGCCTGGGCGTGGGGGCACTGCAACGCGTTCGACGATCGCCCGGGCGCGGTGCTCGAGGTGCTGCACGCGCGGCTGCGGCGGCGCGGCGTCAACCTGCCGCCGCTCACCGTCGCGGTCTTGCGTTTGCCCGGCGAAGATCTGGCCTTCAACCGCTTCGATCAGGCGCTGTGGTCGGGGCCGGCCGAGCTGGCCACCGGCCGGTTCACGTTCCGCGCCGGCGGCCTGGTGGCCCGGCTCGAGGGCGAGCTGTCGTGCGCGCCGGGCGATCTGATCCGCGCGCACTACCACGACCCCGACGGCGAGGAGCGGTGGAACCACTTCACCGCGATCGGCGACCTGCGCCTGACGCTGTCGCGCCGGGTGCGCGGGCGCTGGCAGGTGACCGAGCAGCTCACCGCGCCGCGCCGCGCCGCGTTCGAGATCGCCGGCCCGACCGCCGATCCAGCGGTGACCTGCGACCACGTGGCCGTGTCGTGACCGCCCGCGTGTTGTAGGATGCGCGCCGTGGCAGGCCTTCGCACTCCGCTCAATGACGCCCACCGCGCCCTCGGCGCACGCATGATCGACTTCGGTGGCTGGGACATGCCGGTGTCCTATCCCGCCGGCACGATCAAGGAGCACAAGGCGGTCCGCGAGGCCGCCGGCGTGTTCGATGTCTGCCACATGGGCGAGGCGTTCCTGCGCGGCCCGCGCGCCACCGAAGCCGTGCAGCGGCTCACCACCAACGACGTCGGCGGCGTCGCCCCCGGCAAGGCGGTCTATACGCTCTTGTGCCGGCCCGACGGCGGCATCGTCGACGACTGCATCTTCTACAAGCGCGCCGAGGACGAGTACTTCGTCATCATCAACGCGTCGAACCGCCACAAGGACGTGGCGTGGATGCGCGAGCAGATCGGCGGCATGGTCGATCTCGAGGACGTCTCCGACGCCACCGCGCTGATCGCCGTGCAGGGCCCCCAGGCCGCGGCGATCCTCGACGGCCTGGCCGGCGGCACGCTGGCCAAGGTCGGCACCTTCTGCTTCACCGACACCACCGTCGCCGGCGTCGCGGTGACCGCCGGCCGCACCGGCTACACCGGCGAGGACGGCTTCGAGCTGGCGTGCAAGAACGCCGACGCGCCGGCGCTGTGGCAGGCGATCATCGCCGCCGGCGTCCAGCCGTGCGGCCTGGGCTCGCGCGACAGCCTGCGCCTCGAGTCGCGGCTGCCGCTGTACGGCAACGACCTCGACGACACCACCTCGCCGCTCGAGGCCGGCCTCGGCTGGGCGGTCAAGCTCGACCGGCCGTGGGTCAAGGCCGGCGGCGACTTCCTCGGCCGCGGCGCGCTGGTCGCGCAGAAGGCCCAGGGCCTGACCCGCGTGCTCACCGGCTTCCGCATCGAGGACCGCGCGATCGCGCGCCACGGCTACGCGGTCGTCGACCGCAGCCGCCCCGCCGGCGAGCAGACCATCGGCACCGTCACCAGCGGCGGCCCCGGCATCTCGGTCACCGGCGCGATCGGCCTGGCGTACCTGCCGCCGAGCTACGCCGCCGAAGGCACGGCCCTCACCCTCGACTGCCGCGGCAAGGACGTCCCTGCCACGGTGGTCAAGGGCAAGTTCTACAAGCGCGCCTGAGCGCGCGACACCCACCCGCACCGAACCACCTGGCCAGCGAGCACCCGATGTCCAACGTTCCCAGCGATCTCCGCTACACGCCCGATCACGAGTGGCTGCGCCCCGGCGCCAGCTGCGCCGTCGGGATCACCGCCTTCGCCGTCGAGCAGCTCGGCGACATCACGCTGGTCGACCTGCCGGCGGTCGGCACCACCGTCGAGAAGGGCGCGCGCTTCGGCACCATCGAGAGCGTCAAGTCGGTGTCCGACCTGTACGCGCCGGTGTCGGGGACCGTCACTGCGGTCAACGGCGCGCTCAAGGACAGCCCGGAGGCGGTGAACGCCGACTGCTACGCCGCGTGGATGGTCGAGATCACGCCCAGCGACGCCGGCCAGATCGACACGCTGCTGTCGGCCGACGCGTACACGGCCACGTTGCATTGAACGCGTCGAGGCGGCGCCCGCCTCAACAGTCGGGATCACCCGCGGCGCACGGCTGGATGACCAGCGTGTAGGCGCCGGCCTGGGCGCCGGCGGCGGTGACGAACGAGTCGACGACGACGCGGTGGTCGCCGGCGGGCACAGGGCGATCGAGCAGGCGGTCGGCGCGCTCGACGCACGCGCCGTCGATCAACAGGTGGACGTCGACGTCGACGCCCGCGCGATCGAGCGCGATGACCCGCAGCGCGGTCGGCGCGGCGAGGTGCAGCGCGTAGACCCGCTCGGGCCCCGACTCGTCCTGGCCCTGATCGCAGCCCGGGTAGCCGGCCCGCGTGGCCTGGCCGCCGACGGTGTCGCCGGTGTGCGAGAACGGCAGGCGATCGACGATCAGCGGATCGGCGTCGGTGCCAGCGCCGGCCACCGCGGCCAGCGGCGGCGCGGTCGGCGGCGCCGCGCCGTCGAGCACCGTGCGGCGCGCGACGTCGAGCAGCTCGAGCGAGCGCAGGTTGCGCAGGTCGTAGTTGAACGCCAGCCCCGCCGGCGAGAACACGCACGGCTCGGCGCGCCCGCCGGCGACGTAGACGTTGCCGTGGAGGCCGTCGGCGACGAGGCCCTGATCGGCGAGCGGCGCCGACGCCACCCACAGGCTCAGGTACGGGAGCTGCCGCGCCTCGGCCAGCGCCCGGGTGACGCTGTCCCAGGTCGGCACCCAGCGCGCGGCGGCGGGATCGTCGCCGCGCGGGTTGAGGCCCGTGAGGATCGGCACGACGCCGGCGGCCTCGAGCTGATCGAGCAGCGTGCCCATGCGCTCCCAGAACGGACCGAGCGCGGCGCCGTGGCTGGCGCCCGCCTCCATGTCATTGGTGCCGTAGTTGACGAACGCGAAGCGCGGCGTCGTCGCGCCCAGCTCGGCGGTGAGCGGCGACGGCGCGCCGGTGATCGCCCACGCCGCGGTGCGCCCGACCTCGGCGGCCAGCGTCGGGCGATCGAACGGCGTCGCGTCGCCGACCAGGCCGCCGCGGAAGTGATCGAGCGTGGCGGTCAGCGTGGCGCGGTCGCCGAGGTCGATCGTGTACGCCGGCTGGTGCGCCGGGCCGGCGAGGCAGTACAGGAAGTGAGTGCTGACGGTGCCCGAGGCGCCGACCTTCATGAACACGTCGTCGCGCTGCGTCGGGCCGGCGGCGGCGATCGCCCGCATCCGCGCCACCACCGCGGCGGTGACCGGCGCGGTCTCGAACTCGGACGGGTAGCGGGTCGGGCCCAGCGCCACGTCGGCGTCGGCGTCGAGCGGCGGGCCGGCGTCGACGGCGCCGGCGTCGTCGCCGCGACAGCCGGCGAGCATCACGGCCAGCGCCAGCCCCCCGCGCGCGCCGATCGTCACGGCGCCTCGACCGCGCCCGCGGTGCACGGCTCGCCGCGCGGCTGGCCGCGCTGATCGGTCGGCGGACAGCCGGTGCCCAGGTCCACCGCCGGGCTGCTGGCGGCCGGGGCCATCGTCGCGGTCGGCCCGCCGTTGTCGCTCAGCGCGCCCAGCAGCGGATCGGCGACCAGCGGCCCGGTCGTGCACAGCGCGCCGTCGGGCCACTGCAGGTTGCCGGCGCCGTCGGCGCGCGCGCCGTCGCAGCTCGGCCGGTACATCGCGCTGTTGCCGGCGACGATCGTGTTCACCAGCGTCAGGCCGGCGCCGAAGATCGCGCCCGCCACCTGGCCGTCGGCGGTGGCGTGGTTGTCGGCGATCGTGCAGTTGCGCATCGTGCCGGTGGGGGCGTTGCCCAGCCACACGCCGCCGCCGTTGCTGCCGGTCGCGACGTTGCCGGCGATGGTCACGTTGGTCAGGTCGGCGGCGCCGGCGTTGATCCACAGGCCGCCGTTGTAGAAAGCCTGGTTGCGGGAGATCGTGCTGGCGGTGATCGCCAGCGCGAGGCCCTCGAGGTACAGCCCGCCGGCGTTGCCCGCGTCGCTCGCGGTCACGACGTTGTGGTCGACGGTGGTGCGATCCATCGCGAAGCTGCCGGTGTGATCATTGGACACGCGGAACACGCCGCCGCCGATCGCGCCCGCCGTGTTGTCGGCGATGGTCACGCCGCACAGCGAGGTGGCCTCGTCGCGGCCGTCCATGTACAGCGCGCCGCCGGCCCCGCCATCGCCGGGGTTGCCGCCGGTGCCGGTGGCGGCGTTGCCGGTGAACCGGCTGTTGATGATCGTCAGGTCGGCGTTGAGGCTGCCGATCGCGCCGCCGTCGCTGGCCGAGTTGCCGGTGAACGTGCTGCCGGCGACGATCGTGTCGCCGCCGCCGAAGCCGTAGATCGCGCCGCCGGCGACGTCCTGGCCGGTCGGCGGCGCGTGGTTGTCGTCGAACGCGCAGTCGATGACGGTCAGGCTGCCGCCGTCGCGGTAGATCGCGCCGCCGCCCTGCGCGGTGTCGGCGCCGGTCGCCGGCGCCTGGCCGCGGCGGAAGCCGAGCCGCTGCACCGTCAGCCGCGGCGTCGGCTGATCGTAGCCGGAGTCGAGGTACAGGATCCGGGTCGCGCCGCCGCCGTCGAGCGTGATCAGGCCGCCGCCGTCGAGCACCGTCGCGGCGGTGACGACGATCGGCGCGGTCACGGCGATCGTCTGTGGCGCGGCGCCGCACGCGAAGGTGATCACGCCGCCGGCCGCGGCCGCCGCCCGCAGCGCGGCCTCGGTGCAGCTCGCGGGGCCGCCGTCGCCGACGACGGCGGTCGGCGTCGCGGTGTCGGCCAGCGCCGGCGCGGCGCAGGTCGCGCTCGGCGGCGCGGCGTCGGGGCCACCGCCGCCGGCGTCGCCACCGCAGCCGATCGCCAGCGGCACCGAGAACAACGTCGGCCAGCGCGGCATGGCGACCATGATCGCACGCGCGCCGACCGCCGGGAAGCGTATCCTCGGCGGGTGCAGCTCGAGCTCATGCCGTGGCGGCCGGTGCCGCGCAGCCACGCGATCGCCGCGCTGATCGGCCTGGCCCTGCTGGCGCTGTGGATGGCCGTCGACGACGACGCGTACCTGCGGCCGCTCGACGATGCCAACCTGGCGTTCCACGAGGCCGGCCACCCGATCTACGGCCTGTTCGGCGAGACGCTGGCGTTGTACGGCGGCACGCTGGGGCAGCTCACCTTCCCGGCGGTCGCGGCCGCGACGTTCTTCCTGCGCCGCGAGCGCGTCGGCACCGCGGTCGCGCTGGCGTGGCTCGGACAGAACTGCGGGAACATCGCGCGCTACGTCGCCGACGCCCGCGCCCAGGAGCTGCCGCTGGTCGGCGGCGGCGAGCACGACTGGTTCCACATCCTGTCGCGCTGGCACGCGCTCGACGCCGATCACACCGTCGCCGCCGGGTTCCGCCTGATCGGCTGGGCGCTGGTGCTCGGCGCAGCGCTGTGGCTGGCGTGGCCGCTGCGCCCCCGCGCTACTGGATCATCGGGTTCTTGAACGTGTACGGGATCCGGACACGCAGCGCGGCCCGCCCCTCGAGCAGCCCCGCCGGCACCGGCGGCAGCTTGCCGATCGCCTTGAGCGCGTCGGTCACCTCGCGATCGAACGCGTCGTAGCCGCTGCCGGCGTGCAGCGCGATGTCGGCGATGCTGCCGTCGGCGCGCAGCACGATCGCGGCCACCACCCGGCCCGAGGTCATCGCCAGCGCCAGCTCGTGCGGGTACTCGATGCGCTGATCGAGCCGGCGGAACAGCTCGAGGAAGTACGGATCGCGGCGCGACGCGTAGGTCGGCGCGCCGTCGTCGCCGCTCGGCGACTCGGCGCGGGACGCCGCGGTGCCCTGGCCCCAGCCGTCGGCGGCGACGCCCGGCCCGGCGACGCCGCGCACGCCCTCGCCGCGCCCACCGCCCGCGCGCGGCGGCGTCAGGTCGAACGGATCGGGGCGCCGCTGATCGGACGCGGCCGCCACCGCGCGATCGTCCGCGGTCGCGCCGCGCCGGGCCACGTCGACCGCGCGCGCGCCGCGATCGACGTACGCCGCCTCGCGGGCCGTCGCCGTCGCGCCATCGACCCGCGCCGGCGCGGTCGCGCCCGGCTGGCCGGCCCGCGCGTCGTCGACGCCGACCGCCGTGGGCAGGCCCGCCGCGCCGGGGCCGGTCGCGTCGCCGACCCGCGCTTGGTCCTCGCCAGCGCGCGCCAGCCGCTGGGGCGCGCGATCGCCGTACGCGGCCTCGGGCGCGCGGGTGATGGCCTCGGGCGATCGCGCGGCGCGGTCGCCGGGGCTGCGCGGCGCCAGGTACGCCTGCTCGGAGGTCCACACCTGCTTGCGCAGCGCCGCGTCGTCGGCGCGGTCGCGGCGATCGGCCCAGGTGTCGGCGCCGCCCTCGCCGCCGCCGCCGCGATCGGCCGCGCGATCACCGGGCAGGTCGGCGCTCGACGGCCGCGCCGCCCGGCCGTGCCCCGCCGCGTCGTCGCCGGTGCCGAGGAACGCCTCGAGCGGCAGCGCCGGCGGGATCACCGTCACCACGCCGAACCCTTGCAGCCCCGCCGACGTCAGCGTCGGCGCGGTCGGCACCGGCGGCGCGGGCCGCCCGACCGTCGGCCAGGCCAGCCGCCCCATCGCCGGGACGATCCGATCGAGCGTCAGCACCGCGCCGGCGTTGAGCAGCGCGGCGACCGCCAGGGCCTCCCACGCGCGGCTCGAACGTCGACGCACCATCGGTCCAGTATGCACCACCGCCTTCGCGCCGCCGGCCCATTGTGACCGGCCCGACACCGTGGCACGGTGCTCGACGGAAGCGCATCCGCGGCTGGTGCGCGGCTCGGCCTTCAAAGCCGGTGGTGCTCCGCGCGAGCGGCGGCACGGCGGGTTCGATTCCCGTGCGCTTCCGTTTGATTTCCGTCGAAGAAGTGGCGCACGCGGTCGCGGCGCATCCTGTTCGTGATCGCTGTGCCGCTCGACACGTGACGAAAGCCGACGCCGCTCACGAGGAGCGACGTGATGTCCCGGAATCGGATGGTCGGGGACGGTTCGGTGATGGGTTACTTCGAGAGTATCTGCAAGCGGCGCAACGCGGTGCGCGTCAGGTGGCGCACATCGAACTTCGCCTCGTCCCAAGGAAGGTCGCAGTTGCGGCAGGCGTCCATGCGCGCCGGCTCCTGGTCAATGAGCGCCTGGCGGAGCGCCCTCGCCGCGTCGCCATTCCAGATCTCTGGCAGCTCCTGTCGGAACAGGTTGCCGAGCACGGTCTTGTGCTGCAGGTCCCGGCAGCAGGCTACCACGTCGCCGTTCGAGGAGACGACGAGCGACATCCACGGGTACGGACATAGGTGGTAACGCTTGGAGCGCTTCTTCTGGAGCTGGACCACGTGCCCGGTCATGTTGTGGAACACACGGGAACGGATCCTGACCTCGGGTTGCGGCAACAGACGGCGCAGCGCGGCCTGCGCCTCGGCCTGCGCCGCCGGATCGCTCACCTTGTAGCTCGAGATGTCGGTGAGCTGGAGGTGGATGTGGCGCAGCGCTGGGTCGGCGACCACGCTCCGGATATTCTCCAGCACCCGTTCCCACGATCCCTTGGTGCCGCGACACGATTCGAAGAACTCCGGGTCCGCGCAGTAGTCGATGCACAGCGTGTACTTCGCGTTTGGCGAGACCGGCAGCGCGCGCAACCTCTCGGCGCTCACGAAGAATCCGTTGGTGGCAAAGATCTGGTTATTGAAGCCGTACTTGTGGCCCAGGCCGCAGATCAGGTGAAACTGCTTGTTCATGAATGGCTCGCCATCCAGCGTCCAATGCATGACGTTGGTGCGCACGCCTCCGCGGCGCAGCTTGACGAGCAACTTCTCCGCGTCCGCCGGAGCGAGGATCGTGCGCGGAACGAGCTGGTGGTGTCGAGGATCGGACTGCGGGCAGAATTCGCATCGAAAGTTGCAGTTGTTCGTCACCTCGATGGACACGTCCTCCGGCGCGTAGTCCAGGGTGACGCTCCGGCGCAGCCCCCAGGCGCGCAGGATCTCGGCGTAGTGCACGACCTTGTTGAGCACGGTCCTCACCGGACCGGGCGCTTGCCAGTTCTCGGCTTCGTGCCGCGCGTTCATCGCCGCAGACGATCGAGCCAGGCTCGCAGGTTGTCAAGCCCGCGGTGAGGAGGCACCCGATTTCAAGAGATCCTGCTGTCCTGGATTGGCGGATCGTCCACGCACCGAGATGCTCATCAGATGCGGTCCGATACGGCGTCGGCGCAGAGCACGTCCTCATGCGTCTTCGACGACACAAGCCCCGTCGGCTCTCATCGGTGAGGCTGACCTCCCGCGTCGCGACAACAGCACGTTGGACGGCGACAGGTCGCGGTGGACGATCCGCAACGGCCCGCCGTCCGGATCGACGTACCCCCACGCGTGCGCGAGCGCCTCGAGCAGCGCGCACGCGACGCGCAGCGCGACGCCGACCGGGATGGCGCCATGCGGGCGGAGCACGCGCGGCAGATCGAACCCGTCGATGTACTCCAGCACCAGGAACGGGCGCGCGCCGAGGCCATCGCCGCGCGCGCATCGCAAGGTGCGTGGCGGCGGATTCGCCGGACGGCCCCGCCGCACCGGCCCGCGGCGGCTCACCGGCCGCAGCGGTCGACCACGCCCAGCCCGTCGGCGGTGACGCACTCGGCGGGCAGCGGCAACAGCTCGGCGCGGGTGGCGAGGTACGGCGGCACGTTGCGGAACGTCATCGGCATGGCGTTGACGGTCCCGGGGTGCTTGTACATGCGCCAGATGCCCCACGCGGCCGGGTCGATCGCGATCGACGCCTCGCGCAGGAACGTCCCCGGCACGAAGCGGTGCTGCGCGTCGATGAGCGGCGCGCCATCGGCGCACGGGCACGGCACGTCGGCCTCGAAGTGGCAGGTGCCATCGCGGGCGTCGCCGATCGCGATGGTCGCGCCGGTCGGATCCACCAGGCACGCGCCGTCGAGGCCGTAGACGTCGAGGTGATCGAGGCCGGGCGGCACGTAGAAGTGCTGCACCGTGGTGACCGCGTTGTTGTTGGCGTCGCTCAGCGGCGACACCGGCGTCCGCGCGGCGCGCAGCGGCGACGCGCCCCACAGCTCGACGTCGCACACGCCGGGCACGCTGTTGCTGCTGAAGCCGGCCAGCAGCCGGACCCGCCGGTTGGCGAGCGTCGCGATCTCGGCCACCTCGGCCTCGGTCAGATCCAGCGGGGCGCAGTTGGCGGGTGCCGAGCGCACCTGGCGCGCGCCGAACAGATCGACCCAGCGCTGGTCGGCGTCCGACCAGACCTGGAGGAAGTACCCCGGCGACTCGCCGAGGCCGACCACCCACGGCAGCGTCGGCTCGCTGCCGAGCAGCACCTGGTACTCGAAGTACTGGAACGTGGTCGGAGCGGTCGCCTGCGGCCGCACCAGCTCGCCGCACGCGCCGTCGATCGCGCACGCCACCGGGATGCCGGCCGGCGGCGCCACCAGGCGATCGGAGAAGGCCGGCGTTGCCGGCACGCCGCCATCGGGCGCCAGCCAGCCCGCCGGGTACAGCTCGCAGCCCGCCGCCTCCATCGCGACGATCTCGTCGTGCGTGAACGGCGCGATCGGCCCGGGGTGCGCGTCGACGTAGGCGAGCAGCGCCGCGGGATGGTCGCCGAAGTCGAACAGCGCCGCGCCCTGCCCCTGCACCGGCGCCTCGGTGCGCGCCAGGAACTCGCCGATCGGGGCGTCGTCGACGCCAGCGATCACCGCGTCGGCCCACCGGAACACGCCGGCGTGCGGGTGGTCGTCGAGCCGGCGGTACTCGAGCTCGAGGCCGCGCACGTAGAGCGTCAGGCTGTCGAGGCGATCCAGGAGGCGCTGGTAGCGCGCCTCCCCGGGCGCGCCACACACCGCCGGATCGCAGCTCGCGACCAGCGCGCGGGCCTCGGCGACGTGCCAGTACGCGCGGCCCAGCACCTCGAGCGACGGCGTCTGCTCCATGGTCTCGAGCTCGGCGTACAGCCGGCGCACCCGCTCGCGCGCCGCGGGCTCCGGGAACGCCATCGCGAAGAAGTCGTCGCGGGCGGCCGCCGCGGTCGCCGCCGTCCCGTCGCCGCCCCACACGTACGCGAACGCGAGCTGCCACTGCACCGCGCGGGCCAGCGCCTTGCGCGCCGACTCGAAGAACACCCACTGGTTGGTGCGCGGCGCGATCCGCGCGTCGAGGCTGGCCAGCTGGGCCAGGTAGTCCTCGGCGCGCGACGGGAACCGATCCACCAGCACGCCGCGCGCGAACAGCTGGTAGCCGTAGTAGCCGACCACCGAGTCGGGGGCCTGCGTCGCCGCCACCTCGAGCGAACCGCGATCGGCGTTGTCGAGGTTGGCGGTGGCGATCACGTCGGCGTCGTAGGTGGTCGTCGGCGGCGTGTGGGTGGCGTTGTACAGCGCGGTCTGGACCAGCGTGCGCTGGGGGCTGGCGGGATCGTTCCACGGGCACAGCTCGACCGGGCAGGCGCGCAGCCGCGCGGCGACCCGGTTGGCCAGGCCGATGTACGCGTCGGTGGTGGCCGGCCCCGGGGACGGGTTGTTGTCGGCGTTGGTGCAGGTCGCGTCGCAGCAGCCGCCGTCGCAGCACGGCGTGGTGCGATCGCTCAGCTCGAGCGAGAAGCTATCGGCGTGGGGGTACGCGCGAAAGTACGCGATGGCGAGGTCGGTGAAGTAGTCGTCGATGCGCTCCTGGGTCTGCGGATCGGCCGACTGCATCGTGACCGCGGGCCAGTCGGGGAACACCGGCGCGCACAGCGTCTCGGCCGGGACGGTGGCCGCGTCGAGGCAGGCGTTGGCGCAGACGATCGGCCCGTCGGCCGGCGTCGCGGTGGCCAGGCACGCCTGGTAGCAGTCGTGGCTCCCCGGGTAGATATCGGCCAGCTCGCTGCGCCACGCCGGCATCCAGTGGCCGACGACCTGGCTGAGGCGCTGCCCCTCGGGATAGTCGGGGTTGTGGTTCGAGCCGGTGATCGCCTGGCCCTGCAGCGGCCGCACCGCGTCGTCGCCGAGGCGGTTGTGGCGCAGCCACTCGCCCTGGCCGAAGCCCGACTGCGGATCGGGCTGCATCAGGAAGCCGTGGTAGAGCGCCCGCGGCGTGACGTCGCGCGACGCGGTGACGATCGCCGGGCTGGGCAGCCGCGCCGGGATCTCCCACGCCGGGCCGGGCGCGAAGTGGCGGTAGCCGAGCTCGTGCAGGAGGTCCCACAGCGCGGCGTCGGTGGCCCGATCGGTGGCGCCGATCAGGTAGTAGCTGGCGCCGGCCGGCGCGAGCACGTAGCGCTGGCGCTGCGCGAGCGGCACGACGGCGTGCGGCTCCGGGAACGCCGCGAGCACCACCGGGTCGTCGGCGAAGTCGGCGGCGGTGCCGAGCCAGATCGCCGGCGCGCCGGCGGCGTGGGTGGCCTCGGCGGGGCAGCCGGCGCCGACGCACTCGATCGGGAACGGGTCGGCCAGCCCGGCGGCCAGGCCCAGCTGCGCGGCCAGGTCGATCGCCTGCGCGTGGAGCGAGACGTGGAAGCCCTCGTCGGTCTCCCGGGTGATGAACGCGGGCTGGCCGCCGGCGACCTGATCGCCCCAGCGGGCGCCGGCGATGACGATCGGCAGCGGCTGGCCGCCAGGCACGAAGTCGGTGCCCGCCGGCGCGGCGCAGGCCAGCGACGGATCGTGGAAGACGCCGCGCTCGGCCGTGCAGCCGTCGTCGGTGCAGGCGTCGCCGTCGTCGATGACCGGCGGCGCGGCGGTGACGCAGGCGCCGGCCTGGCAGGCGTCGTCGCCATCGCAGGGATCGCCGTCGCCGCACGCGGTGCCGTCGTCCAGCCAGCGGCCGAGGTTGACGCAGCGGCCGAGGCGGCAGGCCTCGGGGCCGTTGCAGGCGGCGCCGTCGTCGCACGCGGCGCCGTCGGGGCGATGCCAGCACGGCCCGAGCACCCGCGCGGCGGGCTCGGGCGGGGGATCGGCGCTGCAGCCGATGAAGGCGGTCGCCAGCAGCGCCGCGAGGCGGGTGGTGCGGAGGTTCAGGGGCGGGCTCATGCCGAGGTAGCGCCCGGGTCGCCGCGGTTGTGACACCGGAACCCGCCCGCCACGCCGGCCCGCCGCATGCAAGACTCGGCCGCGTGGCGAGCCCGCGCTGGCCTGGATTGACCTCGGCCGAGGCCGCGCGGCGGCTCGCCACCGACGGCCCCAACGCGCTGCCGACGTCGGAGCGGCGCACCGCGCTGCGGCTGGCGCTCGACGTGGTCCGCGAGCCGATGTTCGTGCTGTTGCTCGCCGCCGGCGGCCTCTACGTCGCGTTCGGCGACGTGCAGGAGGCGCTGACGCTCCTGGGCTTCGTGGTGATCGTCATGGCGATCACGATCGTCCAGGAGGGCCGCACCGAGCGCGCCCTCGACGCCCTGCGCGATCTATCGAGCCCGCGCGCGCAGGTCCTGCGGGACGGCGCGGTGATCACGCTGGCGGCGCGCGATCTGGTGGCCGGCGACGTGATCCGCGTGGCGGAGGGCGATCGGGTGCCGGCCGACGCGGCGCTGCGCGAGGGCACCGCCCTGGCGGTCGACGAGTCGCTGCTCACCGGCGAGTCGGTGCCGGTGGCGAAGCTCCCCGACGTGGCGGTCGCGGCGCTGGTCGCGCCCGGCGGCGACGGCACGCCGGCCTTGTTCGCCGGCACGGTGGTGGTCGCCGGCCGCGGCGTCGCCGAGGTGCTGGCGACCGGCCCGCGCTCGCAGCTCGGCCGGATCGGCGCCGCGCTGCGCGAGGTCGCGGCTCGCCGCACGCCGCTCCAGACCGAGATCGCCACGCTGGTGCGGTGGTTCGCGATCGGTGGCGGCGCGTTGTCGATCGCGCTCGCGGTGATCCGCATGGCGCTCGGCACCGACTGGCGTGAGGCGCTGCTGTCGGGGATCACGCTGGCGATGGCGCTCCTGCCCGAGGAGCTGCCAGTGGTGATGACGGTGTTCCTGGCGCTGGGCGCGTGGCGCATCGCGCGCCACGGCGTCTTGACCCGACGGGTCACCGCGGTCGAGACGCTGGGCGGCGCCGACGTGCTGTGCACCGACAAGACCGGCACGCTGACCCAGAACCGGATGACGATCGCGCGGCTGGTCACCGCCGACGCCGACCTCGCGATCGCGCCGACGGCCGACGACGCGCTGCCCGAGGCGGTCCACGCGCTGGTCGAGGCCGGCGTCCTCGCCTGCCCGCGCGACCCGTTCGATCCGATGGAGACCGCGTTCTGGACGCTGGCCCGCCGCACGCTGGCCGGCACCGAGCACCTGCACCCCGACTGGCAGCCGGTGCGCGAGTACCCGCTGTCCCCCGAGCTGCTGGCGGTGACCCGGGCGTGGCAGGCCGGCGACGCGCCCGGCCTGATCGTCGCCACCAAGGGCGCACCCGAGGCGGTGTTCGAGCTGTGCCACCTCGACGAGGCCACCGCGGCGCCGTGGCGGGCGCGGGTCGCGGCGCTGGCCAGCGCCGGCCTGCGGGTGCTGGCGGTGGCGCGCAGCCCCGAGCTGCCGGCGACGTCGCCGGCGGCGGCCCACGACGTCGCGTTCACGCTGATCGGGCTGGTCGGGCTGGCCGATCCGCTGCGCCCGGCGGTGCCGGCGGCGGTCGCGCAGTGCCGCGCGGCCGGCATCCGGGTCGTGATGATCACCGGCGATCACCCCGACACCGCGCGGGCGATCGCGCGTGGCGCTGGCATCGACGCCGCCGACGTCGTGACCGGCGCGGAGCTGGAGGCGCTCGACGACGACGCGCTCGCGACGCGCCTCGGCCAGGTGGCGGTGGTGGCCCGGGCCGTCCCGGCGCACAAGCTCCGCATCATCCGCGCGCTGCAGGCTCGCGGGCTGGTGGTGGGCATGACCGGCGACGGCGTCAACGACGCGCCGGCGCTGCGCGCCGCCGACATCGGCGTGGCGATGGGCGCCCGCGGCACCGACGTGGCGCGCGAGGCCGCGGCGCTGGTGCTGGTCGACGACGACTTCGCGGCGATCGTCGCCGCGGTCCGCACCGGTCGCCGGGTCTACGACAACCTGCGCGCGGCGATCGGCTACATCGTCGCGGTCCACTTGCCGATCGCCGGGCTGGCGCTGGCGCCGGCGCTGATCGGCTGGCCGCCGCTCCTCGGCCCGGCCCACGTGCTGTTCCTCGAGCTGATCATCGATCCCGCGTGCTCGATCGTCTTCGAGGCCGAGCCGGAGGACGCGCGGGTCATGGCGCGACCACCGCGGTCGCGCGCCGCGCGGCTGTTCGACGCCCGCGCCGTGGCGTGGAGCGTCGCGCAGGGCCTGACCGTGCTGATCGCGGCGCTGGCGGTGATCGCCTGGGGGCGCCACGCCGGCCTCGCCGCCGATCAGGTGCGCGGCGCCGGCTTCACCGCGCTGGTGCTCGGCAACCTGGCCACGCTGCTCGCCAGCCGCAGCACGCGCGCGCCGTGGTGGCGGACGCTCGGCCGCCGCAACCCGACGGTGCCGTGGCTGCTCGGCGGCGCCACCGCGGTGCTCGCGATGATCCTGGCGGTCCCGGCGGTGCGCGGGCTGTTCGCGCTCGGGGTCCCCGATGGCGGCCTGCTCACCGTGGCGGCGCTGGCCGGCCTGGCGCCGGTGCTCGCGCTCGATCTGGCCAAGCGCTGATCGCCGCGCCGCGGCTCACATCGCGGTCCGCGCGCCGGGCGTCAGCCACGCCACCGGCGACGCCAGCCCGGCGGCCGCGAACGCCGCGCGCGCGGCGGCCGGCGCCTCGCGGAAGTGGGTCCAGCCGTCGTAGTGCACCGGCACGACGACCCGCGGCGCCAGCGCCCGGGCGGCGGTGATCGCGCCGGCCGCGTCGAACGTGTAGCGGATCGGCCCGGTGGTGCCGAAGCCGACCCCGCCGAGGTGCAGCACCGCGGTGTCGACGCGCCAGCGTCGGGCCACCTCGGCCACGCCGGCGAACCACACCGTGTCGCCCGACACGTACAGCGGGCCGGCCAGGCCCGGCCCCTCGACGACGAAGCCGATCACCGGGCCGACCAGCGGCCGCGAGCACGCCGGGCCGTGGCGCGCCGGGGTCGCCGTGATCCGCAGCGGGCCGAGCCGGGTCGCGGCGAACGGCGCCAGCCCGATGGCGCCGGGGTGCCCGAGCCGCCGCGCCGCGGCCCGGGTGGTGATCACCGTCGCGATCGACGGCAGCAGCGCGCGGCCGGCGCCGTCGAGGTTGTCGGCGTGCTGATCGTGGCTGAGCAGCACCGCGTCGATCGGCCCGAGCGCCGCGGCCGGCAGCGCGGGCCCGGCGAGCCGCCGCGAGCGGGTGCCCCAGCCGAAGCCGTAGGTGGCGCCCGGCGGATCGAACGCCGGATCGGTCAGCAGACGGACGCCGTCGATCTCGATCACCAGGGTCGCGGTGCCGACGTGGGTCAGGTGCAGCGCCATCGCGGCATCGTCTGTCGTGCACAGGTGCAAGCGCCAGCCGGCCGGTGCAAACTCGGGTTGCACCCATGCAAGTCGAGCCAGTCGCGCGCGTGCGGTTCCGCTGGGACGACCTGGCGTTGTTCCTGGCGGTCGCGCGGACCCGGGCGCTGGCCGACGCCGCGGCGGCGCTCGGCGTCGACACCGCGACCGTCAGCCGGCGGCTGGCCGGGCTCGAGCGCGCGCTCGGCGCGGCGCTGGTGCGCCGGGGCGTCGGCGCGCCGCGGCTGACCCCGGCCGGCGCGGCGGTGCTGGCGCGGGCCGAGGAGGTCGAGCGGGCGGTGCGCGCGGTGGCCCGGTGGTCGGCCGACGACGCGCCGCCCGGCGGCCCGCTGCGGGTCACCGCGCCCGAGGAGCTGGTCGACCTCGTGCTGGTCCCGGCGCTGCCGCGGTTCCGCGCGCGCCACCCCGGCATCAAGCTCGAGCTCGTCGGCGCGGCCGCCAACCTCGACCTCGCCGGCGGCGCCGCCGACGTCGCGCTGCGGATGGCCCGGCCGCGCGGCGCGGCGCTCGTGGCCCGCGCCGTCGCGCGCATCCCCTACGCCGCGTACTGCACCGACGGCTACCGGCGCTACCACCGCGGCCCGCACGCGTACCTCGCGCTCGACGGCGCGCTGGCCCGGACCCCGGAGGCGGGCTGGACCGCGCGCGCGCTGGCCGGCCGCGCCCCCGAGCTGCGCGCGACCAGCCTGACCGCGCTGGCGGCGGCCGCCGCCGCGGGCCTCGGCGTGGCGATCTTGCCGACGCCGCTGGCCGCGCGGCACGGGGCGCTGCGCCGGCTGACGCCCGCCGCGCCGCCGATCGGCGAGCGGACGCTGTACGCGGTGGTGCCGGCCGCGCTGCGGCGCGATCCGCGGGTGCGCGCGACGCTGGCGTGGTTCGACGACGCGCTGGCGCCGCTGCGGGCGTCGATCGATCGCTGACGCCGCGGCCGCGGTACGCTCGGCGCATGCGCGCCCTCGTGCCTTGCGTGTGCCTCGCGATCGCCTGCAGCTCGCGCGCGGCGCCGGGCCCGACCGCGGCGCCGGCCAACCGCGACGCCGCGCCCGCGCCCGCGGTCGCCGACGGCGCCGACGCCTTCGCGGGCGTGCTGACCGCGCCCGCGACCGTCGCCAGCTCGACCGAGCTGACCGCGCACCTCGCGATCACCAACCCCGGCCCCGATCCGCTGGTCGTCACCCGCGGCGCGCTGGACCTCGCGGTGCTGGCGATCGAGGTGCGCGACGCCGCCGATCACCGCGTGCCGACGATCCCACCGCCGGTGCCGCAGCCCGAGGACGCCGAGGCGATCACGATCGCGCCCGGCCAGGCGGTGGCGCGCGACTACCGGCTCGACGTGTTCTCGCCGCCGCTGCCGCCGGGTCGCTACACGCTGCGCTGCCGCGTCGTCGCGTGCGCGCCGCGGCCGTTCGTCGTCGCGCCGTGATCGCGGCTCACCCCGGCGGCGCGCCGCGGCTCGCGCCCGGCACCAGCATCGCGATCATGTCGGCGATCGCCGCGACCTCGTCCGCCGCCAGGCCGTCAGCCCACCAGCGAGCCTCGCCGTCGCCGACCGCGAGCTCGAACCGGCGCCGGCCGTCGGCCAGCGTCACCCACGCGGCCTCGCGCGCGACGGTGTGCGGGTTCCACGACGCCCGCTCCCAGGCGTAGCGCACCTCGCCGCCGTCGCGCGCCCCGACCAGGTCGACGCGCTCGACCGCACCGTCGAGGCCGCCGTCGACCGCGACCGGGGTCACCGTGACGGGGGCGTCGCGCGCCGCGACCGGGAAGAACCGCCGCTCGGTCGCGGCCAGCCAGTCGGCGAACACCCGCGCGCCGATCAGCTGATCGCGCTGGCGGCGCGCCGCCGCGGCCGGCGAGCCCGGCACCTGCGCGGCCAGCTCCGCCGCGACCGCCGCGTCGACCTCGGCCAGGACGTCGGCGCCGTGGACCCGCGCGACGTGGGCGCGCAGGTCGACGCGTGCGGCGAACTCCGCCAGGCCGCAGCCCCACGCGGAGTCGAGGCGCGCCCCGGCGACGTCGCAGTGGACGCCGTCGGCGTCGACCCACACGCGGTCGGCGCCGGCCTCGCGGCGCACCTCAGACCACCGCCAGCAGCACCTTGCCGCTGGTGGCGCGCGCCTCGAGCGCGCGGTGCGCCGCCGGCGCCTCGGCCAGCGGCACGACGCGATCGATCCGCACGGCCAGCGCGCCGCTTGCGATCCGCGCGAACAGATCGGCGCAGCGCGCCTCGAGCTCGGCGCGGGTCGCGACGTGGTGCCCGAGCGTCGGCCGGGTCACGAACAGCGAGCCCTTGCGGCTCAGCACCTGCAAGTCGATCGGCGGCACCGCGCCGCTCGACTGCCCGAACAGCGCCAGGAGGCCGCGCGGGCGCAGGCAGTCCAGCGAGCCGTCGAAGGTCGTCTTGCCGACCGAGTCGTAGACCACGTCGACGCCGCCCGGGTGCCGCGCGCGGGTCGCGCGCACGAAGTCGTCCTGATCGTAGCGGATCGGCGACGCGCAGCCGGCCGCCACCGCCAGCGCGGCCTTGGCGTCGCTCGAGACCGTGCCCAGCACGTCGGCGCCCGCCGCCCGCGCCAGCTGGCACAACATGAGGCCGACGCCGCCCGCCGCCGCGTGGACCAGGCAGCGCGCGCCGGCCGCGAGCGCGTACGTCGACGTCGCCAGGTAGTGCGCGGTCAGGCCCTGCAGCATCGTCGCCGCGGCGACGTCGAGCGCGACGCCGTCGGGCACCGCCACCAGCTTGTCGGCGGGCGCGACGATCGCCTCGGCGTAGGAGCCGGCGACGTCGCACCACGCGACCCGCGCGCCGACCGCCAGCGCGACGCCGGGCCCGACCGCGGTGACGACGCCGGCCCCCTCACGGCCGAGCGGCAGCGGCGTCGGCAGCGGGTACTGGCCGCTGCGCTGGTAGACGTCGATGAAGTTGACGCCGGCGAACGCCACCGCGACCTGGGCCTGCCCCGGCCCCGGCGGCGCGAGCTCGACCTCGGTCAGCGTCAGCACGTCGGCGGTCCCGGGAGCGTTCGGACGGATCGCGCGCATGGCGGCATCATGCCCCGCGGCGCCGCGGAATGGCGCGCCCGACCGGCGCGTTGTCCGGCGATGGACCGGCTCGTCCCTGGCCTCGATCGTCCGCGCCCCCGCCGCGCGCCGCGCGCGCTCATCGCCGTCGCCGCGACCGCCCCCGTCGCCACGGCGGCGCTGATGGTCGCGTACGCCGCGACCGTCCACCGCGCCGCCGATCACTGCCTGCCGGTGGCGCTCGCGCCTGCCCCACCGCCCGCGCCCGCCGTCGACGCCGCCCCCGCCGACGCGCCGGCCGCGCCGGACCTCGACGCGCCGCCGCCGCCGATCCGCGCCGGCACCTGCGCAGCGCCGCTGCTCGCGCCGCTCCACCTGCCGACCACGCCCGCCGACGCCGAGGCGCTGCGGGCGCAGCTCGGCGCGTGGATCGCCGGCGCCGACGCGCGCGCCCCCGGCATCGCGCACCGCCGCGGCGTGCTCCACGTCGAGAGCGCCGAGGATCGCGGCGACGACCCGCCCTACCCGCGCTCGGCGGAGCCCGAGGCGGCGCGGGTGTGCGGCAGCCCCGCGGTCTGGCTGCGCACCTACCTGCGCGAGGTGCTCACGTGGCAAGGCGGCGAGCTCGCCTGCGACGGCAACATCTGCTGCTACGGCGGCATGGAGTACGCGCCGCGCGGCTACGTCGCGTTCCACCACGGCCCGGGCGACGACGCGCCATGGACGCTCGACGCGTGGATCGAGGTCTACGACGCCGGGCTCGGCCCCGCTTACGCCGACGCCAACATCCGCTTCGTCGAACGCGCGCTCCGCCGGCTGGTCCACGGCCACTGCGCCGGCGAGCCGGCGGGCCGCGTCGACTGAGTTGCAGGGGGCTGGTCGCCCAGCCCCCCTCGTCGGGGCCTGGTCCCCGACGAGCCTCCCCCCAGGACGCGAAACTCCCGACGCGTCGCCCCGTGCTCAACCGAAAGACTTACAGCTCTGAACGCGGCGCGACGGCTCACGCCGCGGTGGGCACCAGGATCGACAGGCACGTCAACGAGCCGTCGGCCTTGCGCACCTCGCTGGTCGGCACCGCGTGGACGACGAACCCGGCGCGCGTCAGCGCCGCGCGGGTCGCGGGGAAGCCGTCGGCGCAGATCACGCCGCCGCCGATCGCCACCGCGTTGGCGGCGTAGGCCTCGTCGGCCGGCACCCGCACCACCGCCGCGCTGGCGAACACCGCCGGATCGAGCGCGCCGTCGGCGACCAGCACGCGATCGTCGCCGAGCGACGCGCAGACGCACTTCAGGTGCAGCACGTCGGGCGCCAGGTCGACCGCCACCACCCGCACGCCGCGCGGCGCGAAGACCTCGGCCGCGCGCGCGATCCCCGCCGGGTTGGTCCGCGCCGAGCGCCCGACGTACAGCGTGCGCCCCAGCCGCAGGCAGTCGCCGCCGTCGAGCGTCGCCGGCGCGTCCATCGTCGCCAGCCCGACCAGCGGCGCCAGCGCCGTCGCCACGGCGGCGCCCTCGCCGCGCCGCGACGGCGCGCCCGGCCGGGTCATGAGCGCCAGGTCGTCGATCACCACCGCGGTGTCCTCGACGAAGCACGCGTCGGGGTGCGCGTCGTCGGGTGGCAGCACCACGACCCGCGCGCCCAGCGCCGCCAGCGCCGCGCGGTACGCCGCGTGCTGCCGCCGCGCCAGCGCCGGATCGATCGCCACCGCCGGCGGCGCGTGGGCCAGCGCGTCGACGAACCGATCCGACATCGGCCGGGTGATCGCCAGCATCGTCAGCTCGCCACCGGCAACAGCGTCGGGCCGGTCACCAGCGGCGCCGGCTCCATGCCGAGCGCCAGGCGCTCCCAGGTGGTGGCCCACGCCGCGGTCGCGATCGGCTCCTGCGCGAACACCGCGCGCTGGCCGGCCAGGGTCGGCACCGCGCCGGCGTAGCCCGCGCCGCGCACCGTCACCGGCAGCGCCGCGGCGCCCAGGTCGTAGCTCAGCTCGACGTCGAAGCCGGCGCCCGGCCACACCACCAGGCGATCGTCGGCGACGTCGTACGGCGCGCCGGGCAGGCCGCCCGCCGCCAGCACCGCCTCGAGCTGCTCGCGCACCAGGTCGATGCCGGCCAGCTTGTAGAACCCGGCCAGCGCGATCTCCGCGACCCGGCGCTGCGAGGCGTCGAGCGCCGCCAGCCAGCCGGGCTGCGTGACGCTCGCCAGCAGCCACCCGGACTGCTCCTCGATCGCGATCGTCGCCACGCCCGGGCCGACGCTGGCGCACGCGATCTCGACGCGCACCCGGTTGGCGCCGACCTCGACGTGCTGCATCCGCACGTCGGTCGCGCGGAACGTCAGGTCCTGGTTGAGCACCGCGACCAGCTGGCGATCGACGAACTTGCCGACCGCGTCGGCGACGTGGTGGATGCCCTCGCGGGCCTTGGCCACGCCGCGCTCGTCGCCCTTCCAGGTCGCGCGCCGCAGCCGCGCGAACAGCTTGGGCAGCGTCCCCGAGTGGAACCCCGGCCGCAAGAGCGCGCCCATCGTCTCGCCGTGGCTGCCGAACGCCTCGGGCGACAGCACCGGCCGACGGTTGGCGCGGTACAGCTTCCAGTTGCTGTTGAGCTCCCAGGCCAGGAACCCGGCGATGCCGGGCAACACCAGCACCGTGAACGCCGCGAACGAGGTGCCGAGCGTCGGCCCCACCACCACGCCGATCGGGCGCGCGATCGCGGTGGTCATCTGCGGGATGAACGGCAGGATCAGCTTGGCCGCCACGGTCACCACCGGGAAGTGCTTCACCGGGTTGACCGTCGGCTCGATCAACAGGTTGACGTAGATGCGCAGCACGTAGGCCACCGCGAACCAGATCGTCGCCAGCACGCCCTTCACCACCGCGACCCGCGGCGACTGGTTGGGGCGGAACCGCAGCGCCTCGTCGACGCGGTAGATGCCGCGCTCGACCAGCTCGAGCAGCCAGCCGAACAGCTCGAGCGCGTACTTCACCAGGCCCGGCAGGATCCGCTGCGCGACCTGCCGCCCCGAGCGGAGGAGCCAGTCGCTGACCACCTCCTCGGCGACCGCCGAGTTGATCAACAGCGCGGTGACCACCAGCGTCGCGCCGGCCACCGGCCAGCGCAGCCACGGCGCGGCCAGCCACGCGACCACCAGCGCCGGCACCGCCGGCACCAGCACCCAGCGGAACACCAGGCGCGCGCCGCGGATGCGCCACAGCGCCGCGACCGGCTCGACGACGATCGCCCGCAGCACGCGGCCCACCGCGCGGGCCGCCGCCACCAGCCAGCGGCGGAACCACGCCGCGTGCAACGCCAGGAAGACGATCACGCCCATCGTCGCCAGCACCGGGCGGGTCGAGATCTCCGGCGGCGCGCGGTGGAACATCTTGGCCACCGGCGCCGCCATGTGGTGGGCGCCCTCGACGACGAAGAACGCGCCGACCACCGGCAACAGCACGTACAGCGACAGCAGCCGCCCGAGCCCGGTGCCCGACAGCACCGACGACACCTTCTGCAGGAAGCGCAGGTAGATCTCGCCGCGGCGGTAGACGCCCTCGAGCGAGGTCGCCAGGATCCGATCGGCGCGCAGCAGCTGATCGCCGGTCGCCAGCTCGAGCGCGCCCAGGTCGGGCAGCTTGAGGTCGTTCTTGGCGATCGCGTCGCGCAGATCGCCTAGCGACAGCCGCCCCACCGCCACCGCGCGATCGAGCAGCTCGTCGACCAGCTTCTTCTGCGCGACCCGCCCCGGCAGGTGGCGCGGCACCAGGCCGACCTCCTCGAGCGTCGCCTCGATCACCGGGCGCAGCACCGTGCGCACCCGGGCGTTGGCGCGGTCGACCATCGCGTGGACCGCGTCGGCCAGCTGCTCGCGCGCCGGATCGCCGTCGACCTCGCAGCGCGGGATCTGCCGGGCCGCCGCCCGCACCCGCCGCGCGACGCGGATCTCGCGGGTCGCCGGCAGCCGCCGGACGATCGCGCGCCGCCCGCGCGAGCGCAGCCACGCCGCGGCGTCGACCACCTCGACGTCGCGCTCGCCGTCGACGCACGCCGCCTGGAGATCGAGCAGCAGCCGCGCGCTGGCGGTGTAGCGCAGCACCGCCTGGGTCGCCGCCGCCTCGGCCACCGGCAGGAGCGCGTCGACCCAGCCGTCGGTGGCCGCGCCGCCCAGCGCCTGGCCCAGCCGCGCCACCAGCGCCTCGAGATCGGCGCGCGCCTGCTCGCGCTCGGCGACGCGCAGCCCGAGGATCGCCGCCCGCACGTGGTTGCCCTTCTGCCGCGCCGCCGCCGCGTCGCGGCGCAGCGCCCGCTCGCCCAGCCGGATCGTCACCGCGCGCCGCACCGCCGAGGCCCGCGGCGCCGGGGCCGCGCCGTCGGCGGTCGGGCTGGCCGGCGCGCGCACCGGCCGCGACGCCGCCAGGAGCGCCGCGGCGTCGACGTCGGCGGCGATCGCGCGATCGATCCGCTCGGTCGCGCCCAGCACCGAGAAGGTCTCGGCCAGCGTGCGCGGCGCGAACGCGCGCAGCTCGAGGTACAGCGCGACGAACTCGACGTAGGTCGTGGTGTCGTCGGCCGGCGGCAACAGCAGATCTTCTTGCCGCAGCACCAGCCGGATCTCGTCGAACGCCAGCTGGCCGATGTCGTTGATGCGCTGGCGGATCGCCGCCGGCGCCAGCGCCAGCGCGTCGAGCGCCTGGTGCACCCGGGCGTGGAAGATCGCCCGCCACGCCTGGCGCCACGCCGACGGCGCGCCCGCGGCCAGCGCGGTGCGCACGCCGGCGATGACCGCGATCGTCTCGGGCAGGTCGGCGAGCGTCGCCGGCAGCTCGTCGGCGTCGACCAGCGCGATCAGCTCGGCCTTGGCGAGCGCGTAGCACGCCGCGTGCGGCACCTGCAGCCCCAGCCCCGGGATGTGGCGGTGGCGCTTGATCACCCGGCGCAGCAGGCGATCCTCGAGCAGCACCGCGCCCGCGGCGGCGAGCTCCTGGTCGACCTGGTCGGCGGGGGCAGACATCGCGGGAGGTGTGACCATGTCGTCGGTCGGGCGCCGACGCAACCCGGGCGCGACGACAATCGGCCGTGTTACCGTGGGGGTTCGGGAGGCTCCATGATCAACGGGCACGGCACGCGCGCGCGCGCGGCGCTTCTGACGCTGGCGCTCGTCGCTTGCGCCGATCACGACGACCCGGCCGCCATCGACGCGGCCATCGAGGCGCGCCCCGCCCCGGCGCCGAGCGCCACCGCGCCGCTGACCCAAGCCGCGCAGGATCGTCACCTGGCGGCGGTGGCGCTCGACGACGCCGGCCGGCCGCGGCTGGTGCGCGCCACCGCGCCGCTGCACCCACGCAGCGGCGCGCGCGACGTGGCCGCGCGGGCGTTCGTCGAGGACGCCACGCCGATCTGGGGCGTCGCGCACCCCGCCGATCTCGGCGTCGACGGCGTCCACCGCCTGCGCGGCGGCGCCACGCTGGTCGCGCTGCGCCAGGAGGTCGGTGGCGTGCCGGTGTGGGGCGGCCGGATCAGCGTCCTGACCGACGCCGCCGGCGACCTGCTGGCCATCGGCGGCACCCGGGTCGCGCGCGGCGACGGCGTCAAGGGGGCCTTCGCGCTCGACGCCCGCGCCGCCACCGCGATCGCCGTCGCCGACCGCTTCCCGGCCGACGCCGCGCTCGGCCCGTCGCAGGCCAAGCGCGCGCTCTTGCCCGAGGCCGATCAGCTGCGCGCGACCTGGATGGTCGAGGCGTACGGCGCGCCGGCCGGCTCGACCGACGCCCACCTGTGGCGGGTGTTCGTCGACGCCGGCAGCGGCGCGGTGATCCGGCGCGACGATCTCACCGTCGACGCCGCCTTCACCTACCGGGTGTTCGCCGACGCCGACGCCGCCGGCCGCCCGCTCGACGGGCCGCAGCAGAGCTACCTGCCCCACCCGACCGGCACGCCCGACGGCACCCAGCCGGCGTTCGTCGCGCCCAGCCTGGTGACGATGGACGGCTTCAACACCAACCCGGCGGGCACGCTCGATCCGTGGCTGGCCGCCACCGCGACCACCACCAACGGCAACAACGTCGACGCCTACGCCGATCGCGCCGCGCCCGACGGGCTGTCGGGCTCCGACTTCCGCGCCACCACCACCGGCGCGCGCACCTTCGATCGCACCTACGACGTGGCCCAGGGGCCGCTGGTGTCCCAGGCCCAGGGCATGGCCGCGGTCACCCACCTCTTCTACCTGAACAACTGGCTGCACGACTGGTGGTACGACTCCGGCTTCGACGAGGCCGCCGGCAACGCGCAGCAAGACAACTTCGGCCGCGGCGGCGCCGGCGGCGATCCGATCCACGCCGAGGCGCAGGACGACGCCAACGGCGGCAGCCGCAACAACGCCAACATGTCGACGCCGTCCGACGGCATGTCGCCGCGGATGCAGATGTACCTGTGGAGCGGCGCCTCGACGCACACGCTCACCGTCAACCCCGGCAACCTGAGCTTCGGCAACTCGACCGCCGGCTTCGGGCCGCAGGTCTTCGACCTCACCAACACGGTGGTCCAGGCCAGCGACGCCACCCACGAGGCGTGCGGCGCGATCACCGGCGCCACCGGCCGGATCGTGCTGGTCACCCGCGGCACCTGCACCTTCGTGCAGAAGGCGCAGAACGTCCAGGCCGCCGGCGGCGTCGGCATGATCCTCGCCAACACCGGCCCCGGCACCGAGACCATGGGCGGCACCGGCACCAACCTGCCGCCGTCGCTGATGATCAGCCAGGCCGACGGCGCCACGCTGCGCGCGCTGGTCGCCGCCGGCGCCACCACCGCGCACATGGTCCGCAGCGCCGCCGGCGTCGAGCGCGACGGCGACCTCGACAGCGGCATCGTCGCCCACGAGTGGGGCCACTACCTGCACCACCGGCTGGCCGCGTGTGGCGCGGCGCAGTGCGGCGCGATGTCCGAGGGCTGGGGCGACTTCAGCGCGCTGTTCGCGCTGGTGCGGCCGACCGACGATCCACACCGGGTCTACCCGATGGGCGTCTACGCCGCGGTGTCGTTCGCCGACGCCTACTACGGCATCCGCCGCGCGCCGTACAGCACCGACCTCACCAAGAACGGCTTCACCTTCGGCCACATCCAGCAGAGCGCGACGTTGCCGACAACGTTCCCGATCGCGTTCACCGGAAACAACGAGGAGGTCCACAACGCCGGCGAGGTGTGGGCGGCGATGCTGTGGCAGGCCTACGTCGCGCTGATCGACAAGGACGGCTACGCCACCGCCCGGCGCGAGATGTCCGACTACGTCGTCGCCAGCCTGCTGTTGACGCCGAGCGACGCGACCTTCACCGAGGCCCGCGACGCGCTCCTGGCGGCGGCGCAGGCGCTCGATCCCACCGATACCGTCGCGCTGGCCCAGGCGTTCGCGGTGCGCGGCGCCGGGTCGTGCGCGGTCGCGCCGGCGCGGACCTCGACCAACCTCAACGGCGTCGTCGAGGACTTCGCGCTGCGCGGCAAGCTCGGCATCGGGCCGGCGACGATCACCGACGCCAGCGTCAGCTGCGACACCGACGGCATCCTCGACGCCGGCGAGACCGGGCAGCTGCGCGTGGCGATCATCAACGGCGGCATGGCGGCGCTGACCAACACCACCGTCACCGTCTCGACCACGACGCCGGGCGTGACGATCGTCGCGCCCAGCCGCACCGCCGCGCCGATCGCGCCGCTGGCGACCTCGCTCGAGGCGTTCACGATCCGCCTGGCGCCGACCGTCACCGCGCAGACGCCGATCGCGATCACCGTGCAGCTCACCGACGCCAGCGCCTGCGTGACCAGCGCGATGACCACCGCGACGATCGCCGCCAACTACGACGTCGCCCCCAACGCGGCGACCACCGACGACGTCGAGGCGGCGCAGACGGTGTGGACCACCGCCGGCACCGCCGGGATGTGGGGCCGCGAGCTGCTCGGCGCGAGCATGGGCTGGCACGGCCTCGACCTGACCTCGGTCGGCGACGGCCAGCTGGTGTCGCCGCCGCTGCCGGTCGGCACCGGCAACCTGGTGGTGGCCTTCGCCCACCGCTTCGACTTCGAGTGGTCGACCGGCACCTTCTGGGACGGCGGCGTGATCGAGCTGTCGACCGACGGCGGCAGCACCTGGGCCGACGCCGCGACGTTCGGCGTGACGCCCGGCTACACCGGCACGCTCACCACCACCAGCGGCAACCCGCTCGGCGGTCGCAACGCCTACGGCCGCCGCAACGCCGCGTACCCCAACCGCAACAACGTCAGCCTCAACTTCGGCACCCAGTTCGCCGGCCAGACCGTGCGGCTGCGCTTCCGCATCGGCACCGATCAGGCGGCCGGCGTCGGCGGCTGGGAGCTCGACGACATCGCGATCACCGGCCTGACCGCGCCGGCGTTCCCGCAGGTGCGCGCCGAGGGCGCCACCTGCCAGGCGCCGCCGGTGGTCAACGCCGGCGCCGATCGCACCGTCGTCGCTGGCGCCGCGGTCGCGCTCGCCGGCACCGCCACCGATCCCAACGGCGACGCGCTGACCGTGGCCTGGACCCAGACAGCCGGTCCCGCCGTGACGCTGACCGGGGCCGCCACGCTGACGCCGAGCTTCACCGCCCCCGGCGCCGCGACGACCTTGACGTTCCAGCTCACCGCGAGCGATCCGTTCGCCAGCGCCAGCGACAGCGTCGCGATCACCGTCGGCGCGGCGCCGCCGATCGACGCCGGCGTGCCGATCGACGCGGCGATCCCGATCGACGCCGCGATCCCGATCGACGCCGCGCCGCCTGTCGACGCCCCGCCCGCGATCGACGCCGGCCCGCTCGACCCCGACGCCGGCCCGCTCGACCCCGACGCCGGCCCGCTCGATCCCGACGCCGGCCCGCTCGATCCCGACGCCGGCCCGCCCGCCGACGCCGGCGCCACCATCGACGCCGCGCCCACCGGCGGCGGCCAGGACGGCGGCTGCTGCTCGACCGGCGACGCCAGCGCGCCCGGCTCGACGCTGCTCGCGCTGGGCGCGCTGGGCCTGTTGTTCCGGCCGCGGCGCCGCCGCTGAACCCGCGGGCGCGTGTGTCAGCTCCTCGACGCTGTCCGATCTTCGACGGCCGCGATCGCGCGCACACCAGCGCCGCGCGGTCAGACCGTCGGTCCGCGCCGCGCGTCGATCGAGGCACGCCCATGTCACCCCGCCTCGCCCCGTCCGTCGCGGCGCTCGCCGCGCTCCTCGCCACCGGCTGCTTCACCGCCCGCGCCGCCGTCGGACCCAACCTCGCCACCAGCGGCGGCGCCGGCGTCAACGCCAGCGCCGGCGTCGGCATGGGCTACAGCTTCGCCGGTCACCAGGCGATCTACGCCGTGCTCAACGGCGGCGTGGTCACCGACACCCACGCCCACGGTCAGCTGTTCGACGTGTTCAGCTACGTCGACTACGACCTGCCGGTGCCGGTGCGCGTCGACGCGCGGCTCGGCTTCCGGTTCGGCCGCGCGCGCTACGGCGAGGCGGCGCGCGCGCAGTACGGCGCCGCGATCGCGGTGCTGCCCTGGTACCACCTGACGCGCAGCAGCCACGCGCGCTCGGAGAAGGGCTGGGGCGACATCGGCCCCGACCTCGACGCGGTCCGCGGCCTCGGGCTCGAGGTCGCCGTCGACACGCTGCCCGCGCCCGGGCCGACCGAGCGCGGCCTGACGATGGTCACGGTCAGCGTCGTCGGCGACATCGGCACGATGCTCGCCCGCTGACCGCGCGGCGACGCGCGCGCGCCGCTCCGGACGGCGGCCGCGCCACCTCACACGCCTCTCACGGTCGGCGAAACCGCCGGGCGCCGCCGCGCCACCATCGCCGCATGCGTTCCTTGCCCGCCGTCCTGCTGTGCGTCGCCGCCGTCACCGCACACGCGCAGGTCGCGCCCGATCGCGACGTCGCCGTGGACGCCGACCCCGCCGCCACCTGCCGCGCCGCCCACGCCGCCGGCGCCCACGCCGCCTGTCCGCGCCGGGTCCGCCGCACGACCGCCGGCATCGAGCTCTACGCGCCGGTCCGGTTCGCCACCGCCAAGTGGCAGCTCCAGCCCGAGAGCTTCGCGATGCTCGACGAGGTCGCCGCGCTGCTCGCCGCGCACCCGACCGGCGCGCTCGAGATCGGCGGCCACTACCGATCGACCGGCTACGCAGTGTCGCTGTCGCAGCGCCGCGCCGCCGCGGTGCGCGACTACCTGATCGCCCGGGGCGTCGCCGCCGCGCGGCTGATCGCCCGCGGCTACGGCGAGGACGTGCCGCGGGTGCTGCCGATCACCGATCCGCGCAACCGGCGCATCGAGCTGCGCTGGCTGCCGTGATCGCGCCCGCGTCGTTACGAGCTTAGCCCGAAGAGGAACCGTGCATGGAAATCTCGACTTCCGGGATCGATCGAGATCCGCAGATTCGCAAGGAAGCCGCGGTAGCCGAGCACCAGAGGCCCCGTCCAATCGTCCGAGACGAGTACGGATGCCTCAAGTTTGATGTCGGATCCCTCGTCGGCGACGAGAGTCACTGGCAGCCGACATAGCGTTCCGGATACCTTGCCGAGACGCGTGGACATCACGAGCGGTTCAACGTGCTCGAGGTGACTCGCGACCGCAATCGCCGCTTCGCTGCTGAGCACCGACCATTCAGCACCGGTATCCAGCAACGCAATCTCCTCATACCCATCGCCTAGTCGGCACCGTACTCCGACCATGAGCACTCGCCCTTCCGCCCTATGCTCGGGGAAGTACTCGGCTTGTCCATCGAACCTGCAAGCAAGCACGTCGTCGCCCTCATCCACGACTGCGAACTACTCCACCTTCATGACGATGATGCCTCGAACGTCGCGCGCATGCTCCAACAGCCACTCATGCACAGCGCGTCGACTCTTGTCGCTGAACACCAAGCCCCCGTCTCGGAGGGCAACCCAGGTGCCGACGTATGCCTCCGCGTTTTCCGCGAGCCACCGTCGCGTCAGGTGAAGATTTGCGCGCCCGGATGCAGGCAACAGCTTGGCAAAGGCCGGCCGCGAGGGCGGGCGCGCGACGTCATTGATGCGCCTGACGGCGTTGACCAAGAGATCGGTCGCGGACCGCCTCAACACGAGGGAGTCGAGTGCGTGCCGAAGCACTTCCGTAACCAACTGGCCCAAGCCGACAAACTGCTCGAATTCCGCGTCGTCCGTGACACCCTCGCCCACTTGCGAGACAGGGTCTCCCCCCAAGCACGTTCCATCACGCGGGTACCACGACACGAGGGCACCGCGTTCGGAGTCCTCGAAAACGCGCACGCTCATCGTGGGCATCACACATCCTCCGGCCCGAGAAGCTCACGCGTCTTGTCCGAGATGCAGTCCTCGAAGATCTCGATCACTCGGTGATGCAACTGATCGAGGCGCGAGAGGACCTGCACCTCGTCAGCTGGTGGATTCACTACCGCGAGTTCAGTGTCGAGGAGGATCGACGCTGTCCCCCCTGCATCCGTCTGGTGCACTGTAGTTACCACCTCGAACCCGTCCGATACCCGCTTCTGGACCCGGCTCATGCCACCAAGGTCGCTGTCGAGCAGGGTCCTCGGAACGTAGCTCGACCTATCATTCAGCCAGGCCCCCAGGTTGACGGAAGAAGCCGGGGGCGCAATCCGATCGAGGTACCTCAGGGTCATCCGCGCGAGCCCAGACGGGTTCGCTGCCACCTTGTATGCGCGGAGCATGTCTTGGATGAACAGCCGGAACTCGGCCCAGTGGGGATACGGAGGCAGCACGTTGACGGACAACAGGTTGGGACCAACCTGAGCAAGCTTCTCGCGGGCGGGCCCGAAGAACCGCACGCGGGGCTCGCGCGTCAACGTTTCGTCACCAGCCCCGATCCTGCGCACCATGACATCCACCTGCTCACGCTCGGGCAACACAGACCGCACTTCGGCGTCGAAGTGACCAAAGACTGTGAGGTCCCAGCGGGCGTCCGGGACAAACGCAAACTCACAGAGCGCCTCGATGATCGAGGGCTTGCTGTATCGGGCCACGCTGACATCCTACCGCGAATTCTCGGCCGGGCCGCACGCCGCAGGGATCGCGCCCGGTCACGCGGCGCGCACGCGGCCGGGCGCCGCCGCCGCCGCCAGGAGCGCCGCCATCCGCGCGTTCATGATCTTCTCGGCCTTCGCCGTCGGGTGATCGTAGCCGAGCAGGTGGCACAGCCCGTGGGCCGACAGGAAGCACAGCTCGTGGGTCAGCCCGGCGACGCCCTTCCGCTTGGCCTGGCGGCGCGCGGTGTCGACCGAGACGATCACGTCGCCCAGCACGCCCAGATCGGTGGCGCCGGCCGGCCCCTCGCGCTGCGCGAACGCCAGCACGTCGGTCGGCTTGTCCTTGGCGCGGTAGTCGCGGTTGAGCGCGTGGATCACCGCGTCGTCGGTGTAGCGGAACGCCGCCTCGAGCGCCTGGCCCTCGGTGGCCGCCGCCGCCGCCACCATCCGGCGCACGCAGCGCCGCAGCGCCGCGCGGTCGAAGCCGACGCCCAGCCCGCGATCGATCGCGACGTCGACGGTCGCGGAGGGGGGCCCGGCGGCGCTCACTTGAGCTGGTCCCACACCCGGGCGCCGACGAACACGTCGAACAGCTCGTCGTCGAGCAGGCCCTTCTTGACGTCGGTGGCCAGGATGTCCAGCGCGCGCTCGACCGGCATCGCCCGCTTGTACGGGCGATCCTTGGCGGTCAGCGCGTCGAAGATGTCGGCGATCGTCATCATCCGCGCCGGCACCGGGATCTCGTCGCCGCGCAGCTGGTTGGGGTAGCCGGTGCCGTCGAGCTTCTCGTGGTGGGCGCCGGCGATGTCGGGCACCTGGCGGAACTGCCGGCCCCACGGGATCTGGCGCAGGAAGTTGTAGGTGTGCACCACGTGGCTCTCGATCTCGAAGCGCTCCTCGCGGGTCAGCGAGCCGCGCATGACCTGCAGCGCGGTGGCCTCCTCCGGCGACAGGTACGGCCGGCTCTGGCCCTCGGGATCGACGAACACCCGGCCGGCGATGTCGGAGATGCGCTCGAAGCCGCCCTGCTCGAGCACGGTCGGCTCGTTGGCGCCCATGATCCACCGCACCATGTCGTCGAGCTCGCCCAGCGACCGCCGGGCCAGCTCGTCGATCGCCGGCACCTCGTCGGCGTGGCCGCACAGGTAGCAGTCGAGCTTCTTGGCCAGCGAGTCGACCTCGATGCCGCGGCGGATCAGGTGGAACCGCTGCACCACCAGGTCGCGCTGGTGCTCGTAGAGCTTCTTGGCCTTGACCAGCACGTGCTCGCGCACGCCGACCTTGCCGAAGTCGTGGAGCAACGCCGCGTACTCGATCTGGGTCAGGTCGTCGGCGGTGAACCGCAGGTCCTTGTAGCGGCCGCTGTCGAGGCGATCGGTGGCCTTGGCCAGGCCCAGCGTGAGCGTCGCGACCCGCTCGGAGTGACCCGAGGTGGTCGGGTCGCGCGACTCGATCGCGGTGACCGAGGCCCGGACGAAGCCCTCGAACAGCGTCTTGACCTCGTCGTACAGCCGCGCGGTCTCGAGCGCGATGCCGGCCTGCGACGCCAGCGAGGTGGCGTAGGCGATCGACGCGTCGTCGAACGGCACCACCCGCTCGGCGAAGTCGTCGGGGGTCTCGAGCATGATCGTGCCGCGCGCCCGCTTGTTGATCAGCTGGATCACGCCGATCACCTGGTGGCGCGCCGAGATCATCGGCACGGTCAGCATCGACCGGGTCTGGTAGCGGTACTTGTCGTCGAAGCTGCGATCGTGGACGAAGCCCCACGGGTTGTTGCCGGCGCCCGGCGCGTCGAGCTGGTACAGGTCGGGGATGTTGATGACGTCCGACGACAGCACGCAGGTGCCGACGATCGAGCTGCCCGACACCGCCATCGTGAAACCCTTGGAGTCGATCCGCCGCGAGTCGTTCTGGCTGACCATGAAGCGCAGCGTGCGCTCGGTGGCGTCGTCGTCGCCCAGCACGATGTAGACCGAGCCGGCGTCGGCACCGGTCACGTCGCGGGCCTGGCGCAGGATGATCTCGAGCAGCGATCCCATGTCGCGCTGCTGCGACAGCGCCCGGCCGGTCTCGATCAACAGCCGGTTCTCGTGCTGCGCCTGGGCCAGCTCGAGCTCGAGGCCGGCGGCGATCTGCCGCAGCGCCGAGCCCTCGGCCCGGGCCCGGAGCGCCAGCGCCACCCGCTCGACCGAGGCCGGCACCGCCAGCGCCGCGACGTCGGCGTCGTCGGCCAGCGCCAGCGCGCCCGCCGCGGTGAACTCCTCGTCGTTGCCGACCAGCATCAGCGCGTAGTTGCCGCTGCGCGCACGCAACAGGTGCGGCCGCACCGCCACCGGATCGCGCCACACCGACGGCCACGCCAGCACCAGCAACAGCGGCGCCTTGATGCGCGCCAGGTCGCGCCGGGTCTCGAGCTCGATCCACCCGGCCCCGCTGCGGCGCACCTGCCACGCGGCCAGGCGCGGATCGCCGTCGATCGCGGCGGCGACCTCGTCCTGGGTCCCGAGCTGCCCGAGCACGCCCTTATTCTACCGCGGCCGCAGGCTCGGCGGCGCCGCCGGCTCCGGGTTCGCGCCCCGGCTCGCCGCCCGGGCCCGACCGCGGGGCGAAGCGATCCTCGCCGTGCATGCGCTCGCTGCGCGCCCGATCGCGGGCGTCGTAGGCGCGGATGATCTCGGCGACCAGCGGGTGGCGCACGACGTCGCCGTCGGTGAAGCGGGTCACGCCGATGCCGCGGATGCCCTCGAGCAGGTGCAGCGCGTCGCGCAGGCCCGACGGCTGGCCGCGCGGCAGGTCGGTCTGCGACGGATCGCCGGTGACCACCGCCTTGGCGCCGAAGCCGAGCCGGGTCAGGAACATCTTCATCTGCTCGACGGTGGTGTTCTGGGCCTCGTCGAGGATGACGAACGCGTCGTTGAGGGTGCGGCCGCGCATGAACGCCAGCGGCGCCACCTCGATGACGTCGTCGGCCATCATCTTCTGCACCTTGTCGACGTCGAGCATGTCGCCCAGCGCGTCGTACAGCGGCCGCACGTACGGGCTGACCTTCTCCTCGAGCGTGCCGGCAAGAACCCGAGCTTCTCGCCGGCCTCGACCGCCGGGCGGGTCAGCACGATGCGCCGCACCTGCTTGTCGAGCAGCGCGCGGACCGCCAGCGCCACCGCCAGGTAGGTCTTGCCGGTGCCGGCCGGACCCACGCCGAAGACGATGTCGTTGGCGCGCACCTGATCGACGTACTGCTTCTGGTTGGCGCCCTTGGGCGCGATCGGCCGCCCGGCGCGCGGCACCAGCACGGTGTCGGTGAAGATCGGCGCCAGCTCGGCGCCGCGATCGGCCGACAGCACCTTGACCGCGCGCACGACGTCGTCGGACGCGAGGTGCTTGCCCTTGCGGGCGAAGCCGTAGAGCTGCTCGAGCGCCGAGCGCACGACGGCGATCACGTCGTCGTCGCCGTCGATCGTGATCTCGTTGCCGCGCAGGTGGAGCTGCGCGCCGGCGGTCCGCTCGATGAGCTTGAGCCGGGTGTTGTTGGTGCCGCACAAGGCCTGGAGGGCCTCGGGGTCGTCGAACGCGAGCTTGTCGCGGCGGAGGGCTGGCTTGGACACGATCGGGATTTCTGCCGGCGCTGAGCGAAGTCGGTCGGCTCGCCCCGGGGCCGCGGTTGTAGCAGGAACCTGGGCCGCTGGCACGCGCGACCGCCGACGGGTACGGTGCGCGCCATGGCCGCCCCCGGATCGTCGCTGTCCCGTCTGGTCGAGATCATGGATCGCCTGCTGGCGCCCGACGGCTGCCCGTGGGACCGCGAGCAGACGCTGGCGTCGCTGCGGCCGTTCCTGGTCGAGGAGACCTACGAGGTACTCGACGCCCTCGAGCGCGACCACGTCGAGGATCACCGCGAGGAGCTGGGCGACCTGTTGATGCAGGTGGTGTTCCAGGCGGCGCTGCGCCAGGCCGAGGGCGCGTTCGGCATCGACGACGTCGTCGCCGAGATCTGCGACAAGCTGGTGCGCCGCCACCCCCACGTGTTCGGCGCGCCCGGCGCCTCCGACGCCCGGACCTCGGCCGAGGTGCTGACCCAGTGGGAGCAGATCAAGGCGGGCGAGAAGGCCAAGAAGGCGGCGGCCGCGGCCCGGACCCTGGGCGGCGTGCTGCCCGGCCTCCCGGCGCTGGCCCGGGCCCAGAAGCTGGGCGACAAGGCCGGCCGGGTCGGGTTCGACTGGGGCGGCTGGCAGGGATCGCTCACCAAGGTGCGCGAGGAGGTCGACGAAGTGACCGAGGTGGCGCCGACCGCGGGCGCCGCCGCCCACCACGAGATCGGCGATCTGCTGTTCGCGGTGGTCAACCTGGCCCGCAAGCTGGGGGTCGACGCCGAGTCGGCCCTCCACGACGCCTCGCGCCGTTTCACTCAGCGGTTCGAGTACATCGAGGACCGCCTCGGCGAGGCCGGCCGCCGCCCGGCCGACTCGAACCTCGAGGAGATGGACGCGCTGTGGAACGCCGCGAAGGCCGCCGGCGTCGGCGTCCGCGGCTGAGCGAGATGTGCAAGTTTTTTGAGCACGCGCGGCGGAAGTCGCGGGAACATTGGCGCTCCGGACCCGCCAGGGGCCACTCGCACGCAGGTTGTCCACAAGCTCGTCGCGACACGGTGGCTGGCGCGCGACCAACCGACGTCCGGTCGACCACCCCGCTTGACAGCGCCGCCACCGGTGCGCTACTCACCGGCGCTCGTTAAGGGAGACTCACGTGGCCAACAATCCTTCGGCCGAGAAGGCGAACCGTCAATCGATCAAGCGTCGCACCCGCAACCGTGCGGCGATGTCGGCGCTCCGCACTGCTGTGAAGAAGGCGCGCGCCGCCATCGACGGCAAGGCGGCTGAGGCCAACGACCTGCGCAAGTCGGCGATCTCGATCATCGACAAGGCGGTGTCGCGCGGCGTGCTCAAGCGGAACACCGCCTCGCGCTACGTCTCGCGCCTCGCCAGCCGCAGCGCGTGAACGCGCCTTTCGCGAGCTGATCGCTCGCCCAACGCCCCCCCGGGGGGCCTCCATCGCCCGAGACGCGCATCCACCGCATGGTGGACGGCGCGCTCGGGTTTCGTGCGTCCGACGCCGGCGCGCGGCGCGCCCCGCTGGCGGTCGGTCGCCGCGGCGGCGCCCGGCGAAGGTCGGTCGATGCTCTGGCGCCTGCTCCGCACCTACCTGCGACCGTATCGCCGCCACCTCGCGGCGATCGTGGCCCTGCAGCTGCTGGGCACGCTGGCGTCGCTGTACCTGCCGAGCCTGAACGGCCAGATCATCGATCGCGGCGTCGCCAGCGGCGACACCGCGTACATCCTGCGCCGCGGCGGGATCATGCTGGCGATCGCCGGGCTGCAGATCGCCTGCGCGGTGGTCGCGGTGTGGTTCGGCGCCCGGGTGGCGATGGGCTACGGCCGCGACCTCCGCGCCGGGATCTTCCACCACGTCGGCCGGCTGTCGACCCGCGAGGTCGGGCGGCTGGGCGCGCCGTCGCTCATCACCCGCACCACCAACGACGTCCAGCAGGT
>Ga0075163_10000951_pt1 | contig 38572 bp, 30 predicted proteins | sample JI1023141ADNA_FD_71478 | JGI IMG/M metagenome (GOLD analysis project Ga0075163, IMG submission 71478) | Wastewater effluent complex algal communities from Wisconsin, to seasonally profile nutrient transformation and Carbon sequestration -... | ecosystem: Engineered > WWTP > Effluent > Algae...
CACCGACGCGAGTTTCTCACGGATCTTCCGCTGCGCTACACTGTCGCCGCCGTAGAAATAGCTGGGCCCCTTGTCCTGCATGGCGCGGAAGCCGTCATCCGGCACCGACGAGTCGGTACCGGCCGCTTTGAGAAAACGCTGCGGTGTCGGCACGGCCTTCTTGATGTAGTCGAGATAGGCGACGTACGTCGCCGTGGTGTCGCCGCGATTGCAGCTCGCGGCGGTACTGGCCGCCGTCCGAACCGGTGCCTTCGGTCCCTTGCCCGCCGTCTCGCCGCCGCATGCCGCGGCCAGCAGCAGCACGGGCACAATGAAACGAGCGGACGGACGGCCGACCGAGGAGCAAGCTCGAGCGTTCATGGGAAGCGTGGGGACGGAAAGGTGGGAACGACGGGAATTTTCAGGCGTAGATCAAGGGGAGCATCACCAGAGGTTCCGGGTTTGTCGAGTGGCAAACCGGTCCCGCCTGCCTCTGGCGCACGTCCGTTCCGGCGCGATGTTCCAGAAGCGACGGGCATCGGCCCCGCGCGGAACCCCTCCAACCGTTCCACAGGAGGTCAGTACCGAATGGCCACAGGCAACAGAGTTGTTCGTGAAGGCGTCTCCGCGGGCCTGATCGGCGCCACGTCCATCGCCGTCTGGTTTGCGATTCTCGACCTGATCAATTCGCAATTGCTCGCCACACCGGTCATGCTTGGCAAGTCGCTGGGCTCCCTGGTGCTGCAAGGCAGCGAACCCAGTTTCGCGGGCGCATTCCTCGGCTACACCCTGTTTCACTTCGCGATCTTCATCGCGATCGGCATCGCGTTTTCGTTCGTCGTGAACGGCGCCGAACGTGTCCCCTCCACCATCATCGGATTCGGCATGTTGTTTGTCGCGTTCGAAGTGGGGTGGGTCGGCTGGACGATGGTGCTGGCGCAGGGGTTCGGTGAACTCACCTGGCTGCAGGTGTTCATCGCGAATCTGATCGCGTCCGTCGCCATGGGGACGTACATGTGGCGCCAGCATCCGTCGCTGCCGAGTCGGGTGACGCAGGAATTGGCGGGCGTCACGGAGTAAGAAGGCCAGCACGCCGCGATCAGCGCGATTTGCATCCGCTGGCTCGCGAGCCGTGGGAGGTACAGCACGAAGGCCGAGGCGCGGGAGCGCTTCGGCCTTCGTGCGTTGTCACGGAAGTGGTGCAAGACGCCGCGCCTAGTCGGCGAGCATGTCAGCCAGCCGCGCGAGCGCGTCGCGCCAATAGCTTCTGGCCGCGTCCGTCGCCGCATTGTCCGCCAGTTTGGTTTGCTGCACTGTGACCGTACAGCGCGTATTGCCTTTCCGGTCGATCGCCACGGACACCAGCGTCCCATCGGGCATACCCAGCCGCAGTGATCGAGGAGCGATGGTGGTGCGCACGATGTAGTCGCGCACGGTGCTCCAATTGCGGCGCGCCGGATCGTTGAAGGCGCGAAACACATCGGACGCCGACGCTTCCAGGGAACGCGAGACGGACACCTCAAATCCGGTCGCCGGCTCGTGCACCACGCGCTGTCCACGCGACTGTTCGTAGCCCACGCTCACCATCTGCGCCCACCACGAGGTGAGTTCGTGCGCGCGCAGCAGATGTCCCACCACGTCGCGATGCTCTTTGCCGCGCATGCCCTCCGCGTCGAGCGTCACCACCCACTCTTCCCACGTGCGGGTGGTCGCTTTCTGCACCGCCACCGACCCGATGCGATTGAGCACCACTTCGCGCGCCTCGTGGCGTTCCGATTCGCGCCAGGTGGCCGGCTTGCGTCCTGAGCGTTCGGCCGCACGCCGAACGTCCTTGCCAAACTCCTTCTCAACCTCAAGCGCGCGCTTTTTGTCCTTTGGTGAGGACTTGGGCGTCGCGGGGCCGCGCGAAAATGGCTTGGGACTCGACGCGGGTTCGCCGCTCTTGCGCGCGGTGTCTCTGGGAGCGCCGCCTTTGGGGGCGGCACTTCGGGGAGCGCCGCCTCTCGACGTGCTGGTTCTCTCCGCGCCGCTTTTCGAAGCGGCTTTGGGAGCACCACCTTTGGAAGCGCCGCCCGCTGTCACACCCGGGCCGCGGGGCCGTGCACCGCGTGCGCCCGACTTCGGCGCGGATTTCTTTGCTGGCATATCGAACGATGTACGGTCCGTACGGACGCAGCAAGCGACATACATCCATTCAGTTGCCCTGCCAATCAGTTACCCTGCCAACCGCCCACGGCAAACCGATTGCCTGCAACAGCTCGCCGGGTCAACTGTCGGCCGCTCACCGATGTCAGCCGAACCACCGACGACGCACTACGGGCGACATGCAGTCGGCGACATGCAGTCGGCGCCGTGCAGTCGCCGGAGGTGCGGCGGTCGCTCGCGTGCGTCAGCGGCTGGTGGGCGAACGCGGTGCGGCTCGGCGAGATTGCCCGGCCGACTGTTTCAGGTGGCGGGTTGGCGGTTGGCGGATTGCTGTACTAGTGGGAAGAGGGTGCGGCACTCACGCCGTCGGCGCGACCCACCCCACCTGCGCGCTCGCTTCGGTGTCTTCGCCGCGCCCCACCCACTTGAAGAACACCACCGTCATCACCGCGTAGAAGAACACGCCGCCGGGGATCCACATGATCAGCCCGCCGTACTGCTGGTCTTCCATCGGGGTGATGCCGAGGATGCGCGGCGCGGTGGCGTACGCCGGATACAGCGCCGAATCGGCCATCACGATGTAGATCGAGATCACCGACATCGGGATGACCATCAGAAAGCAATACAGCATCTGCATCGGATACGGCGCACGCGGCAACTCGGGCAGCGGCGACGTCAGCGGCCACCACATCAGGACGGAGGCCACGAGAAACATCAGGTGCTGCACGATGTGCACGCTGTGGTGTGCCAACGCGAGATTGTACATCGGCGGCAGGTGCCAGAACGACAGCACCACATTGAAAATGGCAAAACACGCGCCGATCGTCGTGATTGCCCGTGCCAGCCGGAACATCCGCGGCGCGCGCAACAGCGGACGCAGCATCCAACCGGGCGTGCCCAGGATCATCAACGGCGGGACCAGCAGCGTCATGATCAGGTGCTGCACCATGTGCGCGCTGAACAGGAAATAGTCGCTCAGGTCGTGCAGCGGGCCGTTGAGCGTCAGAAACAGCAGTGCCAGCGACGCAAAAAAGCTGGCGCGTTGCCCGGCGGTCGGCCCCGGTCGTGCGGCCGCCGCATCGATCTGCGCGGCAGTAGCGTGGGCGGCGTCCACGACCGTGACGGGAAAGCGGTCAGACGCCGACGGCCCCCGGCGCGCACGCCAGGCGTACGCTGCTCCGAGGGCCGCGATGCCGATTACCGTGCTCGGGTGCAGTGTGAACTGCGTCCACGAGAGCTGGGCAACCGGATGAAGAAGAGTCACAACGACACCATGCTGTCAGCGACAGCGGTTACGCCAACAGTCCGATCTTGATGGCCAGCTTGGAGAACAGGAACAAGAGGCCGATGAGCGTCAGCATCGCGACCATCAACGGTCCGGTGAACAGCGACCGGAACAGTTTGTGGTCGTACTTGAGGTGCATGTAGTACATCACGACGACGAAGAACTTGACCGCCGACATGATCAACATGCTTGGCACGTACACCCATGACGTTTCCCACGCCGGGATGTAGTACGCCGAAACTTCGACGGCGGTGATGATCGTCAGGAACAGCGCGACCTTCCAATACGTGGACCAGGTCGGATGTTCCTCGTGCGCGTGGCCTGCGGCCGGAGCGTGATCAGCCATGTGCGTGCCTTACTTGATCAGGTAGACGAGCGTGAAGATCGCGATCCAGACCACGTCGACGAAGTGCCAGTACAGCGCCGCAATGTCCACGATGGTGGCATCCTCGGGCTGCAGTCCGCGCTTGTAGTCGATCGCGAGCAGCGTAAACAGCCAGATCACACCGGCCGTCACGTGGGCCCCGTGAAAGCCGGTGAGCGTGAAGAAGCTCGAGCCGAACAGGTTGGTGCGAATGGTCAGTCCTTCGTGAATGAAGGAGGTGAACTCGTACGCCTGACAGCCCAGAAAGCCGATGCCCAGCAGACACGTCATCCAGAGCCACAACTTCGACGAGCCGAGAATCTTCTGTCCCGTCGTCACCTTGGGCACGTGCCGATTCTGCACGGCCGCCAGCGCGAGCACCATCGCCAGTGACGACATGAGCAGCACGAACGTCGACGCCGACGTGACCGGAATGTTCAGAATCGGCTTGAACACTTCGCCCGTCATCGGATTCGTCCACGTCTCGTGCGGGAACGGTCCTTCGGGGCTGCGCCCCTTGTAGATCAGATACGTCGAGATGAGCGACGCGAAGAGCATGCATTCGGACCCGATGAAGGTCCAAATGGCGATCTTGCGGCTGTCGAGTCCAAGCGACGTGTAGTGTCCGCCGCCATGCGCGTGTGGCGCATCGCCGTGGGAGTGACCGTCGCCGTGCGCGGTCGTGGGAGCCGTGGTGGCGGTCATTCTAGTGATGGTCCTCGAGCGGCGTGAGCAGCCACTTGTAGAGCGACCCGATCCAGATGGCGGATCCGGTCAGCATGGTCGCGATGGCCACCATCAACTTGGTGTCCATGAACAGCAGGCCGCTGAACATGACGATCAAACCGAAGGCACAGACGAGCGGCCAGATGCTCGGATTCGGCATCACGATGCCGAGTTCCTTGGCCGTGGGAATGTGCCGGCCCTTCTCTTCGGCGTACGTCGTCTCGTGCACCAGCTTCTCGCCACCCTTCATGTTCCACAGCGGATAGCGCGACTTGACCTGCGGGAGCTCCGCAAAGTTGTAGTCAGGCGGTGGCGACGGAATCGTCCATTCGAGTGTCGCAGCACCCCACGGGTTGGACGAGGCGGGTTCACCACCCTTCCAGCTCTTGAACAGATTGATGACGAGGAACAGCGTGCCGAACATCAGCACGAGCGTGCCCATCGTCGACATCATGTTGAACAGCTCGAGGCCCTGTCCGGCGTCGTACTGGTACACGCGCCGTGGCATGCCCAGCAGTCCGCTGAAGTGCATCGGGAAGAACGTGAGGTTCATGCCGAGCAACGTCAGCCAGAAGTGCCACTCGCCGATCTTCTCCGACAGGAAGCGGCCGGTGAACTTCGGGAAGTAGTAGTACAGGCCGGCGAAGAGGCCGAACATCGAGCCGCCGAAGAGCACGTAGTGAAAGTGCGCCACGACGAAGTACGTATCGGTCTGCTGCAAGTCGGCCGGCGGCGAGGAGTGCATGACGCCGGAGATGCCGCCCATCGTGAACATGCCGACCAGCGCGACGCCAAACTTCATGGCGACGGTGAAGCGAATCTGACCGCCCCACAGCGTGGCGATCCAGTTGAAGATCTTCACACCCGTGGGAATCGCGATGAGCATGGTGGTCAGCGAGAACACCGCGTCAGCGATCGGACCCATGCCCACCGAGAACATATGGTGCGCCCACACGCCAAAGCCCAGGAAGCCGATGAGGATGCCCGAGTACACCATAACGGGGTATCCGAACAGCGGCTTGCGGGAGAACGTCGGCAGCACTTCGGACACGAGACCGAAGGCGGGCAGAATCAGGATGTACACCTCGGGGTGGCCGAACACCCAGAACAAGTGCTGCCAGAGCAGCGGGTCGGCGCCCTTGGCGATCGTGTAGAAGTTCGTGCCGAAGAAGCGATCGAACTGCAGGAACACGAGCGCGACCGTGATGACCGGGAACGCGAGCGCGACCAGGAACTGCACCACGAACGACATCCACGTGAAGATCGGCATGCGCATCATCGACATGCCCGGCGCGCGCATGTTGATGACAGTCGTGATGAAGTTGAACGCGGCCGCGAGCGACGAGATACCCAGGATCTGGAGACCCAGCACCCAGAAATCCATGTTGATCTGCGGCGAATACGCCTTCGTGCTCAGCGGCGCGTAGCCAAACCAGCCGCCATCCGGCGCAAGACCGAACAGAATCGGGAACGAGATGAACAAGCCGCCCAGCACATACACCCAGTAGCTGAACGCATTCAGCCGTGGGAAGGCGACGTCACGTGCCCCGATCTGCAGCGGGATCAGGAAGTTGAAGAAGGCGGCGGACAGCGGCATGATGGCGAGGAAGACCATCGTCGTGCCGTGCATCGTGAACAGCTGGCTGAACATCTCGGCCGACACCACCGTGCCGTTCGGACGCATGAGCTGAGCACGCATGACGGCCGCTTCCAGGCCGCCCACGATGAAGAAGAAGAGTGCGGATACGAGGTAAAGCGCCCCGATCCGTTTGTGATCCACCGTCGTGAGCCAACTCCAGACACTGTTATCAACAGCCTGGGGACGGACGTCGGTATATGGGGGCGCGGCAGCGATGGTTGCCATCGGTTTCGTCAGTCGGTGCGATGCGTGAGCGTGACGTGAACAGTGACGAGCGGTCGGTTACTTGAGGGCCTGCAGGTACGCCACGATATCCGCGATTTCGGCGTCCGTGAGGCCGCCCATCGTGATCGTGTTCTTGCGCACCGGATCGTACAGCCCCTTGCCGATGGTGGGCATGATGCTGCCGGGCTTGAGGTGCGGCGCGTTCTTCAGCCAGTAGGCAAGATGCTTCGCATCATTCGGATACAGACCCGCCGCGATGGTATACCGCGAACCGATGTGCGTCAGGTTGGGGCCGATCACGCCGGCACTCATCGCGTTGCCGCTGATCGCGTGGCAACCGATGCAGGAGGAGCGGGAGTAGAGCTGGCGACCGCGTTCCGCGTCACCCTTGCCGATCAGTGATTCGTCGAACGTCACGCCGGCCGGAATCGCCATCGTCGGCTTGATATGGGCGAATTCCTTCTCCAGACGATCCTGGGGGAACACCCAAACCGGCACCTGCGCGGGTGCATCCTTGAGCGCAGAATCTGGCGCGGGTTGCACCGCCGCCGTCTGAATAACCGGCACGCCACCCGTCCCCGACGGCACCGGTGCCACGGCTGCCGTACCCGTCGGCGAGATCGCAGAGGCCACCGGGAAGATCGCCGGCTGCTTCTGATGCGCCGCCCACTGATCAAACTCCGCCGGCGTCACCGTGAACACGCGGAACTTCATATTCGCGTGTGACGGGCCGCAGAACTCGGCGCAGAAGCCGTTGAAGGCGGACGAGGGCAAATCCTTGTTCGGTGTGAACCACAGGAAATTGCTCTTGTTCGAAATCAGGTCGCGCTTGCCACCCAGCTGCGGAATCCAGAACGAGTGCAGCACGTCGAGTGTCTTGAGCTCGAAGTTCACCGTGCGGCCGTTCGGCAGATACAGCTCGTTCGCCGTCGTGATGCCGAGTTGCGGGTACTTGAACTCCCACCACCACTGGTGGCCGATCACCTGCACCTGGAGCGCGTCGGGCGCCGCCTTGGCCTGTGTCTTGAAGATCGTGCGAACCGTTGGAATCGCGATGAAGATCAGAATGACCGCGGGAATCGCGGTCCATGTGATCTCGAGCACCGTGTTGCCATGCACCTGTTCCGGGGTCTTCCCGTCGGGACGCCGACGGAACCGGAAGATGGTGTAGACGAGGGCGATTTCGACGAAGATGAATACAATCGTGCCCCACATGAGCAGGGTATCCCAGAGCTCATCGATGGCCGTGTTGTATTCCGACGTGTGATTGAACGTCGAGTTCGGGTACACACCACCACAGGCGGCGAGACCCAGGGCTAGTGCGCCCAGCAGCAAGGCGGAGAACACCCGCCGCTGGCGGAACGTGCCAACCATTGCGGTTCCTGGAGAGTGGACTGACCCCACGCTCCCGTGCGCGCGCACGCGGGAGATCGTCATGGGGAACGGAGAGACGGCAAGCCGAAGCTAAACCGGGGTTTCGACAGCTGGCAAGGAAAGCCGTAGGTAATCTCCGAAGTCAGTCGAAAAAAGTTCATTCGCGTAACCTCCAAAATGCGTTTTTGATGGTTTTTCCCCCGAAAACAGGACTCCAGCGCGCTCTTTTGCGTCGGCACGGGGCAATCGTCTTCGGTTGGAGGCGCCTCTCCGCGCCGCACGTTGGAACAGCATGTCACGTGGACCGCAGGAGCGCATGATGACCAGTCGGTTCGGACCTTCTTCCTGCCAGAACTCACCGTGAGCCGATTGTTGTCATTAGGACCGCCCGTCCGGACTGCACTGGTGTGCTGTGTAACCGCACTCAGCGGTGTGGCCTGTCGTGAACAGCGCAACGCGCGTCCTGCGTCGTCGGTGATGGCCATTGGTGTCGGCGCGCTTCCCGGCCGTCCGGGCTACGACAACGTTGTCCGCGGCGTGCAGATGGCGGTCGATCGACTCAATGAAACGGGGAAGATGCGCTTCGAAATGCGCCTGCCCGACAAGTCGAGCACCAGCGCCGTCGCCGTCGCGGAATCGCTGCGCGAGGATCCCAGCGTGATCGCCGTGGTCGGACATCCCGAAAGTGGACATACCATCGAAGCCGTCCCGGTGTACGCGGATGCCGAACATGCAGGACGCAACGCGGTGGTCGCCATTTCGCCAACCGCGTCGTCACCGCGACTGTCCGGCATCAGCCCGTGGTTCTTTCGCGTCGCCCCCAGCGACAACGAGGCTGCACGGTACGTCGCACGGTGGGTGCTCGACTCGCTCAAGAGTCGCCGCGCGGCAGTGATCTACCGCAACGATTCGTATGGTCGCGACTGGTCGACGACCTTCGCCGACAGCTTCATCAAAGCGGGCGCGTCCGTGGTGTCCCGCGACCCCTATCTGGCCGGCATGACGGAGTGGGACGCGTATGCGCAGTTGCTGGCCCGTCTCAAACCAGATGTGTTGCTCTTCCCCGGCGACGCCGACGATGCGGTGGAACTGCTGCGGGCGCTGCGCGAGGCCAAGGTGTCGCTGACGTTCATCGGCGGCGATGGCACCGAAGGCATGCGTGACACCGATGTCGCCGCAGGCGCGCACTATGTGGCCTTCTTCCAGCCTGATCACGTCAGCAGCGACGACGGCAAGACCTTCGTCCGGAAGTACACCGAAAAGTTTTCGCGTGAACCGGACATGTTCGCTGCCATGTCGTACGATGCCGCCTGGGTCATCGGCAAAACCGTCTCCCGCGGTGCGACGACGCGTGCCTCGTTGCGCAAAGCGCTCGAACAGCTCGGCAGCAAAGGAAGCCCGAGTGTCGACGGCGTCGCAGGGCCGATTGCGTTCGAACGCAATCACGACGTGGCCGGTCGTCATGTGGTGATCGCCACCGTGCGGGCAAAAGGGAGCGCGTTCTGATGTTGCGCACCATTCGCTCGAGACTGATCGCCGGGTTTGGAACCTCCACCGGCTTGCTGCTCATTGCGGGCCTGCTGGGCTGGTGGGGGCTTACGCGCAGCAACGCCCAGGCGAACGCGACGGTGCTCGCGCTGGCCGATCGCTCGGAATTCACCGAACGCGCCACCACAACCATTCTGCGCGAGCTCGTCGCGGGGCTGCGGTATCTCAATACGCGCTCCACGACGGATCAGCAGCAGTATCTCGTGCTGGTGGACCAGGCGGATGAAATGCGTCGCGATGCGATCAAGCGCGAACTGTTGCGTCCGGCCGAACGCCGCCGGCTCGAAACGATCGGGCAATTGCAGGCGGCGCTGGAAGTCCGCATCGCCACGACACACGCGTGGCAAGTCGTTGGGCTCGAAGCCGATGCCCAGCGCGTGCTGCAGCAGACCACCAAGGACATTCAAGCCATCGAAGTCGAGTTGGAGGCGCTGCGCAACGAGGCACGTGCGGGCGCGATCGACTCGATGGACGCGCTGCACGAAGTGCTGCGCAACGCCGAGGTGAGCCTCGCCTTGCTCGTCGCCTTTGCGTTTGGAGTCACCGCGTTCTTCGGCCTCTCCACGTCACGCGCCGTCACCGAACCGCTCTCGCGTTTGCGCGAAGAGATGGCCGCCATCGGGGCCGGCGATCTGCGCGTCCCGGACGGACAGGACATGCACGGTGCCGTCGCGCAGGAATACGCCGACCTCATCGCCGCCATGCGGCAGGCGCGCGAGCGCCTGCGACTCCTGCTCTCCCGCGTGCGCGACGAAGCCGATCAGGTCACACTCGCGGCCGGCGAACTGTCCGCGTCCGCCGGCGCGGCGGCGGCGTCTTCGCAGCACGTGACCACGGCCGTGATGGACATCTCGCACGGCGCGTCGCTGCAGCTCAACGCGCTGAACAACGCCAGCGACACGGTGAAAGTGCTGGCCGAGGCCGGCGCCACCATCGGCGAAGCCGCGGAGGAAACCGAGCGCGTGGGCCGCGAGATTCGCGAGACCACCAATACGACGCGTGATCAGGTGCAGGTCGCCATCGACACGCTGCTCGGCGCACGCACCGTCGTGCTGGAATCACGCACCGAGATGAACGCGCTCAAGGACGCCACGGCGGTCATCGATGACTTCGTGAGTGTCATCTCGGAGATTGCCACGCAGACCAACCTGCTGGCGCTCAATGCCGCCATCGAAGCGGCCCGGGCCGGCAGCGCCGGTCGTGGTTTTGCGGTGGTGGCGCAGGAAGTGCGCACGTTGGCCGAACAGAGCGCCAATGCCGCGAATGAAGTCACGGAGAACGTCAAACGAATCCGTGCGCGCATCGCAAGCGCGTCCGGAGCCGTCGACTCAGGCGCCACACGCCTCAAGGACGCCGAAACAGTAGCCGCCAGCGTCTCCACGGCCCTTTCCAGCATCGAACACGCTGTGACGCAGGTGGAGGGCGCCGCCACGCGGGTGGCGGGCGCTGTGAAGGCCAACCGCGCCTCACTGGGTGCCGTGCAGAAATCACTCACCAGCGCCCGCGATACGTCGGAAGGCCACGCCGCCGCAGCCGAAGAAGTAGCCGCCAGCACCGAACAGACCTCCGCGTCCGCGCAGGAAGTCAGCGCCACCGCCGAGATGCTGCAAACCGCGTCACTGCGCGTGCGCGGCCTCATCGGCGAATTCCGAACCTGACCCCCCGATCGGCGATCGCGTGTAACCGATAGCGCAGTTGCCGATCGCCGATCGCGCATAACCGATAGCGCAGTTCCAGTCCGTCCCCTCTAAACCTCCCTCACCTCAACCCCCCGCTCCGCCAGCATCGCGAAGTATCGCGTCGCCGGCACGCACTCGTCCGGCGTATGCACCCCCGGTGCAATGGCCTTCATCGCCTGCAACTGTCCGGTGATCGACAGCGTGTACCCTGTCGTGCGCATCATCGCCGTGATCCCGCGCGCCGCGTCGTAGTAGTCGACCACTTCCCACGCGCGCGTCGAGCGTACGCCGTTGCTGGTGCCGGTCACCACCACACGAAGCGCCACCAGATCGGGCTTGCCTTTGCGCAGTTTGTCGCCGGCCACGCGCACGAACACATCACGCGGCACCACCTGCTGCCCTTTCACTTCCACCGCGGTCGTGTCGAGCAGGCCCAGTCCGCGAATCGATTCCATGATGCGCGCATGCCCCGGGTAGCGCAGCGTTTTGTACTCCATGCTGGGAATCTTGCCCGCGTAGCGATACACCATCGTGGACAATCCGCCGGCCGTGTGAAACGCTTCGAGTTCACCAAGCGGCGCGGCAAATGGCACCGTCTCGAGTTCCGAGAGCGCCGTCACCTCGGTCGGCGCACCGTTGCGCACCACGAGTGAGGGCGTGGTGTAGTAATCCACCATGCCTTCGATGCTGTACGCGATCTGGTAGCCCAGCGGCGGCTCGGGAACCTGCGGCAGTCCGCCAACAAACAACTGCACGCGTTCGACCGTCTCGAACTGTTCGATGCCGTGCTGCGCAATCACGTTCACCATGCCCGGGGCAAGCCCGGTGTCCGGCACCACACTCACACCCTTGGCTTTCGCTTCGGCGTCGAGTGTCTGCTGCTGCCGGACGATCTCCGTGTTGCCGCCAAGATCGGCAAAGTGCACACCGGCCTCGACTGCCAGACCGGCCAGTGGATAGTTGAAGTAGTACGGAATCGCGCTCATCACGGCGTCACCAAGCGTGAACGCCTCACGCACCGCTGCCGCGTCGCGCACATCGAGCGCTTTCTGCACCAGTCTGTCGCCGGCAAACGGCGCCAGAAAGGCGGGAAGCGGGCCAACCTTCACATCGGCCAGTACCACACGTTCGACTGCCGGGTTATTCAACAGATCGAACGCGCACGCGGTGCCTTGCAGCCCCGCGCCGAGTACGAGCATGCGCATCAGATTTTCTCCGGAGGGGATAGATGGGAGTGTCGGGAGGGAACCTAATGCCGGTCGAGGAAGAATGGCGACGTCATCTCGCCGACGATAAAGAGACGATCACGCGCATCCTGCGTTCCATGCGCCGGATCGCCGTTATCGGCATCAAGACGGCGGATGCCGGAGGGCCGGCCTATACCGTCCCTGCGCATCTGCAATCGCTCGGCTACAACATCGTACCCGTACCGGTCTACTATCCCGATGTCACAGAGATTCTGGGCGTTCCGGTCCACCGACACCTGAGCGACGTCACGCCACCGGCCGATCTCGTGCAGCTCTTCCGTCGTCCCAGCGATATCGAGAAACACGCCGACGAGATTCTGGCAGCACACCCGGCCGTGGTGTGGATGCAACTGGGTATCCGCAACGACGCCGTCGCCGAACGTTTTGCACGCGCCGGCATGCATGTCATTCAGGATCGCTGTCTGGAGGTCGAAATCAGTCGTCGACACGACCTGTCGATCACCCCGTAAGAAACCCCGTCGATCTCACCCGCGTAGACGGGTCTGCTTACATCCGGACCCGGTTGCGACCGTCAGCCTTCGCGCGGTAGAGCGCCGCATCCGCGCGGGCAAAGAGATCTTCGACCGATTCGATGCGCGCCGCTGGGAACACGGCGACGCCGACGCTCGCGGTCAGTCGCAGTGTGGGATCGTCCGGACCGCTGCTGAAGTCGTGCAGTTCCACGGCTGAGCGAATGCGCTCGGCGAAGGTTTCGGCACCTTCGTCGTCGGTTTCCGGGAGCAACACCAGAAACTCCTCGCCACCGTATCGCGCCACGATATCGCTGGTGCGGATCGTGTCGCCCAGCAACTGCGCCACATCGCGCAATACGTCGTCGCCCACGAGGTGGCCGAACGTATCGTTGACGCGCTTGAAGTGATCGAGGTCGATCATCAGCAGCGCCATGGTCGAGTCGTAGCGCAGCGCACGCTCCATCTCGGCCGTGATGCGTTCGGTGAGCGCACGGCGGTTGAGCAACTGCGTGAGCGGATCGGTTTGGGCGAGCTGCTCCAGCCGCGCGTTGTCGGCCATGGTGCTTTCGACAATCTGCGCACGCTGGATGACGGCCACGGCGGCCGTGATCACGGCTTGCGCAAACTCGAGATCGGCCGGTCCAAAGCGATCCTGATCACGCGTACGCCGCACCAGAAACACGCCATACTGGCCGCGTTCGATCGAAAACGGCAGCGCAATCACGGAGCGAATCGGCACTTCGATGCCTTCGAGCCCCCAGACATGACGCACCCCTTCGTAAAGCGGATGCGTGTCGAGATCTTCGACGAGCACTGGCTGGCCCGTGTCGAGTGCGGCCTTGAGCTCCGGGTACCGGTCCAACTGCACGACGAGCTGATGCAGCTTGGGATTTTCGTACGCCGCCACGACCACGGCGGACAGTTCACCTGGGCGCGCCAGCACCACCGAGCAGTGCGACACGCCAAGCGCGCGCGCGGCACGACGCACCAGCAGGTGAAACAGCTCGCTCACCGACAAGTCGCCGGTAACCTCGTGCAGGATATCGACCAACTTGCGGCGGCTGTCCGCATCCTGCTGTGCACGCACCAGGGCGTCTTCCGTGCGCACCAAAGCCTGCCTCGTGCTTCGAAGCACAGCACCCATGCGCAACTGCGCCTGCACCCGCGCCAGCAGCTCCTTGGGGCGATACGGCTTGCGAATGAAATCCGAGGCGCCCAAGCCCAGCGACCGAACGGCTGCGTCTTCAGGGGGCTGCGCCGACAGCATCAGAACCGGCAGATCGCGCCAGCGCTCTTCGGACTTGATGCGCTCGAGCAGTGAATACCCGTCCACATCGGGCATGAGGATATCGAGCAGCAGCAGATCGGGTGATCGCCGCTCGAGTTGCTCCAAACACTGCTCACCGCCATTGGCGGGCACCACATCGTACCCATTCTCCTTGAGGAGCCAGGTGACCGATTCAAGTACCGCCTGATCGTCGTCGGCGACGAGAATGCGCGATGTGGCCATCGACACTCAGTGCACCGACGATGGCGAGGCCACCGGATCGGCGATGAGCTCCATGAGACCGCCCCACTCGATATTGCCGCCGCTCAGCACCGCCACCGCGGGGCCGGTCGGGGTGACGATCCCCTCGGTCAGCGCGGCCATGGTGATGGCCCCACTGGGTTCCGCCACCAGCTTCATGCGATCGAGCAGAAAGCGCATGGCGCAGCGGATCGCGGCGTCGTCCACCTGCACGATGTCGTCGCAGAATCGCTCCAGGTGCGCGAACGTGCGCGTCCCGATGCGCACCCCGAGCAACCCATCGGGCAGTCCCGATGAACTGGGCAGCGTGACGGGTGCACCAGCGGCGCGTGCGCTCGACAGTTTGCGCGCGCCCGAGGGTTCAACCCCGACAATGCGGGCGTTGGGGTGGCGCAATTTGATCGCGGTCGCCACACCCGACGACAAACCGCCGCCACCGACCGGGACCAGGACGGTCCCCACATCGGCCAGATCATCGGCGATTTCCAGGCCGAGTGTGCCCTGCCCCGCAATGATGCGCACGTCGTCAAAGGGCGGTACCACCACGGCGCCGGTTGCGGCCGCCAGTTCCTCGGCACGCGCTGCGCGCTCGAGACTGGTGGTGCCCGCCAGCTCAACCGTCGCGCCATATCGCTCCGCTCCGGCGCGTTTGGTCGCCGTGACGGTGGTGGGCATGACCACGGTGCACGCCACGCCGTACATGCGCGCCGCGTACGCCACCGCCTGCCCGTGATTGCCCGACGAGGGCGCAATCACACCACGCGCACGATCTGCGGCGCTCATGCCCCGCAGAAACGTGTAGGCACCGCGAAACTTGAAGGCACCCGTCCGCTGCAACATCTCCGGCTTGACCCACACGCCGGCCGGAAACCGTTCCGTCAGCGCATCGACCGGCAGCAGCGGTGTACGGACCGCGATCCCGCGCAGACCATCAGCCGCAGCCTCGAGATCTTGCAGGGTGACCAATGCCTCCGCGGTGGGTGCGGTCATCACTCGCTCTCGCCAGCGTCGCTCACATCCGCGGCGTCGTCGACATCACCCGCGTCGATGCCATCGTCCTTGTCGTCGGGAATGACACGCGCCACCGCCGACACGACGTCGTTCTCGTCGAGTGCCACCAGTTTGACACCCTGTGCAGCGCGGCCGGTGACACGGATCTCGGACACCTTGCTCCGAATGGCGATGCCCTGTCGCGTCATCAACATCAATTCGTCTTCGGGCACGACTTCCATGAGCGCGACCACGTCACCCGTCTTGACCGTGCGGTTGAGCGTGAGAATGCCCTTGCCGCCACGCTTTTGCACGCGGTACTCGCTCACCTCAGAGCACTTTCCAAGCCCCTTCTCCGTGACCACCAGCAGGGTCGCTTCGCGCTTGATGACCACCATGCCAACCACCAGATCCGACGGACGCAACTCGATGCCCTTTACACCGGTCGTATCGCGTCCCATCTCGCGCACGTCGCTTTCATGGAAGCGCAGCGAGAGACCGTGGCGCGTCGCGAGGACCACATCGTTGTTGCCCGCGGTCACCTGCACATCCACCAACTCGTCGCCATCCTCGATCTTGATGGCCTTGATTCCCGACGAGCGCGGATTGCTGTACTGCGACAGCGCCGATTTCTTGACGGTACCGTTCTTGGTGCAGAACAGCAGAAACTCCGTATCCGAAAACTCGCGCGTGACCACGATGGCGCGAATCCTGGTGTCCGGCGTGACGTTGATGAGGTTGACGATCGGCTTGCCGCGCGTGGCGCGCCCGGCCTGCGGCAACTCGTGCACCTTGAGCCAATAGCACCGGCCGTCGTCGGTGAAGATGAGCATGTACGTGTGGGTACTCGCCACGTACAACCGCTCGATGAAGTCGTTCTCCTTGAGATCCGCGCCCGATTTGCCGCGGCCGCCGCGTCCCTGCTTCTTGTAGAGTGACGCGGGCGTGCGCTTGATGTAGCCGTTGTGCGAAATGGTCACGACCATCTCTTCGTCGGCGATCAGATCTTCGATGGAGAACTCGCCGTCGTCACTGACGATTTCGGTACGACGGTCGTCGCCGAATGACTCGGACAACGCCATCAGTTCGCCCTTGAGGATGTTCATGCGGCGCGTGCGCGACTCGAGAATGCCGCGCATGTCGATGATGAACGCACGGACCTCGGCCAGCTCCTCTTCCAGCTTGTCGCGCTCGAGACCGGTCAGCTTGGCGAGACGCATGTTGAGAATCGCTTCCGCCTGCCGCTCGCTCAGTCCAAACCGCGCCTGCAGCTGCGTGCTGGCCGTTGGCGTGTCGTCGGCCGCCCGAATGAGCTTGATCACCTCGTCGATGTTGTCGACGGCGATCTTGAGCCCTTCGAGGATGTGCTCGCGCTCGAGCGCCTTGTCGAGATCGAACTGCGTGCGACGGATGATGACTTCGTGGCGGTGCGCAATGTAGTGCTCGAGGCACTGCTTGAGCGTCAACACCTTCGGTACGAGCTGCCGCGTGTTGGGATCGGGCACCAGCGCCAGCATGATCACACCGAACGTGCTCTGCATGCTGGTGTGTTTGTACAACTGGTTGAGCACCACACGCGGAATCGCGTCACGCTTGAGTCCGATCACGATGCGGATACCATCGCGGTCGGATTCGTTGCGGAGTTCGCTGATGCCGGTGAGCTTCTGTTCGCGCACCAGCTCGGCGATGTCGGCCACGAGCTTGCCGGGATTGGACTGATACGGCACTTCGGTGACGACGATCTGCGACTTGCCACTCGACTCACGCTCTTCGATGACGGCGCGGGCGCGCATCACGATGCGGCCACGTCCCGTGTCCTGATAGTCGGCGATGCCGGCGCGGCCGTAGATGTAGCCGCCCGTCGGAAAATCGGGACCCTTCACCAGTTTGCGCAGCGCCGGACCGTCGAGCTCGGGATTGTCGATGAGCGCCACCACAGCCGAGATCACTTCGCGCAGATTGTGCGGCGGAATGTTCGTCGCCATGCCGACGGCGATACCCGACGAGCCGTTGGCGAGCAGATTCGGGAAGCCGGACGGCAACACGCGCGGCTCTTCGAGTCGGTCGTCGAAGTTGGGCGCAAAATCGACGGTGTTCTTGTCGATGTCGGTCAACATCTCGACCGCCATGCGCATCAGTCGCGATTCGGTGTACCGGTACGCGGCCGCATTGTCACCTTCGATGGAACCGAAGTTGCCCTGCCCGTCCACCAGCGGATACCGCAGCGAAAAATCCTGCACCATACGCACGAGTGCATCGTACACACTGCTGTCGCCGTGCGGGTGATACTTGCCGAGCACGTCACCCACCACCGTCGCGCACTTCTTGTACGCGCGTCCCGGCAACAGTCCGAGTTCGTTCATCGCATAGAGCACACGCCGGTGCACCGGCTTGAGTCCGTCACGCACATCAGGCAGTGCGCGCGACACGATGACGCTCATCGAATAGTTGATGAACGACTCTTTCACCTCTTCATCGATGAGGCGCGGAAGAATGCGTTCGCGGGCGTTTGGTGCGGTCATGGCACGGCGGGAAAAGTGTCCGGCGAAATACGTCGCGGCGGGGTACGACCGGGGGTCCTACAGCCACAGAAATCTAGACGGCCCGCACGCTGAAATCAACGTGGCGGGCCGCGCGTAAATTACTTCACTGCAACAACTTACAAAACGCCCTCAGCAGCTCACGAACCCCAGGTTCGGACGATCGTCGTCAGGCGCCACTGCCCGCCCGTCCGCCGCATCAGATAGACGGCCCCGCCGTTGCTCCCGGAGCCCAGCTCGATGCCCGCTTTCTCGCGCGGCCGGTCAACGCCCACCAGCGCCCACTCGCGCCACAGCACGATCGGCGCGATGAGAATGTACGACAATTCCGACTCGGGGTTGGCCCGACCTCGCGTCACGTAGAACTCGTCGCGCGCGCGCTTCTGGGCCTCGACGCCAAAATACGCCTTCACCCGCGGCCGTGGCGCCTTCGGGAAATCCATCGTGGCAAAACCCGGAATGACAAACGTGACCGTGTCGGCCGCCAGCGGCGACGCCAGACATCCGGTCCCGCGCGGATCGGGCACCTCTCCGGTCAAACCGGTGGCCACCGCCTGGCGCGACACGTTGTCATCGACATCCCACAGTGGCCGGTCGATGCCGGCCTCCCACCCGACGATCACGCGCAGTAACGCACGCGCCTCGGGCGTGTCGAGCCGCGCGCCGGCACCGCGGCCGACGATCGTCTGCTCCATATGCTCGACCAGCTTCTGCAGACTGTCGCGCTGCACCGCCGACGTATCGCGCGGGAAGATGCGCAGCGCCCCTGGGGCGCAGCGATCGCCGAGATCAGCCCACGCGGCGCCCTTGAGCAGCAGACGCCGCTGCCCCATCACGCGATCCGCGAAGAACTGATCGTCACGGACTAGAAAGGCCTTGGCGGCGGAATCGGCCGCCAGACTGTCACGCACTTCGGCTGACAGGGCACCGCGCGCCGTTGCCGTTTTGCCCGCCGCTTTGGTTGCCGGCGTGGTGGTTGTTTTGGCGCCCTGTGCGTGCAGCAGTCCGGTCGCAACACAACTGGCCAGCAGTGCCGTGAATGCTGGTCTTCTCACGACGCGGAGGTCCCGGTGGCAAGCGTGGACGTTGGCGTCAGGGCGGCCTTGGCGGCCTTCTGCGCGGCCGCGGCCACGGCGGCTGCCTGATGCGCCGCTTCCTGTGCGGCCTCCTGCTCGGCCTCCGACGCATCCTCCGATGCTTCCTCGGCCAGCTCCTCAGCTTCTTCTGCAGCGGCCTCGGCGTCGATGGCCATCCGTTCGGCGCGATAGCGCACGTACCACTCGCGCGTCACTTCAGCGGCGAGATCGCGGTTGCCCAGACCAAATGCCAGCGACAACGCGAGCGCCACGGCGCCAAAGAGAATCGCGAACGCGGTGGTGACGATATCGGTGGCGATGCCCAGTTCCTGCAGCGCCATGAACACCGCCAGCACGATCACGCCGGCACGCCCGGTCCGGGCCAGCCACGGACCACCGTGCAAGCCACCCGCCGATGCCATAATCAGGCCGCCGACAAACCCACCCAGCACGATGCCGAGGATGATGATCACGATGGCCGCGATCACACTCGGGATGTAGCTGACCAGCTCAGAGAAGACGTTGGCCAACGACTCCAGGCCAATCGCGTTGGCGGCAATCAGCAACACGGCAAACATCACGAACCAGAACAGCAGATTCGCAATGACCTTGGCCGGATTGAGATGCGAACCGGAGCGCTCGACCGCTTGCATCACGCCGCCGCGTTCGAGCAACTGATTGAAGCGCATGCGCCGCAGCAGCCGCTGCGTGCCCTTCTCGATCACCTTCGCGATCAGGTAACCCGCGAAGAGAATGACCATCGCGCCGAACAAGGCCGGCACAAATTCGCCGAGCATCGCGAAGCTGCGTTCGAGACGTTCGGAAAACGTGGAGGTGGCGACTGCATCGGACACGCCACTTGGTGACGTGGATTGCTGCGCAAGAAGCAGCGTATCGAACTGCATGGGTTGAAACACTGCGGGAATGACGGGCAAGAGGGCGCCGGGCATGGGCGCTCATGGGTCCCGGGGGACGGGGGAAAACTAGCGGACTGTGCGAATTGCGGGTACGGGGAGGCCCGGACGACGACGCTGGCAGGCCACCCGTGTCGCCCTACGTGCCCGCGCCCGCTCAGGTTCGTGTGCCGCGCTTCCGGTCGTACATGACGCTGCGGCGGCATGACGGGCAGAGCAGCCACTCGCGTTGCCGATGATATCCCAGTCCGAACGAGCCGCCGCCGATCTCCCGATGCGTCATACGGACCTGACATCGGGGACAGAGCGGAATTTCGCCCGCCACGGCCGACTCACGGAGCGCACGCTCTTCATCATTGGAATACCGCGCGGTTTCGCTCATCCCGTCGTGCGCCGCCGACGACTCACAGCGTCACCACCACCTTGCCGAATTGGGCGCCCGAGTCGAGGCGCTCAAAGGCTTGGCGCCCATCCTCCAGCGCCCAGACGGAATCGACCGGCGGCAGCAGTTTGTCCTCGCGAAACAACGCCGTCATGGCGTCGAACTCGGCGTCGTTGCCCATCGTCGAGCCCATCAGGGTCCACTGGTTCCAGAACATGCGGCGGACGTCCATCTGCACGTGCGGACCGGTGGTCCCGCCACAGGTCACCAGTCGACCGCGTTTACCCAGGGCCACCAGCGACTGCGAGAATGTGGCCTCCCCCACCGAGTCGATAACCACGTCCACTCCCCGCTTTCCCGTGCGGGCGCGAATCTCACGTCCGAGATCGGGCTGACGGTGGTCGAGCAGATGATCTGCGCCCAACGCGGCCGCCCGTTCGAGCTTGTGGGGACTACCCGACGTCACCCACGCCGTGGCGCCAACGTGTTTGGCGATCTGGAGCGCCGCGAGCGCCACGCCACCGCCGATCCCCCAGATCAGGACCTGGTCGCCGGCCTTGATCTGCGCCTTGCTGACCATCATCCGCCACGCGGTGAGTGTTGCCAGCGGAAATGCGGCGGCGGTCTCGAAACTGATGTGATCGGGAAACGTGGCCACGTTGGCGGCCGGCACCACGACGTATTCGGCCAGGGTGCCGGGGCGATGTTCGCCAAGAATGCCGTAGGTCAGACACAGCGGCGTGTCGCCGTCGAGGCAGTATTCGCAGCGACAGCTGCGATCCACCAGCCCGGGGTTGAGCAACACGCGATCACCGGGTGCGACGTGTGAAACGGCACTGCCAACAGACTCAACCACACCGGCGCCGTCGGAACCCAGCACCCACCCCGGATGAATCTTCACTCCGGGGATGCCACCGAGCACCCACCAGTCCAGTCGATTGAGCGCCGCGGCGTGCACCCGCACCCGCACCTCATCTGGTCGAGTGATCGGCGGGACCGGGAGATCGTCGCGAACCCGCAATTGATCGAGGCCGCCGTGCGCGTCGATCGTCAGTCCCCGCATGGCCGTAGTCATGGCGGATAATCTCCCTGATACGCGCCGCAAATGGCAGTGTGCCGAAGGAGCTCGCCCGAGGCGGCCCGTCCGCGGCGGCGCGCCCCTGCCGTCGGGGTCCCCGCTCTATATTGCGTGGGCTTGCTCTCCCGTCCCGTCTCACCACAGCCGTACTGCCTTATGTCGTCCATCAAGGTTCCACCGCTTGGCGAATCGATCGTCGAAGCGACCGTCTCCCGCTGGCTCAAGAAAGAGGGCGACGCGATCGCTCCGGGCGATACGCTCGTGGAGCTCGAGACCGACAAGATCACGGTGGAAGTTCCGGCGCTCGAGGCCGGCGTGCTCTCGGTGCGGCACAAGCAGGAAGGGGATGTCGTGAACGTGGGCGAGAGTCTGGGTGAAGTGACGGCGGGTGGTGCAGCGACGGCGGCGCCGACTGCTCCGGCCGCTGCGCCTGCTGCTGCGCCGGTTACCGCAGCGGCGCCGGAGAGCGGCTCACCCAAGGTGGCCCCGTCGGCAGCGCGACTTGCTACCGAAACGAGTGTGGACCTGACCACGGTGACCGGCACCGGTCGTGGCGGCGTGATTTCGAAGGCAGATGTGCTGGAGTCGCAGGCCGCGCCCGCGACGCCCGCGGCAGCGCCCGTCGTTGCTGCGTCGGCGCCTGCTGCCGCGCCAGTTGCGTCTTCAGCCCCCGCCGTCGCCGCCGGCTCGCGCGAAACGCGCGAGAAGATGACGACGCGTCGCAAGCGTATCGCCGAAAACCTGCTGCAGTCACAGCATCAGACGGCGCACCTGACCACGTTCAACGAGATCGACATGTCGGCGATCTCCGCGTTGCGTGAGCGGCTCAAGGAGCGCGTGGAAAAGGAGCAGGGCGTCAAGCTGTCATTCATGCCGTTCTTTGCGAAGGCGGCGTGTCTCGCGCTCAAAGCGTATCCCGTCGTGAATTCACAGATCGACGGCGACACGATCATCTACAAACACTACGTGAACATGGGCATCGCGGTCGCCAGCGATGCGGGTCTCGTGGTGCCGAACATCAAGGATGCCGACAGCAAGAGTGTCGTGGAAATCGGCAAGGATATCGGCGCCGTGGCCAAACGCGCGCGTGATGGCAAACTGTCGATGGACGATCTCACCGGCGGCACCTTCACCATCACGAATGGCGGCGTGTTCGGCTCACTCATCTCGACGCCGATCATCAACTATCCGCAGGTTGGCATTCTCGGGCTGCACAAGATCCAGGATCGCCCGATCGCCGTGGACGGACAGGTGGTGATTCGCCCGATGATGTACATCGCACTGTCGTACGATCACCGCATCATCGACGGGCAGCAGGCGGTGTTGTTCCTGGTGCGGTTCAAGGAGCTGATGGAAGATCCGGCGGCGATGCTGGTGTATTGAGCGCAGATCGTCGTCGTTCGCAGCTGAGGTCGTAACGGTCGAGGTTGGCGAAGAATTTTGGGACGGGCCGCGTGTAAACCGCACACGGTGGGCAATCACCGCTCACCATGGGCAAAAGCCGACAATGTTCGACAGAACGTGCACTTGCGCCGCTCACGGGGGACGGCAACAGTGACGTCGAGTTGCTGCTGTCTGGCGAATACGTCGGTTCCGTGCTTGCCCACTTCTTCACGGATGGGATATCAATGCGATGCATGTTGTTACGTGTCATACCAGTATCCATGGCCGCATGTAGAAAGATGGGTGTCGCGGCTCTCGTCGTCTTCGGATTCACGATGATGACGTCCTGCGCCGCTGATACGCTGCTATCCACAGCGGAACACGATGCGTCTCGCCAAACGCAGCAGACCGCCGCTGTTTCCCTGTCCCGTCCAGCTCAGCTTCCGTTTGCGCTGGACGTCACCACCGAGAACCGCGACGTCTGTGTCAATCGCACCGCGTCGTACGGCGCGATCACTGGCGCCTTCAAATCGTGGAGCGCCGGTACCCGCGAGCAGGCATCCGTGACCTATTCGCGACCAGACTCGACCTTGGCCCGCTATCGAACGCTAGCGTTCAGCCGACAGACCAAGCGAGCCACACAGGTTGTCGATTGCGTGCTTCGCGAAGGCAATGATGCTGTCCGGTACCTGGCGCGATGGGCCAATAGAAATGCCGCGGGCGCAATTGCCGATCCCGACGACCTGTCGGCACTCGGTTGGACCGGCGATCAGTGGTGCTTGTACCACTTCGACGGAGACTACATCACGTGCGGAACCACGACGTGTTGGCCCAATGCCGCGTCTGCAAAGTCGAAAGGACGGCGCACGTGGGGTGTTGCAAACGCCTACGAGACGAACGGGTCCAGCTACGATTGCAACAACGGCTGCGACATTTTCTTCGAGAATTCGTGGTTCTACGACTGTGGTGGATCCGGCGGCGATCTGAGCGGAGTAGGAACCAGCGGGGATCCGCCGCCCACGGCCACGCTCAGTTGCTCACCGACCAATCAGTTCAATGCCACCGCAACGTGTGTGCTGGCGATCACGGGCTACGCGGCCGCTGACGACCCGGTCACGTGGACCTTCACCGCCGGCGACATCACTGTCGTCGACACACTTACGAGCCTGACGTGGTCGGGGCCCGTTGTCGTCGGCGGTACCGTCAAGGCCGAGATTGTGGCCAACGGGCAATCGTACTCACCCACGGCGGCGCTGGCCGTCACGCGGCGAAGCGGGTGGACGTGGAGTAGTCAAATCGGCGGACGGCAAGGCACTGCAGGGGAGATCGACGCGTGCGTGGATGCGTCGGGAGCGCTTGGCTTGACCGCTGGTGAGAGCTGCACGTCCGTGTACGTAGGAGGCTTGTTCTCGCCGGTGGTTGTGGCACAAGACAGTGGGTATACGTCTGAGCAGGTGGCTGGGTCGGGGCCGAATGGCGGACTTTGGTTCGTCGATAGTAGTTCGACGACGATGCAGATCCGTACACAGGTGTCACGCCTCTTTCGGTCTGACGGGCCTACGGCGCCGCTCGCTGGCGATTCCGCGATTGTGGCCGCGTGTCTGAGCGCATATGGCAACCTATCTGCGAGGTCGATCTACGCCGTCAATACACAGTGTCATTCGCATGCGGGACTTACGAACTTCCTGGCTTTTGCGTGGGCACACGAAGGTCGCCACATGCAAGCAAATTTGGCGGCCGCCAGACTGACAGCAAACGATTTGCGTCACGAGATGGAGAGTTTGGTAGCGACCAGCGAAGGCGGCTTGACCTTCAAAGTCAAAGATAAGATGGATTCGATTCACGAAAGCATCGTTGCTGCCGGAGGACTGACTCACACAGGCGCGGCGCACTCTTTCTCATTCTGGCGTCCGCTCTCCGGAAATTGGACGTGGGCCACAACGACAATTCTGGACTAGGAGCGATCATGCGTCCAATCGTTCAAGGACTCTCAGTACTAGCCGTGACATGCGCTTTGCTCGCCGTACCACTGAGTGCGTCGGCACAGAGCATCGCTTCCCTCGAAATGAGTCCGCATCCGTCATCTGCACAGGTGGCGCGCCTGCTGCGAGAGCGGCACACGGTGGGACAGGCGCTTGGAGTACTGACGCAACGAAAAGAGCGGCGCCAGCTCGTCGAGCTCGACGAGCTGGCTGATACGCTCACCGCTGTGGCCGTTTCCAAGCTGCCGTCCGACACGCTTCGCAACGCCCGGTTGGCTGCGACAGCGTGTCTGCGAGACGCGGGAATTGGCACAGACGGAACGCCCTACGCTGGCGCTGCCGCGAGGCTGCTTCGGATTGCTGAGTCCGCGACCGACGTGGGAATTCGCGCGGTTGCGATGCGCGCACTGACGTATCAGCCTGACCGGACATCTGCGATTCGCATGCTCGCCGGTGTTGCCAGTTCGCAGAATGTCTCGGCGCACGTGGCCGTCGGGCTCCTGGGTCGAGACACCGGCACGGCCGGACGTGCGGCTCTTCGAGAACTGTACATGCGTCGGGCAGTGACGCAGGAACGTGCGCTATTCGAACTGAACGGGATAGCCTCGCATTATCGATGGGAGTGACCACGCGAGGCTGCACACGAGTGTTGCCGCGCGGGATAGCTCGGCGACCTCGTCGACCAGTGTCACGCTCAGTCCTTCCCGTGATCTGCTCACCACCTGCCTTGCCCCACGCTCATGAGGGTAAACATGAACCTCCGGGTGCGCCAATAGACTCCAGACGACTGCTGCGCTCCCTCAGCGCTCTCGCGCTGATCTATGTTGAGTGCGTCGGCTGCGCACTCAGCGCGCAAAGCACCACGATGGAGAGCGCAAGTCACCGCGAGCCCGCACTGATCGCCGGTCAGCTTCGCCTGAATTGACTGTCGCCAAGAGCAGCGGAGATACTTCGTCAACAGGGCACGGCGGTGTCGGCAGCTGTGAAGGCAGGCATTTTCGATACACTGCGATCGTTCATCGTGTATCGATCCTCCGGCTCCGCACTCGAGCTGGCGACACGCTCGGAGGCTATCGGTATCGTCTGTTGGTTTGGACTGCCGGACGGACCGGGCGACCCGTTTCCCGGAACCACGGAGCTGCTGCGGGGGATCATGCTCACTGTGGACGTACCGTCATTGCGCAGCAATGCGCTCTTTTCCCTCTCGCATCAGCCGGATACCGCCCGCTTCGTCGCGATCCTTCGGTCTGCAGCCAGCAGGCGGGATCGTCTCGCGTGGAACGCGGTCCATCACCTTTGGTGGAATCGCGGAGAACGTGGCCGAGCAGCGCTTCGCGAGATCTTCAGAGAGAGAGCGCCGTACAGAACGACGATGCGAGACGCGAACTCGAGTTCTTCGCGTGAAAGGCGGGCTGGCGGAAATGACACCGTTGGACTTCGGGGAGATTGCCATGCCGAGCCATGGTCGATACCTCGCGCTCGTATCACTTTGCGCGTGCAGCAGCGTTGCACCAGTGCACGCTCAATCGCCGACTGCTCCGCCAACCACAGCGCGCCTGTTGGCCGATTTTCGCCAAACTCGGGATTTCGGGCCGATTTCCCAACGTCTTGCGCGGCTTCAAGAGTCGTTCCGCGAGCCGAACTCGGCGGACTGGCGGATTCGTTCTTGGTCATAGCTCTCGCACGCCCCACACGAAACGTGAGCGATGACACACCGAGCCGCGCCGCACAGGCACTGGTGCTCTCGGCCCTGGGCGTCGTAGGCAGTAAGAGAGGCTCACCCTATCAGGGCGGGTTCGAACGACTGAGCCGCATCGCTCGCGACGGTGCTGACAATTCTGCGCGCACGACCGCGATGATCAGGCTGTGCTGGATGCCCGATACGGCTAGTGTGTTTTCCGTGTTCTGAGCGATCGCGATGAAGCAAGACGTCAAGGCGGCGAGCGCCGTGGACAAGCTTTGGAAATCAATGGGCCAGCCGGGATGTAAGCCCTTCGCGAGCTCGACCGCGACTCGTTGGTCACGGAGCCGACGGCGCGACGACAGCTGAACTTCATTGCGCGCAAGTACGGATGGAAATATCTGCGACGGCTTCGCGTCGATTGATACCCTGCCAACCGCAAACCGCCAACCCGCCACCAGAAACAGCACGCAGGGCGAGCTGACCGGCGCGCCTCGGCCTCGGCCGAACAACTTCTTTCAACCGTGTCTGCGCGATCCGGACGCAGCACGTGCGGTGGTCGGTTGACGGGCTGACACGTGTCTGCGGCCGCGGGACCTCCCGGTCGACTGTTTGAGGCTATCGGTTTGCGGTTGGCCGTTGTGAGGGTGACGACCGATGGGTGGTGCCTTGCCGAGTCTCATCGCCGGTGACTTCGTTCCTGCGTGATTGAAACCGCACGCCTCCTGCTCCGCCCGTGGCACCTCGATGACGCCGACGCGCTTGCGCCGCTGCTCGAGGCCAACCACGCCTATGTGCGCGACTGGATTCCGGCGTCGGCGTCGACGCCGGTTGCCGCACCGCTGCTCCGTGAGCGACTCGCGCGATACGCCGACGACTTTGCGGCCAAGCGCGCGTGGCGGTACGCGCTGTTCACGCGCGACACACACGAGCTGATCGGCGAGCTCACGCTCTTTCCTCGCACGTTCGCTTCGCGTGGCGAGCTCGCCGATGCGGACCGGATCGAGATCGGCTACTGGCTGCGTGAAGCAGCGGCAGGCAACGGGTATATCACTGAAGCGTGTACGGCGGCGCTTGAGCTCGCCCGCGCGTATCCGCAGTGTCAGTGCGTGGAGATTCGCGTGGATGTGCGCAACACGCGCAGTGCCGCCGTGCCGCAGCGGTTGGGATTTGCACTGGCCGACACGGTGCAGCAGCCGGTGAGTGCACCAAGCAACGGGAGCATCACGTTGCAGGTGTGGCGCCTAGCCCTCTCCATCACGTCAACCCACCCAACCGCCAACCGCCAACCGACCGCCTGAAACAGCGCGCCGGACGATTTCACCACCACGCGCGAGTGGCGGCCGCACAACCGCAGACCGTTCCGCTCACGCGCGCGACTCTCTCGTACTCCGTGCTGTTGGCGGTTGATGGGCGGGCTAGGGTGCGGCGCCGCGTGATTGTCCGGCCGATCGTTTCAGGCGATCGGTTGGCGGTGGGCGGTGGGCGGGGTTGGGGGCAAACGGGCGACTGCGCATAGCCCATAAACCACGACGCCCCTCGCAGCAGAGCTGCTCGGGGCGCCGGGCTTCACCAGCACGCGTTTCAATGCGAGGATTGGAGTCGCGGCCAGCGATTGTCTGTATTCGTCCTGCAATCTGGTGGGCACGGGTGACAGTGCCGTTCGTCCTGTTGACGCGACAGCGTCCGCACAGGTAACCCGTCCTTCGGCATGCAACATAGCACGCGGACCTCGAGTGTCACACTGCCGCCGCTTTCGTCACGTCCCCGGGAACGCCACGAATGTGTCACCGTTTCGCCGAGAGCAAACGATTTCCGCTGACGTAGTGTCTATTGCAATGTGGCGATCGACGGCGATTGCCGAGTTTCGGAGACGACGATGGAGACGATTTCAATCACCGGCTGCTGGGAAGGCACGCTGGTTTCGGATCAAGGCGGCGCGACGCTGCCATTTTCACTGCATCACCCGGCGCGCACCGCATCGGCCGCACATAGCCCGATGATGCGCTTTGGGACCGACGATGCCAATTGTGCGCGGCTGCTCGACGGCGCGGCGCGCGCGTTTGTCGCGCTCGTGGATGGGACGCGCGACCCGGTGTCGGGACGGCTGGCTCAGCTACTGGTTGATGCGCGGGTGCGCGGGGATCAGCTCATCGGGCGCTGGTGGCGGAGGGATGAGGAGGGGAGGGTGATTGGGAGTGGGGGGTTGGCGGCGAGGCAGTCGAGGGAGGCGTAGGGCGACTGGGGGCGCCAACTTCTTAGGAAGGACACTGGGAGGGAGGAACGAATCCAGGGGTCAGGAGGCAGGTGAGACGCGACGCGGTTCGCGGTTCCTGCCTCCTGACCCCTGGATCCGTTCCTCCCTCCCTTTGTCCTTCATCAAGTACATCACCCCGCGACAGCCCATCCATCCGCTCCAGTCCATCCGCCCCAAGCCCCTCTCTCCCAGAATTATCTTTCCCCCATGACCTCCTCAACCTCTCCCGTCCTCTCCGCCGACGTCCTCGTCCTCGGTGGCGGCCCCGGTGGCTATGTCGCGAGCATTCGCGCCGCGCAGCTGGGCCTGTCGGTCACCTGCATCGAAGGTGACGCCACGCTTGGTGGCACGTGCGTCAACGTCGGGTGCATTCCATCCAAGGCCCTGCTGCAGAGCTCCGAGCAGTACGAATGGCTGCAGCTGCATGCCGCCGAACACGGCATCAAAATCGACGGGGCGTCCATCGATCTCCCCGCCATGATGGCGCGCAAACGTGATGTGGTCGCGCAGAACACCAAGGGTGTTGAGTTCCTCTTGCGCAAACACAAAGTCACGTGGGCCAAAGGGTGGGGCACGCTCAAGCCGGGCAACGTGATCGAGGTGCGCGCCAATGACGGCACGATCACCTCGTGGCACGGCACGTCGGTGATCATCGCGACCGGCTCGGTCCCGGTGCAGCTGCCATTCCTGCCGTTCGACGAAAAGCGAGTTTTGTCGAACGTCGGCGCGCTCACCATTCCCGAAGTCCCCAAACATCTGGTCGTCGTCGGCGGCGGCGTCATCGGGCTCGAGCTTGGCTCGGTGTGGCGGCGACTCGGCGCGCACGTGACGGTGGTGGAGTACGCCCCCACGATCCTGCCGGGCAACGACGACGACCTGATCAAGGAAGCCGACAAGATCTTCCGCAAGCAGGGCCTCGCGATTCACACGAGCACGAAAGTCACTGGCGCCGAGGTTCGCGGCGACGGCGTCACGTTGTTTGTCGAGAAGAATGGCGTGACGGAAACGATCAGCGGCGACTACGTGCTCGTGTCCGTCGGCCGCAAACCCGCAATGCACGGCGTCGACGCCGCGGCGCTCGGTCTGGTCATGGGTGCGCGCGGTGAAGTGGTCGTGGACAATCAGCAGCGCACCAATCTGCCGGGCGTCTACGCCATCGGTGACGTCTGCGGCGGCAAACTGCTCGCACACAAGGCCGAAGAAGAAGGAGTCGTGGCCGCTGAAGTGATCGCGGGCAAGCCGTCTCACATGCATCACCACACGATGCCGGGTATCGTCTACACGTCGCCGGAAATCGCCACGGTGGGATTGACGGAGCAGGACGTGAAAGCGAGTGGCCGCGCCTATCGCATCGGCAAGTTCCCGTTCAGTGCCAACGGACGTGCGCGCACGATGGGCGAGACATCCGGGTTTGTGAAGTTCGTCGTCGACGCACACACCGACGAAATTCTCGGCTGCCACATGATCGGCCCCCATGTCGCCGATCAGCTCGCCGAAGTGGTGTTGGCGATGGAGTACCGCGGCAGTGCCGAAGACATCGGGATCACCGTGCACTCGCACCCGACCCTCAGTGAGACCGTGAAGGAAGCGGCGCTCGCCGCGCTCGGGCGGGCGATCCACATGTAGCGTCGTGCGGACGGCGCTGATGCGGTGGCTGAACGGACATTCGCCCTTTATGGAACCGTCGGCTCTGGCTTGACCACCGTGCCATGGACCTGCATCATCTCGCACGGTGTATTCATCCCGAATGCTCCGTGCTGCGCCACTCCGGCGCTCCCTATCGACCACTCAAGGCGAGAATTGCTCCATGCAAGCATCCGTTGCCGTCCGTCGTTTTGGCCTCGGCCTCGGTCTGACGGCGATGTTCGCCGTTGTGCCAAACGTGGTAAGCGCTCAGAGCGGGAAGTGGGTTGCCACGATCTCGCAACTCACCAACGGTGGTGGCGCCGCCGATATCACCGTTGACAAGCGCAACGACAAGCAGTCGCGTGTGAAGATCAGCTTCCGCAACACACGACGCGATATGCGTCTGGCGTGGGATATCGTTGCGGGAAACTGCCGCGATGAGGGTGCACCGATTGCGCCGCAGGCCGCCTTTACTCAGGTCCAGACGCAGATGGATGGCGGTGGCACGGCGAGCGCCAACGTGCCCATTCTGGAGAGCGGCAAGAAGTACTATGTGCGTGTCTTTGATCCGCAGACGGCGGCCACCGACGCCTCGGCATTCGGATGCGCCAACTTGAGCGAGAAGGAATAGCGCGACACCCACGGCGCCACACGCGCGGCACACACAGTCGGAGACACGACGGGGGCGCCAGCATTGGCGCCCCCGTCGTTCGTTCAGGTGCTCAGCAGTTCGTCAGGGCGCGCCGCCGGGCAGCCCTTCTCCACCAAACGTGTAGTAGGGTATGCCCTGGGAAATCAGTTCTCGGCCGGAAACGGGCATGTGAAATGGCGTGCCCTTCACCATGAGCCCCCACCCGCGGGCGTCAAACCACGTCACGTCGCCGTTGTACGGATACAGTTCGATGCGCTTCTCGTACTGAATGGCGTCGAACAGGGTACCGCAGCTCCCATCGGCCTTCTTGGGAACACAATCGCGCCCGGCCGGCGGCCCGTTCACGTCGACGGGCTTGAGGTTGGCCGCAATCCGGGTCGGGTTGATGATGGCTGCCGCCTCCGTGCCGCGGCCAAGCCGCCACAACGCTTCCGCACGAATGAACTTCATCTCGTCGAGCGAAATCTGGAGAATGAACGCACGGTTGCCGGAGTCAGCAGCGGTGTTGAGGTATCGCGTGCTGCGGTACGATGAGGTGAGGTAGGGCCCGTTGGTGGCACTGCCCATCGTGCTTGTGAGACGTGTGAAGCGCGTGCCCGCCGTCGAATTGGTCGCGCCGTGAATACGGCGGTCCGGGGTCGTGATCGTGAACGCCGTCCGATCAGCAATCGGTTTGGACAACCACAGCTGATACTGGCCTGACGTATCGGCGGGACCCAGCAGGCGGTTGCTGATGCGTACGGTGTTCTGCGCGAAGGAATTATTGATGTACGTCGACGCCGTTCCGGCGATCGCCGGATCCGCCTGATGCCCGAAGTCGCGTGTGATGGCTGAATCGAGCCGCGCCAGAACGGCCGCCCAGTCCACTGCGGCGCGGTCGGCCGGGTTGCGCGGGGCGTACACATCCGCCTTGACGAGATAGGCGTAGCAAATCCGGATCAACTCATCCCGAGTGATCGGTCGGCCATTCACAAAGGTGGTCGGCCACGTAAAAGCGTTGGCTGCGCGCGCTTCAGCGATCACATCGCGCAGCTGCGCCCGTGCCGCCGCAAGCACCTGCGGATACGGACTGAGATTCGAGCCGGTCTCCGAGCCCGCCGTCAGCGTGTCGGTAATGAACGCCTGGTCGAAATACAACCCGTGACGCAGCGTGTTCACCGCGATGATGAATTTGGCAAAGATCACACGTGACGGCGTGTCGGCGCCGTTGGGTGTCGTCGCGCTGACGGTGCCGAACTTGAGGTTGTTGGCGCGAATGCCCTGAAAAGCCTCCCGTGCGCCGGCGATCGATTCGAAGGGCGTCCAGTAGGCACCGCGCGTCGCGCAGTTCACGTTGTCGCGATTGTTGATCGGAATGCGCGGCTCGACCGAGTAGTCGATGTACGTGATGCTGGTGGTGGTGATCTCGTTGCCCCACACGGCCATCGGCAGTGTCGGGCACGTGCTGCGCGACACTTCGGTGTAAGCCTTCCACGAGCCGATCAGCGCGGCCTCGGTGTTGGCCGGGTTGTTGAAGACGGTGGAGATGCCAAGCCCGTTCGGGTCGGTGACATCAAGGCCGAGGCATGCGGAGAGCCCTCCCAGCACGCAGGCGGCAGCGATGGTCCGGATCGCCAGACGCGTTCGACGTGCACGCATCGTGCGTCCGGGAGGCGTATGAGTTTGCATGGTCATGGCGGGAGTCCTTAGAACGAGAGGGTCACGACACCCGTGAAGGTGCGCGTGAGCGGATACGTGGCGTCATCGAAGCGAACGGTGGGTGAACCGGCCATCACGTTCAGCCCGCTGTACTTGGTGAACGTCGCCAGATTGCGACCCAGCAAGTCCACCTGCATGCGACCGATGCCCATCCTCCCGAGGAACCCGTACTTCTTGGCGTCAAAGGTGTATCCAAACAGCAGCTCGGACACCGACATGTACGTCGCCGATTCCACGAAGTTGGCGAGATACAGATTGTTGTTGTTGGAGACGGCGTTGTAGTACCGCACCGGCTTCTTCAGCTCATCCGGCTTGCCATACTGGTCGACATCCGGATGATCGCCTGAGGCGTAGTAGGTCTGATTGCTGTTGGCGTACACATTGCCGCCAAACTGCCCCGCGGTCTGCACGTAGAAGCGGAAGTTGCCGTACCGGAAATTGTTGTTGAACCCGTATTTCAGGCCCGGATTGCTGTCGCCGATCTTCCGGTACACGAGCTGTCCGTTGGCGTCGTACCGGGGTAGCGGCAGGCCCCAGCCGTAGCTGACGCCGTCGATCAAGACGTTGGTGCCCCAGAGGCTCTTGGCCACACCGTCGCGCCACGTGTTGCCCGTACCCACCGGCACCACGAAGCCTTCATCGTTGACATCGAACTGTCCCTGCGAGTTGGCGTGACGGGCTGGCAGGTGCGACTTGTCGCGCACGATCTCGTTGCCCCACATCTCACTCAGGCGAATGCCGTCGCACTTGTACTGCAGGCCGTCGTCAAAACACGTGCGCCCAAAGCGTCCGGTGTTGAGATTGGCGCGGTCAGCGACCAGCAGCACGGTCCACTGCAGGCCCTGCGGGTTGGTGAGAATGGACCCCTGGATGGTCGCCTCAAAGACGCGTCCGCCCAGTCGTGCGGGATTGGTCACCACCAGCTGATAGCCCGACACCGCTGGCGCCGGAATATTCACAAACACGTCTTTGCTGTTGTTCTTCACGTACGTGAGCGACGCGGAGAGGCGGGAGTTCCAGGACATGTCGAGTCCCAGCTCCTCTTCCTGCGTGTACGTGGGCGTGATGTTCACGTTGCCGAGGTTGCTGCGGCGAATGCCACCGCTGCCATCGGAGGTCATCGCCTCATACTGATAGCTGAAGTTCGGGCTCACGCCGGTGACGCCGAAACTGTAGCGCAGCTTGAAGTTGTTGAACGACTCGAACGGGAACCAGCTTTCCTCGCTCATCAACCACGCGGCCGACGCGCGACCGAAGGAGTTCCAGCGGTTGGCGCGGCCGAACAACGAGTTTCCTTCGCGACGCCACAGGAAATCACCGATGTACTTCTCGTTGAAGCTCACCCCAAGTGTCGTGATCGACCCGAGCACGCGGTAGTCGGTGATGCTCTGCGTGGAGTTCTTGGTGCGCGCCTGCGCCATGGCCTTCAGGCCTTCGGTGGCGAAGTCCGTTCCGGTTGTGTTGAGGCTGGGGTTGTACTCTCGCCGCGCTTCCCCACGTTCGGAGAGTCGGAGTGTGAGCAGACCAAATTGTTTGGTTGCGCTCGCCGTGCCAGTCAGGATGTAGCCGTCGGTGATGTTGTTCGAGATCGACAGGCTGCCGGTGCTCGGGCTCAGGCCACCGGTGGATGTCACCAGCGGTGTGCCACGCGCCGTGTACGACACCTGGTTCAGGTCGCCGCGATCATAGTTGGCATCGGCGGCCAGCGAGAGCCACGAAAACGGCCGGTACACGCCGTTGGCGTTGATGAGCGTACGGGCGCGCTTCACCACGTTGTCGCCGATGAACTGGGTGTACAACGGGTTGGTGTACAACGTCACCGAGTCCGGGACGATCACGTACGGAAACCCGAAGGACGGGAACGGCGCCTTTTCCTTCAGATTCACATCGGTGTCGATGCGATAGAAGTTGTTGAACGACGGCGCCGACACATCCTGCACGCCGCGCGTGTGGTTCGCCGAGATGCCGATGTTGAGCTTTTCACTCAATCGTGCGTCCACGTTGACGCGCAGCGACTGGCGCTTGTAGCCCTCGTTGTTCTCCAGCACACCCGGATTGATGGTGCGCGTGTACGCCACGTTGTAGTTGGTGGACGCGCTGTTACCCTGCACCGTTGCCGTCTGCGTGTTGTACGAACCCGGTGTATAGAACAGGTCGGCGTGATTGTACGTCGGCGACGTGTAGGGCGCATCCATGATGCCGAGTGGCTTCAGCGCCCGTTGCGAACGCGGTACGATCTGGTCCGTCGCGTTCAGCCAGTTCCCCTGCGCGTCCTGCCGGAACTGATGATGCTGATTCTTCTGCATCGTGACCTGATAGCGATCGACACCCGCTTCCGAGCGCAGCTGGAATTGGTTGGACCCCAGCGCCAGCCCCTTGCCACGTTTGGTCGTAATGGCAATGACGCCAGCGGCGGCACGCGAACCATACAGCGATGCCGCGGCGGCGCCCTTGATCACTTCAATACTCTCAATATCGAGCGCTTCGATATCCTGCGTCGTCACGGACTGTCCCTGATTCAGGAAGATCCCGTCGACGACGAACAGTGGCGAGGGCACCGCGCCACCTTCCGTGATGCCAGAGATCGGCGTACGCAGCACGATGTTCACGCCCGATCCCGGCGCACCACTTGGACGGGTGATCGCCAATCCGGCGACTTTGCCCTGCAGCGCCCCGGCCGCTGACGTGGTGGGCGGAACGGGCAGATCTTCCGACGTCAGTTTGTCGATCGCCATCGTCGACTTGGCCACCGATGTCTCATCGATGGTACCGGCCACAGTGACCTGATCGAGCCGCAACGCACTGGGATTCATGGCGAAATTCAGCGTCACCACGCTGTCAGCTACCAGGCGGATGTTCTCCTGACGGTTGGGCGTATAGCCCAGTCGTCTCGCTTCCACACTGAATACGCCGAGTGGCGCACTGGCGATGACAAATCGTCCGTCGGGACCGGTCGTGGCTGTGACCGGTGTGCCAATCAGAAGAATGTTGGCGCCGACCAGTGGCTGCTTGGTGTTCAGATCAGTCACCACACCCACGATGCGGGCACGACGCGCGGTGGGCGCCGTGGTGCCTTGTGCGGCCAACGGCTCTGCGGCAAAAAGTCCCGCAGCCGTGGCGACAAGGGCGACAACGTGTCGTGCCGAGGCACAATCACGCCTGAAGCGAATGGAGTTCATTTGGCGAGGAGAGGTGGAGGGTTCTCCAGCGGCACGTCCCGGGATGAAGTGCTGCTGGGACGATATTGCGGCCGTCGTCCTCGCCGCGCTAGTTGTATGAGAGATGTTGTGTCCCTTCTGGGGACATTGGTTGCTCTGCGCACCAATCGCCCTCGCCTGCTGGCACTTCATCGCTGATCGACGCATTTTGCCCCGCATGTTCACCCATCTGACGGGCCAACAGGCCGCGCGCGCGTTTCGAACAGTGTCCGCCGTTTCGCTGCTCGTGGTGGGATGGGGAACCGCCGCAACGGCGCAAAGCCGGACGACGGGGGCACCTGACGCAGCAGTCAATAGTGCTGACGTGCTCGTCGGTACGGTCGTGAATGTCATTGGACGGCCGATGGCCGACGTGGAGGTGTATCTCGCCGGTACCGAGCATCGCGCGCGCACTGACAGCCGAGGCGTCTGGAGAATGGCCAACCCGCCGGCCGGACCACGTGTGGTCGTCGCGCGAGAGGTCGGTTACATGCCGAACGTCAAAGAGCTGCTTATCGGCAGCGGCTCGAATGATACCGTTTCCTTGCTGCTGAGACGTTTTCCGCAGACCCTGTCGCCGATTCAGATCAACGCGCGCAGTTCAGCGCTCACGCGCGACGCCAATGTGATTGCCGAGCGCCTGATGCAGATGCGGGTGGGCAGCGGGCGCCTCTTCACGCGCGAGCAGATTCTGCAGATGCGACCGTACTCGCTCGCCGAACTGGTCTTCGGCATTCCCGGCATTGCCGTGCGTCGCGGTCAGGGCGACATCGTCATCACGAGTACACGCGCCGGTGTCGGGATCGTGAACGTGGAAGGCCAGCAGTGTCTGCTGCAGGTCTATCTCGACAACACACCAATCGATAACGAAAGTCTGGTCGCCTTGGATCCGCTGACCTTTCGCAGTGTTGAGGTCTATCCGCAGACGGTGCAACTGACGGGCCTCGCCATGCGCCCCGATCGGTGCGGTGCGGTGGTCATCAATTCGGTTCGCCGATAGCACACAAATAGCACATCCGTCGGGAGGCTCGGCACGGAGTCGAGACGACGCGTAGAGAACAAAAAAGGCCGGCATGCGAGACGCGCATGCCGGCCTTTTGAACACCCCAAACGCTAGATCATCCGCCCAATCAGGACGCCAACGGCCAACATCGCCGCGCCAACCAGCGCCACCATGCCCATCGACATGCCGGCCTGCGCGGCAACTGCCGTCTGCGTCGCGACAGCCGCCATCACGTTGGTGTCGACCCGCTTTTCCGGGATCGCGGCCATGATGTTCGCGGCCACATGTGCCGGGGTCGTCATGCGACGACGCTGATCGGTGTCCGTGCTGATGCGGCTCCACATCGCCACCTGCTTGGCGTCGGCTCGGCGCGCATCGGCCTCAGTGCCTTCTCCATCGAGCCACTGATGGATCGCGACCATGGTCGGATCTTCTGCCGCTGCCAGGCCAGGAAGCGGCACTTCTCGATCTGCGAGCGGACGGTCAGCGAGCGGTGAGTTGCCCGCGGCGTCGCGGTGCGGCAGATCCTGCGCCGGAGTGTTCCGGTCGTCGTGCGCTTCGTGTCGGTCGAGCATCAGGCGTATTTCTCCTCGAGCAGGGCCTGAAGAGCTTCGCGTGCCCGATGCACGCGCATCTTCAATGCACCCACGGTGGTCCCCAAAAGGTCCGCCATCTCCTCGTAGGATCGGCCTTCAACATGTTTCATGATGAAGGCTTCCCGAAGCGATGGGGCCAGTTGCGCGAGGGCTTCATCGAGGTCCTGCCGCAGTTCAGTGCGGTCGAGGTCCTCATCGGGCGTCGCGTAACCGGAGGCTTGATCGTCCTCGTCATAGCTCAGGTGCGTGCGCCGAATGTTCTTCAGCCAATCCTTGCACCCGTTTGCCACGATCCGGAACAACCAGGCGTCGAATCGACCACGGACTTCACCCAAATGGTGATAGGCCTTGATGAACGACGTCTGGAGAATGTCCTCGGCTACGTCTGGACTGCCCGTCATGCCGAGAGCGTGACGGTACAGCGGATCGCTGTACCGACCGATCAGCATCGCGAACGCATCGCGATCCCCCGCAATTACACGGGAGATGACATCCTGGTCCGAGTCGACTTCAGTTAGCTGGGCTTCGATATTGTCCGTCATCTTCACGGCGCTAGGATAACGCCCCGACGACGGTCTCGACACCCCTGCCAACCACAGATTCGGTAAAGACATCCCTGCTGACCTTCTCGCATAAGGGACGCACGGACGTGGGAGGAGGTCACACGTCCTGTGAGACGAGTATCGGCAGGTGGGTGAATGCACTCCAGTGTTTTTCGCGAATCAGTTTTCCATGTTCGTTCAACTTTGGTGACACATAGCGGACTCGGCCATTCCCAGATGGTGCCACGCCCGTAACAGCCGACGCGGGAAAATCGGTCAGCGCTTCGCGTACCGAACGCACGAGACCGCAGGGCACCCCCGCCGCTGACAGCCGCTCCATCCAGTGTTGCGCCGGCTGTTCACGCAGTTGATCGGCGATCGCCGCCACGAGCGGCTCCCGATTGATCACCCGGCCCGCGTTGGTCGCCAACCCGGGATTGTCTGCCAAGGCGTCCAGCCCGATCGCCCGAGCAGCCGCCACCCACTGCGCATCGGTGCCCACCGCCAGCACCAGTGGCCGGTCGGCCGCCTCGAAGAGCTGATACGGCACCAGATTGGGATGCGCGTTCCCCCAGCGTTTGGCGTCTCGCCCACTCACCAGAACGTTCTGCGCCGCGTTCACCAGCGCCGCGGTGGCACTGTGCGCCAGCGACAGCTCAATCGAACGCGCCTCGGCGGACGCCCGGTCCCGGCCAACCAACGCCGCGAGAATGGCTACCGCTGCATCCTTGCCGGTCATGACATCCACCAGCGCCACCCCGGT
>Ga0075163_10000952_pt1 | contig 38541 bp, 30 predicted proteins | sample JI1023141ADNA_FD_71478 | JGI IMG/M metagenome (GOLD analysis project Ga0075163, IMG submission 71478) | Wastewater effluent complex algal communities from Wisconsin, to seasonally profile nutrient transformation and Carbon sequestration -... | ecosystem: Engineered > WWTP > Effluent > Algae...
CCCGGGTCGTGATTCCAGTCACCCGAAATGGAATTTGGCCGCGCGGGGTCTGGTAGCACCGGGTCCATGCGAGCCGCCTTGATCGCCGTTGTCCTCGCCGCCTGTACGAGCGCGGCGCCACCTCCGGTTGCCGCACCAAAACCGGTCGAAGCCACGCCGGCACCGCCGCCCACCAAGGACGAGGTGATCCAGCGCAGTCACGCGATGCTCGACGCCTACGATCGCGGCGAGCTCACCAAGCTCGAGCCGGTGTGGTCGGAGCACCTGCTGCACTTCGAGGGCGGCAAGCCCGCGACCCGCGACGACGAGCTCGATCAGCTTCGCAAGCGCACGAAGGACAGCAGCCACATCGCCCAGCGCACGTGGTCCGACGAGACCGTGCAGGTCACCGCCGATGACGCGGTGTTCGTCGGTAAGGCCAGCGAGGTCGAAGGCGGCAACGACTCGCACGGCGGCGGCTTTCGCTACGCCGGTTGGTACCTGCTGCAGTGGGCGCGCGAGGGTGCGGCGTGGAAGGTGCGGCTGTGGACGTGGCAACGCGTGGGGCACGCGCGCGATCACTGGAACGACGTCTATCGCAACAACGTCGGCTTCGAGAAGCAGCCCAACCGACTGCTGGTCGAGATCGCGAAGGGCCTGCGGCCCGGCACCGCGCTCGATCTGACGATGGGCCAGGGCCGCAACGTCCTGCATCTCGCCCAGGCCGGATGGAAGGCGACCGGGATCGATATCGCCGAGGAGGGTGTGCGGCTCGCGCGCGAGGAAGCGGCGAAGCGCAAGCTCGAGCTGACGACGATCGTCGCCGACATCGACAGCTGGGACTTCGGGAAAGAGAAGTGGGACCTGATCACGATGATCTATCCGGGCCCGTTTCATCAGGCGTGGTGGAACAAGGCGAAGGTCGGGCTCAAGAAGGGCGGCGTGTTCGTGCTCGAGTTCTTCGCGGGCGACCCGGCCAATCCGCGCGGTGGCGGCTACCTGGCGAGCGAGCTCGCGGCGGCGTTCGGCGATGGCTTCACGATCCTGCGCAACGACGAGGTCGAGGACCGTCCCGACTGGGCGCTCGACAAGGCGAAGCTCGTGCGATTCGTCGCGAAGAAGAACAACTAGTTACCGGAACCCCGGTCCGGAGAGTGGCAGTCGCCTCGAGGACTTGCCGCAAAGCGTCGAAAGCCCCCCCTCGGAGCTGACGCGACGCGTTACAGTGGCACGCGATGAGAGGTCTGCACGATCCATCGTTCGAGCGTGATGCGTGTGGAGTCGGGTTCGTGGCCGACATCAAGGGCACGAAGTCGCGCAGCATCGTCGACGACGGGCTCGAGCTGCTGCGCCGCCTGTCTCATCGCGCGGCGACGGGCGCGGATCCCGATACCGGGGACGGCGCGGGCATCCTGATCCAGTTGCCGGATCGGTTCCTCCGCGCCGAGGCGGCGAAGGCGGGGATCGAGCTGCCCGTGGGGCGGAGGTTCGCCGTGGCGCAGGTGTTCCTGCCGCCGGATCCGGCGCAGCGAGCGGTGTGCGAGGCGATCCTCGAGGAGGTCGCGACGGAGGAAGGTCAGCGCGTGTTCGGCTGGCGCGATGTTCCGACGGATCACGCGCACGTCGGTGAGGTAGCGCGCGGCGTGATGCCGGCGTTCCGGCAGCTGTTCATCGGCATGCGGCGCGTCCCGCCGAGCGCGTGGGAGCGCACGCTGTTCGTGATCCGCAAGCTCGCCGAGAATCGCGTGATCGATCGCGGCGCGGATCCGGATCGGTACTTCCATGTCGCGTCGCTGTCGACGGAGACGATCGTCTACAAGGGCCTGCTGCTGCCTCGCCAGCTGCAGAAGTTCTTCCTCGATCTCGAGGCGCCGGAGATCGCGAGCGCGATCGCGCTGGTGCACTCGCGGTTCTCGACCAACACGTTCCCGACCTGGGATCTCGCGCAGCCGTTTCGCTACATCGCGCACAACGGCGAGATCAACACGCTGCGCGGCAACACCAACTGGATGCAGGCGCGCCGCAGCCAGCTCAAGAGTGCGAAGTTTCGCGGCGGGCTCGAGCGGTTGTTTCCGATCATCGTCCCGGGCAAGTCGGATAGCGCGCAGTTCGACAACATGGTCGAGCTGCTGACGCTCGGCGGCCGGGTGTTACCGCACTCTCTGATGATGATGATCCCCGAGGCCGACACGCCCGGGCTCGACGAGGATCGCAAGGCGTTCTACGCGTACGCCTCCTCGCTGGTCGAGCCGTGGGATGGCCCGGCGACGATCGCGTTCTCCGACGGACAGCTGGTCGGCGCCACCCTCGATCGCAACGGCTTGCGTCCCGCGCGCTGGACGATCACCACCGACAACCGCGTGATCCTCGCGTCGGAGACCGGCGTGATCGACGTGCCGCCGGAGCGCGTCCACAGCAAGGGGCGGTTGACGCCCGGCATGATGTTCGTCGTCGATACCAGCGAAGGCAGGATCGTCGACGACGCCGAGCTCAAGCGCGAGGTCGCCGGCCGGTTCCCGTACCGCAAGTGGCTCGACAAGAACGTGTTCGAGATGCACGAGCTCGATCACGTCCCGCCGCCGGAGGTGATCGCCGGCGAGAGCCTGTTCCGGCTCGCGCGCGCCCACGGCTACACCGACGAGGACGTCGAGCTGATCATCGAGCCGATGGCGGCGACCGGCAAGGAGCCGGTGGGATCGATGGGTACCGACACGCCGCTCGCCGCGCTGTCGGATCGCGCACCGCCGCTCGCGTCGTACTTCCACCAGCTGTTCGCGCAGGTCACCAACCCGGCGATCGATCCGATTCGCGAGGCGCTGGTGATGTCGCTCGAGACCACGATGGGTCCCGACGGCAACACGTTCGACGAGACCCCGGAGCAGTGCCATCAGCTCAAGCTGCGCGGGCCGGTGATCGACAACAAGGATCTCGCGCGGATCAAGGGCGCGCACGAGGGCGTGTTCGAGCCGGTGACGCTGTCGATGCTCTATCCGGTCGCCGACGGCAACGACGGCCTCGCGAGTGCGATCGCGCGCCTGCGCCGAGCCGCCGAGCTCGCGATCGACGAGGGTCACAACTTGCTGATCTTGAGCGATCGCGGCGTCGATGCCGCGCACGTCGCCATCCCGGCGATCCTCGCGCTCAGCGCGGTGCAGCAACACCTCGTGCGCGAGGGCACGCGCATGCAAGCGGGGCTCGTCGTCGAGACCGCGGACTGTCGCGAGGTCCACGATGTCGCGCTGCTGATCGGGTTCGGCGCCGCGGCGGTGAACCCGTATCTCGCGCTCGATCTGGTGTGCGAGCTGGTCGCGCAGAAGCGCGTCGAGGGTCCGGTGGAGGCCGCGATCGCGCGCTACCTGCACGCACTCGATGACGGCCTGCTCAAGGTGATGTCCAAGATGGGCATCTCGACGGTGCAGAGTTATCGCGGCGCGCAGCTGTTCGAGGCCGTCGGGCTCGACGCCGGGATGGTCGAGCGCCACTTCACGAACACGCCGTCGAGGATCGGTGGCTCGGGCTTGCCGGAGCTCGGTCGCGAGGCGCTGGTGCGCCACGATCGCGGGTTCGGGCCGGAGGCGCACGCGATCGCCGACGACCTGCCGGTCGGTGGGCTCTACCAATGGCGGCGGCGCGGCGAACCGCACAAGTGGAACCCCGCGACGGTCGCGCAGCTCCAGGCCGCCGTGCGGCTCTCCGATCGCGAGCGCTACGCCGAGTTCGAGCGGCTGTGTGACCAGGAGGATGAATCCGCGGTCACGCTGCGCGGCTTGCTCGAGTTTGTCGATCGCGCGCCGATCTCCGTCCAGGAGGTCGAACCGGTCGCGTCGATCGTCAAGCGGTTCGTCACCGGTGCGATGTCGTTCGGATCGATCAGCGCCGAGGCGCACGAGACGCTCGCGATCGCGATGAACAGGCTCGGCGCGAAGTCGAACTCCGGCGAGGGTGGGGAAGAGCCGCACCGGTTCGAGCTCGATGACAACGGCGACTCACGGCGCAGTGCGATCAAGCAGATCGCCTCGGGACGCTTCGGCGTGACCACGCACTACCTGGTCAACGCCGACGATCTGCAGATCAAGGTGGCGCAGGGTGCCAAGCCCGGTGAAGGTGGCCAGCTGCCCGGCAACAAGGTCGACGAGCGGATCGCGCGGGTGCGCTGCTCCACCCCGGGCGTCACGCTGATCTCGCCGCCGCCGCATCACGACATCTACTCGATCGAGGATCTCGCACAGCTGATCTACGACCTCACCGCAGTCAACCCGGCGGCGCGCGTCAGCGTCAAGCTCGTCAGCGAAGCGGGCGTCGGCACGATCGCGGCGGGTGTCGCGAAGGCGCGTGCGGGTGCCGTGGTGATCGCCGGCTACGAGGGCGGCACCGGCGCCGCACCACTGTCGAGCATCAAGCGCGCGGGCGTGCCGTGGGAGCTCGGGCTCGCCGAGACGCAGCAGGTGCTGGTCGCGAATCGGCTGCGCAGTCGCGTGCGCGTGCAGGTCGACGGTGGCTTGCGAACGTCGCGCGATGTTGTCGTCGCCGCCCTGCTCGGCGCGGAGGAGTTCGGCGTGTCGACGGCGGCACTGATCGCCACCGGCTGCATCATGCTGCGCAAGTGCCACCTCAACACCTGCTCGGTGGGCATCGCCACGCAGGATCCGCGGCTGCGCGAGAAGTTCACGGGCACGCCCGAGGACGTCGTGAATCTGTTCACGTTCATGGCGGAGGCGGTGCGCGAGCGACTCGCGGCCCTCGGCGTGCGCTCGCTCGACGAGCTGATCGGTCGCGCCTCGTTGCTGCGGGTCAAGCCGGCGGTCGACGCGCACTGGAAGCTGCGCACGCTCGATCTCTCTCGGTTGCTCGCTGGAACCCCGGCGCGGTTCGTCAAGGCGGTGCCGCACGATCTCGGCGATCACGTCGATCACGATCTGATCCGGCGGGCCGAGCCGGCGCTGATCGGTGGCAAGTCGGTCGAGCTCGCGTTGCCGATCGACAACTCGCGGCGCGCCGTCGGCACCCTGCTGTCGGGCGAGATCGCGCGTCGCCATGGTGCCAAGGGGTTGCCCGACGGATCGATCAACGTGCGGCTCAGCGGTTCCGCCGGGCAGTCGCTCGGCGCGTTCCTCGCACCCGGCGTCTCGCTCGAGCTGTGCGGCGACGCGAACGACTACGTCGGCAAGGGCATGAGCGGCGGGCGCATCGTCGTCTATCCGCCGGCCACCGCGCGGTTCGCGCCCGAGGCGAACGTGATCATCGGCAACGTCGCGCTCTACGGTGCCACCGCCGGCGAGCTCTACGCGAGTGGCCTCGCCGGGGAGCGGTTCGCGGTGCGCAACTCCGGGGCGCGCGCCGTCGTCGAAGGCGTCGGCGATCACGGCTGCGAATACATGACGGGTGGCGCGGTGGTCATCCTCGGTCCGGTCGGTCGCAACTTCGCCGCGGGGATGAGCGGCGGCACCGCCTACGTCTACGATCCCACGCACACACTGCGCTCGCGCACCAACCTCGAGATGGTCGAGCTCGAATCGCTCGTCGACGAATCCGAGATGTGGCTCGTCCACTCGATGATCGAGGCGCACGTCCGGCTGACCTCGAGCCCGCTCGGTCGCCGGATCTACGACAACTGGGAGCACCTGGTCGCGCGGTTCGTCAAGGTGATGCCCACCGACTACAAGCGAGTGCTGCAAGCGCGGCGCGCCGCGGCTCGTCGCCCGGCGGGATTGACGCTGGTGACCGGAGGGAAGGCATAATGGGTAAGCCCACTGGCTTCATCGAGTGGCAGCGCATCGTGCCCAGGAAGCGGCCGGTCGCCGAGCGCGTGCGCGACTCGCGCGAGGTCGAGGACGTGCATGGCCCGCTCGAGCACGACTCGCTGCGCAACCAGGCCGGGCGATGCATGGGCTGCGGAATTCCGTTCTGCACCCAGGGCTGTCCGCTCGGCAACCCGATCCCGGACTTCGCCGATCTGGTGTGGAAAGACCGCTGGCGCGACGCGCACAAGCGGCTCGCCGCCACCAACGACTTCCCCGAATTCACGGGTCGGCTGTGCCCCGCCCCGTGCGAAGGCGCGTGCGTGCTCGGCATCGACAACCAACCGGTGACGATCGAGGCGATCGAGAAGCAGATCGCCGAGCACGCCTTCGCCGAGGGCTGGATCACCGCGCGTCCGCCGCGCACGCGCACCGGCAAGCGGATCGCCATCGTTGGCTCCGGCCCGGCAGGCCTCGCCGCGGCCAATCAATTGAACCGCGCCGGCCACACCGTGACCGTCTACGAAGCCGCCGACCGCATCGGCGGACTCCTCCGCTACGGCATCCCAGACTTCAAGCTCGAGAAGCACGTCATCGATCGTCGCCTCGCGTTGCTCGAAGCTGAAGGCGTCGAGCTCCGCACCGGCGTCCAGGTCGGTCGCGATCCCACCTGGTCCGCGCTTCACGACGCACACGATGCGACCATCCTCGCGATCGGTGCGATGCGTCCGCGCGAGCTCGCAGTTCCCGGCCGCGTCCTCCCCGGCGTGCTCGTCGCGATGGACTACCTCTGCGATCAGAACGACGCCATCGCCACACAGCGCTCTGCGAAGCATTCGGTCGCCGGCAAGCGGGTGATCATCCTCGGCGGTGGCGACACCGGCTCCGACTGCCTCGGCACCGCGCATCGCCAGGGTGCCGCCCACGTCACGCAGATCGAGCTGTTGCCCGCGCCACCGCACGATCGCGCCACCACCAATCCATGGCCCGCATGGCCGTTGATCTTCCGCACCTCGTCGTCGCAGGAAGAGGGCGGCGAGCGCACGTTCTCGTTCCGCACCACCCGGCTCGAAGGCAACGGCAAGCTCGAGGCGCTGGTCGGCGAGCGCATCGACACCGGCGAGCAACTGCGGCTCCCCGTCGACACGCTGCTGCTCGCGCTCGGCTTCGTCGGCCCCGAAACGCAAACACTCGTCGATCAACTCGGCATCGCGCTCGATCCGCGCGGCAACCTCGCGGTCGATGCTTGCTACGCCACCAACGTCCCCGGCGTCTACGCCGCCGGTGATGCTCATCGCGGCGCGTCGCTGATCGTGTGGGCGATCGCCGAGGGTCGAGAGCTCGCGCGTCATGTCGATGCCGCGCTGCGTGCGGGGCCGTCGATCGTCCCCGCGCTCGGGCAAGACCAGCCGTTCCGGTAGTCGAGCAGCAGTCCCTCGGTGCCGGAGGCGGGAACTCTGTATTTCCGGACCGGGGTTCCGAAAAGTAGCTGAAATTGTTCGGCCATTTGGCCGAGCAAATTCGGACGCAACCTTGTCGCGAATCGCCGAGAAGCGGCTCGTGACCCGACCTCGACAAGTTCTGCCCGGCGAGTTTTACCTCATCACTAGGAACTGCTCACAGCGGCAGTTCCTCCTGACTCCAGATGAGGAAGTAAACAACGCAATCGCGTATTGCCTCGCCCACGCGGCGCAGCGCTTCAAGATCGACGTCCTCATGGTGATGGTCGAATCCAACCATCACCACACCGTCATCTATGACCAGCACGGGCACTTCCCACGCTTCATCGAGCACTTTCACAAGATGGTCGCCAAATGCATCAACAGGTATCGGGCTCGACGAGAGAACCTGTGGGCCTCGGGCGAGACATGTGTCACGCGCCTTCTCGACTACGAGACGGTCCTCGACAAGATTGCATACGCGGCCGCGAATCCGGTGAAGGACTTCCTCGTGGAACGAGCCGTGCAGTGGCCGGGTCTGAGTGGCTATCGCTACCTCATTCACGACAAGCCCTTGGTGGCGCGGCGTCCTCGCTTCTTCTTCCGCGCTGATCGTGGATGGCCCGAATCACTCTCGCTGAAGTTCACGATCCCCTCAAAGCTCGGCGAGCGAGACGAGGTCGTGGAGGAGATTATCCAGCGCGTTGGTGCCATCGAATCTCAGGCGATGCGAAGTCGGCAGACGTCGGGTCGGCGCCTATTGGGACGAAAGACAGTGATGGAGCAACGCTGGAGAGAATCTCCCCGATCGCCCGCGCCGGAGCGAACCCTCCGCCCTCGCTTCGCTGGTCGGCGTGACGCTCGCATGAAAGCACTGGAGGACTACGAGGCCTTTCTCGCCTTCTATGACGTCGCGCGAACGCGATGGCTTCTTCGCGGCACCGCTAGCTTTCCTCAAGGGACGTACTGGCTCGCCAGATTCACGCCCCTCGGGAACGTAGGACCGATCGAGCGCTAGCTACCGTCATCGCCCAACTCGATTCGTGCAGCATCTCGAGGTGGAGTTGCCACTCTGGCGCTCCCTCGTCCACCGCTTGTCAGCGGCTCTGCCACTGGTCGCCATCCCGCGGCAATGACCATCGGCTGTGTCGCGGCGTGGCGAATCGGCTCCGTGAGTTCGAGCCCCGCGCGTAGCGATCCATCTTCGCGCACGCAGTCGGTGCGATTGGTAGAAGGGTATTTGCCTGAACCCCGGTCCGGAACTTTGGAGTCGGAATACATCACTCCGACCATGCAGGTCTCAGCGGATGGTCGATGGGTCGCGACCGAGCGTCTCCGACAGGTGCCGCTCGATACCCGCGCTCCCGCAGTCGTGAAAGGAGAGTTCGAATCCTCGAGCTCCGTGCGTCTCGTCGATGGCCGGATCATGGACAAGGTGGACCGATGAGCCGCGACCAAGACAAAGTCCGACGAAACCACTAGTCGACAAGCGCCGCGACGTCGGACACCACACCCGCGACACGCCGACCCGACGTCTCGATCGTGTGATCGGCCCGCGCGTACAGCTTCTCGCGAGCCGCGAGCAACGCGCGGAGCTCGGCGAACGCGTGCGGGTTCTCGCGCATCGGCCGCTGATCGCCCTGCGCGACGACACGGTTCCAGTGATCTTCTGGTGTGGCGTGCAGCCAGACGGTGCGGCATCGCGAGCGGAGGAGGGCGTAGTTGGTGGGGTCGTTGACGATCGAGCCGCCGGTGGCGAGCACCATCATGTGGCGATCGGCGAGCAGCTGGTTGAGCACTTCGCGCTCGATGCGGCGGTAGTAGGCCTCGCCGTGGGTAGCGAAGACCTCGGAGAGGGGGAGCCCGGCGGCTTCTTCGATCTGTTTGTCGAGCTCGACGAAGCGGGTCTGGAGCTTCTTGGCGAGGGCTTCGCCGATCGTGGATTTGCCGGCGCCGCGCACACCGAGGAGGGCGATCGGGCGGGTTTCTGACGGGGCGTCGGCGGTGGCGAGGAGGGTGGAGGGGGTGGTACCGAGGCTGTGGGCGACCGCGGCGAACTTGAGGAGGGAGATGTTGCCGTTGCCGAGCTCGAGCTGCGCGAGGAACCGCTCGGAGACGCCGGAGTGCTCGGCGAGCTCGCGGCGACTCCAGCCGAGGCGCTCGCGCTGCGCGCGGACGGCCGAACCGACGGAACCGAGGTAGCTCACGTATGCTGTATAGTGCATGAACATCGAACGTGACAAGCAGTAAATTGCTTGGTACCAGATCGGCATGGCAGACCACGCAGTGGCGTCCGGACCTACCAAGTTCGAGACGCACCCGAGTCGGTACAAGCACTGGGCGTTGAACGTCGACGGCGAGATCGCGACCCTCAAGATGCAGGTCGATAGCGACCACCCGCACAAGCCGGGCTACGAGCTCAAGCTGAACTCGTACGACCTGTCGGTCGACATCGAGCTGGCGGATGCGATCCAGCGCCTGCGGTTCGAGCACCCGCAGGTCAAGTGCCTGGTGTTCGCGGCGGATCTCGACCGCGTGTTCTGCTCGGGCGCGAACATCTACATGCTCGGGCTGTCGACCCACAGCTTCAAGGTGAACTTCTGCAAGTTCACCAACGAGACCCGGATCTATCTCGAGGATGCGAGCGCCAACTCCGGGTTCGCCACGCTGGCCGCGTGCAAGGGCACCACGGCCGGCGGCGGCTACGAGCTCGCGCTCGCGTGCGACGAGATCGCGCTCGTCGACGACGGCAACTCCGCGGTGTCATTCCCCGAGACGCCGCTCCTCGCGGTGCTCCCGGGCACCGGCGGGCTCACGCGGTTGGTCGACAAGCGAAGAGTCCGTCGCGATCGCGCGGACGTGTTCTGCACGACCGCCGAGGGCATCAAGGGCAAGCGCGCGAAGGACTGGGGCCTCGTCGATCATGTCGTGGCGCGCAGCGCGTGGGACAAGACCGTCGGCGATCGTGCGAAGGCGCTGGCCGCGAAGCAGACGATCGTCCGCGGCCCGGCGATCGAGCTGCCGCCGCTCAACGCGAAGCTCGAGAGCGACACGCTGTCGTACAAGTTCGTCACGCTGAAGATCGATCGCGCGGCGCGCACCGGCGAGCTCACCATCCGTGGCCCCGAGGCGAGTGATACCGAGCTCGATGCGAACACGTGGAGCCTCCGCGCGTTCCGCGAGCTCGACGAGGCGCTGCTTCGCCTGCGCTTCGACATGTCGGAGATCGGCATGGTCACGGTGCGCACCGTCGGTGACCACAAGCTCGTGCAGCAGCACGACGAGCGGCTCGCGAAGGCGGCCGAGAGCAACGGCTTCGCGCGCGAGATCCGCCTCCTGCAACGCCGCGTGCTCAAGCGCTACGACAACACCGCGCGCTCGTTCTACGCCGTCGCCGACACCCCTTCCTCCTGCTTCGCCGGTTCGCTGCTCGAGCTCGCGCTCGGCGCCGATCGCTTCTACATGCTGATCGACGGCGACGAGAAGATCGGCGTCTCGGTCTCGGTCGCCAACACCGGCTTCTTCACGATGTCGTCGGGCCTGTCTCGGCTCGACGCGCGGTTCTATGGAGATCCGGAACGCGTCCGCGCCGTGCTCGGTCAGGACGCGTTCGTCCCGAGCGAGCAGGCCGAGAAGCTCGGCATCGCCACGATCGCCGCCGACGACATCGACTTCGCCGACGAGCTGCGGATCGCCGTCGAGGAGCGCGCCTCGCTCTCCCCCGACGCGCTCACCGGCATGGAACAGTCGCTCCGCTTCGTCGGACCGGAGACGCTCGAGACCAAGATTTTCGGGCGCCTGTCGGCCTGGCAGAACTGGATCTTCACCCGCGCTAACTCGACCGGCGAGCACGGCGCACTCACCCTCTACGGCCAACCGACGCGGCCGCAGTTTCAGTGGAGCAGGACCTAAATGAGCACCGTACTCACCGACGAGAAGATCCCGAACAACGTCAACCTCGGCGGCGACAAGCGCCTGCAGCGCGCGCTCGAGGCCTGGCAGCCCAAGTTCATCGATTGGTGGAAGGAGATGGGCCCGTCGCCGTGGAACGCGAAGGACATCTACTTGCGCACCGCCGTCTCGGTCGAGACCGAGGGCTGGGCGCACTTCGACTACGTCAAGATGCCGGACTATCGCTGGGGCATCTTCCTCGAGCCCAAGGTCGAGGGTCGCCTGCATCACTTCGGCGACAACATGGGCACGCCGGTGTGGGACGAGGTCCCGGGCGAGTTCCGCAACATGCTGCGCCGATTGATCGTCACGCAGGGCGATACCGAGCCCGCGAGCGTCGAGCAGCAGCGCCGCCTCGGCGAGACCGCGCCGTCGCTCTACGATCTGCGAAATCTATTTCAGGTCAACGTCGAGGAAGGCCGTCACCTGTGGGCGATGGTCTACCTGCTCCACACGTACTTCGGTCGCGACGGTCGCGAGGAAGCCGAGGAGCTGCTGCAGCGTCGCAGCGGTGACGCCGACAAGCCGCGGATCCTCGGTGCATTCAACGAGCCGACCAGCCACTGGCTATCGTTCTTCATGTTCACGATGTTCACGGATCGCGACGGCAAGTATCAGCTCGCCGCGCTCGCCGAATCGGGCTTCGATCCGCTCGCGCGCACCTGCCGGTTCATGCTCACCGAGGAAGCGCATCACATGTTCGTCGGCGAGACCGGCGTGCAGCGCGTGGTGAAGCGCGCGTGCGAATTGATCAAGGCCGATCCGAATGGCGACGTGCGCGCACAGGGTGGCGTCGATCTGCCGACGGTCCAGAAGTACCTGAACCTCTGGTACACGCTGTCGCTCGATCTGTTCGGTGGCGAGGTGTCGTCCAACGCGGCCGATGCGTTCGCGGCGGGCCTCAAGGGCCGCTACAAGGAGGACCGCTACCAGGAGCACAAGCTCGTCGGTAGCACCTTCGCGATGGACGTGCTCGAGGGCGGTCAGGTCGTCCACAAGGACGTCGCGATGCGCAACGCCCTCAACGAGGTGCTGCGTACCGAGTACATCAAGGACTGCCAGCGCGGTGTCGATCGCTGGAACAAGACGATCAAGGAAGAGGGCGTCGACTTCGAGCTCGTCCTGCCGTCGAACAAGTTCCACCGCCAGATCGGCATGTGGTCGACCCATCGGTTCACCCCCGACGGCAAGATGCTCGACCAGGCCGAGTTCGAGGCCCGCCGCAGCGAGTGGCTGCCGAGCGACGCCGACGAGGTCTACATCAAGTCGCTGATGCACCCGGTCTACGAGCGCGGCAAGATGGCCAACTGGATCGCGCCGCCGCTCAAGGGCATCAACGGCCTGCCGGGCGACTTCGAGTACGTCAAGCTGCCGTAGCTGGCGCCGCAGGGTGACATCGCTCAGCTGAGCGACTCATACGTAAAGCGTCATGAGCGATCACCGTCCACAATCCGCGCGATGACTTCGCGTACATCGTACGGCGTGCACCTCACGATGCTGCACTGAACGCCCAGGCGCTCCAGGCCGTCGCCCTTGCCCACGTGGTTCAGGGCTCACTTCGTTCGGCCGCGTTCGCCCGGTGGTGATCGATCACCACCGGCGACGGCGATGCCCACTCACGAAGCCGCGGCGTCGCCCGCTGGAACATGCGCTACGGTGGAGCTCGAGCCCATCGCAGCGGGCCGAGCGACGGCGACAACGTCTACGAGGGCGACTTCGAGTACGTCGAGCACGCTCCCGTCGCTGGTGACCTCGTCCTCCAACCAGCAGCGTGCGCGCGAGCTCGAGATCCACGGGATCAACGGCTGCCGGGTGACTTCGAGTACGTCAAACTCCCGTCGTGAGCTCGCTCTCGACCGGCGTTGACGACATCGGCCGCGGCTTCCGGTTCCTCAACCAGCATCCGCGGCTGTGGGGTTGGGTGATCGCGCCTGCGATCGTCACGCTCCTGATCCTCATCGCCTTGGTCGCCGGCGTCTCGCACCTCGTCGATCCCGTCGTCGACTGGGCGACCGGCTGGCTGCCGGGCTTCCTGCGCGGCCTCGCGAGCGCGCTGGTCTGGCTCGTCGTGATCATCGGGCTCGGTGCCGGCGCGCTGTTCGTGTTCATGGCGGTCGCCGGCATCGTCGCCGGGCCGTTCAACGAGCTGCTCTCGGAGGCGGTCGAGGCGCGGCTGACCGGTGTGCCCCCGCCTCGATTCTCCCTCGCTGCATTGCTCCGTGGGTTCGCGCTCGGTGTCACGCACGGCATCCGTCGCCTGATGGTCGCCGTCCTCGCGTTCGCGCTGGTGTTCTCCCTCGGCTTCATCCCGGTGGTCGGGACGATCGGTGGCCTCGCCCTCGGCTTCTACATCTCCGCACGCGGTGCCGCCTACGACTGCTACGACGCGGTGCTCGCGCGTCGAGACTTGCCGTATCGAGACAAGCTCGCGTTCCTCGCGCAGCATCGCCGTCGCACCCTCGGCCTCGGTGCCGGGGTCACCGCCATGTTGTTCGTGCCGGTGGTCAATCTGGTCGCGCTCGGGCTCGGCACGGCAGGCGCGACGATGGCGGTGCGCGAGCTGGAAAAGTGATCGACAGGCCGGATCGCGGTGGTAGCGTTCGGCATGTCGTCTCGTCGCGGTAGGGCGATCTTCGGACTCGGGCTGGTGGTGTTTGGCCTCGCCGTGTTCCTGTTCGCGTCGGCGTATCTCATCTCACACGATCAGCCGAAGTGGCTCGCCGCGGCGGTCGGCGCCCTCGCGTTCCCGGTGCTGCCGGTGCTGTGGCACGTGATCGGCGAGCGCCGTCGCAGGCAGCGGCTCGCGAACGACAAGACGCCTCCGAAGACCACGCTGGCGCCCGGGGATCGGTACCTGCTGCGCGCGTTCGTGGTGGCTGCCGTGGTGCTCGGACCGATGTTCGTGATCGGCAAGCTCGCGGTGGTCCGCGCGGCGTGGGACTACAAGCTGTGGTTCCTCCCCGACAACTTCGATCGGATCGACGGCGCTGATTCGCTGTTCCTCCACGTGCCCGCAGACGCCGACGCCGTGCTGGTGGTTCACGAGCACGACGACAACAAGTTCGGAGTGATCGCGTACGGCGATCATCAGCTCGCGGTGATCGTGCCGAAGGACGAGAAGTTCGAGAGCACGCAGGTCGATCAGGTCAAGGAGATCAACGACCAGCGCTCGAAGGTTCCGTTCGTCAAGATCGACGCCGTCGACCTCGTGCCGATGGGCAAGCAGTGGCTCGCGCTCGCCACCGATCGCTGGCAGTCGGCGATCCGCTCCGAGGGCCCGGGTCCGCGGGCCGCGATCAAGCAGGAGCTGTCGAACGCGCCGGCGAGCGCGCTGATCTCGCTCGCGTACGTGCCGGCCACGCCGACCGGCGGGATCCAGAAGCTCTCGGGCTGGGTGATCCAGAAGGCGACGAACGAGAAGCTCACCGTGGAGGGCAAGCTCGAGGCCGTGGATGCACCGTCCGCCGAGCGCCTGCTCGAGACCACGCGCGCGCTGTGGAAGGTCCAGAAGTCGGAGTGGCCGGAGGCGTGTCGCGACGAGATCGGCAAGCTCGCCGACAAGGCCGAGATCGAGCGCAAGGGCGCCACGATCACGCTCCAGCTGACCATCGAGCCCGAGCAGTTGATGGGCGTGATGATGTGTGGGTTGAAGAGCGCGAAGCTCGACGACGAGTAGCCCTGGCGACAGCCGGCGCGCCTGACGATGTCGACGTGTCAACGTCCGAAGCAGGCGGCCGGCGTAAAAGAAATGTTCCATGCCCGGTCCGTACTACATCCTCAACTGCGAAGATCCAGACGAGGGGTACCTCGCCAGACTGTCGTACACGCCCGATGATCCGCGCCGAAGCTGGATCCTCGGTGAACGGTTCTCCGTGGCGCCGCCCGAGCCTGTGCGCGCCACGATCCGCGGGCTCGACGATGATGACACGGTGATGGCCGAGCTCTGGAAGAGCCCGGTTCCGGCCTTCTCGTCGCCCTTCGGCAGGCCGGTGTTTCGAATCTCGACGTCTACGCTGCGGCGTTGTCGGACCCTTCGTCGGTCAAGGTCTACGACGAGCTCGTTGCCTTCAACGTGATCGGCAACATCTCCGCCGTGAGGCGCAACTCCACGAGCATCGATCGACTGCAGCTCGACGAAGCCAGGATTCAAGGAGCCTTGATGTTCCGGCTCGCGGAGGCTGCAAGTACGCTGGTCGTACACGCCTCGATCAAAGCTCGCGTCGAAGCTGCAGGGATCGAGACGCTGACGTTCTATGAACCGTCGGATTGGGCCACCTGAGGACTGCCCCTCCGGTCGCCGATCCGCTTAGCTGAGACGCTAGCGATGCTCGATCGCGAGGCCCTGCTCGGGCGGCGTGAGCAGCCAGGTGTCCATCGCGGCATCGTCCAGCAGGTGCCGGCGCAGCCACGCCACGTCGAGCCGGCGCGAGACCTTGCGGACGTCAGCGGGGGTGGCGGTACCGGCATCGCAGAGGCCGCAGAAGAAGCACGACGGATCGTCGACCCAGTCCATGTGATCCGCGCCGGCGAAGGTGATCTGGAGCGCCGGGCTCGGAGCTGCGGCGTAGAACGTCTTGAAGTTGTCGGCGGTGGGCGCGCACGGCATGCCGAAGCTGCCACCCGAGCCATTGGTGGTCTCGCCGATCACGGCGATCGCGGCGGTCATCCCCGTCATCTTCTGCGGCGCGACCGACGGGCTGTTCGAATCAACCGGGTCCCAGCCGACCACCGCACCGATCCGCTCGTCCTGCGTCGCGGCGAAGATGCTGAGCTTGCCGCCGAGCGAGTGGCCCGCCGTCGCGATCGCGGTGGCCTCGACCTGCTGGTTCGCGATCGCCCAGTCGATCACCGACGAGATGTCGTCGGCCGCCTTCTGGTGATCCATCGAGAAGCCGCTGTCCGCGTAGTCGGTGAGCACGACGAGGAAGCCCCACGTCGCGAGGTGCTGCGCGTAGCTCGTGTACTGCGTGCGCTCCAGCTGGAAGCCGGGCGACATCACCACCAGCGGATGCGAGCCGCTGCTGCTCGGCGTGAACACCGTGGCCTGGAGCGTGCGGCCGGCGGCGGAGCCCGGGATCGCGGCGGTCGACGTCGCGACGGTATCCGGCCCGTCTTCCGCGGGATCGGTGGCGGTGGAGACCGGACCGTCGGGGTTGGGATTGTTGCTATCGGGCTGGCCGGCCCCGTCGGGCGCGGGCGGCTGGTCGGGGTTGGAGCTGCCGCACGCGGCGGCGACGACGAGGAGAGCGGGTAGCAGGTTCTTGCGCAGCATCGGTTCGCTCCTGGAGCAATCGGTCCAACGTGGGTAGCAGCAGCTTTCGACGGATCAGCACGACCAGCCGTTCGGACAGCTCGGTCGCGACAGTGGTGAGGCGGGCCGTATCGGCCCCGACGCGACCCAGCACGCCGACGCGAAACAGCTGGAGCTCGACGGCGACCAGCTTGTTCAGCGCGGCGACGTAGTCACGCAAGATCTCGAAGGGCAGCATCTCGGCGGCGAGGCCGGCACGGCGCGCGGCCCCGAGGGTGGACAGCAGCGCGAGATCGTCGCCGGAATACCGCGTATCGGGATCGGGGACGGCGAGCTTGGTGGCCGCGAGCCAGGTCAGCTCGGTCTCGGTGGCGCCGCCGGCGAGGACCTCGGCGCGTGACCGCGACCGCTTGCCCGCGTGGCGCTCGAGCACCTTCGCGATCGCCTCCGCGGCGGCGAGACCGTCGGGAGCCTGACGCTCGCCCTCGAGAGTCTGGCGGATCACGTCGAGCGGAAGGAACTGGTGCTGCTGCAGCTCCTTGATCGCGCGCAGGCGATCGACGAGCGTCGGGTCGTACCAGGACATCGTGCGGCCGCTCTTGCGAGCCGGCGCGATCAGTCCCTCGCGCAGATAGAACTTGAGCGTCGCCATCGGGACACCCGAGCGGCGCGCCAGCTCTCCGATCCGGACCAGCTCCATCGCGGTGGATAGTAGATATATCTACTATCCAGTCAAGCGAATCGGCGACCGGCTTGACCGGGGCACCGGTTCGGGCGCCTGCTCGCCGGATGAAGCTCTACCACCACCCGCTGTCTCCCAATGTTCGCCGCGTTCGCCTGACCGCCGCGGTGCTCGGCATCGAGCTCGAGGAGCAGGTCGTCGATTTCGCGAAGGGCGAGCACAAGGCCCCCGCGTTCCTGGCGCTCAACCCGAACGGCGCTCTGCCGACGCTGGTCGACGGTGACTTCGCGCTCTCCGAGTCGCGCGCGATCATGCAGTACCTCGCGGCGAAGAAGCCCGAGTCGGGGCTGCTCCCGAGCGACGAGCGCGGCCGCGCCGACGTCACGCGCTGGCAGTTCTGGGATGCGTCGCACTGGTCCCCGACCCTCGCGGCGATCGCCTTCGAGCGCGTGATCAAGGGCTTCATGAATCTCGGTGCGCCTGACAACGCGAAGGTCGAGGAGAACCTCAAGAACTTTCAGCGCTGGGGCGCCGTGCTGAACGGCTGCCTCGAGGGCAAGCAGTACATCGTCGGCAACGCGCTGACGATCGCGGATCTCACGCTCGCGTCGAGCCTGATGTACGCGAAGCAGTCCGACGTGCCGGTCGCGCAGTTCGGCAACATCGAGAGCTGGTTCGGCCGGATCTCCGCGCTCGAGGCGTGGAAGAAGACCGGCGCCTGATCACTTCTTGAGCTTGCTCAGCAGGTCGCCGAACGTGCCGAGCTTGCCGCCCGTGCTGGGCTTCGCAGCCTGCGCGGTCACCGCCTCGTTGCCCTCGACCTCGGCGAGCTTTTCGCCCGCGAGCGACAGCGACAGCCGGCGCTTGTCGAGATCGATCCCGAGGATCACGGCCTCGACCTCCTGACCGGGCGACACCACCTCCTTCGGGTGGTTGATCCGGCGGCCGGCACCGAGCTCGCTGATGTGCACGAGGCCCTCGACCGACGGCGCGATCTCGACGAACGCGCCGAATGGCTGCAGCCGCGTGATCTTGCCTTTGACCTTCTGGCCCTCGACGAGCGTGCGCGTGACGTCGTTCCACGGGTCGTTGCCGAGCGCCTTGAGCGACAGCGAGATCCGCTCCGACTTCTCCTTCGGACCCTGGGGCGGCTCGATCTTGAGGATCACCGCCTCGATCTCCTGCCCGAGCGACAGCATGTCCTCGGGCTTCTCGACGCGCGAGTACCCGAGCTCGGAGATGTGCAGCATGCCCTCGATGCCACCGATGTCGATGAACGCACCGAACGGCTTGAAGCCGACGACCTTGCCGCGCACGACGAGGCCGACCTGCAGGGTCTTGCGGGTCTCGATCGCGAGCTTCTCCTGCTCCTCCTCGAGCAGCGCGCGCCGCGACAGCACGAGGTTGCGCGGCTCGTAGCGCGTGATCCGGAACGTCAGCTTCTGACCGATGTAGATGCTGAGATCCTCGACGAAGCGATTGTCGATCTGCGACGCCGGGCAGAAGCCGCGCTGGCCGGCGACGTCCACCGAGAGGCCGCCCTTGACGACCTCGGTGACCGTCCCGTCGACGGGGATCCCGAGATCCGCAGCCTGCTGGAGCTCCGCGCTCGCCTGCGGTCCGCGGCCGAGCTTGACGCGCAGCGTGAGCACGCCGCCGGCATCGCCACCGACGCGCGCCTCGATCGTGTCACCGACCTTGACGAGCAGCTTGCCCTCGTTGTCGCTGACCTGAGCGCGCTCGAGCGCGCCCTCGGCCTTGCCGCCGACGTCGACGAACACGGTGTCCTTGCCGAGCGAGATGATCTTGCCCGTCACCACGTCGCCGACCTTCGGGCGCTTCGTGCGTTTCGCGCCGGCTTCGGAAGCGGCGAGCATCGAGGCAAAATCTTCTTCGTCGTCAGGAGCCATATGGGCAGGGGAACCTACCCGAAAACCCGTCAGTTCGGCGACACGGCGGGCTGCGAACGAGGCGTCTCGGTGATCACGAGCGGGGCGGAGACCGGGGCCACGGCGTTCAGGTCGAGGACCTTCGGCGACAGGAAGCCGACCTTGCGCATCGCCCAGTCCCACACCCGGGTCGGCGCGATCGCGCGGAACACGAAGATGAAGTTGGTGCTGCGCGGCGCGACGTAGCGGGCCGAGGGGCGGCGCGCCTTGACCGCGCGGGCGATCGCCTTGGCGATCACGATCGGGTTCGACGCGAAGCGGTCCGCCATCTTGGACATCTCCTCGTACTTGCCGAGCGCGCGGCCGTAGACGCCGCTCTGCAGCGCTTGCAGGCCACCGACCGCGGTCGCCTCGAAGTTCGTGCGGATCACGCCCGGCTCGATCAGCGAGACGTCGATGCCGAACGGGCGCAGCTCGTAGCGGAGCGCATCGGACAGCGACTCGACGGCGTACTTCGTCGAGTTGTAGACGCCGAAGTAGGGCAGGGTGATGCGGCCGCCGACGCTCGACACGTTGATGATCCGGCCGGCCTTGCGCTCGAGCATCCGGGGGAGAAACGCGCGCGTCACGGCCATCAGCCCGAACACGTTGGTGTCGTACTGCCGGCGCATCTCGGCGTCGGTGATCTCCGAGCTCGGGCCGAGCACGCCGAAGCCGGCGTTGTTGACCAGCACGTCGAGCCCGTGCCCGGTGGTGAGCGTCGCGACGTCCTTGACCGCCTTCGCGATCGACTCGGCCGACGTGACATCGAGGACGAGCGTGTCGAGCCTACCCACGGTCGCCGTTCGGGTCACCTCGGCCTTGAGCTTCGCGAGCTCGAGCTCCTTGCGACCGGTCGCGATCACGTGGTGACCTTGGTTGGCGAGGTAGACGGCGGTCTCGCGGCCGATACCCGCCGTGGCGCCAGTGATGAGGACGATCTTCGAGGTGGACATGGTCGTAGCTCCTGGATGGTCAATGGGAATGAACGTTCATTCCGTACAAGTACAAATAAAAACCGAGCGCTAGCTCGGTCGGGTGAAGGAATTCAGGCGCGAACGGCTTCCCAGATGCACTGCTCGGCGAGCTTCCAGTCCGCGGAGTCGAGGCTGGTATCGATCTCGACACAGCTGCGGATCACGCCGGTGAACGCGCCCATCACGAGGCCCATGAGCAGGCGGGGATTGCCGGCCTTGAGCTCGCCCTGGGCCTGCGCCTTGGTGACGACGCCGGTGAACAGATCGAGCATGCGGTTCTCGACCGCGCGGCTCTCGTCATCGAGGTACCGCGCGTGATGATGCAGCTCGAGGAAGACGAAGGCGTTGGTGTTCTCGATCGCGAACTTGGCCATCCGCATCCACAGCGCGCGAAACAGCTCGCGCGTCGACGACGACAACGGAAAGCCATCGAGCACGACGTTCGCGAAGTGCATCTTCTGCTGGCGATAGATCGCGTTGACCAGCGCCTCTTTCGAATCGAAGTAGCGGTAGATCGTACCGGCGCCGACGCCCGCCTTGTCCGCGATCTCGGGGACCGCGGTGCCGAAGAAGCCGCGCTCGACGAACAGCTCGAGCGCCGCATCGAGGATCGCCTCGCGCTTGTCGCTCACCGCGGGCTTGGCGACCAGGCGCTTCAATCCCGGCTGGCTCGGCCGGGCTTTGGGCTGCGCTTCGTTCGCCATCTGCGGTGAGGAATGAATATTCATTCCGCGGCGGCCGCGCAACGGGTTTCTTCGACGAACTCAGAACCATTCGAGATCAAACAGTAAAATCGGCGGCTCCGCGGAACGATCATTCCGCGAAGCCCAGCGACCTGCTACTTCATCGGCGCGATCGGCTCGGCCGGCGCCTTTGCCGGCTTGTCCGTGTCGAGCGCCTTGTCGAGGTCGTTCTCGAGCACCTTCAGGTTGTCCTCGACGTCCTTCTCGTAGGCGTCCCAGTTCGTGATCGCGATCGAGTCGACCGCGGTGACCCGGTTGTTCACGATGTCGCGACGCGCCCGTAGATCCGTCGCGAGTTGCTTCGAGACAGGATCGGTTCGCGTGTCGAGTGTCGCAAGCTTGCCGTCGACGGAGGCCAGGCGGCCCTTCACCACGGCCTGCAGCTGCCCGCGCGCGCTCTCGAGCTTGCGCTCGGCATCGGTCAGTTGCTTGCCCTGCTTGACGACATCGCGGGCCTCGTCCGTGACGTCAGAGGCTTCCTTGCCCATGTCGCGGTTCGCCTTCGCGACCTCGTTCGCTTCCTCGCGCACGTCCTCGCGCTTGTCCTCGACGGCCTCCTGCGCCTTGCGCACCTCGGTGGCCGCCTTCTCGGATTCCGTCTTCTTGCACGCGCCGCCCGCGGCGAGCGCGAGCACCATCAACCAGATCGTGTTCCGCATGTGTCCTCCGTTTTCTGGACGGAGGAAGTGCAACGCGAGTGCCGCGACCGATCGCGCGAGCGCGGTCTGCGCGCGCCTCGTTCGTGCGGGTTCGCCACGACGACGAATCAGGAGTGCGCCGTGACTCGCTTTGTCAGCGCACGGCTACAACTTCGCTTGCGACGCGACGGGCCGCAGCGTCGCCCACAGCGCGAGATGATCGGAGACGTCCTTCGCCTTCGCCGTCGAGAACGCCGTGGTGTCGAAGCCGCGCGTGTAGATGCCGTCGAGCTTCATCCACAGATGGTGATGCGTCGGGCCGCTCTCGGTCACCGGGGTCGCGAAGCCGTGCGTGCGCACGAGGCGCTCGAAGTGGTTGTCCTGCGTGCCGGTCAGCACGGGGATGACGCCGGTGACCCAGGTGAACGGACTGGTGTTGAAGTCGCCTGCGATGATCACGGGGGTCGCGTGGCGGTTCGCGTGCGCGAGCACCGGCATCATCTGCTTCGCGCGATCGGGGATGTTGATCCGGTTGTCGAGATGGACCGCGTAGACGGTGACCGGCTTGCCCTCGAGCTCGAGCGTGACCGCGAGCGCGACGCGGCGACCGCTGTTGACGTGGACGTTGAAGTACGGCAGCTCGATGACCTCCGCCGATCGGAGCGGGATGCGCGAGACCACCGCGACGCCATCGCTGCCATCGCCCTGCAGGTGACCGGGCGCGTAGATCGCGTGATAGCCGAGATGCTTCGCGAGCTCGCAGGCCGGCGAGCACGTCGCGACCCCATGCTTCTCGACGCGATGGACCTCTTGCAGGATGAAGAGGTCGGCGTCGGCGAGTGCGGGATCCTTCGAGATGCCCTCGATCACGCGCTCCGGCGTCTCGCGATGCACGTTGAAGGTGACCACGCGAAGGTCGCCCTTGACCGGTGCATGCGTGACCTGCGGGAAGGTCTCCTCGACGGCGCGGTTGGCGGGAACCGCGCGGTTCGCACAGGCGGAGAGCAGGCTGGCGGCGACGAGGAGACGGAGCATCTCGTCGAGCGTGAGGCCTACGCGCGCGGCTTGGAACGGCTGCGCGGGGCCTTACCGGTGGTTGCCGGCTTGTGCGGCTTCTTCTTGGGCTTCGACAACCCCTGCCGGAGCTCCGCGGTGTGCCGCGCCTTCGACATCGCCCAGCTGCAGATCGGACACCCCGCCGGCTCGTGCGCCTTCGCGGTGCAGTGCGCGCGACCGAACTCGATCAATTGCAGATGCAGCGTGTTCCAGCGCTCCTTCGGGAACAGCTTCATCAGATCGCGCTCGACCTCCTCGACGTTGCGAGCGCGCGACAGCTGCCACCGGCCGGCGAGGCGATGAATATGCGTGTCGACCGGAAACACGGGCGCGCCGAATGCCTGCGAGAGCACGACGCATGCGGTCTTGTGACCGATGCCGGGGAGCTCCTCGAGCTTCTCGACGTCGTTCGGCACCTCGCCTCCGTGCTGCTTGACCAGCGCGCGCGACAGGGCGGCGATATTGCGGGCCTTGGTGCCGGCGAGCCCACAGGTCTTGATGTACGTGCGGATCTCGCGCGGCGTCTTGGTCGCCATCGTCGCCGCGTCGGGGGCGAGCGCGAACAGCGCCGGGGTCACCTGGTTGACGCGGGCGTCGGTGCACTGCGCCGAGAGCAGCGTGGCGACGAGGAGCTGGAACGGCGTCTCGTGCGACAGGAACGTGCTGACGTTCGGGTAGTGGGTGTCGAGGATCTCGAGGATCTTGGTGGCGCGGCTGGCTCGATCGGTCATAGGTCGTCGTCGGTAGGCTTGGTCGGCTTCACCGGCTTACCACTTCCTTGGGGCTCGGGCCCCAACACCCCCTGCAGCATGTCGAGCACGGCGCGCGCCTCGGCATCGCTGGGATCGGCGAACACGGCGTCCCTCGCCTTCGCGATTGCTTCGGGCTTCTTGCCCTGGCCGAGCAGGTAGCGCGCTTCCTCGACGTACGCGCGGGCGCGGTGCGGTTCGAGCTGCGCCTCGTGGAGGTGCGCGAGGCCTTCCGCATCGCGACCGGTCTGGATCAGGATCCGCCCGAGATAGAAGTGGGCGATCTCGGAGTACGGATCGATCGCGAGCATGCCGCGATACGCCTCCTCCGCCTGGTCGCGATCGCCGACCCGGCGCTGCGAGCCGCCCCAGAACCGGTAGTAGTCGATCGCGACCGTGGTCGAGCGATCGACGACGGTGAGCAGCAGCGCGCCGGCGAGCACCGCGATCGGGAGGGCGGCGGTGAAGGGTTGCTTGGTGAGCTGGCGAAAGAGCAGGCGAACGAGCAGCGCCGCGATCGCGAGGCCGAGCGCGATCGCGACCAGCGGGACCGCGTGCGGCAACCGGCAGAGCAGGGTGATCGGGATCGCAAACAAGGCGGCGAGGACCACCGCCGGCTTGCCGGGGCTCTGCATCGTCGCGCGGGCGAGCCGGCCGGTGCGCTCGAAGAACCCGAGCGAGCCGAGTGCGGTCCACACGCGATCCGGCACGACGAGGATGTAGAGCGCGCACATCACGTACGCGAACAGCCCGATCTCGAACCCGGTGGCGACGATGCCGAGGTGGAACGCGAGGCCGAGCGGCGCGACGAACCGCCACGCCGGCCGGATCCACACGGTGACCGCGAGCGCGAGCTCGACGATCACCACCAGCCACGACATCGCGCGAAACCCGACGGTGCTCTCGGTCAGCGAGCGCACGCTGCCGGTCAGCTGGCTGCTCAGCGTGGTGCCGTCGAGCCACAGCGGGTCGAGCTTCGAGATCGCGGCCCACAGATACATGATGCCGAGCTGCACCAGCAGGAGCCGAACCGCCCACGCACGCACCGGGATCGCTGGATCCGCCGGGCGTTGCCACGGCACGAAGCACGCGATCGCGAGCACGAGCGCGACGAGGTAGTGGTGCTGGTACGAATCGAGCTGGCTGCCGAAGTACAGCCACGCGTACAGCGCCGCGGCGATCGGTAGCGCGATCCGGGTGGCGACGCCGAGCGCGACGGCGGTGAGCAGGAGTGCGATCGCGAGCGAGCAGACGCCGTACGCGACGCGGCCCGGACCGAGGTGATCGAGGAAGCCGAGGTTCGCGACGTTGAAGTCATTCGCCCCGTAGCGAGGGGCGCGGCGTACCGCGAGGATCGCATCGAGGGCGAGCAGCCCGAACAGCACGACGCGCGCGGTGACCAGCTTGGCCCACGAGACCTCGAAGCCGAACCAGAACGCGGGAGCCTGTGGTGACGGCGGCACCGCGCGTCGCTTCGCGGCAGTGTTGTCCCCGGCCACCGGGGTCGTCGTCGCCGTGGGCGATCTCCTCGCCTCGGGTTTCTTGCCGCGGTTGCGCTTCTGCTTGCCCATCAGATCTCGTCGGCGACGCACATGTTGAAGCCGCCGTAGACCACGGGGTCGCGTTGCCCGAGGTACTGGCACGACAGCCGGAGCGTGACCTCGGCACCGGGGTGCTTGGTGCACAGGCGCCTGGCCATCTGCTCGAGCACGCGGAACCGACCGCGCTTCGCGATCTCGATCCACGCCTCGTGGAACTCGGTGCCGAGATCGAAGCGCTTGCCGTCGACGCGCATGTCGGGCGTGCACTGCGCCATCCGCATCGGCGAGAACATCCGCCACGCGAACCGCTCGTCGTGGGGATCGCGGTGGCTGTAGTAGGTGAGCGGGATCAGCAGCTGCGCGAGGACGACGACGACGATCAGGCGCCCGCGCCACGTCGCGAGCAGCGGTCCGAGATGCGGGATGTTCGCCAGCAGAGCGTCACCACGGTAGCGCGGCTTGCGACGCGGTGCCCGGTTCCCGCGGCGGCGGATGATAGGTGAGGTCGTCGTCGATCCGCGCCCCCGGCGGGGCCGGCGCCCGGCGGACCAGCTGGCCGGCCTCGAGCGACGCGACGGCCTGCCCATCGACGTAGAGCACCGCGTTGCCGACCACGGCGGTGACGCGCGGCCCGGGCGACAGGATGCCGACGAGGTTCAGGGGATCGGTGGCGGCGACCTTGCAGACGTCGGGGGCGACGCTCGGATGCCGGACCGCGCGGAGCTCGTCGAGCGCCTCGGAGAGCGCGAACTGCTCGCCGACGAAGCCGGTGACGAACCGGCCGCCGCGGATCTCGCCGCGCGCCTCGAGCCGGCGCAACGCGACGAGGATGTCGCGCCACGGCGGCAAGCTGGACTCGCGCGTGACCAGATCGCGGAACACCACGCCGTAGCGGAGCAGCAGCTGACGCGCGGTGGCGTCGGCGTCGATCTGATCGGACGTGGTGGGTGGCAGCAGCGACCAGCGCCCGGCGGCGGTGGGCAGCGAGCGGAGCGCGTGCCCGGGGCGGCTGCGATCGTGCGTGCGGACCTTGCGGATCGCGTCCGCCCAGCGGCGCACCGGGGCAGGGGACGTGGAGGTCGTTCGCTGGTCGAACAGGCTCTTGACCTCGCCGCGCTTGCGGTCGACGAGCACGCGCATGCTCGCGAACCCGTCCGCGGTGGCGAGCCCCGCGCCGACGAGCTCCCACAGCGCGTCCTCGATCTCGTCCGGGGCGAGCTCGATCGCGGCGCACAGATCCGGCAGGAAGCTCGCCCCGTGTTGCGCCAGGTGATCGCGTACACGCTGCGCGCCATCACAGAGCGTCGCTGCGTCGCTCTGACCGAGCGTGGCTCCGCGCTGCTGCGCCCCAGCAAGCTGGGTGCTTGCAACGGCCGCCGCGGCGCGCAGCCACGCCACATCGCGGCGCAACATCAACGCGAGCGGCGCGGAGCGCGACGGCGCGACGCGCGAGATCACGGCGCGCGGCTTGGGAGGCTCGGTAGGGGTTGGGGCCTTGGCCATCGGCGGCGGGGTGGCACGCACGCGGGCGGTCGCGGCTTCCCACTTCGAGGGCGGCTTGATCTCGCCGACGTCGTCGACCGGCTTGACCTCACCGACGCCATCGACCATGTCGACACCGACCTGCGCGTCATCGAGCTCCCCGGTCTCGTTCTTGAGCATCGCCGTCGCCGTCACCAGCTGGGCGATCACCTCGCGCGCGCGCACCGGCACGTGCGGGCCGAGCGCCCGGTTCGCCGCCGCGACGATCTCGTCCTTCGTGCCACCGGCGAGCCGCGCGGCCTCGGCACCCGCTTCGGCGAGATCGTACGAATCGCCGAACAGATCGCGGAGCGGTGCGACGAGCTTCTTGTCGACGCGCTTGTCGGGCTTCTTGCCACGCGCACCCTTGCGGAGCTTGCGATCGTCGGAGGTCTCGTCGTTCGCGACCTCGAGCTCCTCCGGTTCCTCGACGGCGGTCTTCCGCGGTGATAGCCGGCACCACACGAGGTGACCGGCGAGGCACATCTGATCGAGCCACGCGGGATCGTAGTTGCAGATCCGCGACGGCAGGATCTCGCGCTCCCACGCACCCGATGCGGTCTCGAAGCCCTGCAGCTGCTCGACGATCTGCGCGAGCCCGTCGGCTCCGATCAGCTGGCGGTTCTTCGCGACGCGCTGCCAGCGCAGCAGGAAGCGCTGCAGCGCGGCGGCGCTCACCGGCTCGATCTCGCGGCGCAGCTTCGCGAGCGTCATCCGATGGATCCGCGCGAGGACGCGACGATTGCACCACTCGGTGTCGGCGAGCGCGGAGGTATCGAACGCGGCGGTCATCGCCTCGCGCGAGCTGGTGGTCAGCACCGGCTGCCCACTCGTGAACCGCCCGCGCAGGATGCTGCCGTCGCCCTCGAGCGCGAGCACCGCGTCGACGATCTCGGCGAGCGTCAGCCCGAGCTCCGCCGCGAGCGCGCGCGTCGAGACCGGGCCGCGATGGTCGAGGTGCGCGCCGACCATCTTCTGGATCGCGACCTCACGCGGCTTGTCGTAGCTCGCCCACACCGGCGTCGGGATCAGCGGAGTACACGCGACGTCCTCGCCGAGGAACGCGCGCACCGCCCCGAGCTTCTCGGTGGCGCACCACGCCGCGTGCTCGACGCCCTCGCAGTCCCAGACCAGGCGCACCGCGCGACCCGCCGCCGCGAGCGCCTCGAACCAATCGGCCGCGCGACTCTCGAGCGCGAGGCCCATCGGCTCGGGCACCAGCCAGAGGCCGAGCAGGGCGTCGTGCAGCTCGTCGACATCGCGCACCACCGGCGCGACCTCGTCGGTGGCCGCGGCGATCGCGGCGTCGTCGAGCGCGCCGATCTGGTCGTCGTTCGCGGCGCCACTCACCGTGGGGAGCCCGCGGCGCAGCGTGACGGCACGCGTGCGGCGCTCCTCGAGTGGCGCGTCGTCGAGGTACGCGTACGGGTTCGCGTTGATCATCTCGTGCGACAGCGGGCTCGGCTCGACGGTGTCGCGCGCGACGATCCGGATCTCGCCGGCCTCGAGCTTGTCGATCAGCGCCTGGTAGCCAGCGACGTCCATCGCCTCGACGAGACAATCGCGGATGGTCTCGAACACCAGCGGGTGATCCGGAATCTCGCGATCGCCGGGCATCCCGGGCAGCGAGCCGGGCAGGTTCTCCGGGCACGCCTGCGCCTGCGGAAACACCACGCTCAGGGTGTCGGCCGCGCGCATCTTGATCAGGTGCGGCGGCACCTTCTTGCCGGCGCGGCGCCGCAGCACGACCAGCGAGCGCGTCACGTTCCACCGCCACCGGATCTCGAACATCGGGCGATCGAGCAGCGCCTGGATCAGCGTGTCCACCGCCGACCTCGACTGCACGAAGCCGAACACGGTGTCGAGCGCGAAGCTGTGCGGCTGGCCGAGCGAGATCACGATGCCGTCGTCGGTGGCGGCGGCCTGGAGCTCGAAGTCGAACGTGCGGCAGAACTTCTTGCGCAGCGCGAGGCCCCACGCGCGGTTGATCCGGCCGCCGAGCGGCGCGTGGATCACCAGCTGCATCCCACCGCCCTCGTCGAAGAACCGCTCCGCGACCAGCACGTCGTTGCGCGGGAGCACGCCGAGCGCGACGCGGCCCGCGACCAGGTACGCGACCAGCTGCTGCGAGGCCTTCACCGACATCGAGGTCTCGGTCACCAGCCACTGCGCGACCGTGTCGACGTCATCGCGATCGAGCCGCTGATCGACCTCGCGACGGAGATCCGAGACCTCGTCGGAGAGCTCGCGCGTGCGCGCCGGACCCTCGCCGACCCAGAACGGGATCGTGGGCGGCTGACCGTGCGCATCCTCGACGAGCACGCGCCCGGCTTCGATCCGCCGGATCTTCCACGCCGTGTTACCGAGCTGGAAGATGTCGCCGGCCGAGCTCTCGATCGCGAAGTCCTCGTCGAGCGTGCCGACCTGGAGCTCCTCCGGCCACTGCACGACCTGGTAGAGGTTCATGTCGGGGATCGCGCCGCCCGAGGTGATCGCGGCGAGCCGGGCACCGCGGCGGCCCTTGAGCGTGCCGGCGATGCGATCGCGATGGACGTGCGCGCCGGTGCGGCCGCGACGATCCGACACGCCCTCGGAGATCATCGCCAGGATCTGCTCGAGCTTGTCGTCGGCGAGCTCCGCGTACGGCGTGGCGCCCCGGATCAGCTCGGCGAGGTCCGTCTCGAGCAGCTCCTCGGCCGACGCCATCGCGACGATCTGCTGCGCGAGGATATCGAGCGGTGCCTCGCGGATGCAGATCTGATCGAGGTTGCCGCGCCGCACGCCGCGCACCAGCGCCGCGCACTCGACGAGCTGATCGCGGGTCAGCGCGAACATCCGCCCCTTCGGCGTCGCCCCGAGCGTGTGACCCGAGCGACCGACGCGCTGGAGCAGCGTCGCGATCGAGCGCGGCGAGCCGAGCTGGACGACCAGATCGACGGCGCCGACATCGATGCCGAGCTCGAGCGACGCGGTGGCGACCGCACACTTGACCCGCCCGTACTTCAGCTTCTGCTCGGCGGCGAGCCGCAGCTGCCGCGACATCGAGCCGTGGTGCGCGACGACGTGCTCCTCGCCGAGCCGTTGTTCCAGTGCGGCCGCGACGCGCTCGACCAGGCGCCGGGTGTTGACGAACACGATCGTCGATTGGTGCTGCTGCACCAGCTCCGCGATCCGATCGTAGATCCGCCCGAACTGTTCGTTCGACGCGATCGCGGCGAGCTCGTCGTCGGAGATCTCGATCGCGAGATCGATCTCGCGGCGATGCCCGGCGTCGGCGATGTACGGCATCGGCCGCCGCATCCCGACGAGCATGCGCGCGATCTTCTCGATCGGGCGCTGCGTCGCCGACAGCCCGACGCGCACCGGCTTGGTACCCCGCGTCTGCTGGACCAACCGATCCAGCCGCTCGAGCGAGATCGCGAGATGCGCGCCGCGCTTGTCGCCGGCGATCGCGTGGATCTCGTCGACGATCACCGTGCGCACGCCACTCAGCGCCGCGCGCCCCGACTGGCTGGTCAGCAGGATGAACATCGACTCCGGCGTGGTGACCAGGATGTGCGGCGGATGTTTTGCGAGCCGCGCACGCTCGGCCATCGGCGTGTCGCCGGTGCGCGTGGCGACGGTGATCTCGGGAAACGCCTGTCCGCGCGCGGCCGCGTACACCTTGAGCTCGGCGAGTGGCGCCTCGAGGTTGCGATGGACGTCGTTCGACAGCGCCTTGAGCGGCGAGATGTAGAGGATCTGGGTGCCTTCGAGCGGGCGCTCGAGGCCGCGCCGCACCAGATCGTCGAGCGCGGCGAGGAACGCGGCCAGCGTCTTACCGGAGCCCGTCGGCGCCGCGATCAGCACGTCCTCGCCGGCGTGGATCCGCGGCCACCCGGCGCGCTGCGGCTCCGTCGGATCTCCGAACCGTTCGCGGAACCATCCCGCGATCAGCTCGTGAAACGGCGCCAGACAATCCTGCATGCGGCCGAGCAGAGTACCTGAACCGATGATCCGGTTCGACGGGAAGATCTCCTAGCCGCCGGGACTATTGGACGGGCAGGTCACCTTGCAGCTGGCTCGCCCGGACAGGGTGCAGATCTCGGCCGCGGAGAGCCCGCGCCTGTAGACGTGGACGCTGTCGAGCGCGCCGGCGAGCCCACCGGTCAGCAGGGTGGTGCCGGTGCGCGAGGTGTCGATCGAGGTCTCGAGCTCCTCGCAGTCGTCGACATCGCCATCGACGTACACCCTGAGGTTGCCCTTCGCATCGAGCGTGCACGCGAGGTGGTGCCACTCCGCGTCGAGGCGGGACTTGCCGGCGACACGCTGCCCGCCGCCACCGCCGTTGATGCCGCACTCGAGCTCGTTGTTGCCGTTGCGCGCGAGATAGATCCGCCCGCTGCTGTCGAACAGCTTGGTGTTCGCGAAGCCGGTCTGCGCCCACAGCTCGATCGTCACGTCGTCGGTGAGGTCGAGCTCCTGCGCGATCTCGAGCTTCGTCGTCGGCGTGAAGCCGACCGCATCGTCATCCTCGACCGGCGGCGACACCAGGCGCTGGAAGTCGCTGACGCCGTCACGGGTGGCGTCGAAGCCGTTGCCGGAGCCATCGAGGGCGAGGCTGCTCGTCATGCTGTCGGGGCGCTCGAACTCGAGGCACACCAGCGGCTGGTCGGCGAAGCACGCCGCCGCGACGGGTTGTGGCTCGGTCGTCGGCGGTTCGTCGACGGGATCGACCGGATCACCGGGGAGCGGCGGCTGGTAGACACACGACGCCAGCAACGCGAGGACCCAGATACAGCGGTTCACGAGTCAGGCAGGCTGCAAGCGATGTACCGCAGCTAACTATCCGGCATCTGCTCGACCGCGTCGCGCGATCGGGGAAAGTAGCCCCCATCAACGCTCCCACGCCTTCGTGTAGTGGTAGCGAATCTGCTCGTCGGTGTAGCGGTAGTCGCGCACCACGCAGGCATCGCGCACCGCGAGCCACGCGCGCCAATCGCCGCCGTCCCGCGCACGAGCGAGCGCGACGCTGCATGTTGCATCGCAATGACAGGGCTTCGCGATCGGCGAGCGCGAGACCGGCTCGGCGTCGACGAGGACCACCGCGCGCAGCGCGAGCCACGGTCCGTACACGGGATGGATCACGAGGCCGCCGTCCGACAGCGCGCCGAGCCCGGTCGCGACCGCGAGCTGCTGGAACGGGAGGTACGCCTCGCCGTAGCGGCGATGCGAGTAGTAGACGCGCGCGCCGGGGATCGCGTGCTCGATCGTTTGCTCGACGTAGTGATCGAGCGGATGGTCGCGGGCGGCGAGCGACGGCTCGCGCATCGCCTCGCAGAACACCGGCCACAGCGCACGCGTGTTGCCGATCAACAGGCCGCGACGCTCGCGACCCGCGAGGATCTCCCAGCCGACGGCGTGCGCGTCGAACGCGTGCACGAGGTCGAAGCCGGCAGCGAGGAGCTGGTCGATCGACATCGGCCAGACCATGCCATAGTCGCCGCGTTGGCTCGGCTCCATCACGAACGGATCGCGCACTCCACCGCCACGCCTGCGCGGTGGCTGGTGATGACGCACGGGATCTTCGGCGCGGGATCGAACTGGCGCGGGATCGCGCGCAAGCTCGTCGATCGCCGGCGCGAGTGGGGCGTGGTGCTCGTCGATCTGCGCTTGCACGGACGCTCCGACGCGGGCGAGCCGCCGCACACCGTGGCGGCGTGTGCCGAGGATCTCGCCGCGCTGATCCGCGAGCTCGGCGACGTCAGCGCGCTCGCCGGGCACAGCTTCGGCGGCAAGACCGCCCTCGCGACGCGATCGCTCGTCACGCTCGCGCAGACCTGGGTGCTCGACGCGAGCCCGGGTGCGCGACCGGAAGCGATCGACGATCCCGACAACTCGGTCGTGCGCGTGCTCGACATGATGGCGCGGATGCCGGCGAGCTGGCCGAGCCGCGACGCGTTCGTCGCGGCGGTGGTCGCCGACGGGCACTCCACCGCGCTCGCGCAGTGGCTCGCGATGAACCTGGTCGTGCAGGGAGACGCGATGGTCAACCGGCTCGACGTCGCCGCGCTGCGCAGCTTGCTCGTCGATTACTACCGGCTCGATCTGTGGCAAGACGTGCTCGTCGGGAGCGAGCTCCACTTCGTGGTCGCCACCTCCGGCAGCTCGGTGTCATCGGCCGATCGCGCGCGCCTCCAGACCGCGCCTCCGCACGTTCACGTCCACGAGATCACGGCCGGGCACTGGCTGCACATCGAGGCGCCCGCCGCGGTGGTCGAGCTGTTCGCGACCCATCTCCCGTAGGCCCGCGCCGTGCAGTTCCTCACGGAGGATGCCGGTGGATCGTGTGGCTTCGCGGAGTTCGAGCGCGTTCGGAAAGGCGGTTCGCCAACTTTGTTGTCGAGTCGCCCCCTCATGGCGACAGTCGTCCCTAGCCACGCGTGAGCAGCGGCCAGCGCAACCGACGGCACGGCTCCTGTGTCGCGCCCACGTGCGCGCAACGCTGCTCGTCCTGCTCGCTTCCGGAACCGCGGCCGCCGATGTGACCTGGACTGCACCGGCGGGGTGCCCGGATGCAGCCGCGGTCCGGGCGAAGGTCGAGCGGCGGCTCGACGGGAGGTCGCTCGCCGATGTCGCGATCGATGTCAGCGTGACGCGCGCCGGCAGCAAGCTCACCGCCACCATCGAGTCCGGCGTCAACGAGCGCACGCTGACCGCCGCGAAGTGCAGCGAGCTCGCCGATGCGGTCGCGCTGATCGTCGCCCAGCTCGCGCAGGCACAGCAGCAGCGCGTCGAGGTTGTGGTCCCGGTCGAGGTCACCGCGCTGGTCGCGCCGGTCGCTCGCCCCGAGCTTGTATCGCAGCCCGTCACCGCGGAGGGTCCGCCGAGGGCGGCCTGGACCGCCGGGGTTCGCGCGCTCGCGCTGAGCGGGATCGGGATGACCCCCGAGGTGGGCGTCGGCGCGGATGTCTCCACGTTCCTCCAGCGCGACACGCACTTCGTCGAGATCGGCTACGCCAAGTGGGTGCCGCGCCCGATGCAGATCCTCGCGAGCGAGAGCGGCACGGTCCAGTTCGACCTCCAGCTCGTCGCGCTGCGCGGCGGGTGGGCCTCCACCAAGATGCCGCTGCGTGGGTGGGTCGGGCTCGAGGTCGGACGGATGCACGGCGAGGGCCCTGCGCTGCGCGCGCCGGAGTCCGGCGTCGGTCGCTGGATCGCGATCTCGTCGGGGTTCGGGGTCGGCTGGCCGATCTCGCCGCGGACCCGCCTGGTCGGCACCTTCGAGGTCGCGGTGCCCGTCGAACGCGCCACGTTTCAGTTCATGGATGGCAGTGAAGTCCGTGAACCCGCTCCGATTTCGGCGCGCTCCGCCCTCGGGGTCGAGGTCGCCTGGCGTTGAGCGGAACGAACCGTGACGGATTTGCGGGGCTCGCAGCACCAACGCTGCAGATGCCCGCCGCCATGACGCTGCACGCGATCGACGCGGTCGAGATCCCGTCCTTCGACGAGGTCTACGAGCAGCACGTCGCCTTCGTGTGGCGGACGCTGCGCTCGTTCGGCGTCGCCGAGGCCCAGCTCGAGGACGCCACGCAGGACGCCTTCGTGGTCGTCCACCGCCGCCTCTCGGAGTGGGAAGGGCGCGCCGCGCTCACCACGTGGCTGTTCGCGATCGCGCGTCGCGTCGCCGGCGGCTACCGCCGCAAGCGCGGCCGAGCCGAGCAGCGAGACGCACCGCTCGACGACAAGCACGAGGACTCCGCCGACACGTTCGCCGCGCTGTCGCGTGCCCAGGCCGCCGCCACCGTGATGGCGATCCTCGACACGCTCGACGAGGACAAGCGCATCGTGTTCGCGCTCGTCGAGCTCGAGCAGCTCGCCGTCCCCGAGGTCGCGCGCATGCTCGAGCTCAACCTCAACACCGCCTATTCGCGGCTCCGCCTCGCCCGCGCGGCGTTCGAGCTCGCCGCCCGCGCTCACGTGAAAGGAAGCCAGCCATGACCTCCGAGCTCAGTCCGAGCACGCGTGCGTTGCTCGACGCCGCGCGCGGAGGTGGACCCGATGCCGCCGCGATCGCCCGCATGCGGAGCAAGATCGACCTCGCCGTCGCCGGCGCGCCCGCAGTCGCCACCGCGACCACCAAGGGATCGCTGGTCGCCGGCAAGCTCGGCCTGGTCGCGCTCGCGGTGATCGTCGCGACGGGGGCGTACGTGATGAGCACGCGCTCGCGGGCTCCGGTCGAGACCGTCACCGAGCCCGCGCTCGAGCCGATCGCGATCTCCAAGCGCGGCGCTCGCGAGGCCGCACCCGCGGCCGCCTCGCCGGAGCTCGAGATCGAGATGCCGCCCGTCCACCGTATTCCGGCGGTGCTCCCGAAGACCATCGAGCTGGCGCGCGAGGTCGCGCTGGTCGACACCGCGCTGACCGCACTTCGCCGCGGTGAAGCGCGCGCAGCGCTCGCGGCCGTTCGGGTCTACACGCTCGAAGCCGGCACGCGTGGCCAGCTCGCCGAGGACGCCGCGGCGATCGAGGTCGAGGCGCTCTGCACGCTGCACGATCCCTCCGCCACCGCACGGCACGCCGCGTTCGAAGCGCGCTGGCCCGTCTCCGCGCAGCTCGCGAAGCTCGCGCGGGCGTGTCGCTAGGTCTGGTCTTCTTCGGAGGTCTCGGGCTTCCGCTTCGACGGCGGTAGCTCGCGGGGCGGCAACAGCTCGGCCTCGATCTCGACCTCGCACGCCATGAAGATGGCGGCATCGAGCTTCTTGAAGTCGCGCTTCTTGTACCACTCGAACGCGTTGACGTTGTTCTCCGCCACCTCGAGCACGATGTGGTTGAGGCCGTGGACACGCGCCAGGTGGTGGAGCTGCTCGAGCAAGAACGAGCCGACGCCGCGGCCGTGCCAGTCGGGATGCACCGCGAGCTCGTCGACGAACAGCGGCTTCATGTCGCGCTTCTCGAAGTAGCGCGGGTTGATCCAGTTATCCGACCCGGTCGGCTCGTAGCTGCACTCGGCGTACGCGACGATGCCGTCGTCGACCTCGAACACCAGCTGCTCGATGCCCTCTTCCTCGTAGATCTCCTCGAACCGATGCTTGCTGCGTGGCCGCTGGAACTCGACGGTCTCGACGTTGACCTCGCGAAAGCTGAGCTTGAGGAACTCCCAGACGCGGTTGATGTCGCGCCGGTGCATGTGGCGCACCGTGATCAGCGGAGCGGGGACCTTCTTCTTGCTCGTGGTCTTCGCAACAGCGCGTGGCTCGTCGGACGCCGCAGTCTTCGGCTTCGCCTTGGATTTCGGCTTTTTCGCGGCCTTCGCCATCGCAACGAGGAAACCCCACCGCACGGTCCCGCGGCAAGTTACTGCGCGAGTTTCTGGCTCAGTTGGTCGGGATGACGCCGTTCGGCTCGAAGTCCGGTGAGACTGCGAATGGAGACAACGTCGGCGTGACTCCGCTCGGTGTGTAGACCAGGAGAAAACCAGCGCTACCACCTCCGGCGCCAGCAAGATTCACCGCGGTCGCAGTACCAGGCATCTTGAGCCCGACGGTTGGCCCGGAAAAGCCACAACCACCTCGTCCGCCAGCACCACCACCACCACCAACAGGGCCGCCCGCCGCACAGGATGTGGACCGGGGGCCGTCTTCGCCATCAACGGCTGCGCTGCCGCTGTTGCCAGCACCACCACCGCCGCCGTTCGCGAAGGCTTGTCCCGAGACCGAGACTCAGAGGCCCTGCAGCACCACGACCCCACCAGACCCACCGCCACTTGCCCTACTGGGGTTTGGGGCTCCTAGGTTACCTCGCTGACCACCGCCGCCACCAGCATCGATCAACCCGGTGACCGAGGTCGTGCAACGACAGCAGATGAGGGTTGCAGCGCCGCCGGCCTGCCCCATGGCAGCACCTCCCGCCGGTTGCGTGCCGCCGAACAATTGCGTCGACAATGCCGGGTGCTGTTGCGGCGGTAGTGCCTCCCCTCCATTCGCACCACCCCCGTCGACGCCCGCAATCCCGCCACTAGCTCCTGCAGTGCGAAACCCCGCACCACCACCACCGCCGTTTGTTCCGCTCGCACCCGAACGCACGATTCCCCCACCCGGTCCCGGGAAGACGTTGTGACTCGCGCTGATGTCCAAGATGCCAGCGACTTCCAACCCGCGGTCAGCAACCAACGCAACGACGCGTGGCCCCTTGAACCGCAACGTGATGTTCGCGGCGATCGAGATCGCTTCGTGATGGATGACGCAGATCTCCGGGCCAGAGGTCTGGGTTGACACCGACGTGCAGTTCGCATCATCACCGGTATCGAGCGTCACGTCCGCATCGATCGCAAGGCTCGTCGTCGCGAGGTCGTTGCAAACGTCCGGCAGGTATTTGGGAATCGCGTGCTTTTCCGGCGGCTGGCAATCCGCCGTGTTGCACGGCAGGCAGCCGTCATCCCCACATCCGAACTCGCAGGCGAGCTCGTTGATATTCTGGCCATCCGCGGAGCAGATCAGCGCGCTGTCATCTCGACATCCCTGGAACTCGTCGGGGGTGCACTGGACCGCGATACAGGTGTCGGGCACGCCCCCAATGGCGCCATCCACATCGCAGAACGGCAGGGCAGGGTCGTCGCAGAAGTCATCCAGGCAGGACGCTGGATTTGGCTTGGTGCACGCGCCTAGAACGACCAACAACGCCCACAACGTCGAACGCATCGCGAAATACTCGTCGAACATGTACCGGCCTGTCGAGCCGGATCCGAATGGTTGCGTAGAAAGTTAAGGACCACGCAACCGCATTGAATCCTTACGAGCCGACACGGGCGACCAGCTGCTGCACCTGCTCCACGAACGCCTTCTTCTGGTGGCGCTCGAACTCGGTCCAGGTCGCGAACGTGGATGGGTCGGCGCGATCGACGAACAGCTTCCCGTTCAAGTGATCCACCTCATGCTGGTAGGTGCCGGCCTTGAGGCCGTGGACCACCTCGTCGATCGCGTTGCCGTGGCGATCCCAGGCCTGGACCCGGAGGTGGACGAAGCGCTTCACCACCCCCCGGAGGTTCGGGACGGACAGGCAGCCCTCGTTGTTGTCGAACTGCTCGTCGCCCACAGGCGTGAGCACCGGGTTGACCAGGATGGTCAGCGGGATTCGCGGCTTGTACGGGTATCGAGGGTTGTCGCGGACCTCGATGGCGACGATCCGGACCGGCTCGTAGATCTGGATGGCCGCGAGGCCGGCACCGTCGGCGTCGTGCATGGTCTCGACGAGATCGTCGATGAACTGCTGCATCGCAGGTGTGACCAGTTCCTCACGTGAGACCTCGCGTGCGACCTGTCGCAGGACGGGATGTCCAACCTGAGCGATCTTGCGAATCATGCGGGCCACCTTAGCAGGGCGCGAACGCCGGGTTACACGCCGGTTAGAGACGAGCAACAAAAGCTATTCCCGTTGCAGAAAAAATATGGGTAATGTCCGCGCTCCAAGGAGTCGTCCATGCTCAACCGTCTTTTGCTTTCTCTTCTCTTCGTTCCGGCCGTCGCATGTGGCGGTGGAGACACCCCGACCCCGACGCCGATCGACACCGCGCCGCCGACGCCGGATTCACCTCCGGTAGCCCTTGCATGCCCTCCGACTGGCCTCATGGGTTCCGTTGGCACGGCTGCAAAGCCTGTCGGTGTTCCCGCCCAGGGTTGTACGCCTGGTGGTGCACCGCCGAACGGATGCGCCGCCTGTGGCGCCGACGGCAACACGCCGTGTGATTGGTACCCCGATCCGCCGACCGAGGGTACCAACACTGGCATTGCAGAGTTCCAGTTCATCACCGGCATCGCGGAGACGATGGATCAGCTGCAATTCAAGGTGGCCACGCCCATCGTCACTGGTTCGGCGATCCCTTGGAGGACCGACATCACGTTGGAGACGTCGTACGCGGCGTTCTCGATCTACTTGCAGAGCCAGAACGGTTCGGACGTCGATCGCGTCATGTTCCCCACCAGCGGCTCGATCACGGTGACGGAATCGGTTCCGGCGCAGGGTGGGAAGACCACCGCGACGATCTCGGCGACGTCCTACGCGGAACTCGACGAGAACGGCGCCGTTCTCGCAGGCGGTTGCGTGACCGACCTCAACAGCCTGTCGCTCTTCCTGCAGCAGGGTTCCGCCACGTTCCAGAAGCCCAACACCCCCGATGACGGCAGCGGCCGCCCGTGGGTGAAGATTCTCCCGTACGACCAGGCCACGTTCGGCAAGATCGTTCCGCGCTAGTCACTCGAGCTTCGATTTAATGTCGAACCCAGAACTGCCGGCCCTCGTGGCCGGCTTTTTTGCGTTCGGCGACTACACCGATTCGCGGTGGGCTTCGCTGGTCACGTCGAGCCCGATCGC
>Ga0075163_10000953_pt1 | contig 38538 bp, 26 predicted proteins | sample JI1023141ADNA_FD_71478 | JGI IMG/M metagenome (GOLD analysis project Ga0075163, IMG submission 71478) | Wastewater effluent complex algal communities from Wisconsin, to seasonally profile nutrient transformation and Carbon sequestration -... | ecosystem: Engineered > WWTP > Effluent > Algae...
GCCGCACTTGCGCCATCAATTTGCTCAAAGGAAACGCCGCGAATACGGCACTCGGCGGCAATGCTTTCGCCGTAATCCGTCATAAACGACCCACCGCGATAGTTCAGAAGCCAATCTACGGTCTGACCTTTCGCCAGCGTCCAGTATGCCACTCCATATGCTTTCAAGTGGTCGGTTTGCGTCAAATCCATACTTATCAGGATTTTTCCTTGCGCCATTGTTCGCACAGGCGTAGCCATAACGAGCAAAACGACGATAATGGCGGTGGTAATGCCGACAAGTGCTGCAGAATGGTGTTTTTTGATAAAAGTAATCATAATAGCGAAAAAGCAAAATAAACAAAAGGTTAGGAAAGCAGGAAGTAGGTAGTCATCAAGCCCTTGCCCTTGACCTCAATGGAGCCGCGCTCCTCAAAAATGAAGGGGCGCATTTCATTATTGACGAAAGGCGGCAAATGTTCTTGTGTATGCTGGTCTTTTTCGATAATGTGCGGGTATGCCGTGATTCGACGCATTCCCGTCACGTCAAGTTTATCGGTGATAGAGGTGTCGAAGGATTGTACAAACGCCTCCGACACTTGAATTTTACCTGCCACACCGTGCGATTCCATGCGATGTGCAATGTTCACGGTATCGCCCCAGAGGTCATACGCAAACTTTTTCGTGCCGATAATGCCCGCCACTACTTCGCCGGTGTGTACGCCGACTCGCATTTGAAGTTTCGTGTTCATGCGCTGCAGAATGTCGCTTTTGAGAGTAACTTCTGATTGGATGGCGAGCGCTGCCATTGCGATTGCTTCGGCGTGGTCGGCACGCGGGAGCGGTACTCCGGCGACAAGCATATACGCATCGCCGAGCGTTTTGATTTTCTCCAACCCAAAGCGCTCGGCAATGACATCAAAGGCAGAAAAAATTTCGTCCAATACCGCCACAAGCACGACTGGTTCGAGCTGCTGGGCAAGCGGCGTGAAGCCGGAGATGTCAGCAAATAGAACGCTCACGTTCTCAAAACGCTCAGCAATTTTGGTTTCCCCTGCTCGAAGTCGTTCTGCAATAGCGGTCGGGAAGATATTGAGCAGAAGCTGTTCCGATTGTTCGTTTGCTTCTTGGAGCGCCGTGTTGGCTATTTCGATTTCGATGGATTGCTCTTCTAAAAGATGTTGCTGTTGCTGCAATTCAGCATTGATGCGCTTCTTCTGGTTATTGGAATACACCAAAAACACCAAGAACGCCAGCGAAATGCTGCACACCGCCACAACAAGCGTAATGAAGCGCTTTTGTGCGTCATTGTCGCGGCGGAGTACCTCGTTCTCCGCTTGCTTCTTGCTTACTTGATACTTTGTTTCCATCTGGCTCATTTGCCGTTCCTTGTCTTCGCTGAAGACCGAATCGCGGTATTCGGTGGCGAGTTCCTGAAAGCGGAGGGCATTTTGAAAATCTCTTTGTGCTTTGTATGCTGCTGCCAGATGCTCCGCAGCAAGTTTGATGTCAGCTTTGGTGTTAATTTTTCTTGCAATCGCCAGCGCTTCCGATGCACTGGCTATGGCATTGGGATAATCGCTCATGGTGCGCTGCACAAGGCTCATTTCATTGAGTGTCTGAGCAATACTTTGCTGCTCGCTGTTTTCGCGTTTCATTGCCAAAGCACGACGCAAAAAGAGCATGGCGCTGTCGTGCTTGCCTTCCAGACCATAGAGAACGCCGAGATTGTTGATAGAAAGCGCAATACCTTGTTTGCGTCCGATTCGCTCTTCGATGGCGAGCGAGCGCCTCAAAAAACTTTTTGCTTCGGCATAGCGCTGTTGCTGCTTGTAGAGCAGCCCAATATTGTTCAGTGCGCTGGCAGTGCCGCTTGCATTATGGTCTTGTTCATTGATAGCGAGTGCTTGTTCGTAGTAATGGAGCGCCTGCTCCAATTTTCCTTGCTGTTTGTAGAGAATACCGAGATTGTTGAGCGTGGTGGACATACCGCGCCTGTCGTTCAGGCGTTCGCGCATGGTCAGCGCTTGAAGGTAATAGCGGAGCGCCTCGTCGTAATTTGCTTGGTCGAGATAGGTGTTTGCGCTGGCGTGGAGCGCCGAGGCAATTCCGGCAGTGTCGCGGATATCCTCAGAAATCTGTCGCGCCTGCGCGATATAGTCCATGCCTTCGGTATAGCGGCTTCGGACGTGCATGGAACGCCCGATTTGCAATAGTCCATCGGCAATGCCGCGTTGGAAATTGTTTCGTTCCGCAATGCTCAGCGCTTCACGGGCAGTGCGCTCCATTTCCGCCGCATTCTGTGAATATAGCCTTCGAGCAAGCTGCAAGAGCGTATTTGTGCGCGTTGTATCGTGGAGAGTCGGCTCACGCAGAATTACCCGCAAAGAATCTATTTCCCGTGTCTGTGCGCTCGCACTCGTCCTGCTTCCCATGAGCAAGAGAACGAAAAAGAAAGCAAAAAAACACTCGTGGAAACGCATAGACATCAACACATCGACATAGTGGAAACGGGGTCATCGGGTGAGTTAGATTTGGACACAGCACACTTGCGCACAGATAAGACTAAAGGCACAAAGAAGGGTGCTTCGCTCTTCGTGAGGACGGCGTTTAATCTCGTGTGACGGGCACGGCATTCAGAGCCGACGAAATTTCTTCTTCCAGCACCCGCGAGGCAGAACGCCAATTCTCATAGTACGCCCAGAGTTCTCGCAAGATATGCACCGACAAAAAAAGGATGGATGCAAGTGCAAACCGCTCACGGGCTGAAGGTGATAGAGTAGGCATAAAATGTACCGTAAGGGTGGATGAAGGAAACAATCATGGATTTGCTGCTAAGAACGAACTGCTTGGTAAAATACAAAAAATCCAACAACATTACGCATACCTTTCTCAAGGAATAAACAGACTTCAGTTTTGTTTTGAGATAATGGGTTTCGTATTTTGCTTGCAGACACAAAGCACTATCCCGCTTCAACCATTCACTCTTCTGAAACTATGATACGTTCTCTAGTAACACTCTCTATGCTCCTTGTATGGGCAAGCATCACAACGGTTGCTCAATCCAACGACGTACCTCGTACCGTTCTGCCCAAGCCAAAGGATATGTTGATTTCGACAAACGAACGAGAAGTCAAACTGTCTTCCATGCCGCGTATTCTCTCACTGCAAGAACGCGCAGAGCGCCAAGATTCGATATTGGAGTTACGCTTGCAGCGTCTTGCACCGGAACTCATGCGCCGCGAGGGTATTGATATGTGGGTGATTATCGGGCGCGAGTACCACGAAGACCCGGTGCTGAAGACGATGCTCCCCGCAACATGGCTTTCGGCGCGGCGGCGAACAATCTTGGTTCTATTCGACAAAGGAAGCAGCAGTGATGCAAAATCGGGTGGGGTGGAACGTCTCGCTGTGGCGCGGTACGACGTGGGAACGGCAGGAAAATTCTTCCGCAGCGTGTGGAACCCTGCCAAACAATCTGACCAATACAAGCGCCTTGCGGAATTGATTGCCGAGCGAGCGCCCAAGAAGATTGCGCTGAATCGTTCTGCCGACTTTGCCCATGCCGATGGACTCACTGAAACTGAATACCAAGCCTGTCTGAAAGCACTACCCACAGAGTTTCATAGCCGCATTGTGTCCGGTGAGCGCCTCTGCGTGGGGTGGCTCGAAACGCGCTTGCCGGAGGAAATGGCGTATTTCCCTGACCTTTGCAAAATCACCCACGCCATTATCGCCGAAGGTTTCTCGCGTGAGGTGGTCAAGCCGGGCACGACGACCACAGGACAGATGGAGTGGCGCTTTCGTGAGCGGATAAACGCACTTGGCTTGCAAACGTGGTTTCATCCATCCGTCTCCATCCAACGCGCCGACCCGATTGCGAACACCACCGCGCCCGCATCAGCGAAGCCCGGCTCGGAGACAATTCAGGAAGGCGATGTTCTCCATGTGGATATTGGCATTTCGTACTTGGGCTTGAACTCGGACGTGCAGCAGCACGCTTACGTGCTGAAGCGCGGTGAAACAGACGTTCCCGCCGGAATCAAAAAGGCATTTGCCAATGCCAATCGGACACAGGATATTTTGCTCAAGCAATTCAAAGTCGGCGCAACGGGAAATATGATGCTGAAAGCCGCGCTGGAACAAGCTGCGAAGGAAGGCATCAAAGCGACTATCTACACGCACCCGATTGGGGCACACGGACATGCAGCCGGACCTGCCATCGGGATGTGGGATATGCAAGCTGGTGTGCCGGGTGCAGGCGATTATCCTCTTTTTCTGAATACTGCCTATTCCATCGAACTTAATGCCGAAACCGCCATTCCCGAATGGGACGGAAAGCCCTTACGGATTATGCTGGAAGAAGATGCTTTCTTTCTAAATGATAACGTGGGCGCACAATATCTGGACGGGCGGCAAACAAGTATTATCCAGATAAAACCATAACATATCCACGTTCCGGCAAGCAATCTTGCCTACACATTCAGCGAAAGTAAATTTTTTGTACTAATGCCAACGGTGCATCAAAATTTCGTTTTCTACGTTATATTGCAACAGAGACCGCAAAAGAAAGTTTCTCTTCGGCTTGTCGGTCTCTTCCCCAATTTTTTCAGATTTTCTCCTCACCCATGCCTTCTCTTCGCGCTTTTTCTCGCCTGTTGCGCCGAATTATTTTTGGCGTATCGATAATGTTCTGTTTGTCTGCACCGCACCACCTTGCTGCCCAAGAGAACAATGTTTATGGACAAATTCGCAAGTTTGGTGACATTCTCAATCTTATCAATCAAAACTACGTGGATACGGCAAACGTATCGCAAGTTACTGAAAGTGCCATTCGCGGAATGCTCCAAAAGCTCGACCCGCACTCTGCTTACTTACCGCCCAAAGTACGCGACCAAGAGCAAGAGCGCTTTAGCGGCAATTATTTTGGAATTGGCGTGCTCTTCCGCATTATCAAGGATACTATCACCGTTCTCACTCCGTCCATCGGCGGTCCGAGTGAACGTCTCGGAATGCTCTGCGGCGACCGCATCGTGAAAATCAATGGCGAAAGCGCAATCGGCATGAAATCAGACGATGTTCCGAAAAAACTGAAAGGTGAGAAGGGTACAAAAGTAACTATTCAGGTCAAACGCGAAGGCTCGCCTAATCTGATTCCGCTCACTATTGTCCGCGAAGGCGTACCAATTCGCACAGTGGATGCGTTCTGGATGATTGAAGGCACGGATATTGGGTATATTTACGTGAATAAGTTTGCTGCCACAACCGTAGAAGAAGTACAAAAAGCCGCACAAAATCTCAAGCAGCAAGGCATGAAAAAACTTATCTTGGACTTGCGCAATAATGCGGGCGGCTACTTGCAGCAGGCGTTTGGTCTCGTGGATGAATTTGTTCCGGCGGGAAAAACGATTGTCTTTACCAAAGCACGAAATGAAGTCCTGAGCGAACGCTACTTCTCCACTCGTGCCGGTACGCTTGAAAACATACCACTTATTGTGCTCATCAATTCCGGCTCTGCTTCGGCAAGCGAAATTGTGTCGGGCGCGATTCAGGATCTGGACAGAGGCTTGGTGGTCGGTGAAACGTCGTTCGGTAAAGGGTTGGTACAAGTACCGTATCAGCTTTCGGATGGCTCGGAACTGCGCCTGACGATTGCCCGCTACTACACCCCGTCGGGACGCTGTATTCAGCGGTCATACGCCGGAGACCGCAGCAAATACTATGCGTTGGAGGGACGTGAGGACGTAGAAGAAGGGTCAAATCTTGACCACAAACACGAAACCGATACCACGCCACGACCGAAATTCAAAACGGCTGCGGGGCGCATCGTCTATGGCGGAGGCGGTATTGTGCCGGATTATGTTGTCAAAAACGACACCGCCAGCAAATTTATTCGCCAACTAAGCAGTAAAGGCGTGATTCAGGATTTTGCTGATAATGTTGTTATCAAAAGTGGCAATGACATTCGCACAAAATATGCGAAAGACATTGTGCAGTTCCTCCAAAAGTACGACCTTGACGAATCGGCTCTTGCTGAGATGAAACGCACCGCCACTGAGCGCAAGGCAGAATGGAAAGATGAAGATTTTGTGCGTGATGCAGCCATACTGAGCCGCTCGGTCAAAGGGCTTATCACAAGCTATATCTGGAACACCAGCCCCGAATTTGTGGAATCCTACATCGAAAACAAAGAAGTCGAAAAAGCCGTTCAGCTCTTCCCTGAAGCAATGAAAATTGCGCGGGCAAAGTGAAATAACAACGGTATCAGGTAGGTACATAACAAAAAGCCGTTCTGCAAATATATTGCAGAGCGGCTTTTTTCTGTACTGCTGCGTTTTTCTTTGTTCGTCGTTATGCGAGTTCTTCCAGTGCGGATTCGACTTTCCCGTTTTTCTGCGAGCCTTTTTCTTCTGCAAATGCCCCGTCGCCAAGATACTGACTGAACTGTACCGAGACGAGTTTGGAAACGCCTTCTTCCTGCATTGTTACACCGTAGAGCGTGTCGGCGGCTTCCATGGTGAGTTTGTTATGGGTAATCATAATGAACTGCGTCGTTTCGCTGAACGTGCGAATAAGGCGCACGTAACGACCGATGTTTGCGTCATCAAGCGGCGCATCTACTTCATCCAGAATACAGAACGGGCTTGGTTTGACGAGGTAAATTGCAAACAAGAGCGCAATTGCGGTCAGCGTTTTTTCGCCACCGGAGAGCATTTCAATAGAAGCTGGGCGCTTCCCACGCGGCTTCGCGATGATTTTGATAGGCGCTTCGAGCGGGTCGCCTTCTTCAATTTGCAAGTCCGCTTCGTCGCCTTCATTGAAGAGCGTTTTGAAAATATGAATGAAGTTTGTGCGAATGCGCTCAAATACGTCGTAAAACTGCTTTTGTGCGGTGTGATTGATTTCCTGAATCGTTTGTTTGAGCGTATGTTCGGACTCTTGCAAATCCTTGAATTGCGCTTCTAAAAATTCCAAACGAGCATTCTCGCGGTCGTATTCTTCTGCCGCAAGTGGATTCACCGTGCCGATACTTTTTATCTGTTCTTTAAGCGATTTTGCTTCATTTTTGAGCCGCGCAAGGTCGAATTTTTGGTCTTCAAACATCGTCGCATTGTCGTTGATGGCTGATTCTTCCAGCGTTTCGGGCTGGGTGAATTGCGTGAGGTCGAGTGTAAATTCTTCCAATGCTCGCTCACGCAAAGCCTCCACGCGATTCTGCAAGTTTGTGAAATCCAGTTCCGCCTTGTGAAGGCGTGTTGTTACGGCTTCGGCTTCACGGCGAACGCTTCGCGTATCTTCGCTTTCGCGCTGGATGTGCTTGCGAATTTCTGCCTGCTCCAGTGCAACGGCATCACGAATGGCTTCCAGTCCCGAGGCTTCTGCTTGCACGGTTGCCAGGGCATTTTCCATCGTCGCAAAACTTTGCTCAAGCGCGTCATGTTCGCTTTGTGCTTCTTGTGCCTCACGCTCGCGTTTGCGGCTGCGTTCTTCGAGAGAAGCAATTTCCGTCTCCAGACGCTCCACAGCACTCGTAAGCGAGCGCTGCTCGCCACGTGCTTCCACAAGCCTCATCTCGGCTGCACGGGATTCGTCGGCACGTGCGGCAAGTTCTTCTTCGATAGCAGCTAACGCATTTTGCATTTCGCGTAAGCGCTCCTCTGCGCTGTGCTTTTGCTGTACGAGTTCTTCCAATTCATTGCCATTTGCGCCGTCCAGTGTTTGTGCTTCTTCCAGCGCCCGCATTTCACTAGCGAATCGTTCAATATCTGCACTTTTTTGCTCCAACGATTCTTCCAACGATTCCATCTGAAATCGTAATTGTCCCAGAGCCTGCTCGTGCTTGCTTTTTGCGGCTTCTGCCTGACGGAGTGTATCAGCACAACGGTTCGGGTTGATTTCTTTACGAAGTGCCGTTTTTTCTGTCATTGTGGCACGCAGCGCCGACAAACGTGCTTGGAGAACACTTGTTTCCTGCGTAAGTGTTTCGATTTGCTCACGGCGACCAATCGTCGCGCCTTCGGTGGGATTGGTGCCGCCGCCCTTCACCGAGCCGTTTGTGCGGATAATTTCGCCGTCTAGCGCCACAGCAGCATCGCAGAGTCCTCGCTCAATCGCTTGGCGTGCGCTATCGGCTGTTTCGACAGAGAGCGTATTGCCAAGCGTATGACGCAGTACATTCCGAAGAGCTTCGCTGCGGAGCGCATCAGCATTTGTATTGACTATCTCGCTTAAATATCCTCCGAACTGCTCTTGTTCCGGCAGAAGCATGGGTGCAGGTCGTGGTGGAACGCGGTCGAGGCAAATAAATGTTGCTTTTCCTTTGTTTGCTGCCTTTAGTGCAGATATGGCTGCCGCCGCTTCCTCGGCAGTATCTACCACAAAATATCCAGCCGCTTCGCCTAACGCTGATTCCAGTGCAACACGAAAACGCTCATCTGCCGATACTGCTTCTGCAAGCGTGATGCGGCGTGTGGGCTGCCAAGTATCGGTCTTCATCAAGAATTGGACTGTATCGGCAGCGTTGACCAAACCTTGCAAAAATTCTAACGAGGCACTTTTGCGGCTGAGTTCGGCTTGGATGGTTGCTGCTTCCCGCTCTGTGGCTGAAAGTTCTGCTTGTAATGCTTCCAATGCTTCTTGCGCTGCATGAAGCTCATCTTCGGTATTGCGGACGCGGGCATCATGCTCTGCGCCCTGCGCGAGCGATGCTTCATAGTCGCGCTGCGCCGTTATCAGTTTTTCTTGCTGTTGCTGCATGGCGCGTTCGGTCTCGCTTGTGCGCTGCTTGAGAGCGTTCATCGAAGCAATGGTGCGCTCGGAATTAGCGCGGACAGCATTGATTTGGTTCAGAAGATTCATCACCGCATCATTTGCCGTGCGAGCATTCACGCGGGCGGATTGCGCTCCGGCGTTTATTTCGTCGGTAATGGCTTTGAGACTGTTATAGGTATTTTCGGCATTTTCGAGGTCATGCTCCGAAGAATCAAGCGCCGCACGGGTTTCGGCAAGTCGTACTTCTGCTTGCTGCACGGCAGCTTGCAATTCGGCAGATTCCTTGAGTGCGCGTTCTCGGCTGCGTTCCAGAGCAATCAAGCGTTCATTGGCAACAGCGCGTTCTTGCGATGCTGCCATCTGCCTGCGCTGCACCTCCACAAAAGCACTTTCGGCGGCTTGCAAGCGGCTTTGTACGTCGTTTTGCTGTGCCTCGAGGTTTGCCATGACTGCCTCTGCATCTTGCAGCTCTTGGTCGTAGCGCTCTTTATTGGCGCGTTCTGTGCGAATACTTTCTTCGAGTGGCAGTGCGAGGCGCAAAAGCTGGGCGTATTCGTGCTGAAGCGTTACACGTTCCACCTGACGGAGTTTACCGCCAATTTCTGCTGCCAATTTTGCCTTTGCTGCTTGGCGGGAAAGGGAGCGAACGACTTTTTGCACTTCCACGACAATATCGTTAATGCGCGAAAGGTCGCTTTGGATAGTTTCTAATTTGCGCTCCGTTTCGCGGCGGCGGCTTTTGTATTTCGTTACTCCGGCGGCTTCTTCAAAGAGCTTGCGGCGTTCATCGGTGCGATTGCTGAGAATTGTTTCAATCATCTTCAATTCAATCACCGAATACGCATCAGCGCCCATGCCCGTATCCATGAAAAGGTCGGTAATATCGCGCAAACGACATTCTGTGCCGTTGAGCAAGTATTGGCTTTCACCGCTTCGGAAGAGGCGGCGTGTCATCTTGACTTCGGAATATTCGGTGGGCAATACACCGCGATTATTTTGTACCGTGAGCGATACTTCCGCAAGCCCAAGCGGGCGACGGTTTTTGGTGCCGTTGAAAATCACGTCTTGCATTTTGTCCGAACGGAGTGTAGAGGCTTTTTGTTCGCCCAAGACCCAGCGCAGTGCATCCACAACATTTGTTTTACCGCAACCGTTCGGTCCGACAATAGCCGTCATGCCGGGCGTGAACTTCACTTGCGTTTTGACGGCGAAGGACTTGAAGCCGACAACTTCAATTTGTGATAAATACATGATATGACGAAAGATAGGGGAGAGTGTTGAGTTCTGAATGTGGAGTGCTGAGTTTGTGAATGTACAATACCCTTGCCGGCAAAGTTTTGCCGACGACGGATGTACTCAACATTCAACACCCAACGTTCAACACTATCCGAAAAAGAATGGTTAGAAAGTGAGCCGTCGCAATGCTGCTTGCAACTGCTCGCGGGTGAAATCAATTGTTTAGGTCAAATTCTCGTGGTTGTGCCATAACTGACACCATTCTGAGCGCGTGTGCGCCTAGTTCCGTATCGCCCGTAATCTGGGCGTGTCTTCGTGCTGTTTCGAGTGATATGCCTTTGGTGCACACTTTCCATGCTACCTCCGGCGGCAGACTGAGTATTGCGGTCGGTTGAGCCGTAGCGCTCGGCGATAGCACCCATGCGCCATTGGTGCGTTCCAGTATCCACAGCCCACCTGCATCGCCTGTAATGCAGACATGAACGAGTGTTCCAACGGGTGCGCTCACCGTCCGATAGGTGTGCGGAAGTCCGCGCATGAATGTATCAATGCAAGGATAGAACAATTCGCGTGTCATTAGTTCTGCCGTTTGCCCGACTGCCTCGCGAATTTGCTGCTGATGGTGCCATTTTTCTGTGTATTCTCTGGCAAGGTGCATCCACTGATAACTACGTGATTCACCTGCCCAATCAACGGGGAAAGGTGCTTCTGACCAGAGGTCAAGGGACTCGTAGTACGCATTGGTGGGGCTACTTGTTGCTTCCAGCAAGAGAAGAAGTACATCGGGGCTAAGACGCTGTGCGGCTTGTACCCACTCGTGATTGAGGCTGTTCAGCCAATCCACTAATCCCGAATATGAACCTTGTGCCGTTGCAGGCGCTGAAACGCCAACGTAACCATCGCGCTGTATTGAGAGTGTACGGACGTTCCCATCAAGCAAATGTGCCGCTACGTCTTTGACCGTCCATTTGGCAGCGAGAGTTGGTTTTGACCAATCATCCGAGCGGAGGGAGCGCAAGAGTCGCAGTAAATGTTCGTCTAAGGGAGCGAATAAATGTGCGACGGGTATTGGTGCAGGTGCTAAGGATGGTAGTGAGTGGTTCATGCGTGAGGAAAGTCCAAAATTCAGAATGAACAACGCTTAGTCTTTTTGCCGTGAAGTAATCAGCATCGGAATCAGAGAAAGAATTGTTGTGTAGAGTGCCGTCAGCAGCCCATAGCGAATAAAGAATTGCACAAAATCAATCTCTGTGGGACGTAGGTAAAAGAAGTAATAGATGATATTGTGGACTGTGGCGCAAAAAGCGATAATGAGCGGAAAGCGCAAACTACCGGTCATTTCGCGTTCACGGGTCTCAAGATAAAAATATCCGGCAATAAAGACTGCTACGACTTTTGCAAGGGCATTCGAGCCAATGACATCTGCCGAGACGATATCAAAAAGCAAACCTGAGCCGAAGCCTGCCACCATGCCAATCATCTGCCCTTCATTAAGCGCCACCCAAATTGCCCAGATGAGCATTACATCCGGCACAATGCCGTCAATGGCAATAAATGGTATAAGCACGACCGTTGCAACCGATAGCAGTAGTGCGGCTATCGCGTAGGCAAGATAACGCAAAACCGGATTGTTCATCAGGGCTTCGTTATCGGCAAAGGGCGTTTGTGAGCGAAAAAATTCCACAGTTATTTAGTTACGTATTGCTTCGGTAATTTGTTGCTTGGGGCTGAGTGTGTGTCTTTGCCTTCAGTTGCAATTTTCAAGTCGTCATTGCCTTTACTTTTAATTCTCGTCACTTGAATCTTTCGGCGCATTTTGGCGCTCACGGGCATTTTTGATAGAATCTCGTACCGCTTGGCGCTCTGCTTCCTTTGCCGCTTCGCGCGTAGCTTCACGGTTCAAGCGGTTTGCATCGCGGATAGCTTCACGGGCGCGGGTACTTGTTTCACGGTTCATGTCGCCTTTTTTGAGACGTTTCTCCAAGAGTTCTTCCACTATTTGCTGCTCTTCGTTGGGAGCCTGTAATCCTACAAAAACATATTCCAACGAGGAAAAATGCACAACGGGTTCTACACGGAGTTTCCAGAAAAGCGTCGTAGCCTCATCTTTTTTCTCGACGATGCGCCCGATAACGATATTTGCCGGATAACGGCTGCTGTAATCTGATGTTACCACCATATCACCCTCTTTGACATCTTCGTTTTTGGCAATGTTGGTCAGATAAAGTGCTGTTCCGCCTTCCCACGCGACGATGCCGTTAACGCCGTTACGCTCTATTTTTGCGGCAATGCGGGTATCTTTGTCTAAAATTGTCTGAATGATAGAATGGTGTCGTGCAGACGAGAACACGAACCCTACTAAGCCTTTTTCGTTCAAAATCGGCATACCCGTAAACACGCTGTCAAGCACTCCGGCGTTCATGGTGAGATAGTAGCGAGATTTGTCCATAATGCGACCGACTATTCGTGCCGGAAGTACCGCAAAATCAGCAGAGTCGCGGAATTGCAAGAGCGCATGAAAACGATCGTTCTCGGCAATAGCACGGCGCGTTTGCGCAACTTCACGACTAAGGCGATAATTTTCTTCACGCAGTGCGGCGTTATCGCTCAAAATTGTCAGCGGATTCGGTAGCCATGCTAATGACTCTTGTAGCAGCCCCACACCGCTAATCAAGATAATGCGAAAACCGCGCAGTTTTGCTGCGTTGCCGAAGGTCATAAGCAAAAAACTCATGGCGACCAATAGGCACAACACAACATATTCTTTGAAGCGAACCAGTAGTTCGATAATGCGGATCATTGCTTGTCGCTTCTGCCGATTGTGGGAAAACTGTGGATAACGTTGATGCTAGGTCTGAAGTGAACGAAAGCGCGTCAGAGCAAGGTTTTTGCTACTGTCCGCGCTTTGGTATTGTTTTTCATTTTCTGATAAGACTGAAGCATATCTCATCGGCTACACCAACGGTGGCAACACTATTTCGTGAGAAACGCAGTCTGGTTTTTGTTTAGTAGCGGCGATTCTTTATCAACACTGCCGAATATTCGTCAATATTTTCAAGTACCTTGCCTGTGCCACGCACAACGGCGGAGAGAGGATCTTCAGCGACATGGACAGGCAGATTGGTTTCAAGGCGAATCCGTTCATCTAAGCCCTTCAGAAGTGCGCCGCCACCGGTGAGCATAATACCTCGGTCGAAAATATCCGCAGAAAGTTCGGGCGGCATACGCTCCAAGAGTGTCCGAATGGCGCTTATCATCTCATTGATTGTCGGATTAAGTGCTTGGCGAATATCAATGGAACTAACGCGAATCATGCGTGGTATGCCTGCCACAAGGTCGCGTCCTTTTACTTCAATATCTACTTCCTCTGCAAACGGTACAGCAGAGCCAACCTGACATTTAATCATCTCGGCAGTGCGGTCACCAATAAGGATGTTATAGTTTTGCTTGAAATATTGCACGATAGCATCGCTCATTTCATTGCCGGCAACGCGTATGGACTCGTGTCCCACAATACCGGAAAGTGAAATGAGAGCAATTTCGGTTGTGCCACCACCAATGTCAACAATAAGATTGCCCACCGGTTCGGCGACGTTGAGATTGATGCCGATAGCAGCTGCCATTGGCTCGGAGATGAGATATACTTCTTTTGCTCCGGCGTGTTCGGCGCTATCGCGGACAGCACGTTTTTCCACCTCCGTAATACCAGAGGGAACGCATATCACCATGCGCCGTGCGGGCTGCCATTGTGGGGAAATTTTGCGAATGAATGCACGAAGCATTCCCTCGGTAATCTCGAAATCCGCAATTACGCCGTCTTCAAGCGGTCGAATGGTTTGAATATCGCGGTGTGTCTTGCCCACCATCGAGCGTGCTTCGTGTCCGATAGCGACGATGCGTTTGCTCACGCGGTCAAACGCTACAACGGATGGTTCGTTCAGTACAATGCCTTTTCCTTTTACCCAAATAAGCGTATTTGCTGTACCTAAGTCGATTGCAATGTCGTTGGAGAAAATGCCAAGTGCCATAGAGGAATGGTTCCGAATGTGTCGTAACGGTGCGCTGATGCGTACTTAACTCTGAAGAAGCGCGAAATTATGATTTATTGACACGGAAGTGTCAAGCAAACTTCCAAATTGCAGAAAGTATGCAATATTTTCAAACATTTTTTTGTAGTATCGCGATATGAAGCCATTTGGACAGATGTACTCAATGGATAAAAAACAAAAACCGCCCCATCGACCATTCAGTAACGGGGCGGCTTGGTAAAGTTCTATCGGATGGCTACTTTATTTGACACCGCCCATGAGCTTGGTGATTGGCTTAGAAACAAGGGCAATCACCACACCAACACCAGAGGAAATGCAGAATACGATAAAAAATACTTCCGAGGCGGATGAGTGTTCGATATAGCCGGCTGCCTGCCCTGCAATATAATTCCCTAATGACGCGCCCAAAAACCAAATGCCCATTGCCTGACTGACATAGCGAGCGGGCGCGAGTTTCGTGATATTGCTGAGACCAACGGGGCTAATACAAAGTTCACCAAAGGTATGAATAAGATAGACCACAACAAGCCATAAAGGACTTACCTTCGTGCCGGAAGCAGCAAATCCTGCTCCCACTGATAGCACCCAGAAGCCAATACCGGTGAGTATCAAGCCAATCGCAAATTTCATGGGGCTTGCGGGTTGGCGATCTCCTAATTTTATCCAAATAAACGCAAAAACCGATGCAAAAATTACGATGAACATTGCGTTAAGAGACTGAAAATAGGAAACCGGAAGAGTGGTGCCGAATAGCATACGGTCAGTTGAGTCACGAGCAAAAAGCGTAAGCGTTGTGCCAGCTTGTTCAAAGGAGCCTAAAAAGACCGCATAGAGCATGAAGAAAATTGCAATCACGATAAAGCGCTTCTTTTCAACAATAGTCAGCGCTTTGTCAGCAAAAACAACTCCAAAGAATGCGAGCGGGATGATAACATATGCAATATTGAAGAAGCTCCGCATTGTGAGAATAGTTATTGTCAATATTCCTGAAAAATGTGCGGCTGCGACTGCTGCGCTAATTGTAGCTAGACTGATGCAAGCTATGATGAGAGTGCGTTTTGCCTTGCTTATAGCTTCCGAGCTTGCTTGAAGATGACCAATTGAACCTAAGTGCTTTGCACCAAAACGAAACCATACTACACCAATTGCCATACCAATAGATGCCGCCAAAAAGCCGAGATGCCAATTCACTCTTTCGCCTAAACCGCCGACAATAAGCGGTGCGACAAATGCACCAAGATTGATACCCATATAAAAAATGGAGAATCCTGAATCTCGCTTTGCCGACTCATCGGGAGAGTACAAGCCACCGACAATTGCACTCACATTAGGCTTGAGTAAGCCTGTTCCCATCACCACCAGCGTTAAGCCAATAGCAAGGAATTGCGTGCCGTGCATTGAAAGCGCAAGGTTTCCTACCGATATAAGAATGCCACCGTACATAATGGCGCGGCGCTGACCAATCAAATTATCGGCTATCCAGCCGCCCGGTACGCTTGCCAGATATGCCATAGAGGTGTAAAGTCCATAAATAAAGCCCGCGGTGGTAATATCAAACTCCATCCCACTAATGGCAGCAGGAGCAGTCAAGAAGAGCAATAAAATTGCTCGCAGCCCGTAAAAGCTGAATCGTTCCCAAAATTCGGTAAAAAACAGCACTGATAAGCCGCGTGGATGACCGAAAAACTGTACTTCTTTTTGCCCTTCCACGTTGTTTAGACTTGGAAAAGTTTGTTCTGGTGTAGCTAATGCCATGATGGTTACGGAAACGCGTGAAAAAATAGAGAGGTGAGGACACGCTCTCGAACACACACTCAAAATGTGAAGAATTTATTTGGCGCGAAATATAGGAAAAAAAAGCCGTCTCGCAAGCATTTTTGCGTCTCCTTGTAAGAAACTTTGGGGCACGAAAAGTAACTATCAACCGCGCTCTGAATGCGTGCCCGAGGATGTTTCCTGTAATTTTGTGACGGTGCGCTCAAGACGAAAAAGATAGTATGCAATGCCAGTCCAGACGGTCAACGTAACCAGCAAAACAACATACAGCGAGTGCTGAGTGAAAAATTCGTACATATTTGAGAGAAAAAATGAAAATGAAAAATTGTGGATTTTACGCTGGCGTTTTCGCAATTTCTTGACCAATACGCTCTAATTCTGTTGTCCAAAGCGCTACGGCGGCATCGCTTGGCATACGCCAGTCGCCACGTGGCGAGAGAGCAACCGTACCAACCTTCGGACCATCCGGCATAGCAGAGCGCTTGAACTGTTGAGTGAAAAAGCGTCGGAAGAATATACTCAGCCACTTGTGGAGCGTTGCTGTGTCATATTTCGCACCAAAGGCATGAGTGGCGAGAAACATGATTTTGCGCGGTGGTGCTTGAAAACGAGCGAAATGGTACAAGAAGAAATCGTGGAGTTCGTAGGGTCCGATGGTCTTTTCCGTTTCTTGCGTTTGTGTGCCGCCGTCCTTGAGTGGAAGCAGTTCCGGCGAGACAGGGGTAGCGCAGATGTCGTGCAAGACATTCGCAGTTGTACCCGAAAATTCATGGTCGGCGCACCATTCCACGATGAATCGCACCAGTGTTTTGGGAATGCTGGCATTGACACCGTACATAGACATTTGGTCGGCATTGTAGGTGCACCAGCCCAAAGCTAATTCGGATAAATCACCTGTACCAATGACCAATCCGCCCACTTGATTCGCCACATCCATCAAGATTTGCGTCCGTTCCCGTGCCTGCGCGTTCTCGTATGTGATGTCGTGTGTGGTTTCATCATGCCCAATGTCCCGGAAATGCTGGCGTACTGCGTCGTTGATGGGAATAATCCGGAGCGTAGTTCCCAAGAATTCTGCCAAATGCTCGGCATTACCACGTGTGCGCTCAGTAGTGCCAAAGCCCGGCATAGTGATAGACACAATACCGCTTCTGGGCAAACCCAGCATATCGAATGCTTTTGCGCACACAAGCAGAGCAAGCGTCGAATCCAAGCCACCGGAAACGCCAATGACTACTGTTTTTGTGTTTGTGTGCTTTAGGCGTTTTGCCAGACCCGTGGTCTGAATGGAAAACACCTCGTGGCAATGCGCCTCGCGGAGCGCCGCATCTTGTGGTACAAATGGTGTTGGCGACAGCGGGCGCTGGAGCTTGTTCATGCCATCTGCTTCGGGGCGCGAAAAATCTTCAAACTCGAAATTGATAAAGCGGGCAGGAGCACTGGCGCGGGACGAGCCAAAGGTATTGTTTTTCAAGCGTTCGGCTGTAAGGCGCTGTGTATCTACATCGGCGACGGCAATTTGTGTGTCGAATCGGAAGCGCTCGGTCTCTGCCAAAAGCGTTCCATTTTCTGCAATGAGCGAATGACCCGAAAACACAAGGTCGGTCGTGGATTCGCCAGCGCCTGCTGCTGCATAGCAATATGCTGCCAGATATTGTGCCGAATGGCTCTGTACCAGCATCCTGCGGTATTCGTACTTACCCAAAACTTCGTTGCTGGCGGAAAGATTGACAAGAATCGTCGCGCCGTTCAATGCCTGATTTGCGCTGGGCGGGATGGCAGCCCAGCCATCTTCGCATATCTCCACACCGATAGTACAATTGGGCATGGTTTCGGGGCGAAAGAGCAAATCGGTTCCGAAGGGAATATCGCGCCAACCGAGCAATACTGATGTTCGCGCCGTATCACGAGCAGAGGAAAACCAGCGCTCCTCGTAAAACTCTCCTGTGCCGGGCAGATACGTTTTGGGAATGATGCCTCTAATTTCGCCCCGTGCAATAAATGCTGCGCAGTTGAAGTTTTTTCCGTCCAACGCCATCGGCAAACCCACAATGAGAGCCACATCCAACTTTTTCTCGTAGGTGGCTTCGGCAATATGAAGGAGTGCTTTTTTTGCTTCGTCCAAAAGCAAATTTTGATAGAGTAAATCTCCACACGAATAGCCGGTGATACAGAGTTCTGGAAGAACGAGAATGTCTGCACCAAGCGCTTCGGCGCGTTCTGCCGCCTCGAGAATACGTTCGGTATTAAAGGCAACGTCTGCCACGCGCAATTCCGGCGAACAAACCGCCATGCGTACAAAGCCAAAATGTTTTGCCGGACTGCTCATGAAGAGTAAGGATAAAGTAGAAAAGATGGAGGCTGAAAACAAGACTGGAAGAGATGTTTAGGCGATTTCTTTGAGAAGTTGCTCAATAATTGCAACGGTCGAAACGTTATCGGCTTCGGCGTTAAAATTTGCCACAATCCTATGGCGCAGCACCGGCACGGCAACGGCGCGAACGTCGTCCATATCCGGCGCGGTCTTACCAAGCAATGCCGCACGAGTCTTTGCACCAAGAATGAGATATTGCGAGGCACGAGGACCCGCTCCGTAGCTAAGAAAATCTTTCACGATTTTGACCGTACTTTGCGGTGAAGGGCGCGTGGCGTGGACGAGCTTGACTGCAAATTCAACAACGTTATCTGCCACCGGCACACGGCGCACTAAGTCTTGATATTGCATAATTTGCTCTGCCGTCAGAACAGGCTTCACGTCTGGCTTATAGCCGGAAGTGGTGTTCTTGACAATGCTTACTTCGTCTTGAAAGGAAGGATAATCAAGCCAAAGATTGAACATAAAGCGGTCAAGCTGTGCTTCGGGAAGCGGGTATGTACCCTCTTGCTCAATCGGGTTTTGCGTAGCAAGCACGAAAAATGGCGCATCAAGTTTGTAGGTCTGCCCGCCTGCCGTCACGTTGCTTTCCTGCATTGCTTCCAGCAAAGCGGCTTGCGTCTTGGGCGGTGTGCGGTTGATTTCGTCGGCAAGGACGATATTGGCAAAAATCGGTCCTTTGATAAAGCGGAAATCTTTATGTCCGGTTGAAACGTTTTCTTCGATAATTTCCGTACCGGTGATGTCGCTCGGCATAAGGTCGGGTGTGAACTGAACGCGGTTAAATTTGAGATCGAGAGAATCGGCAAGGGTGCGAATAAGCAGTGTCTTCGCCAGCCCCGGCACGCCGACAAGCAAGCAATGTCCACGTGCGAAGAGCGTTACAAGAAGCTGCTCGACAATGGTTTCCTGCCCGACAATAACTTTAGAAATTTCGCTGCGAATAGATTTGACGCTTTGCGCAAGGTTTTCGATGGATTTGAGGTCGCTCATGGTATTGGGATGTGATGGAGTATGTTTTCAAAAAGAAAGTGGCATTGGAATTTGTTGATGCAAAGTGAAACACCACAAATCAACGACAAAAATCACGACGAACAAAGAAGTTTTTTGTGATAATGCAATGCGCGCTTGTGCAGGAAAGGCATACGCAGATTTTTTTATCGGAGTTTCGCTCTTGTCGCATTTTTCCGTATCTTTGTAAGTCTGGACAGCAACGCTGGCAAATCCCCTAAGTCGTTGAAAATTTTCATTCTCATATTTTACCTGTACGCTATGGCAAGTAATGAACGTATCCTTCCGGTGATGATGGAAGACGAAATGCGTAATTCCTACCTTGATTATTCCATGTCGGTTATTGTCTCGCGTGCTCTGCCGGATGTGCGCGACGGCTTGAAGCCTGTGCATCGTCGTATTCTCTACGGTATGACCGACCTCGGCTTGGCATCGAACCGTCCGTACAAAAAATCGGCACGTATCGTGGGCGAGGTGCTTGGTAAGTACCACCCACACGGCGATTCCTCCGTGTATGATGCCATGGTGCGCCTTGCGCAACCGTGGTCTTTGCGGTATCCGCTTGTGGATGGTCAGGGTAACTTTGGTTCGATGGACGGCGATTCTCCTGCGGCAATGCGTTATACCGAAGCACGTCTTTCCCGCATTGCGGGCGAGGTGCTGCGGGATATTGACAAAAACACGGTGGATTTTCGCTCGAATTTCGACGACTCGCTTCAAGAGCCGAGTGTGATGCCGACGAACCTTCCGGCACTGCTCGTCAATGGCGCGGGTGGAATTGCGGTCGGTATGGCAACAAATATCCCGCCGCATAATCTTACCGAAGTCGTGAACGCCTTGCTTGCGCTTATCAAAAAGCCGGAAATAACAATTGAAGAGCTGATGCAGCATATTACCGCACCGGATTTCCCGACGGGTGGCATTATCTACGGCTATCAAGGCGTACGCGATGCGTATATGACGGGTCGTGGGCGCGTGATTATGCGAGCGAAGGTCTTTATCGAAAAATCAAAAGCAGGTCGTGAAAGTATTGTTATCACTGAAGTTCCTTTCCAACTGAATAAAGCAAGTTTGATTGAGAAAATCGCCGACCTTGTGCGCGATAAAAAACTGGAAGATATTGCCGATGTGCGCGATGAATCCGACCGTGACGGTGTGCGCGTGGTCATTGACCTCAAGCGTGATGCCACATCGGGCGTGGTGCTGAACAATCTCTACAAGCATACACCGATGCAATCTACCTTTGGTGTGATTATGCTGGCACTGGTAAAAGGTCGCCCGAAAGTGCTGACGCTCAAGGAAATGCTGGAGCACTTCTTGGAATTTCGTAATGAAATCATTGTCCGCCGAACGCAATTCGACCTCGACGCTGCGGAAAAACGTGCGCATATCTTGGAAGGTTTTCGTATCGCTCTCGACAATATTGAGGCAATTATCAAAACCATCCGTGCCGCGCAGGACTCGCAAAGCGCGAACGCTTCGTTGCAAGCTAATTTCGGCTTGTCCGAACTGCAAGCAAAAGCAATTTTGGATATGCGTCTTCAGCGCTTGACGGGTCTGGAACGTCAGAAAATTGAAGATGAATACAAAGAATTGATGCAGTCTATTGAGCGCTTTCGTAGCATTCTGGCAAGCAAGCAATTGCAAATGAAGGAAATCTCGCGCGAACTTACTTCGCTCCGCGACACCTACGGCGACGAACGCCGCACGGAAGTCATTCACGACTCCCGCGAGTTCACGATTGAAGATATGATTGCCAATGAAGATGTGATTGTGACCATCACGCATCAAGGCTATATCAAGCGTACTTCCGTCTCGAATTATCGCCGTCAAGGACGTGGCGGACGCGGCTCGTCGGGCGCAAACACCCGCAAGGACGATTTTGTAGAAACCGTTTTCCAAGCCGCTACGCACCACTACTTGATGATGTTCACTGACCGTGGGCGTTGCTTCCGCTTGAAGGTCTATGATTTGCCCGAGGGCAGCCGTGCTGCGCGTGGGGTTGCGATTGCCAATGTCATTCAGAAAGATAATGACGAGAAAATTACGGCATATCTGCCCGTGCGTGAGTTCAACGACAAGCAGTTTATTATGATGACCACCAAGCACGGTACGTGTAAGAAAACACCGCTCAACGAGTTCGAGAATGTTCGTTCCAACGGTATCATTGCTCTTGGCTTGAACGATGATGACCGCCTTGTCTCGGCAAGACTCACCGATGGTAATTGCGAAATTCTGATTGCTTCCAAAAAAGGGATGGCGTGCCGCTTTATCGAAAGCGATGTTCGTCCTATGGGGCGCACTGCCACAGGCGTTCACGGCATACGGCTGAACACAGGCGACGAAGTGGTTTCGATGGCAGCTATCAGGCACTCGGATGCAAACGTGATTGTTGTCGGTACAAAAGGCTACGGTAAACGCAGCCGACTTGAGGATTTCCGCCGGACTACTCGCGGCGCGAAGGGCGTTATTTCGATGAACATTACCGAAAAAACAGGCGATGTTTCTGCAATTCTTGAGGTGACCGACAACGAAGATATCGTCGTGATGACCGCCCAAGGTGTGGTTATTCGCCAAGCGGCAAAGGATATTCGTGTGATTGGCAGAAACACGCAGGGCGTGCGGCTTATTAAGTTAGACGATGATGATGCTATTGCCGACATCGCTATCGTTGTCCACGAGGAAGACGAAGAAGGCGGCAAAGGCACGGAAGCCGACAGCGATGGTGCGGAAGTCGGCGATGACGGTGCTGATATTGCTGACGGCGTTGCGAATCTCGACGGGCACACCACAAACGGTCATGCCACAAGCAATGACGAGCCTTCGGACGAACAGCAAGAAGACTAATTGTGATAATTGACCAGAAGTGACAAAATATTTCGGAGCCGGATGACAACAGGTTCATCCGGCTTTTTTTATGGACAGATTGTCTCTCGGCACTATCAAAATTTCTTGTTGTCCAATTGCGCTGTAAGTCGTAGTTTCGACAATTACGTAGTCAAATTTCAATATTACCCGCATCATCACTTAGCTATAAAGGATACTTGCTATGGCAATTCGCATTACCTCCGATTGTATTAACTGTGGCGCTTGCGAGCCGGAATGCCCCAATACCGCTATTTACGAGCCTGCTGTCACGTGGAAACTTGGCGATAAAGAATTCTCGGATTCCACCTCGCCGGGCGGCTTCAAGAGTGAGTTTTATTCCGATGAAGTGTATTTTATTGTACCCGATAAATGTACCGAATGTGTTGGCTTCCACGACGAACCGCAGTGCGCTGCCGTTTGCCCGGTGGACTGTTGCTTGCCTGATCCCGAAAACGTCGAAACGCGAGAATCATTGTTGGCAAAGGTAGAGTTCTTGAATTCTATTGATACAACGCGCTTGAGAAATTAGCATTCGGTATTGCAAACGATACATTTTCCCTTTTGTTTATGGCAAAACAGCACAAATCATCCGCCCCCAAAAACACTGTAAAAAAGAGCGTATCATCCTCAGCTCTCTCTCAGCCGTTTATCTTGCCGCTCTGGGCAATAGCGTCACTGTTTCTTGCTACGACGCTCATTTTCTTTCGGGCGCAGATATTCGGCTCGGCGTACTTTTGGGAGGATTTTGCCGATTATGTCTATCCGGCGCAAGTCTTTGCGGCAAAATTCCTTCGTGCAGGAGAACTGCCCTTTTGGAATCCTTATACCTTCTCCGGCGCACCATTTCTGGCAGACGTAGCCGTCGGTTTTTTCTATCCGGCAAATATGCTGCTTGCACTCTTTGTGCATGATGGCAAGTTATCGGCGTTCGCGGTGGAAATGGTGATTATTGCTCACTTTGCGCTGGCACAGTTCTCCATGTTTTTGCTGATGCGTTCCTTCAAGGTCAGCGATGCCGGAGCGCTTCTTTCTGCGGTTTCCTACGGCTTTTCGTCATATTTGGTGTGCCATGCGTTTCACCCGATGATGGTCGAGCATTGCGCGTGGTTCCCGCTTGCATGGATGTACTTCCGCAGGGCGCTTGTTTCTGACGAACCCTTCCGCAGTCGTCTGAGTTCTTCGCTTCTGGCAGGCGTAGTGCTGGGTGTGATGATGCTTTCGGGGCACCCGCAGACGACACTGTATCTGGTCTTGCTGCTCTTTTTTTACACAGTCTGGACATTTGTCGCAAAAATTACCGACAAAACAGCAGCAACACCAAGCACTCTGCATTACGGCGTTTTAGCAGCACTGCCGATAATCATTGGTGCGGGAATCTTTGCCGTGCAGCTCTTCCATTCGCAAGAATTTGCAGCGTATTCCGAGCGGAATAACTTTAGCCTCGAAAAGGCTTCTATGGGCGCGATGCAGTTGCAGCAGTTGCTGACGTTGGTTGTGCCAAAGTTCTTTGGTTTTGTACTGGCTCCGCAGTCGCTGGAAGCGCTTTCAGTTCCGTTTTATCTTCCGGGTGGCGGATATTACTATTGGGAAACGGCATTTTATGTTGGGATTCCGGCACTGGTGCTGGGTATTATCGGCTTTGCTACGTCTCTTCTCAAGCGGGAGCACGATAATCTGGGCGGCTTGATGCTCTTTGCTGCTATCTTCGCAATCCTTTTTGCGCTCGGAACAAACGGTTTTCTCTTTGAACTCATGTTCAAACTGCCGCTTTTTGACCGTTTCCGTATCCCCTCGCGTATGCTTATCTATTGTGTGCTGGGGCTAACGATGATGGCGGGTATTGGCTTTGATGCGCTTTGCAAATATCGTACTGCCATGCTTCGCACCGTCTTGTTTGCTAATGGTTCGGTTCTGCTGCTTGCTCTTTTCATGACGGCAGTACCTCCTTCAGAGGCAAGTCAAGACGCTATGCGACATTTACGCACCTTTGGATTTGTAGCGGTGGGTTTTGCGCTCATAACGTTTGTTGCCCTGTGGTTTACGATGCGAGGTATTTTTTCTCAATCTTCTCATGGTTTTGCACTTGCGGCGTTGGCTTTCATAGATGTATTCTTTGTTGGCAGTGCTTTCAATCAAAACATGAGCAATCCTGCCGAGACCTTTGAGCGCACCAATGCTGCTATCCCGCAGCGCATGAGGGCAGACGGTATGCCGCCGGACTCGCTGTATCGCTTGAGCATCCGTGCGCGAGGTGCGATGCTCATGTCGCAAAATCAAGGCTTGGTCACGCCTGTCATGCTTTTTGAAGGGTATATGCCGATTTTGATTGAGCGTCGTCTGCCGTTTGCGCCTACGGGAGAACAAACGCTGGATTTGCTGAATATCCGATATGCCGTTGCCGTTGACAGCGCAAGCGGAGAGCCATTTTTGCGTGAGCGCCCAAGCACCTTCCCGCGCGCACGGATGCTCTACGATGCCGTACAAACTACGCCCGATAAATCCGCCGACCTTGCTAAGTCCGGTATGGTCAATTTTGTAACGCAAGCACTGGTGGAAAAGTCGCTTTCTGTCGAACTTCCGAAGCAAATGCCGTCTGGCGTGCAGCACCGCGTTCACTGCACCGAGTACGGTGCAAATAGAATGATCTATGACGTAGAAACCGCAGAAAATGGACTTTTGGCACTCAGCGAGATATGGTATCCCGCATGGAAAGCTACTCTGGACGGACAAGAAACAGAAGTTTTGCGCACAAATTACAGCCTTCGCGGTATTGTGGTGCCGAAAGGTAAGCACACCATAGCGCTGCGCTATGACTCGTCTGCGTTCCGCGTGGGTGCATGGATTAGCCTTGCGACTGTGGTGTTTGCTCTGGTAGCTCTTATCGCCCTTAACCGCCTACGCCCCAAAAGCACATAAACTATCTGTCACTTATCAACACCGATGAACCACTTTCTTGCTCTTCATGCTCCGCTTATCTTGGCTTCCGCCTCGCCGCGCCGAAAAAAACTTTTGGAGCAGTTAGGTGCGGATTTTCGTGTGGTCGTTTCCGCATTTGATGAAGAGGCAGTTCCAACGCATATTCCACCGCCGGAGTACGTGCAAACGCTCGCAAAATCGAAAGCGCTGCACGTAGCCGAAACGCTCGGCGAATCTGCGATTGTCATTGGTGCTGATACAACGGTTGTCTTGCATGGTTATATCTTGAACAAGCCTCACGATGCCGCCGATGCCGTGCGGATGCTTTCCATGCTGAGCAATCGGACGCACGAGGTCTTCACGGGAATTGCTTTGGTGGAGTGTGCGTCCGACGGCTCAATAGTCAACACCATTACGGATGTGAGTCGAACAGAAGTCCGCTTCAGGCAGCTTTCCACTGAGGAAATTCGTGGTTATGTCGCTGGTGGCTCTCCGCTTGACAAGGCAGGAAGTTACGGTATTCAAGACGACTTCGGAGCAGTTTTTGTGGAAGGAATTCACGGCTGCTACAATAACGTCGTCGGACTGCCGCTTGCACTCTTGTACAGGCGACTGCAGGAATTTTGTTAAACCCAAATCTGCTCTTGATATGCGTCTCCTTCTTGTCTCTTTTGTCGTTCTTTGGGCAATTTGCCTCCCACCACGTGTTTCCTCGCAAGTGCTGCCGAATATGCCAAGACAAGCAATTGTCAACCGCCCCACTGAATTTCGGCTTGTCTCTTCAAAAATCTATGTCCGCCCGCTTGTGGATGTACGCATACGAGGCACGTTTACGCATCGCCCAAGCGGACAAAGCCAGACCGTGAGCGGCTTTTGGGCTGGAGATAGTCTCTATTCCGTGCGCTTTGCGCCGACACTTGCGGGCGTGTGGGAATACAGCATTACAGCAAATGACAGCACCAACAAGGGTTTGCACGGTATTATGGGAACGTTTACGGCAAGCGTACAGGCAAGTGATAATCCCCTCACGAAGCATGGTTTTCTCGCAGTTGCTCCCAGCCGCCGCACCCTTGTATATGCCGATGGCACACCTTTTTTCTGGCTCGGCGATACAGCATGGGAAATGTTTATGCGCAGCACAAAAGAAGAGGTACTGCGTTTTCTCGATGACCGCGCCCGTAAAGGTTTTACAGTGCTTCAGACTACTCATGCGATTTATGTTGATGACGATAGCCGCAATCGGGACGGAACGCTTCTGTACCGTAATAACGACCGAACGCTCATCAATCCTCAATTCTTTGATGAATTTGATAGCGTTGTGGTGTGGGCGAATGCGCGTGGTATGGTGGTGGCACTGGTGCCGCAATGGGCAAACGGAGGCATGGAAGGTTATGAACGAGGGTGGGTGCGCAAGCCCATCACGCAAGCCGAAGCGCTCATTGCCGCAGAATATCTGGGTGCGCGATATGCAGCGCATCACGTAGTCTGGGTGCTGGGAGGCGATGCACGTTATGACACGCCGGAGCGGCGTGCTTACTGGGAACGTTTTGCACAGGTGCTCCATGATGCCGATGGCACACGGCACTTGGCGAGTATTCATCCCGAGGGTTTTACTGCCTCATATGATTTTTTTAGCAACACCGCTTCATGGCTGGATTTCCATATTCTTCAGTCTTCCCATCAGCCGTGGTCGAACGATAGAACAGTATTGGTGCGGCGTGGCTACGACCGCTCTCCGGCAAAGCCCGTGCTGAATGCTGAACCGCCGTACGAGGATTTTATTTTGAACTCATTTTTTAGCGATATTGAGGCTGCACTTGTTGGCGGGAAACGCCGTGCAACGTCCTACGACGTGCGTTTGGCAGCGTACATGAGTATTTTTCATGGTGGTTTGGTGGGTATCACTTACGGCGCGAATGGCATTTTTCAATGGAATTCTGCAACCAGCCCCAATTCAGGGCATCAACCACGTCTCTCCGTAGATTCGGCGCTTTCTTTGCCCGGTTCGGCACAAATGGGTATTATGAAGCGTTTGTTGTCGGATTTGCATTGGGAAACGATGATTCCCCGCTTGGACTTAATGCTCATGCTTACTTCCAATAGTGGGGCTACGCCGTTTTACGGGGTACTTGCTTCGCGTGATGCTCTGGCGGCTTATGTTGGCGAGGGCTTGCGCTCGGTGACGCTTTCCTGCGGGGCACTTCGTGGAGACGGCGGTTTTGTGGTGCGATGGATTTCTCCGGTGAGCGGTGAATCGGTTGTGTCGCTCATGCCATTCTCGCTTAGTCCAATAACGCTTCGTCCGCCGCAAGTCGCTGATGACTGGCTTGTAAGCATTCGTAGAAGCGTATTGCCGCCGGATTCCTCATCGCACAATATGGGGAACGTTGATACGACCGCGCTTAAATTGACCTATCCTCGCCCCAATAAAGCAAATGGTGTCGTTGAAATTGTCTTCACAGCGCCGGATGCGGGAGCACTGGATGTTCATATCTACGATGTACTTGGCAATGCTATTATGAATCAACGGTTGCAAGTGCTTCGTGGGGAAGCGTATTTTGTGCTTCCGATTTCGGCTTCGGGGGCGTATTTTTACCGTGCCGCCTTTGAAAGTGAGCGCTTTGCTAGTCAGATAAGCGGAAAATTTATCCAGAAATAGTATGCCCCATTCTCACGACCATATTACCTGCCACATTCTTTGCTGCACGGGTTCTTCCTGCCGGAAGAGTGGCGCTGACGAGGTGCTGACAGCGCTCAAACATGAACTCAAAGAGGAAGGCTTGCACAAGCACGTCCATATCACGAAGACGCATTGCAACCACGAGTGCAAGCGTAGTCCTGTTGTGATGGTTTACCCCGACGGCGTTTGGTATGAAGGCATGACACCAAAGCTGGCGAAAAAGCTGGTCAAAAAACATATTCGCAAAGGCAAGCCGCTCAAAAAGAATATTCTGAGGACGATTCCATACTGAATTGCTGTCAACCGTTGAGAATTAAACACTTTTCCCAATCTCTGCCCATGAAACTTTGGAGTAAATCAAGCACCCGTACCGACGAAGCCATAGAGCGCTTCACCGTCGGGCGCGACCGCGAACTTGACCATGCGCTTGCCCTTTATGATGTCGCTGGTTCGCTGGCGCACGGTGCGATGCTGCACAGCATCAATCTTCTGACAAGCGAGGAATGGAGCGACTTACAGCGCGAGTTGAGGAGTATCGGACGTGAGGTGCGTGCAGGAAAATTTCAGATTGAAGACGGTATCGAAGATGTTCACTCGGAGGTAGAGTTACTCCTGACGCGGCGTTTGGGTGATACGGGCAAAAAAATTCATAGCGGGCGCTCGCGAAACGACCAAGTAGCTGTGGACTGCAAGCTCTTTTTCCGTGAAGAACTGCGCCTGATTGTGCAAGGTACAGATGCGCTCTTTCAACGTCTCATTCGTCTTGCTGAAGCGCACAAAAGCGCACTGCTGCCCGGCTATACGCATTTGCAGATTGCGATGCCGTCGTCGTTTGGGCTGTGGTTCAGCTCATTTGCCGAAAGCCTTGCAGACGACGTAACGATGCTGCTTGCGGCATACCGCATCACGAACAAAAATCCGCTTGGTTCGGCGGCAGGCTATGGTTCGTCGTTTCCACTCAATCGGCGCATGACAACGGAGTTATTGGGCTTTGACGACCTTAACTACAATGTTATTTATGCCCAAATGGGGCGCGGCAAGACTGAGCGCGTCATCGCGCAGGCGCTCTCGTCGCTTGCTGCTACGCTCGGCAAAATGGCAATGGACATTACGCTTTTTATGAGCCAAAATTTCGGTTTTGTGAGTTTCCCCGACGACCTCACGACCGGTTCCAGCATTATGCCGCACAAGAAAAATCCTGACGTGTTCGAGCTTATCCGCGCCCGATGCAATCGCCTGCTTGCACTGCCAAATGAAATCACACTTCTGACGGCGAATCTCCCATCGGGGTATCACCGCGACGCGCAACTCCTCAAAGAAACGATATTTCCTGCCTTTGAAAGTATGAAAGAGTGTCTGGCAATTGCAGAATTTGCATTGGGGCAAATTACAGTTCGCACTGACATTCTGGACGATGAGCGCGGAAAGGCGCTCTATGCCTATCTCTTTAGCGTGGAAGTGGTGAATAAGTACGCGCTTCAGGGAATGCCGTTCCGTGATGCCTACAAGCGCGTGGGTGAGGATATTGCTACGGGAAATTTTGTACCCTCACGTGAAATCAACCATACCCACGAAGGCAGCATCGGCAACCTTTGCCTAGAAGAAATTACGGCGACGATGCAGCGCACACTTGCGGAGTTTCCTTTTGAACGGGTAGAGCAAGCAATGAAGAAGCTTTTGGGGGAAGAATGACAGAGCAGGGCGAAGATAAACGACCGCATTGTATCGTCATCGGCGGTGGTTTTGCCGGAACGACCGCAGCGGTGCGTCTTGCTGAATCCGGTGTACGGGTGACGCTCATCGAAGCGCGGGAGCGGCTGGGCGGGCGGGTGCAATCGCTTACCGATGCCACAACAGACGAAACAATCGACAACGGGCAGCACCTTCTGATGGGCTGTTACGAATCGGCTTTGCGCTTGCTGGCTACTTTGGGTACGACGCATCTTCTTCGTCGCCAAAAGGCTCTTCGTGTCTGGTTTACTGAGCGGGCAGGTGGCGCCTTTGCACTGGACGCTTCGCGTTTGCCGGGTAAACTTGGCGTAGCGTTGGGAATGATGCTGCTGAAAGGCTTATCGCGCCGCGAGCGGTTCATGCTTCTGCGGTTTGCTGCGCGGCTTCAACTCAATCTTCTGCGCACCGATAGAAAAACTGCGGCAGTACTCCTTCGGGAAGAAGGGCAGTCGGAACGAGTAATTATGCGGCTTTGGGAGCCGATTGTTCTTGCTACGCTGAATGCACCCGTCGCTGCAACCTCTGCAACGCTCTTTGTAACAGTCATGCGCTTGGCGTTTTTAGGCGGACACGAAGCCTCACAAATGCTGATTGCAGAAACGGGCTTGGATGAAGTGCTGGCTCCGGCTTCGGCATGGCTCCACAAGCACGGAGGCAAGGTTGTGTCCGATGTAGTCAGTGAAATTCTTGTTGAAAATGGCGCAGTCTGCGGCGTTCGGTTGAAAAATGGTGCAGAGCATCGTGCAGACATTGTGGTAAGCGCTGTTCCCGCGAATACATTGCTCAAACTCCTACCTGAGCCGCAGCGCACAATGCCTTTCTTTGAACGATTCGCTGAAGCCCTAACCCTGTATTCGCCGATTGTTTCGGTGTATCTGTGGTTTGACCGTGATTTTGTGGAGCAAGATTTTATCGCTCTTCTGGGCACGACAATCCAATGGATTTTTAACCGCAGAAAACTTTGCCATTCGCCCGATGACGTAGTGGAGCGCTTTCCGTGCCATCTATCGCTAACGGTGAGCGCGGCTGGCGATTTGGCAAGTGCTTCGGCGCAAACAATCGTGGAACGCTGTCTGGTAGAACTTCACGAAGTCTTTCCTGAGTCCCGCGCTGCCACGCTCTTCCATTCTCGCGTTATTCGTGAGCGAAATGCCACACCGCTTTTCACGCCCGCAAATGAGTATCTACGACCGAATCCGGAGACGCCGCTTCGCAACTTGTTTCTGGCGGGCGATTGGACAAACACGGGCTTACCGGCAACGATTGAGGGCGCAGCACTGAGTGGGGAACGAGCGGCGGAACGAGTCGTAACAGTGCTTTGGCGGCAATAGGTTGGGTGAGGTGCGCTTGCACTATGCCTCTTTAACAAAACAGAACACTGCTGCCAAATTGCAGACTTTTCGTATATTAAAGCCTGTTTTGAGCAGTTTCACTATCTCTTGAATCCAAGTCTTGTACCAATTTCATTTGCAACCGATTATGATGAACCTATCCGAGCGCGTCCTTTCTGCCAACGAGTCCCAAACGCTTGCTATCAACGCCAAAGCAAAAACCATGAAAGCGCAGGGTATTGATGTTGTCAGTCTTTCTACTGGTGAGCCTGATTTCCCAACGCCACAAGTAGTGAAAGATGCCGCCATTAAAGCCATTAACGATAATTTTACCTATTACACCGAGGGCAATGGGATTCCCGAATTGCGCAAAGCCATTGCCGAAAAATTCATGAAAGAAAATGGTTTGCCTGATGTGAAGCCGGAAAATGTTCTTGTTTCTACCGGTGGTAAGCATTCGATTTTCAATGTGTTACTGGCAATGTGCAACCCGGGCGACGAAGTGCTGATGAACGCGCCCTATTGGGTGAGCTATCCGGCAATGATTCAGATTTGCGGCGCAAAGCCGGTTATTGTGGAAACGACGCTCGAAAACCGCTTCAAAATGACTCCCACGCAACTTGAGGCAGCTCTTACACCAAAAACAAAATGCGTCATTCTTAATTCGCCCTCGAACCCCACAGGAACGATGTACACCCCTGATGAAATCAAGGCGTTGGCGAAGGTACTCGAAAAGCACGAATGTTTTATCTTAAGCGACGAACTTTACGAAAAAATTTCTTTTGGCAGTGTGCAGCACTTCAGCATCGGCTCCATTCCTGCCGTCGCTGACCGCGTTATCACTGTTAATGGCGTATCGAAAGCATATTCGATGACAGGCTGGCGCATTGGTTATATGACCGGTCCGGCGGCATTGATGAAGGAAGCCTCGAAGGTACAAGGGCAGTCCACATCCAACCCAAATTCTATCGCACAAAAAGCTGCTTTGGCGGCGCTTCTCCACACGGCAGAAGACGTAGAGCGGATGCGCAAGGAGTTTGCTCGCCGCCGCGAGATGGTTGCGGCGCTTTTTTCTGCTATTCCGGGCGTTGAGTTTTTGATGCCTGACGGTGCATTTTATATGTTTGTGGATATGAATAAAGCGCTTCAAACCATGCGTGTCAAGACCTCCTTTGAGTTTTGCCAAGAAGCTCTCGACAAACATCACTTAGCCGTCGTACCGGGCGAAGCCTTTGGCGCTCCGGGCTGTGTACGCTTTTCCTTTGCCGCCTCCGATGAAACCTTACAAAAAGGCATTGCCCGCTTTGCAGAAGCAATCAAAGCATTGTCGTAACATACTCTTGATACTCGTTTTTTTTTATGAAAATGACACAAGCACACGAACTCACTGCCATTGCGGACTTGGAAAAGGCGCTCTCAGACTCTCAGACGGGAACAGCGCTACTTTTTAAGCATAGTGCTACCTGCGATATTAGTGCCGCAGCATGGGAAGAATTTCTGGATTTTCTTCGGGACAACAAAGAAAATCCCACTCTTCCGCCTTTGCACTCGTACTTCCTTGTCGTGCAGACCGCGCGACCTGTTTCCGACGCAATAGAATCACGCTTTGGTATTCGCCATGAAAGCCCACAAGCAATCTTGCTGCACAACGGGCAACCCGTCTGGCACGACTCGCATCGCCGATTGACGACGCAAAAACTCCACGCTGTTGTTGCGGAGTATGCGGCTCAGTAAAAGCATTTTCGATGCGAATACCCGAAGCACTCAAGTTTTCAAGCCCGATGAAACCGCACGTTGCGCGTAGTCGGGCTTGATTGTTTTCTTGGGGTTTCTTCATTCCGATAAATTCAGTATTTTTGTTGTTCTGCGTCGGTTATAGATTTATAGCGGCGTTTATTACTCCACCAATTTACACATCCTGTTATGGACACAGCACACGCTCTTGGTTTTGAACGGCTGGACGCATCTCGGAATGCGCTGGCGCACACAGAATTTGTCGAACAGCACACTGAACCGATGCCCCCTGCACCTGAGCGTCGCCCCGAATGGCTTAAAGTCAAGGCTCCCGGCGGTGAGACGTATGCGAACGTCAAAACCATGATGCGCTCCAAGACGCTGCACACCGTCTGCGAAGAGGCTCGTTGCCCTAATATCTCCGAATGTTGGAATGCGGGCACAGCAACCTTTATGATTCTGGGCGATACCTGCACACGCTCTTGCGGTTTTTGTGCTGTGAAGACCGGTCGCCCGCCTGTGCTGGATGTGGACGAGCCACAGCGCGTCGCCGATGCTGTGCTGTCCATGAATCTCAAGCACGCCGTTATTACCTCCGTCAACCGCGATGAACTTGCCGACGGCGGTTCACGCATTTTTGCTGATACCATTCTGGCAGTTCGTGAAGCTAATCCCAGCATCACGATTGAAGTTCTGATTCCTGATTTCAAGGGCAAAATTGCTGCTTTGCAAAATATTATTGACGCTCGCCCCGATGTGCTGAACCATAACACCGAGACCGTACCACGCTTGTATCGCCGTGTTCGCCCGCAAGCCAAATATGAGTGGACACTCAGCGTTTTGAAGGAGTCTAAAGCGCAGGGCTTACGCACAAAGACCGGCATTATGCTGGGTCTGGGCGAGAAGCGCGAAGAACTTCTCACCGTCATGCAGGATCTGTGCGATGTCGGCGTGGATGTCTTTACGCTGGGGCAATATCTTCAGCCCACCAAAGCACACTTGCCCGTTGAACGGTTTGTCCATCCCGACGAATTTGCGGAACTGCGCGAGATTGGTCTTCGGATGGGCTTTGACTGGGTGGAATCGGGTCCGCTGGTGCGTAGTTCGTACCATGCAGAGCGCCATGTATAGAATCTTATTTCACGCGAAACCATGAAAATACGAGTTCTGGGAAGCGGCACTTCGACAGGCGTTCCACTTGTGGGGTGCTCTTGCGCGACGTGCATTTCCACAGACCTGCGCGACAAACGCCTTCGTCCGTCAATTCTGGTGGAATCGGACACCACAACCGTTGTTATTGATACCTCTGCCGATTTTCGGTATCAAATGCTCCGCGAAAATGTAAAAAAAATTGACGCTGTTGTCTTTACGCATCATCATTTTGACCATATCGGCGGCTTCGATGACGTGAGGGCGTTCAATTTTATGCTCCGCAAGGCGCTTCCCATCTATCTGATGCAGGAAACGCTGGACAATCTGGAGCGCACGTTCATATATGCCTTTATGGACACCGGACAAAAAGGCGGCGGAGTGCCGGTCGTCGAGCAGCACATTATTGACAAGGAAGCCTTTACGGTCGGCGATATAGATTTTATGCCGATTCCGATGATGCACGGCAAAATGCGCGTCAATGGTTATCGTATCGGAAATTTTGCTTATTGCACCGACACCAATTTTATTAGTGAGGAATCCTTCGCACTTTTGCATAATCTGGACATTCTCATTCTCGACGCGCTTCGGTATGAATCCCACACCACACATTTTAGCGTGGACGAAGCACTAGCAGCCGCAAAGCGCATCGGGGCAAAACAAACGTACTTTACCCACATCGCTCACAATATCAAGCACGACGACTTAGAATCACGCCTACCGCAGGGAATAGCGATATGTTATGACGGACTGCATTTTGAAATATAGGTTTTTTATCTTCACACCATGAACAACATTTTTGATATTATCGTCATTGGCGGCGGACACGCAGGTATCGAAGCCAGCGTTGCCGCTGCAACTATGGGCAGGGCAGGCACAAAGCCTGTCAGCGTAGCGCTTGTCTCAATGGAAACTCATTCTATCGGGCGTTTGTCCTGCAATCCTGCTGTGGGCGGTACGGCAAAAGGGCATTTAGTCAAAGAACTGGACGCGCTGGGCGGTGTGATGGGCGTTATCGCCGACAAAAGCGGCTTGCAATTCAAAATGCTCAATCGTTCTAAAGGTCCTGCCGTCTGGTCGCCCCGCTCGCAGAATGATAAAGACTTATACCCGCAGTACGCGCAAGAACTTGTGCTGTCAACACCAAACCTTTCGTTTGTGCAGGGTTCGGTTGTGGAAATTCTTGTGCGGAAAGATTCCGTGCGAGGTGTGAAACTGGCAGATGGTTCGGAGCTAATCGCGCAAGCTGTGGTGCTCTGCGGAGGCACGTTCCTGAACGGCGTGATGCACACCGGCTTGTGCCAGACCGTCGGCGGGCGTTTTGGTGAGCAAGCCGCGACGGGCATTTCGGATATGCTTGCCAGCTATGGCTTAGAGAAAGGACGGCTCAAAACCGGCACACCACCGCGCGTAGCGTTGGAATCGCTTAACCTGACGAAGACCGAACCTGCCGGAGGCGACGAACCGCCGCTTCCTTTCTCGCACCGCACCGCATCGGTGCAGAACCGTATTATGTGTTACAGCACCTATACCAGCGCCGAAACGCATGAGATTTTGCGCGAGGGTTTTGAGCAATCTCCTATGTTCACGGGAAGAATTCAGGGTAGCGGTCCGCGCTATTGCCCCTCCATTGAAGACAAAATTCACCGTTTCGCTGACCGCGATTCGCACCACATCGTACTTGAGCCGGAGGGCTTGGCGACAAATTCCGTCTATGTAAACGGCTATTCGACAAGTTTGCCGGATGATGTGCAGCTGCGAGGCTTGCGAACAATTCCCGGCTTGGAGAAGGTGGAACTGCTCCGTGCGGGATATGCGGTGGAGTACGATTTCTTTTTTCCATTTCAGTTACGCTTCTCGCTCGAAACGAAGGCAATTTCTGGTCTGTTTTTTGCAGGTCAAATTAATGGCACGTCAGGTTACGAAGAAGCAGCAACACAAGGTTTTATAGCCGGTGTGAATGCCGTGCGAAAAGTACTTGGCGAAGAAGAGTTTACGCTCAAGCGTTCCGAAGCGTACATCGGTGTACTGATTGACGACCTCGTGAACAAAAGCACCGAAGAGCCATACCGCATTTTTACCTCCGCAGCTGAGTACCGCTTGCTTTTGCGGCAAGACAATGCCGACAGGCGTTTGATGAAATACGGACACACGCTTGGCTTGATTGACTCTGCCGCTCACGAAAGAGTGCTGGAGCGCGAAGAACTCACGCGGCAAACGCTTGATTTTGCTCGCACAACACGCTTTCGTCCCGCAGAAATCAACGAGTATTTAGCAGAAATGAATGAACCCGTTATTAGCGAGGTTTCAAGCATTGAGCAGCTTGCCAAGCGCTCGCAGTTGACGCTCAAACCTCTTCTGGAACGCGCACACTGGCAGGCGAGCATCGGGCAGCAAGATATGACGGAAGCACAAGCGCTGGCGCTGGCTACGGTGGTGGAACAAGCAGAAATTGAAATTAAGTACAGTGGCTATATTGAGCGGCAAATGAAGGAAATAAGCGTCTTTGCCGCGAATGAAGAAAAGAAAATCCCCGAGGCGCTCGACTACGCTGTGATAAAATCTCTGTCCATCGAGGCACGTCAGAAGCTCACTCGTATTCGTCCGCAATCGCTGGGGCAAGCCTCACGCATACAAGGCGTGTCGGCATCGGATATTTCAGTGTTGACCTTGTATTTGCGCTAAATTTCCGATGAACACAACGATAATTTTTATCCCACCATATCTTTACGTCCCATGAATCAGCGCTTTTTCTTCCGTGTAATTTTCGCTTTTTTCGTTGTTCTCGTGAGTGTTACTGAGGCTTTTGCCCAGCAAAATGTCGGCGAACGCATTTTCTACATGGACGCTTCCGAAGATTCTTTCCGCAGCTTTGAACGCAACGCGCAGTACATTGACATTATCGGACCGCAGTGCCTCAAGGTGGACGAAGATGGTGTTGTCTGGGGCGGCGTAGATAAGCGCATTACGGCAGTAGCCAAAAAGCATAACGTGAAAATTATGCCGCTCATTGTCAATCCGGGATTCAATCTTGAAATGCTGCATAAAGTGCTAACAAGCCGCGAGGCGCAGGAGCGCTGTGTATCAACGCTTGTGGATCTGTGCCGCAAAGAAGGCTGGTATGGAATTCAGTACGACTTTGAAAATATTCACGTTTCCGATAGAGACCTCTTTACTGCCTTTTTCAAGCGAGCAGCAGATTCGCTGAAAAAATACGGTTTTTCCATTAGCATTGCCGTCGTGCCGAGAGCAAGTGATTATGCGGGCTTGGGGGATTATCAAAAATGGATGTACGAATACTGGCGCGGAGGCTACGACTACAAAGCGCTGGGCGCAATCGCTGATTTTGTCTCGTTTATGAGCTACGATCAGCACACACGCCGCACCTCGCCCGGTCCGGTGGCGGGTTACGCATGGATGGAGCGCTGCTTGACATACATTCTTCAGCAGGTTCCGAAAGAAAAAGTATCGCTTGGCTTGGCGCTCTATTCAGATTATTGGTTTCCGTCCTTCACCAACCCTCAGACCGTTACAGCATGGGGGCGGTCGCTGAATTATCCCGATGCCGTCAGTATTACCGAAAGCAACGGTGGGCGCATGGAATGGAACGAGCGCGACAAAATGTACTACACCGTTTTCGAGCGCGACGACATCTACGAGCATATCTATTTCGAGGATGCGCGGTCGTTTCAAGCGCGGTTGGAATTGGTGAAAAAGTATAATCTGCGTGGAATTTCATGCTGGCGTTTGGGGCAGGAAGACCCTGCGGTATTCAAGGGGTTGCAGGCGAGAAAGTAGAAATTGTGGAAGGGAGCGCAAAAGAGCAAGATGTTTGTAAACAGGGCAGAAACGAAAAAGCCCGCTATCGTAGTGATAGCGGGCTTTTATTTGGTGTATTCTTGCTCCGAAGGTAGGACTTGAACCTACGACCCTCTGATTAACAGTCGGTGAGCGAGTGTGCCTCTACGCCTCATCAAATCGTGCTTGATGAATTGCACTGCACCCGAATTGCACCCATATTTTTTTACTCTTTGCATTGTTTTGAAATTTGTGCAAAATTGTAGTTCGTAATTTTCTCCGTCCTTCGCGGCTCTCCCCAATCAAGAATGTAATTTTCTATGCCTCATTCCGAACAGAAAACCCGACAGCGTATTGATGAACAGCTTCGTGCTGCCGATTGGCAAGCCGACACTCTTAACTTGCGATATAGCAACGGTGTACGCCCCGAACATGGCAAAAACATGGCTATTGCCGAAGTACCTTTCGGTGACGGATATGCCGATTATACTCTCTTCGTCGGTTTGCGATTGGTAGGAATTGTAGAGGCAAAGAAAAGTGCAAAAGATGTCATGGCGGATGTCTCACAGGCAGAGCGCTACGCACAAGCCGGAACAATACTGGAAAACGTTCAATACTCTGGTGCATGGAACACCTACCGCGTACCGTTTGTCTATTCAGCAAATGGTCGTGATTACGTTCCGCAGTTGGAAATTAAATCCGGCATTTGGTTTCGAGATGTGCGCTTGCCGACCAATCATGTACGCGCTGTGCAAGAATTTCATTCGCCGGAAACGCTGTTGGCAATGCTTGAACACAATGAACAAGCAGCAAACCAACGTTTACAGGCTGAACCGTTTGACTATCTCAGCGATAAAAAAGGCTTAGGATTGCGTGAGTATCAGGTGCGAGGTATTCAAGCAATAGAGCGGACACTGGAGCAGGGACACCGTTCCGTCTTGCTTGCAATGGCAACAGGGACGGGCAAAACACGTCTGGCTATCGGATTATGCTATCGCCTTATCAAGTCCAAACGTTTCCGCCGTATTCTCTTTCTCGTGGATAGGTCGTTGCTCGGCACACAAGCAATGGATAGGTTTAACGATGTTCGTCTGGAGGATTTTCAAACCTTTGGGAATATTTATCACGTTGCCGA
>Ga0075163_10000956_pt1 | contig 38502 bp, 36 predicted proteins | sample JI1023141ADNA_FD_71478 | JGI IMG/M metagenome (GOLD analysis project Ga0075163, IMG submission 71478) | Wastewater effluent complex algal communities from Wisconsin, to seasonally profile nutrient transformation and Carbon sequestration -... | ecosystem: Engineered > WWTP > Effluent > Algae...
GTGCTGGCCGCCCGGCGGGGGCGACCGCAAGTATGCCGGCGTGATGAACATCGACGTGGCGAATCTCACGCGCGCAAAGGCGGACGATGTCACCGCGCAGTGCCGCGAGATCGGTGTGAGCATGAGCGCGCTGGGCTATTACCCGAACGCCCTCGATCCGAACCTGGAAGTCGTGCGCGTGGCGGTGTCACATTTCAAGAAGGTGATCAAGGCCGCGCCGATCCTGGGCCTCGATCTGGTCACGGGTTTCATCGGTCGCGACTGGACGAAGTCGGTGGATGAAAATTGGCCGCGCTTTTTGAAGACATGGAAGCCGCTCATCCAATACGCCGAGGATCACGGCGTGCGCGTCGCAATCGAGAACTGCCCGATGCTCTTCACGCACGACGAGTGGCCGGGCGGGAAAAACTTGATGACGACACCCGCGATCTGGCGGCGTGCGTTCAACGACATCGACTCACCAAACTTCGGCCTGAACTACGACCCGTCACATTTTGTGCTGCAAGGCATGGATCCCATCAGCCCGCTGGCGGAGTTTCGATCGAAGCTCTTCCACATGCATGCGAAGGACGTGAAGATCGACCGCACGGCGCTGAATGAAGTGGGCCGCTTTGATTTCCCCCTGCGCTGGCATCAGCCCCGCATCCCCGGCTACGGCGAGATCGACTGGGCCGCCTTCATGGGCGAGCTGACGCGCATCGGCTACGACGGGCCGTTTTGCATCGAGGTGGAGGACGACACCTTCGGCAAAACGCTTGAAGGCCGCATGAGGGCGCTGAAAGTGGCACGGAACGTTCTCGCGCCTTTTTTTGCCTGATCCGAGTCGTGAGCGTTTGACGGCGCACCGGACCGGTTCTTGAATGCGCGCCTATGCCCTCCCCTCGTGTTCTCTGGCTCTTCGGCCTTCCCTCCGCCGGCAAAACCACGCTTGCCCGCTTGGTGGCCGATGCCCTGAAAGCCCAGGGCCGGACCGTGTGCATTCTGGACGGTGATGAGATGCGCTCGGGCGTGAACGCAGATCTCGGCTTCTCGGACGCCGACCGCTCGGAGAATCTCCGCCGCGCGGCCCACATCGCCAAGCTCCTCGCCGGGCAGGGCCACACGATCATCGCCGCCTTTGTGACACCGAAGGAGGCAAACCGCGCGCAGATACGCGGCATTCTCGACGAGACGGGCCTACGTCTCGTACACGTGGATTGCCCGCTCGACGTGTGCGTGGGCCGCGACGTTAAGGGCCTCTACGCCAAGGCCAGCCAGAAGAAGATGCAGGGCATGACCGGCACGCAGGATCCGTTTGAGCCGCCACAGGATGTCGATCTCACCATCCTCACAAACGCGACCGGGATCACTGAGTCGGTCGGGGCGCTGCTGAATCTCTGGAAGGCTTGAGGCAACCTGCGGGGGCACACGCCTCAATGCGTCACTCTCGTATCACTCGCGGTGGCGGGTTCCAGCGCCGCCGTGGTTTGCTTTTCCACATCCAACGCCAGCCACCAGGGCGACACAAATTTGTCGATCCTCACGCAGCGGTCCGACTGCGCGTGCTCGGGGAAGGCGATCTGCACCGTGATGGGAAAATGCCCATTCATCTGTGAGCGCAGCCCATTCCGATTGGCAATGGATGACTTCGAGGCGGCGGAATCTCCCAGAATCTCCAGCACTTTTTTCCCATCCGCACTGTCCCTCGCGCAATAGCCGTGAAGGTAATCGTCACCACCCGGGCTGTAGAGACGGAGGCTGAGGTACTTTTTGGCGTCGGTGAACTCGAAATTATAATAGTCGTCCGGCACCGCGAGGACACGAAACACCGTGGGCACCGTCGTGTGGTTGGCACGGAACGATCCCATTCCCTTGCCTGAGAAACCCACAAACGATTCCCAGTCGAGCCGCAAGCCCTCGCTGCTGCGCCAAAAATTCGCGTGGACCAGTCGGTTGAGTCGGTCGCCCGACGAATAGGAGAGTGCGAGTACGCTTCGATTTCCGATCCTCAAGTTGGAAGCGCTGACCAAACCCGCGATCGCCGGATCGGACTGCCCCTGCGAGCCATAATACTCTTCCATGAGAGGTTGAGCCTGCCCGGATTGATGAACCAGTGGGAGCTTGTCCTTCCACAGTTTTGCCGCCTGATACTGCTTGAGCAGTTCCACGGCTGAACGCACCTCGGGCGAGTCCCAATCGATCGACTGCCCATCCACATCGAGTTGCGCCACGGGGGCCGAGACCGCTTTGGATTGCTCCTTCTCGGCGGGTTTGGCCGCCCGCCCATCATCGGGCCTAATCGTGCGCATCTCCGCGATGGCGGCCTGCGCTTTCGTGTCCTCCACAATGGTCACCGCCGCCTTCCATTCGCCGCTCCTCGGCTTCCTCGGTTGCTCGACCGACACAACCGCCTTCGTCCGCTGCTCGGTGCTCCGCTTCTTCACGATCACGCCGTTCTGGGATGTCCGGCTGTTCTCCACCACCAGCCACACAGCCCCGGCCACAAGGCCCACCAAAAGAAACAACGCGGCGAGCAGGCCAAGCTCTGCTTTTCCTGACTGATAAGTGCTGGAGCGCCGTGATGTCACCGAGTGGGGCACGAGCCTGCCACGAAATTCCGAAAGCCACAAGCTTTCAAAAACCCCGAATTGAGGGACCTCGGAGCCTACCAGTGTCCGCTACCCGCCGACCGGGGGCCAAACGCCGATGCGCACGAGTCAATCTCCGCGCAGAACCCGCGCTTTACTTGGCGGCATCGCCTTACACGTTTCAGAACAATGTCCGTCGAATTCAAAGACTACTACGCCACCCTCGGCGTCCCGCGTGATGCCAGTGAGGACGACATCAAGAAGGCCTTCCGCAAACTGGCGCGGAAGTACCATCCCGACGTGGCCAAGGACAAGAAGACCGCGGAGGCGAAGTTCAAGGAGATCAACGAGGCCAACGAGGTGCTGGGGGACCCGGCAAAGCGGAAAAAGTACGACCAGCTCGGTGCCAATTGGCGAGACGGGGACCAGGGATTCCAGCCACCGCCCGGCTGGCAGGGAGGCGGTGGCGTGGGCGAGCACGAGTTTCACTTCGGCGGCACGGGCTTCAGCGATTTCTTTGAGCAATTCTTCAGTGGCGGCACCCGGCACGGATTTCCGCAGCAAGAGCATGACTTCGGCCATGCGCGCGCTGCGGGTGGCAGACCACGACGAGGCAGCGACATCGAGGGCGACATTCTCGTCACGCTCGAAGAGGCCATGCACGGCACCCAGCGACCGATCTCACTCCAAACGCGGAACCCTTTGAGCCGACAATTGGAGACGCACACCTTTGAGGTTCGCATCCCGCCCGGTGCCACCGACGGGCGGCGCATCCGCGTGCCCGGCCAGGGCGAGCCCGGACGCAGCGGCGGTCCGGCGGGCGATCTGTTTCTGCGAGTGCGACACGCGGCGCATCCCGAATTTCGTGCCGAGGAGGCCGATCTGTTTCACGAGCTGGACATCGCGCCATGGGAGGCCGTGCTCGGCGCGGAGATCATCGTGCCGACGCTCGATGGCTCAATCAAACTGCGCATCCCTGCCGGAGCCGAACACGGCCAGAAGATGCGCGTGCGCAATCGTGGTCTGCCGAAAGGCAAGACCGGTGAGCGGGGCGATTTTTATGTGATCATCACCGTTCATCTGCCGACAAAACTCTCTGACGAAGAGCGTACGCTCTGGGAGAAGCTTCGCAGCACGTCGAGCTTCAACCCCCGGTCCGAATCGTGATCGCGCCGCTCACAGCAGCCGCTCCGCTGCATCCGTCGGCTGCTTGAATCGCTGCAATGCGTCCGCGAGCTGTTCGGGCGTGAACATTTGCCGGATTCGCTTCATGGCCGCCCCCGCGAGCTGGTCGCAATGCTCATTTCCATCGACGCCGGCGTGGCCCTTGACCCACTGCCAGTGAATCGAGTGTCGAGCTGCCGCAGTATCGAGCGCGCGCCAGAGATCGACATTTTTGACCGGCTGCTTTGCCGCAGTTCGCCAGCCGTTCCTCTTCCAGGCCGCGAGCCATTTGGTGATGCCATTGCGCAGGTACTCGGAGTCGGTGTGCAAAACCACATCGCATGGCTGCGTGAGCACGTTGAGCGCCTCGATGGCCGCGCGCAGCTCCATGCGGTTGTTTGTCGTGGCGGGTTCGCCACCGCTGATCTCCTTGCGTTTGCCTTTGCTTTCGAGCACCGCGCCCCAGCCGCCGATGCCAGGATTTCCCTGGCAGCCGCCGTCAGTGTGGATGATGACCTTCGGAAGATGCGAGCTCATGCGGGCGGAGTCTCGGAGATCGTGAGCCCCTCATTTCGCGTGGTGAAAAACCGCTCGGCCCACACATCTGTCAGCAGAATCACTGGACGATCCTCGACATCACGCGCCAGAGCGGTGTCACTCGGCATATTGACCCCTTCGTCCGACCACGGCGCTCCGTCCTTGCGCGAGAGCCACCGGATGTGCTTGTAGGGCGCGATCTCGAGACGCGACTCCGCATTGTACTCCGACTGGAGTCGATACTGCACGACCTCGAACTGCAACGGCCCGACCGCGCCGAGCAACGGGATGCGCTGCATGATGTGCGGCTGGAAGAACTGCTGCACCACGCCTTCCTGCAAAAGCTGCTCAAGCCCCTCGCGGAAACGCTTGAACTGCGCCGTCGATCCAGCGTGCAGATACGCAAACGTCTCCGGCACAAAGCGCGGCGTTTCGTCGAATTGGATGTCCGCCGAGACGGACAACGTGTCACCAATGCGCAGGTCGTAATTGCCCACCACGCCTACCACGTCACCAGCAAACGCTTCGTCCAGCGTCTCGCGATCGCGTGCGAAGAGCTTCTGCGAGTTGGCCATGCGCACCTTCTGCTTGGTGCGCGAGTTTTGCACGATCATATCGCGCTCGAATCGGCCGGAGACGATCCGGATGAAGTAAATCCGGTCGCGATGCCGCGGGTCCATGTTCGCCTGAATCTTGAACACGAAAGCAGAGAAGCCCGGCGCTGTCGGCTCGATGGTCTTGCCAGCGGCGACGCGTGCACGCGGAGGCGGTGCCATCTTCAAAAAGGCATCAAGCAGTAGCTGGACGCCGAAGTTGTTGCTCGCGCTGCCAAAGAAGACTGGCGTCAGCTCGCCCTTCTCGACGATGGCCTGATCAAACGCATGACCCGCGCCGTCGAGCATCGCCAATTCGTCCATCGCATCCTTAAGAGCGTGCTCCTCGACATGCTCCTTCACAAAGGCGTCTTCAAGTCCGCCGACATGCTCCGGCGCACGATACGCACCGCGCGCGGTGCGCTGGAAGAGATGAACTGTCGAATCCATGCGGTCATACACACCCGTGAAGCGACTTCCCAGACCAAGTGGCCAATTCATCGCACACGCGCCGATGCCGAGCACCGTCTCCAACTCATCGAGCAGCTCCAGCGGTGGACGCGCGGGACGGTCGAGCTTGTTCATGAAGGTGAAGATCGGCACGCCGCGCTTGCGGCAGACTTCGAAGAGCTTCCGCGTCTGGCTCTCGATGCCCTTGCCCGCATCGATCACCATGATCGCAGCATCAACGGCCGTGAGCACGCGATAGGTGTCCTCCGAGAAATCCTTGTGACCCGGCGTGTCGAGCAGATTCACCACGCAGCCGCCGTACTCAAACTGCAGTACCGTCGATGAAACCGAGATGCCGCGCTGTTTTTCCAGCTCCATCCAGTCGCTCGTCGTCGCGCGCTGGTTCTTCCGCGCCGTCACCGAGCCTGCAAGCTGCACCGCGCCACCGTAAAGCAGCAGCTTTTCCGTCAGCGTGGTCTTTCCCGCATCCGGGTGAGAGATGATGGCAAAAGTGCGGCGGCGGTTGATTTCTTGAGCAGGCGTCATGTAGCGCGCGCATCAAGCGCAGTCCCGGGCGCATCGCAAGGATTTCACCATCATTTCACCTCCGCTTCATCAAGGCTGCACACACGCATCCGAGGATGGGGCGTCATGAAAATCCAATCAACTCTCCTCATTTGGGCCAGCCTCTTCGCAGGCTGGCAGGTTTTACCGGCGGCTGATGATGCAAAAGAAGCGGCGGCACTGGCCAGCGCGGATTTGGAAAAGGCGTCGATCACGGTGCCTTACTCCGAGCTGAAGCGCCTGCTGATCTCCTCGGCTGCTCACGCTGCGGTCAGGGCACCAGAGCCTGCAAAGCCGCCGCCCGTGTCGGGCGGACTGATGGCTGCCGTGCTTCGGCTCGATTGCTCTGAGGGGAAAGCAACGCTGGAGGCGGAGTTCCGCGTGGAGAATTTCAGCGGCCAGTGGGAGAGCATTCCGCTGATGGGTGCGGGTCTCGCCGTCGCCGCCATCGAGCCGCCGGATGCGCGCGTGCTGGCTAAAGACGGGCAGCTTTGCCTCGCCACGAAAACCATCGGCCCGGCAACGGTGAAGCTGCGCTTTGTCGAGCGCGAGATTCGCGCTTTCTCAGAGCTTCCGGTCATCGCAATCGACGCGCTGCCATGCGCGGTCAGCACGCTGGAGATCACCGGCCTGCCCGAAGGCCGCGCCGCGATGGCTCGCTCGGGTGACGAAGTGATGAGCGGTTCGGCGAAGGGCCTGTTCGCGCTGCCAGCAAGCGGCGGCAGCATCAGCGTAACGTTGCAAGAGCCGATGAAGATCGCGGCCGAGCAAGCGCCGCCGACGCCGAGCGAGTGGTCGCTGCAAAACGAGATCGCCGTTCTGCGCGAGGACGGCGCGCTGCGATACACCGCGCATTGCTACCTCACGGCGCAAAACGGCTCGGGCATGGCTGCGACGATCACGCTGCCGCCGAACGCACGACAGACGAAAGTCGAAGGCGAAGACCTGGCCGACTGGCGCGTCGAGCGTGCCGAGGGCGGCCGCCAGACACTGACGCTCACCTGGAAAGGCCGTGGCGTGCTGGAGCGCGAGGTGATCGCGAGCTACGCCGTGCAGCAGGCTCCGCTGGAGGAGCAGTGGAATCTCGCCGCGCCTGCGGCTGAGAAGCCGGAGAGAACGAAGAGCCTCTTCGTGCTCGCGGTGCCGCAGGTCTCGAAGATGGAAGCGCAGGGCATTCGTCAGATCACCGGCAGCGCGGGACTTTCCAAATGGGTGGCGGAGACGATGCGCGGACAGATGATCGCCGCCATTGAGGGGCCGACGGATGCCGTGGTCAGCGTGAAACCGCTGCCGCAGGCTCCGACCGCCGACGGCACAATCAAGACAGCGAAGTATCAGACGCGCATTGTCTCAGACGGATCGGCCATCACCGAGGCTTCGTTTGAAATCGAGCACGAGGGCTCGCCGCGTTTTGTGCTCGACCTTCCCGCCGACAGCGCGCTGCTCAAGTGCTCGCTCAACGGACAGGCCACGAAGCCGATCTCCGGCGAAGGCAAGCGCCTCGAATTTCAATTGCCACCGAGCGATGGAAAGTCGGCGACTGCGCAGATCGCGCTCTCATTCACCGCCGCAAAAGGAAAACTCGATCCTGTCTCCGGCAAGGTGAGCGCCGAGCTGCCGCTCACGCCGTGGTTCATCCACGCCATCGAATGGTCGCTCGCGCTGCCCGAGGTCTATCGCATCAGCGCTGTGGACGGAAACATCGAATACGGCACCGGCGCAAAGGCCGAGCACGAAGTCGCGCTGCGCAAGAGCCTCTGCCGCGGCGAGGCCCCGAAAGCCGATCTCTTCTACGAGAAGCGAGGCCTTTGATCTCACCACTCCATCACTCCTAACCCACAACTAACCCATCCCATGAGCATCCAACGCATCGCCGCCATCGCGGTTATATTCATCGGCACCACCGTCGCGTGGTTCATTCTCGGCACCGCGCTCCAGCAGCGCACGAATCAACAGCAGAGCCAGCTCGGCAGCGAGGTGACCGAGGTCTGGGGGCCCGCGCTGCGACAGCTCCATCCGTCGGCCTACTACCTCACCGCTGCGAGTGCGAATGGCCGGAAGCAAATCCAACCGACGCTGAGCAAGGTGACGGTCGGCCTGAACTACGAACCGAAGAAGCGCGGCCTGCTTTGGTATCGCACTTACGGTGCGAAGTTCGAGGCTCAATACGAGATCACGAATCCCACACCGGTGACGCAGACGGTTTATGTGAAGTTTGAACTGCCGGGCGAGAAAGCCAGCTTCCACGACTTCTCATTCGATCTCGGCGCAGCGGGGACGCGCGAGGTTCTTCCGGAAGGCGGCGCGATCACGCAGGCCATCTCGCTGGAGCCGGGCAAGACTGCTCCGCTCGTCGTCGCCTACCGCGCTCGCGGCATGGACTCGTGGCGCTACGAGTTCGGCGACAGCGCTCGCGTGCGGCAGTTCTCGCTCGTGATGACGACCGACTTCGAGGAGATCAATTTTCCCGTCGGCACCGGCTCGCCCACCACACGCGAGCACGAAGGCGAGGGCTGGACGCTGGAGTGGAGCTATCCCGACGTCATCTCCGCGCCCGCCATCGGCATGGACATGCCAAAGGTGCTGAACGCCGGACCGGTAGCCTCGCGCATCTCGTTCTTTGCACCCGTGTCGCTGCTGTTCTTCTTCACCGTGCTGCTGATCCTCGGCATGATGAAGAACGCGAACCTGCATCCGGTGAACTACTTCTTCCTCGCCGCCGGCTTCTTCGCCTTCCAGTTGCTCTTCGCCTACCTCGTCGATCTCGTGCCGCTCACGCTCAGCTTTGTGATCGCGTCGGTCGTGTCGCTGCTGCTCGTTTGCGGTTACGTTGCAGCCGTCGGAGGCAGGCGGATGCTGGTGGTCGCAGTGCCCGCGCAGGTCGCCTACATGGTGCTGTTCAGCTACAGCTTCTTCTTTGACGGCCTCACCGGTCTCACGATCACCATCGGCGCGATCGCCACGCTGGCCCTTCTCATGATTGCCACCGCGCGCGTGAACTGGGCTGAGAAATTCAGCAAGCCCACCGCCACGAAGCCGCCGCCGCTGCCTGGTGCCGCCGTGGCGTGATCGCTCTCGCAACGAACACCGGCCCGGCTTTCGCCACGCGCGAAGCCGGGCCGGGATCACCTACAAAACTAACGAAGCACTCCCATGGAAGCACCTCTCAACTCCCGCGAGAAACTCATCGGCCTTTCGCGCGCGGCTACACGATGGCCAATGCCATCTACCTCGTGCCGATCACGTTCGCGCTCCTGACCGTCCTCGCCATCTCGCTGCTCTCGCGCGGCTTTTCGGAGACCCTGAACTCCATTCAGCCGACTGTCTTGGAAACGCTCTGGCTTATCCTGCTGACAGGATCGTGGTATGCCTCGTGGGCGCATCGCGACTGCCGGGATACCTTGATGGACGGAGGTTCCCTGCCAGCGGGATCATCACTCCTCTGGTTCTGCAGCGCGTTGCTGAACGTTTGCGCCATCGGCCTCTACCTCTGGCAGATGATCGACACTGGCCCCCATGGTCTGCGTCTGCGCTATTGGGAGCTGCATCTGCTGGTGTGCGTGCTGCCGTGCTACGCGCTCTTCGTGGCCACGTGCGGGTTCAGTCTTTGCGCCCGCATCCGCATGAAACCACTTCACAATCGTTGCCGACTGCTATCATAGCGCGCGCATCATCGCACTCATGGCCACGGACACATCATCGCCTTCACGTACCCGCATTCTCGTGGTCGAGGACGAACCGTCCATCGCGGACAACATCGTATATGCGCTCGAGTCGGAGGGCTTCCAGCCTGCGGTATGCGCGACAGGCGCGGAAGCGTTGGCTCGTTTTGAGCGCGAGGAGTGGTCGCTCGTCGTGCTCGACGTGGGACTGCCGGACGTGAGCGGCTTCGAGGTTTGCCGTCGGCTGCTCGCCACTCGAAATGTGCCCGTCATCTTCCTCACGGCACGCGGACAGGAAGTGGATCGCGTGGTGGGCCTCGAACTTGGTGCCGACGATTACGTTGTGAAGCCTTTCAGCCCGCGCGAGCTAACCGCACGCGTGCGCGCTGTGCTGCGTCGGGCAAACGGTCGTGTCGAATCCGCGCCGCAGCCGAACTACATCGCGCCACTCGTGGTGGATGATGAACGCTGTGTCGTGCGCTACTTCGGGCAGACGTTGCAACTGCCGCGCTACGAGTTCCGCCTGATCAAGGCGCTCGCGGCGCATCCGGGGCGTGTGTTCACGCGCTCGCAGCTCATGGACCGTGCTTCGGATGAACCGGAGGCAGCGATGGAGCGCACGGTGGATGCGCACATCAAAAGCTTGCGCGCTGCATTGAAGGCCGTGAAGCCAGAGATCGATCCCATCCAGACGCACCGCGGCATGGGCTACTCGCTCGTCGAGGACTGGGGAACGGCATCGAAGTGAACTGAGCAGCCATGACTCTCACCGCGCGGCTTCTCTTCGGCTTCGTCCTCATTGCGGCGGTCGGGTTTTATTTCATCACCGATCAGGTGCTTAAGCGCGTCGAGCGGCAATATCTCGAAGCCGTAGAGGAGCCGATGGTCGATGCGGCCAACATCCTCGCCGCCGCCCTGGAGCAAGACATCAAGAGCGGAGCGCTCGATGCCTCGCACTTCGCCGCGTCATTCGCAGCTGCGAAGAAACGCGAGTTTGAGGCTAAGATCTACGGCGTCATCAAGAAGCGGATAAACCTCGAAGCCTACGTCACGGACGACAAGGGCACCGTGATCTTTGACTCCGCCGATCCAGCCGCAGTCGGCAGCAGCCTCATGAACCGGCGCGACGTGAGGCTGACGTTGGCAGGCAGCTACGGCGCTCGCTCCACGCGGGCCGACGAGCGCGACGACGATTCGTCCGTGATGTATGTCGGCGCGCCGATCCGCGACGGCTCGCGAATCATTGGTGCGGTCAGCGTGTCGAAACCGCAGCGCGCGGTGTTTCAATTCCGCGACGAGACGCGCCACTGGCTGCGCTGGCACATTAGTCTCATCATCATCTGCATGGTGCTCGCTTCCTACCTCGTCGCCAAATGGGCCGCACGACCCGTCGAGCGCCTGACGGAATACGCGCGCGCCGTCACACGCGGAGAGCGCCCTTCGGTGCCCCGGCTTCCCGGCAGCGATCTCAAGACGCTCGGCGCTGCATTCGAGAAGATGCGCGATGAACTCCAGGGCCGCGAATACGTGGAGAATTATGTGCAGACGCTCACGCACGAACTGAAGAGCCCCGTCGCCGCCATCCAAGGCGCGTCCGAACTGCTCGCCGAGAATCCGCCGGCGGAGCAGCGCGCGAAGTTCCTCGGCAACATCACCAACGAAACGCGACGCCTGCACGGCCTGATCGACCGGCTGCTGGAACTTGCCTCACTGGAGAAGCGTAAGTCACTCGACGACGTGCGCAAACTCGACGTCGGCGAACTGGTCAGCACCGCCGTCGATCACGTCGCGCCCATGCTGGAACGTCGCCATTTAAAAGTTCAGCACGACATTCCTCCGGGCCTCACCGTCCGTGGCGACGCCTTCGTGCTCAACGGCGCGCTGATCAATCTGCTGCAAAATGCCATCGAGTTCTCCCCCGACGGGGGCACGATTCAAATCATCGCGCGACACATCGACGACTCGATCCATTTCCTCGTCGAAGACGAAGGCCCCGGCGTGCCCGACTTTGCCAAGGAGCGCGTCTTCGAGCGCTTCTACTCCCTCCCGCGCCCCGCCACCGGCCACAAGAGCAGCGGCCTCGGCCTGTGCTTCGTCCGCGAGGTCGCCCTGTTGCACGGCGGCAGCATTGCGCTTGAGAACATCGGCGAGCGCGGCACCCGTGCCGTGCTCTCGGTCCGGGTGTAGTTATCGAGGGCGTGTTCTATTTCGCCGCTTCCGCCTTCGCTTTGTCCATCACTTCCTTGATCGTGACTTCGGCACCGTCACGGCGCTTGCTCTCGTCGGCGGCTTCCATGAAAGCGTAGATTTCGAGCGTCTCGGCTGGTGTGACGGGAGGGATGCCGGTGCGGAAGAATTTCACGATCTCAAAGAGCAGCACGTCGTAGCCGTCGTATTTGCCGATCTCGGCCTCGCCTTTGTCGCCTATGGCTTTGCCACCGTAGCCTTTGTTCTCGCGATATGTTCCAGTGCGGCCTCCTTCCCAGGTACCAGTCACCTCGATCATGCCTTCTGCGGTCTTTCCACGCTTCACGGATTGGCAACCGGTGCCCATGGCGGTGAAGAGGCTCTCGACTCCGTGGATGCCGTACCAGAAAAGGTCGGGATGCGTTTTCTCCAGCGAGGCTGGGCTGAAGGTCTCGGCGGCCTTCACCTTGCCGACGCTGCCGCCACGCACAGCCTGAGTGTTCTTGCCGAAGCGAAGCGACGACGAGGAGAAGACGGGCGTGCCTGCTTTCTTCGCTTCGTCGAAGATCTTGATCGCATCCACGAGCGTGCCGGCGATGGGCTTGTCGATGAAGACGGGCTTGTGAGCTTCGAGGCAGGGGCGGATCTGTTCGAGGTGAGGGCGACCGTCGTTCGTTTCGAGAAACACGACATCGACCTTGTCGAGCAGTGCATCGATCGAATCCACGATCTCGACGCCCATCGCCTTCACCTTCTCGGTGTACTCCGGCACGCGCTTCACGCTGCCCTCGATGTCGGGGCTGCCTTTCGGATAAGCGGCCACGAGGCGCGCACCCATGACCTCGGGCTTCTGCGGATCGGTGTTCAGGGTCTTGGTGAAGGCGAGGACATGTGAAGTATCGAGCCCGATAATACCGGCGCGAATGTTCTGCGCGTGAATTTGGGCGGAGACGATGAACGCGAGGGCGACAGCGAGTAAGGTGGTACGGGTCATGGGGACCAAACGGGCGCACGGCGTGGTCGCTATCACGCTCGCGGGAGTTTCAACGACGCGATGTCGAGCGCGAACATGGGAAAGAATTCTTTTGCAAACGCCGGGCAAGCTCAAATAATCCCGAACGCCTTGCGGCGTCCCACTCCAATCTTTTTGAACCCATGATCATGATCAAGCCTCTCCGCCTTCTCGCACTGTCCGCCGCCGTGCTGGGCCTCGCCTCTTGTCAAAACCAACAGAGCAATGCGGACCCCTATGCGAGCAATGCGATGGGTGGCGGCTACAATCCGTACCCGGATCAAGGCGGCTACGCGACGAACACAGCGCCGAGCTACGCGCCGCCGCCGAGCTACCAGACTCCGCCAGCTCCTGAGCCCGCGACGCAGTCGGACCCGTACGCCTACACGGCACCCGAGCCAGTCAAGACAACCACTTCTGCGCCGAAGAAGAAGACCACGACCTCCTCAAGCAAGAAGAAGACCTCCACGGCGTCGAAGCGGCACACCGTCAAGCAGGGGGACACGCTCTATGGCATCGCTCGCAGCAAGGGGACGACCGTGGCGAAGCTGAAATCCGCCAACGGCCTCAGCAGCGATCTGATCCGCCCTGGACAGACGCTCAAGATCCCGTGATCATCCGTTTAGCGTCCTGATGGTTTCATTGGTATTGGGCTGTTGGAACGCGGGCGAGGGCGGCGAAAGCCGCCCTTTCTTTTCCAGCGGACCGGCGGAGTTGCGCGGCGTGGGGGACTGCGGCATAAGACCGCTGACACGATGAGCGAAAAGAAGACATTCGGTTCCACACTGAGGCTCGCGGGGCAGTTCGGAGTGTATCTGTTCGTCCGCGCGGCCGTGGGCATGTTGCATTTGGTTCCGCTCGGCGTCGTTGCACGCATCGGCAGGCTATGTGGCACGGTCGCTTGCGTGTTTGCGGGAAAGTATCGTCGCCTGGCCATCGACAATCTCCGCATCGCATTTGGTCGTGAGCTTTCTGAAGCCGAACTCAAGCATCTCGCGTGGAAGCATTTTGCCTCGCTCGGCTCCAACTTGTTTTGCGGCTTCAAGATCCCGCTCATGGGTGAGGCCGAAGTGGCCAAGCGTGTGAAGGTCGAGGGCCTTGAGCATGCGACGAAAGTCGTGGATGCAAACAAGCCGCTGCTTTTTGCCGTGAGCCACCTGAGCTGCTGGGAGTTGCTCACGCAGGTGCCCACTCTCTTCACCCACGGGCGGAAACCCTCCAGCATCTACCAGCCGCTCGGAAATCCCTTTCTCGACGCGCATGTGCGCCGGAATCGCGAGAAGCTCGGCTACGTCCTCTTCGACCGGAGCAAAGGGTTCGCCGAGCCGATGAAGTTTCTCCGCACCGGCACCACAGCGCTCGGCGTTCTCGTGGATCAGCACGCGGGCGACAAGGGAACGTGGTGTCCGTTCTTCGACCGGCTGGCGTCCACCACATCGCTCCCGGCGCTGATGGCGCTGCGCTGCGAGACGCCGCTGCTGCCGATCTCCATTTATGATCGCGGTCCCGGCCAATGGTCGCTAGTGATTGATCCGTCCGTCGAGTCTGGCGAGGCAAATCCCACCGCCGAAGGGATCACCGCCTCGCTGAACCTCGCCATCGAACGCGTCATCCGCCGCGCGCCGCACAACTGGTTCTGGGTGCACGACCGTTGGAAGACACCGGACCCGCATTTCTTTTTGTCCAGTTCAAGGCGCGGTGTGGTGATGCCCGTCGGCTATGACAAAAGCCGCCTGCAAGCCTTCAACCTGATCGTCCGCTCACCCAATTGGCTGGGCGATGCCTGCATGGCTTTCCCCGCCGTGCGCGCGATGAAAGCGGCGCGGCCCGACATGCGGCTCACGATTCTGTGCAGCGCCAAGCTGCGCGAGCTGTGGGCTTCGCTCCCCGAAGTCGATGACATCATTGGCAAGGAGAGCGGCGATGGGCTGCTTTCCGTCTCCCGCCGCATTCGGGAAAAAGGCATCCGTTACGACGCAGCCATGCTCTTGACGAACTCGACGCGCTCGACGCTGGAGTTGTGGCTCGCGGGCATTCCAAGGCTCGTCGGTTATCGCGGCTCACTGCGTGCGCATCTGCTCCACCAGATCGTGCGTGAGCCCGATGCCTCCAAGCCGCCGGAACATCACGTCCGACGCTACTTGCGGCTGGCCATGCGATGCGGAGCGAAGACAGACGATCCCGCACTCTTCACGACCGGAACACCCATTGCTGCCGCAGGTGTCACGCGCATTGGCATTTGCGCCGGAGCCGAGTACGGCCCCGCCAAGCGCTGGCCGCTGGAGCGTTTTGCGGAGACGGCAAACGCGATCTCCGCCACACGCCCCGACGTCGAGTGGGTTCTCTTTGGTGCGCCTGGCGAAAAAGAAATGGGCGAAAAACTCTCGGCCATACTCGCTGGCAAAAACGTGAACCTCGTCGGCAAGACCACGCTCACCACGCTCATTGAATCACTTCGCCAGTGCCGTGCGCTGCTCACCAATGACACCGGCACCATGCACCTGGCAGCCGCACTTGGTGTGCCCACCGTTTCCATCTTCGGCTCCACCGAGCCGGTGCTCACCGGTCCGCTCGGCGGCAAGCACCTGGTCATCCGTCATCACGTTCCGTGCAGTCCGTGCTTCAAGCGCGAGTGTCCGTTTGGTCACTACGACTGCATGACCAAGATCCCGCCCGCCCGCGTGGCGCAGGCGGTGCTTTCACTGGCGTGAATCAGGCCCGTTAGCACCAGTGGGCACCGCTCGTGTTCACATAAAGCGAGAACAGGCTCTGGCTGGCGGTCATGAAAAGGCGGTTCCTTTTGGCTCCGCCAAAGCAGAGATTGCTGCCCGTCTCCGGCAGCTTGATGAGACCGATGAGCTGGCCTTCGGGGTTAAATACATGGACACCGTCCAATCCAGCACCTGCCCAGCCGCCACTGGCCCAGACGTTGCCGTCCACGTCGCACCGCACACCGTCAGAACCCACTTTCTCGATCCTTGCCAGACTACTGAGCCCAGATCTGGATGTTTCGACAGTGCGGTGGCGTTTGTTGTCGCCTGTCGCCGCATCTTCGTTTGGCTTGGTGTCTGGGTAATACCTGAGTTCGCAGACGTCCGAATCAGCCTTGGTGTGATACCCCCAGCCGTTGGACATTCGGTTGAAATCCCGCCCACTCTTCAACTTCGCGCCATCGACGTCATACACTCGAATGTTCTTCGGATCGCCCGTGTCCACGATGTAGAGCTTCTTGTAGTCGGGGCTGAAGCAGAGGCCGTTCGGCTTCACGAGATCGTCGGTCACCTTTTCGATCTTGCCGCTCGGGTCGATGCGATAGACGGACTCTTTGAGCTGCAGTTCGCCTTTGTTTCCCTCGTAGTCACCCATGCTTCCGTAGCCCGGATCTGTGAACCAGATGCCGCCATCGGGATGCACGACCGCGTCATTCGGCGCATTGAAGGGCTTGCCGTCGAACTTCTCGGCCAGCACGGTGATCTGCCCGGTCGCCTCGTAGCGAGTGACACGGCGCGTGGCGTGCTCGCACGAAATCTGCCGGCCTTCGCGGTCAAAGGTGTTGCCGTTGCTGAAGTTAGCGTTGTTGCGCATCACGGACACATGGCCGTCCTCCGGCAGATAGCGCATCTGAGCGTTGTTCGGGATGTCGCTGAAGACGAGATAGTTGCCTGTGCCATTCCACGCCGGCCCCTCGGCCCAGAGCAATCCGGTGTGGAGCCGGCGGATGGGCGAGTTGCCCTGGATGTACTTCTCGAACTCCTTCTCCAGCGCGATCACATCGGGATCAGGATAGCGCTCCGGCGTCCTGCCGCTCCAATCGCGGGCGATGAGCGATGACGCCGCCGAAGCAGCGATAGTGGTGAGGAACGAACGACGGGAGGTACTGGTTGGAGTCATGGCGATTGAGGTGAATTTCGACGTTTGTATCTGGAGATGGCGCGTGAGACAAGACAAACGTGAGCGCTCGTGCTCGTCTCACACGTCAACGCGGGCCAGAAATGCGCAGGCGACGCTGGACGGACGCGCCTACGCGCGCCGCCACTGAGCGCGATAGATGCTAAGGCCTTGGGAGAGCCAATGCTTTTCGAAATCGGTCTGGGGATAGAAAAAGGCATCGTCGGGCCAGTCGAGCCGCTCGAACGCCGAGCGCTGTGAGAGGCTCTCGATGGCGTTGTGAAAAAAATCCTCGTGATCCGTCTTCAGCAGGAACTCTCCACCGGGCACGAGGATGCGCTCCAACCCGTTGAGAAACTCGACGTTGTTCACGAGCCGATTCTTGTGATGCCGCTTCTTCGGCCACGGATCGGGGCACAGCAGGTGCAGGCGTGAGATGCTGAGGGCGGGCAGAAGCCAGCCAACGGTGTAGGCGCTCTCCAATTGGAGGACTCTGGCGTTCTGCAGGCCCGCGCGCTTGATCTTCTTCGCGGTCTTCAACACACGACCACCCAGCCGCTCGACGCCGAGGAAATCGCGCTCGGGATGCTGACGTGCCATCTCGACGAGGAATGTGCCATCGCCGGAGCCGAGATCGATCTCCAGCGGGCGCGAGAAATCGGGAAAAATTTCCTCGCGGCGAAGCTCGCGAAAATAATCTGCCGGAACAAAAACAGACATTATTCCGTGGAATCAGACTGCCGCGACAACCGCAGGCGCATCCACCCACTTGTCGTGTTCCTTGATGAGATCGACGAGGCGCTCGACGGCTTCGTCCTCGGGGATGTTGAATTTCACGGCGGTCTTGCCGACGTAGAGATTGATCTTACCCGGCGCGCCGCCGACGTAGCCGAAGTCGGCATCGGCCATCTCGCCGGGACCGTTCACGATGCAACCCATGACGGCGATGCGCACGCCTTTGAGGTGACCGGTGGAGGCACGGATTTTCTGCGTGGTGCTCTGGAGATTGAAGAGTGTGCGCCCACAGCTCGGACACGCGACGTAGTCGGTCTTGAAGATGCGCGTGCCAGCGGCTTGCAGGATGTTGTAGCTGATGCGGAGCGACTGTCCGGGTGCGGATTCGCCGTTCACGATGACCGCATCGCCGATGCCGTCGCAGAGCAGGGAGCCGATGTTCGTCGCGGCGGTTAGCAGTGAATGAGTGAAGGGTGGATGGTTGGCAGTGGATGGTAGATGGAGCGTGTCCTTAAGAAGGATTGGGTGTTTCGCATCAAGCTTGGCGGCGAGGAGGCGGAAGGCGTGGATGGGCGCTAGGTCGATGCCGTCGGTGACGGTGACGAGCTTTGCAGAAGACGATGCGTTGACGGAGGCGACGGCTGCGTCAACGCGCGGGTCGAGTGCGATGACGCCACTGTCTTCGATGACGATCTCAGGTTTGAAGTCACCGAGTTTGTCCAGCTTGTGCGCGACCGCATCCCACTTCTCGCGGGTGGTGAAGACACGGACGGTTTCCTCACCGCCTAGAGCCATGCCATTGACCACAAGCCGATCTGCCTTACGACGCTCATATGAAAACGGATCCCAGCTCGGCGGCGGTGTTTGTCCCGCCAATCCACCATTCACAATCAACGATCCACATTCCACCAGCGCCTGCGCCACGGGGATCTCGTAAACCGCATCTTCCGTGAGCGACACACGGATCGTATCGCCAATGCCGTCAGCAAGCAGCGAGCCGATGCCGATGGCGCTCTTGATGCGGCCGTCCTCGCCGTCGCCGGCTTCGGTGACGCCAAGATGGATTGGATAATTCCAATCGCTTCCGAGCGCGTTGAGATGCGCGACGAGTAGGCGATAGGCCTCGATCATGACCTTCGGATTGCTGGCCTTCATCGAGAAGAGGAAGTTGTGGTAGTCGTGCGCGCGGGCGATGCGGGCAAACTCGAGCGCGCTCTCGACCATACCGAGCGGCGTGTCGCCATGGCGGTTCATGATGCGGTCGCTCAGGCTGCCGTGATTGGTGCCGATGCGCATGGCGCGACCAAGGCGTTTGCACTCCAGCACGAGCGGCACGAACTGCGCTTCCATGTAGGCGACTTCTTCGGCGTATTGCTCGTCGGTGTATTCTTTGACGGCGAACTTTTTCTTGTCGGCGTAGTTGCCGGGATTCACGCGGACTTTCTCCACCCACTTCACCGCTTCCATCGCGGCGTCCGGTTTGAAATGGATGTCGGCGACGAGCGGCACGTTGCAACCGGCGGCGCGCAGCCCGTCGCGGATGTGCTGGAGATTCTCGGCAATGACGCGGGTCTGAGCAGTGACACGCACGATCTCGCAGCCGGCGGCGACAAGCTCCAGCGCCTCCTTCACACACGCATCTGCATCGCGTGTGTCGCTGGTGAGCATGGACTGCACACGGATTGGATTGTCTCCGCCGATGCCGACGCCGCCCACCATGCACACGCGCGTCTGCCGACGCTGGTAGTGGTAGAGGTCGGGGCAATAGCGAAGCAAGGAGCTTGAAGCGGGGGACATGGATTCAGATTAGCGGCAAAAGGCTACCGTGCATCCGTGGAGTTCCGGCGCGCACCCTGAAGGGGCGGCTTGGCTCACTGGGCTTTGGGCGGCTGCAAGCGCTGCTCTTTGGGCAGCCAGCCGATCTCGTCCTTCGGATCCTTCTTTTTGCCGCCGCCACCCATGAAGATGTCGCCAGCGTCCTTGAAGGTGACGAAGATGATGAAGCCAAACAGGGTCAGCGCACAGGCGGTCTGGAAAATCTCCAATGCGCGCGAGTGCATGGGCCGACGACGGATGGCTTCCATGATGGCCATCGTGATGTGTCCGCCGTCCAACACGGGGAAGGGCAGCAGATTCATGATCGCGAGGTTCACATTGAGCACGACGCTGAACCAGAGCACCTGGAGCAAGGCGTTCGGATCTTGAAGGAGATTGTAATAGACACGACCAATGCCGACGGGGCCGCTCATGTGGCCGGGGCCGATGTCGGACTTGGGCGAGATGAGCTTTCCGATCATGCTGATCATGCTGCGCGTGGCGTCGGACACCTGCTCGAATACGCCGGGATGCGCGAGCTTCCGCTCACCGGTAGCGTGCCAAGCGATGCCGACCATCTGGCGCGGCGTGTCCTTGGACTCCCACCTGTCAGGGATGCGGGGCAGCATTTCGATCACTTGCTCGGCACCTTTGCGCAGGATGGTCACCTTGATCGGCTGGTCCTTCTTCGTGGAGAGATACTCGGCGAACTGGAAGCGGCTGTACAGCGGCTGTCCGTCCACTTTGAGGAGCTGGTCTTCCGGCAGGAGCCCGGCATCGGCGGCGGGACTGTCTTTGTGCACCTCTCCCACCATCGGTGTCTCTTTGCCTGCGATGCCGATCTCGCGCAGCGCAGGCCGGGTGAAGATGCTCTTCCACCACGAAACCTTCGCGGGAGCGGCCTCGGCCCATTCAGCCGAGACGGAGATGGTGGGTAGCGGCTTGCCATCGCGCTCGATGTCGAACTGGATCGTCTCGCCCTCGCTGGAGATGATGGCCCACCGCACGCTGTCCACGGCTCCTTCAAAGCGGCGGATAGGCTGGCCGTCGATGGCCTTGATCACGTCTCCAGGTTTCAATCCGGCTTTTTCAGAAGGGCTGTCCTTCGCCACATAGCCGAGCGTGGTGGTGACAAAGGCTTCCGTCTGCGGCTTGCCCAGCCAGCTCACGAGCAAAGCAAACAAGCAGGCGAGGCCAAAGCTGAACAACGGACCCGCAAAAGCCACGATGATCTTGTCGAGCGGCGTGATCGGTGGCAGCGGCTCCGTGCTGCTGCTCTCGCCCTCGATGGCATCCATCGGGGCCATTTGAGGCAGCTTCACAAACCCGCCCGCCGGTATGCTGCCTAGTCCGTATTCGACGCCGTTGATCGTCTTCTTCCAGAGTGGCTTTCCAAACCAAATGTAGAAGGCCTCGACCTTCAGTCCACGCCAGCGCGCCGCGAGAAAATGGCCCCACTCATGGACGAGGATCATCAGATTGAAGACGAGCAAAACCTCCGCGATGAGAATGATGACGCGAAGAATTTCGCCCGCAGTGCCTAGAGATGAAAGCCAGTCCATAGTTGATAGATGATCAACGACCCACGATTCAGGCGGGTCGAGTTATAAATTTTAGCACCGAGTGAAACGACTCGCAATCAGCGAGGCAGACTTCTTTGCGGAAAGGTTGCCATTTTTTTGCCAATGCTGCATCATCGCCATTTAATACGCCGCTGGCCGCCCGCCGATCCTCCGCACCCATGTCATTCAGCACTTGGTACGAACCCATTCTCTACATTGCGGCGCTGATGGCGTTCGGGTTTGGATGCCGCACTTTTGAAAACCGGTTCACCCTCAAGCTCGGCTGGATCGCCTTTCTGGCGGCCACTTATCTCGGCGGCATGTTCATCTCAGGCGGCAGTCATTGGGTGGGTGCCACGGCTGTGGCCATGTGGTTCCTGCTGCCTTGGCTGGAGATTGTGGGCCGCGTGCGGAAGCTGCGCTTTCCGATCAAGAGTGATGTGAAGCACCGCTTTCCGCCGTCGCGCGATCTGTTCCCCGATCTCGAGGCGCTCAGCGCCGAAGCGGAAAAGGCGGGCTTCGAGGAGATCGAGGACACGGGCTGGAAATGGGACGAGACGGATCACTTCATGCGGCTCTTCTACCACGCGGAACGGAAGACGCAGGCGGCGATCAGTCTCGCGCAGCAGGGTGAGTTCGCCTTCTCATATGTCAGCCTGACTTCGCGCACGGGAGACGGCCTCACTGTGACCACGTCAAACTATCCCTTCTCGTTCACAATGAAGTTTTCCCCGAACCAACTCATCAACCGCTTTGCCGGTGCCGAGTCGATGGACGATCTGGTGCGGTCACATGAGCGCTTTTTGGAGCGCAACCATGTGCTCAAGGAGGAGCTGGCGCAGCAGGATACGGGGCGGCTGCACACTTATCTGGAGCGCGACATGATCTCGCAGATCAATCACAACATCAGTGCGCGCATCATCGAGCCCGTGGGCAATGGTCTCTTCCGCTACTCCTGGCGCGGCTGCATCTTTCTCTGGGTGCAGGTGGTGAAGGATATGATCCGCGTCTGAGTGCCGCTATCGCGGCCCGCCGGGTCGGCGCAGGGGCGAGAGGCGTGGCGTCTCTTTCTTTCCGGCTTCCTCCTCGGCTTTCTCCTTTTCCTTGTCGGCGACGTTTTTATAGAAGACGAATCCACTCTTCTTCACGTTGCCAGCCACGTCCCGGAGGTCACCGATCGCGTCTTTGAAGTCCGACTTCAGTTGCCGGTCACTCATCAGCGACTGGAAAAGGCCATCGCCTGAATTCAGCTTCTTCATAGCGGTGGAAAATTCATCGGCACCCGTCTTGATCGATTTCAAAGCCTCGTCGGCATTGGTCACGACCTTGTCGATCTTGGCGATGGCGGGATCGAGCTTGTCGAACATCGGGCTGAGCTTCTTTGTGGCCTCATCCATGTTTTTCGCGCTGTTCTTGAACCCTGCGGCTGCGTCTTTGATGTCGGCGATGGCGGCCTTGAGGTTCGCGGCGTTTTCCTCACCGAGCACCTTGTCGTCCACGCGCTTCATCGTCGAGTTAAGATGCTCCATGCTCTCACGGAAGTCGGCCAAGGTCCGATCCGAGAGCGCTCCTTCGTTAATCTTCTTCAGGGACACGCGCATGTCGGCCACGGCGTCCCGGATGTCGCCGATAGCCACGTCGACCTTCTTGCCGATGTCCTGTGCGGTGCTCTGTAGGGCCCCGAGTCCGCTGGATTTCTGGACGTTTTCATCCGTGAGCGTTGACCCAGGCTCCAGATAAGCATGGGTCTTCTCACCGCTGGGACGTATCTCGATGAATGCATCTCCGAGGAGCCCGGCCGTACCGATGGCGAACTTGGCGTCTGCCGGAATGCGCTTGTCCTTGTAGATCTCCAGCGGAACGATTACGCCGTTGAACTGTTCGTTGAGCGTTGGCATGCGTGGCACCTTGCCGATCTTCGAACCACCGAGCATGATGGGCGTGCCGACCTTAACGCCTGTGGCATCCGGAAAGGGTACGGTGATCTCGTAGGTGTCCTTGAAGTGCTCGCGGACAGAGCCGAATTGCAGGACCAGCAAGCCCAACAATACAAGCCCCACGGTGAGGAAGAGGCCCACGAGCAGCTCAGTTTTTTTGTCGCGTTCGTCCATGTGCGGGGAAAGTCAGGGGTGAGGGGTCATTGGTCAATAGCAGCAAGGCTCACGCCGTCATGCCGGAGCGCCCTTCGATGAAATCCTGCACCTCTGGGTCGGGGCAGGCGTGCAGCTCGGCGGGCGTGCCGAGAAAGTGAATGACGCCACGCTTCAGCATCGCTACGCGGTTGGCGATCTTGGGGATGCTGCGCATGTCATGTGTGACGACCAGCGAGGTGACGCCAAAGCGCTTCTGCATCCGCAGGATCATCTGGTCGATCACATCCGCCACGATGGGGTCCAACCCACTGTTTGGCTCATCGTAGAGAATGCATTGTGTGCGGCCGACGATGGCGCGCGCGATGCCCGCGCGCTTTCGCATCCCGCCGGAGAGATTGACGGGCAGCTTGTCACCGTGCGCGGAGAGGTCCACGGTCTCCAGCGCCTCGCGCACGCGCTGCTTGATCTCCTCCCGGTCACGCACACCGGCCTCGCGCAGGGGGAAGGCGATGTTCTCCGCGACGGTGAGGCTGTCAAAGAGTGCCGCGCCCTGGAAGAGCATGCTCACACGCTTGCGCACCGGAGTCAGCTCGCGCTCGCGCAGTTTGTTCACCTCCACGCCATCGACCACGATCGTGCCGGAATCCGGTCGCAGCAGACCGATGATGTGTTTGATCAACACGGTTTTCCCCTCACCGCTCGGGCCGATGATGACCAGCGTCTCTCCCCGGTTCACCGTGAGATTCACCCCGCGCAGCACATGCTGCTTTCCGAGCGTCTTGTGAAGCTCGCGTATCTCGATGAATGCTGGTCCCGCTGGTGCGCTCATGCTTTGGTGAGTGCTAGATGCCCGTGCCGAGCGGCGACAGGTAGTTGAGCAGGATGGACAGGAAAAAATTGAAGATCAGGATCGCGAGAGATGAGATGACGACCGCTCGCGTGGTGCCGATGCCCACGCCGACGGCCCCATTCTCGGCGGCCAGTCCTTGATGACACGAGATGATGGTGATGAGGATGCCAAAGACAAAACCCTTCGTCATGCCGATCACCAGATCCTGCCAGCCCGTGTGATCCAGCGTGTGCGTCCAAAACCACGGTGACGGCATGTCGTAGCCGGCGATGCACACCACCGATGAGGCAAGCAGCCCGAACGTGATGCTCTCGGCGATGAGTAGCGGCATCGAGATCATCATCGCCACAAAGCGCGGCAGCACGAGGTAGTCCACCGGATGCACGCCCATGACGCGCAGTGCGTCCACCTGCTCCGTCACCTTCATCGTGCCGATGTCCGCCGCCATCGATGCGCCCACCCGGCCCGCGACCATCAGGCCCGCGAGCACGGGCCCCAACTCGCGGCACAGCGCGATGGACACAATGGCCCCCACGCTCGACTCAACGCCGAAGTCCTTGAACTTCGCGTAGGACTGAAACGTGAACACCGCACCCGTAAACGCACCCGTCACGATCACCACCGCCTGCGAGCCATAGCCGATGGCCACGATCTGCTGCGCCACTAGTTTCAGCCGCCACACGCCCGTGCGCGCGGCATATGCCATGTCGCCCAGCAAGCCGGCGAGCTGGCCCATGTACCGCAGGAATTCGAGGAACGTCCTGCCTGGCAGCGTGAGTAATCCCTTGGATGGTTCAGACACGCGCCCATGATCGCACGCCACGCCTCAAAGGCAAACGGCAGACCCTCCACACACCCCTCACGACTATGACGAGGGTGCCACCGGCGGTGACTTTGCCGACTTCCGCAGCGACACCCCGGCGATGGTGATGCTGACTAGGCACATTAGCGCGGCCGGAAGCAACGTCTTGGTGGACTCCTTCGACATGTACAAGAGCGCCAGGACACTACCCGAAGCCCCGATGTTCTCGATCCGCGCAATGTTCCGCAGTTTTTCGATGTCACGCTCACTCTCGATCAGATCCCTCACCCTCGCATCCATCGGCGCGAAACTCGCGCGGGAGGCGGCTGCTGCCGCCGCCTTGTGATGGGAAACCCACATCATGCCCAGCACCAGCGCGAGGCACGGAACGTTCAGCAGAAAGATCAGGCGGAGGGCCTTGTGATAACGAGCGAGGGTGTCTGGCATGGTGAGTGACCACGGTGGTTCACGCCACCGCCATCACAACCGTGAGGTTGTAAGAAATTTGTAAATACCCCCGGGCCGCCCTCACCTTCGTTATGCCGATCTTGGCCGTTGCTGCGCTTTGGCACCCGAGTCCCTCATCCCTGATTGCAAGCCGCGCTTCTATTCGTATCAATGCGTCCCCAAAATTCTTCACCATGAATCTCACACGCACGGCATACGGCACTTGGAGCGGCGGCAAATACATGCACTTCGGCGAGGCGCTCGACGACGCACGCTACATGGGCATGATGCGTGAGGCCTATGACAAAGGCGTCCGCACCTTCATTACTGCCGACGTCTATGGCGTCGGTCGCGCAGACGAGATTCTCGGCCAAGCGCTCGAGGGGCTCGACCGCGACACCTACAGCCTCGTCGGCATCATCGGCCACGATTTCTACACCGGCATCCGCGGCGGCTCCAAAGGCTACCCGCGCTTCTCCGAGCCCAGCCTACGCGGCCCAGACAAGTATTTGGAGTACCTGCAAATGGCCACCGAGGAGTCGCTCAAGCGCTGCGGCACCACGAAGTTCGATTGCCTCATGCTCCACAACCCTGACAGCATCGGCTACACCAGCAACGCCGTTTGGGACGCCATGGCCACGCTGAAGAGCAAGGGCCTCACCGACCGCCTCGGCATCGCTCCCGGCCCTGCCAACGGCTTCACGCTCGACATGATTCAGTGCTTCGAGAAATTCAGCGAGTTGCTCGACTGGGCCATGATCATCCTCAATCCCCTCGAGCCGTGGCCCGGCCAGCACGTCCTGCCCGCCGCGCAAAAACACGGCGTCGATATCCTCGCTCGAGTCGTCGATTACGGCGGTCTCTTCCATGACGACGTGAAGCCCGGCCACAAGTTCAAGGACGGCGACCACCGCGCCTTCCGCCCCGCCGGTTGGGTCGAGCACGGCTTCGAGAAGATCGAGAAAATCCGCCCCTACGCCGAGAAGCACGGCCTCACTCTGCTCCAACTCGCCTGCCAGTGGAACCTCTGCCAGGCACCCGTGAAAAGCGTCGTCCCCACCCTCATCCAGGAAGCCGGGGAAGACGCCAGGAACATCTCCACCAAGCTCGATGAGCTCGCCGCGCTGCCGGAAAAAAACTTCCTCTCACCCGAAGAAGTCGAGGCAATTCGCGCCATTGGCGACAACACCGGCTGCATGGCCCTCAAGGGTGCCAGCCGCCGCCACGAGGGCCAAGAGCCCCGCGCGGATGAATGGCCAATGCGCGAGGATTTGCTGCCTGTTGCCGAACGCTGGAGCCTGGGTGCCACACTGGTTCCCTGAGCCAGCATTCGGCTCAATCATTTCAAGGCCGACGAGCTCTCTTTTGTGGAGTTCGTTTGTCGTGCGTTGCACTGACGATCACGCAACCACGAGGCTCGCGAATTTCTCTTCCATGCGCTCACGGACCATCGTCTCGATGGATTCGTCTTCGAGCCGACTGACGGCGTCTCCAAGAAAGCCGATAACGACAAGGCGGCGGGCTTCGGCATCAGGGATGCCACGGGCTTTGAGGTAGAAGAGTTCTTCGTCGCTCACAGGGCTGCTGGTGCTGCCATGGCTGCATTTGACCTGGTCGGCGTTGATCTCGAGGCCGGGCATGGAGCTGGCTTCGGCTTCTTCGCTGTTGAGGAGGTTGCGGCAGGTCTGGTAGGCGTCGGTGTAGTGCGCGCCTTCGAAGACGTGAATGAGGCCGGAGAAAATGGAGCGCGTGCGGTCGTAGAGCGCGTTCTTGTAGAGCAGATCGCTGTAGGTGTGCGGCGCGAGATGACGCTGGAGCGTGCGCTGATCGACGATCTGATCCTTCACCGGCATGGAGACGGAAAGCATGTCGCTGCGTGAGTTTTCACCGACGAGATCGCTGACGCTCTCGCTGCGGCTGAACTCGGCACCGAGCTGGACCTGGAGATTCTTTACCTTCGAGTCCCGATGCGTGGCGGTGGATGACAAATGCAGCGCCTGGCCTTTCTCGCCGAGTTCCTGGCAGGAGACGTAAGTGATCGAGCTGCCATTGTCGGCGATGATGTCGGCGACAGCGCAGGAAAGCGTGAGCGCGCCGTTCGATGAGCGATAGTGGTCGATGACCTTCACCTGCGCGTGGTCGGCAGTGACGACGAGCGTGTGCGGGAAAATGGCGGCGTTGGCTTCGGTGATCCAGTGGAAGATCTCGATCGGGTGCTCGACGACGACATCCTTCGGCACGAAAACCACCGTGCCGGCTCTGACGTGCGCGAGATGCAATGCGGCGAACTTGGCTGAGCCGAGGAAGGACTCGCGCTTCATGAAGTGCTGTTTGAGAAGCGCTTCGTGATCACGCAGCGCTTCTGAAAACGAGACGCAGACGACACCGGTAGGAAGCTTCGCCGCATCGCGGTGAACGAGACGGTCGTTCACGAAGACAAGACGCGCCGCCGCGTTGTTGATCGGGTGCGATTGCTCAATGGCCTGTTGCTCTTCAGCAGCGGACGCCGCACCTGCGGGATGCAATTCGGCAAGCGAGATGCGCTTGGCATTCGAGTAGCGCCAGGGCTCGCTCTTGATGCTCGGCACCGGAAGCTTCTGGAAGTCCTTCCAGGCGGAAGCTGTGCGCTCGCGGAACCAGGCAGGGAGAGCCTCATCGTTGTGCGAAGGCACTGCGACTTGAAGGCCGCTGGGTGTGATGGTTTCTCTCTCGGGGAGGATATCGGGAGGATTATCGAGCACAGTTGTGTCCATTTTGAATTCGTAAGTCAGTGAGATTGCGTGGCGGGAGATGCCCTTCGCAAGCGGGGCCTAGCCGACGCTGCCTTCCATTTCGAGGTCGATGAGGCGTTTCAACTCGACGGAGTATTCCATCGGGAATTCCTTCGCGAGATCGTTGATGAAGCCGTTGACCGAGAGGCTCATCGCTTCGCCTTCGCTCAGGCCGCGTTGCATGAGATAAAAAATCTGATCCGCGCTGACCTGGCTGACGCTGGCTTCGTGCTGCGTGGCGTGTTGATTGCCACGCACGCTGATGGCCGGGTAGGTGTCGGTGCGGCTGTTTGGATTGATGAGCAGCGCATCACACTCGGTGTTGTTCTTGCAGCCTTTGAGATGCTTCGGGATGTGAACGAGTCCGCGATACGTCGCGCGGCCTTCGCCGACGCTGATCGATTTTGAAATGACATTGCTCGTCGTGTCGTCGGCGGCGTGGACCATCTTCGCGCCGGTGTCTTGATGCTGGCCGCTGTTGGCGAGCGCGATGCTGATGACCTCACCGCGAGCACGTTTGCCCTTCATGACGACGCCGGGGTATTTCATGGTGAGACGGCTGCCGATGTTGCAGTCGATCCATTTCACGACGGCGTCTTCGTGCGCGATGCCGCGCTTGGTGACGAGGTTGAAGACGTTGCTGCTCCAGTTCTGGACGGTGACGTACTGGATCTTCGCGCCCTTCATGGCGACGAGTTCGACCACGGCGCTGTGCAGCGTGGCAGTCTCAAACTTCGGCGCTGTGCAGCCTTCCATGTACATGATCTCGGAACCTTCGTCCGCGATGATCAATGTGCGCTCGAACTGGCCGAACTGCTCGCTGTTGATGCGGAAGTAAGCCTGCAATGGATGCTTCACCTTCACACCCGGCGGCACGTAGATGAACGATCCGCCGGAGAACACGGCGCTGTTCAGCGCGCTGAATTTGTTGTCGCCCGTTGGGATGACTTTGCCGAACCATTTGCGGAAGATCTCGGGGTGCTTGTGCAGACCTTCGGTGCTGTTCACGAAGATCACGCCCTGCTCGGAGACGGCGGCTTTGATGTTCGAGTAAGCAGCTTCGGAGTCGTATTGCGCTTCGACGCCGGCGAGGAATTTCCGTTCCTGCTCGGGGATGCCGAGACGATCGAAGGTCTTCTTCACGTCTTCGGGCACATCGTCCCATGAGCGCTTCGGCTTCTGGCCGTCGCTCAAGTAGTAGCGGAACTCGTCGAACTTGATGTTCTCCAAATCCTTCGTCGCCCAATGCGTTGGCATCGGCTTGTCCTGGAAAATCTTGAGCGCCTTTTTGCGGAACTCACGAATCCAGTCGGGATCGCCTTTGACGTCGCAGATGTAATCCACGGTCTGCTCGGTGATGCCGAAGCCCGAATCGTACTTGTTGCGCTCCGGGAACGTGAAGTTGCCCGTCGTGTCTGCGGCGATGCTGGAGATGTCGGTGTTTTCGATGACCATATGGATTGGAGATTAGAGGTTCGATAGCAGAACTAGGCCGCAGCCAGTTCTTCTTCCTTAAGCCAGTCGTAGCCCTTCGCTTCGAGTTCGAGGGCGAGTTCGCGACCGCCGCTGTGGACGATTTTGCCGTCCATGAGCACGTGCACGAAGTCTGGCTGGATGTAATTCAAGAGGCGCTGGTAGTGCGTGATGAGGAGGAAGCCGCGATCCGGCGAGCGCATCGCATTCACACCGCGCGCGACGATTTTCAGCGCGTCGATGTCGAGGCCGGAGTCGGTTTCGTCGAGCACGGCATACTTCGGCTCGAGCATCATGAGCTGGAGGATTTCGTTGCGCTTTTTCTCGCCGCCGGAGAAGCCTTCGTTCACGCTGCGGCTGGTGAAGGAGCGATCCATCTCCAGCGCGTCCATGCGGGCGTACATTTCCTTGTAGAACTTGATCGCGTCGATCTCCTCGCCCTCGGGCAGGCGCGATTTCTTCGCGGCACGGAGAAAGTTGGCGTTGCTGACGCCGGGGATCTCGTGCGGATACTGGAAGGCGAGGAAGAGGCCGGCGCGCGCGCGGGCATCGACGCTGAGGTCGAGGAGGTTTACACCATCCAACTCAACGGTGCCGGCGGTGACAGCGTAGTCCTCATGACCGGCCATGACTTTCGAGAGCGTGCTCTTGCCGGAGCCGTTCGGGCCCATGATGGCGTGTACTTCGCCGGGATTGATTTCGAGGGAGAGTCCTTTGAGGATTTCGCGATCCGGAAGGCCGGCGTGGAGGTTTTTGATGGCGAGGGACATGAGGGGATGGGGGGAAATGGAGTGTTGGAGAAGTGGACTGGGTGGATCAGACCTTGGCGGCGTGTTTTGCCGCGCACTCGGGGCAAACGCCGTGGATGGAGACATCGGCACGGCTGACGCGGGCTCCGGCGGGGAGTTTCCAAAACTGGTTCGGATCGAATGCGGCTTCCTGCGGATGCGCGTCGCGGACTTTCCCGCAGGTGTCGCAGTGGAAATGAACGTGCTCGTGGAGGTTCGCGCAGTAGCGGGACTGCGACCGCTCGACATGCACCTGCTTGATCAGGCCGCTGGAAGTCAGGTGCTCCAGGCAATTGTAAACTGTGGCCAGCGAGATGCTGGGCGACCGGTCCTTTACCCGATGGAAGACATCGTAGGCTGTGGGGTGGTCGTTTGACTCGACCAAGACCTGGAAAACCTCGCGCCGGTGCGGCGTAAGGCGGACATCAGCCCCCAGCACGGCCAGACGGCAGTCCAGGCCGGAGGGCTTCAAAAGAGATGAGCGTGAAGTGGAGGGCGGCATGAAGGGTTGGGATGACAGTTTTAGAACTGGAACAAGAATGATTCTAAAGCAAACGATAAAACGAGTCGGCTCCAGGTTTGGACGCTTTTGTCGCGGCCTCAGCGCTAGCTCCGTCGTCCGCGCTGCCTTGCCCATCTTTGCTCTTGCGGCCAAACAGGATTCCCGGCAGTTTCGGCCTCATGTTCAACATCGGACTCATCGGCTGCGGGAAAATGGGCGGAGCGCTTCTTCGCGGAGTCGTTTCCTCCCTCGGAAAAGACAAAATTCACGCCGCCCTCAGCGATGTCGTCCCGCAAGCGGTCGAGGCGCTGAAGAACTCCATCGGATGCAAGTCTTCTTCGGGCACCCCTGCCGATGTCGCCACGGCGTCCGACATCCTCATTCTCGCCGTGAAGCCAGCCGACATGCAGGCGCTCTGCCAGACGCTGGCTAAGGTCAAAGGCCAGCGCCTCTGCATCTCCATCGCCGCCGGTATTCCGCTGGCTGATCTCGAATCATGGCTCGGCGGCAAGCAGCGTGTCATCCGCTGCATGCCCAACACCCCTGCCCTCGTCGGCGCGGGTGCCGCCGCTTTCTCGCGTGGTAAACTTGTCGGCGATGCCGATGCCGGGCTCGCCTCCCGCATCCTCGGAGCTGTCGGAACGGTGACCGAAGTTCCCGAGAAGCTGCTCGATGCCGTCACCGGCCTCAGCGGCAGCGGCCCGGCCTACATCTACACCGTCATCGAAGCTCTCGCCGACGGTGGCGTTCTGATGGGCCTTCCACGGGCAGCGGCGCTGCAATTGGCCGCTCAAACCGTGCTCGGTGCCGCGAAGATGGTGCTCGACACCGGCAAGCATCCCTCTGTGCTTCGCGACGAAGTCACCAGCCCCGGTGGCACCACCATCGCTGGACTCGAGCAACTCGAAGCCAAATCGATCCGCAGCGCACTCATGAAAGCCGTGCGTGCTGCCACCGAGCGAAGCAAAGAGCTGGGTGGAAAATAGGGCACTGGTCCGCCCTTTTTCATGACGGCGAAGAACGTGACGAGCCAGTGGGAGATGAACCTGAGCTCATCTGTAATGAGATGGACGTGAGGGGGCGCAGCTATCGGTCCAACTCCTCGACCACCAAGTCCCGCACTTTTCCCGTGCTTCCAAACGTCGCCAGACCGAAGGGCGCGCATTTTTCGATGTAGCCGGGACGCATCCCAATCGTGCGGCCTTTGATCGAGGTGTTGATCACGAGCCGATCGTCGATCCAGGCTTTGATCTCGTCCTCGCGCACTTCGAGTTTCAGGCGATACCATTTTCCATTCTCGAACTTTTGCTCGCTACGCGTCGAGTTGTCCGATGCATCCTGGCCGTCGATGCTAGAGATGCCGACGAGTCCGCCTCCCCAGCCGCCGACGACGAGCGTGGCGCAGGTTTCAATGCTGCGGACGGGAAAGGTGATGGACGCAAAGAAGTCGCCGCCGTCGGCGCGCATGGCCTCGCAGGTCACGCGATAGTCGCGGACGGGAAAACCACCGCTTTGCCAGTGGTCGTAGCGCAGGCCCGTCATCGGTCCGCCGGGTGCCATCACAGCCTCGCCTTCGCGCACTTGGACGTTTCCAGAGTCCGGTATCTCGACAGCATGCCAGTGGCCGAGTTCTTCGGGCGCGAGCAAAGCCCGCTTCTTCAAGGGCTCGGCCGTCTTTTCCAGCCGGTCACAGCAACACAGGAGCGCCACAGCCGACGCGAGGAGCCCCGACCGCAAAGCGATGCCTGGAAGGCATGCTAGCATGGGGGAGCCTCCTCGCATGGCTAGTGCGCCGTGGATCAGCCGACGAACTTGATCGTGCCTGCCTGAGCCTGGGCCATCGCGGCGTGTTGCGCGTCGGTGCAGGCGGAGTCGATGGGTGCGTCTGGGGCTGCGTCGCTGGCTTGGACGATGCCGTTGGCGATCATCCACTCTTCCACTTCCTCACCGCTGATGTCGGGGATCATGGTGCCATTGATCTCGACGCAGGGCGAGAGAGGCTGGCCGCTCTTTTGCTCCATCTCCCAGCGGAAGGCGGGATTGGCGATGATGTCCTTCTCTTCGAAGGCGAGGTTGTATTTGCGGAAGATGGCGCGGACGCCTTCGCTCCAGCCACAGTAGGTTTTGAGGTAAGCGGTGATTTTGGGTGTTTCCATGATGAGGGTGCGGTTGTTGTTTGGGATACGGTGGGAGAGTGGGTTCGGGCGCTGCGATTTCTGGCCGGCCAGCGCGAGCGGAATTCAGGAGTATCTCACGTCCTTGCGTGGCTCCATCTCAAAGGCGGTGGACTGTTGCTCGGAGATGTTGGCCTTGACCACTTCCTCGCGGAATTTGATGTAGTGCGGGTCATCCTGCGCAATGACGAGCTTGTCCATGCTCTCGACCTCGAGATAGACGAACCACGGCCAGTCATCGTCCGGGTTCACGCGCTTGCCCGTTTTCACGGTGAGAATCTCGGACACCCGGAGGAGCTGCATGCGCGCTTGGGACATCATGTCCTCGAACTCGTCGGGAGTCACCTCGGGCTTCAGTTTGTAGAGGCTGAGGTAGGCGATCATGGTGGAACGGACGGTGCTGACGGAACGCGCGGTGGGACCGACAGAACGACGGGGCGATCAATGCTTCCAATCGAGCGCGCCCTTCTTCCAGGCGTAGCCATACGCGATGAAGAGGATGAAGACGAAACTGAGCGCGGCCCAGAAGATGGATGTGCCGTGGACGGCGACGTAATCCTTGAAGATGACGGCCCACGGATAAAGAAACACGACCTCGATGTCGAAGAGAACGAAGAGCATCGCGACGATGTAGAACTTCACGCTGAAGCGCGGTTGGCCCTCTCCGAGCGGCAACATGCCGCACTCATAGGCGGAGTCCTTCATCTTGGAGCGTGCGGCTGCCTTACCGAGCAGGACGGAGATGAGCAGCGTGGCTCCGGCAAAACCTCCGGCGATCAGCACCTGGAGCAGGATGGGAAGGTAGTTCTCTTGCATGGGAAACGGGCAGACTGGTAGCCGGGCAGGAGGGGAGCGTCAAATGGTGGATGTATGCTGGCGCAAATGACGAATGCTGGGACGCGGTGGATAACCATTCTCCATCGCGCGCACTGGCGCTGGCTCACGCCGCGTTCTTCTCGACCTTCTTGCGGATCATCGGCGGACGCTCGCCTTTGACGACGGCTTCGGTGATCGTAACCGAGCGCACATCGCGGCGGCTAGGCACGTCATACATCACGTCCAGCATGATGCGCTCGAAGATGCTGCGCAGGCCGCGCGCGCCGGTGCCGCGCTTCACGGCCTCCTTTGCCATGGCGAGCAGGGCGTCTTTGTTCACCTGAAGATCGACGCCATCCATGCTGAGAAGCTTGGCGTACTGCTTGATCAGTGCGTTCTTCGGCTCGGTGAGCACGCGGACGAGTTCGACCTCTGTCAGAGCGTCCATCGCGCAAATCACTGGCAGACGACCGACAAACTCGGGGATCATGCCAAACGCCAACAGGTCGTGCGGCTCCACCTCCTTGCGCAGGCGATCGTCTTCACTCTGGTGTGCCTTGGTTTCGATTGTCTCCATCGTGGCACCAAATCCCATCACCTTCCCGCTGCGGCGGCGCTTGATGATCTGGTCCAGCCCGACAAAGGCACCGCCGCAGATGAAAAGGATGTTCTCCGTATTCACCTGAATGTACTCCTGCTGCGGATGCTTGCGTCCGCCTTGCGGCGGCACATTGCAGATCGTGCCCTCGATGATCTTGAGCAGCGCCTGTTGCACACCCTCGCCGGAGACATCCCGCGTGATGCTCACGTTCTCCGTCTTGCGGCCGATCTTGTCGATCTCGTCGATGTAGATGATCCCAAGCTCGGCGCGCTGCACATCGTAGTCGGCGGCTTGCAGGAGGCGCAGGATGATGTTCTCCACGTCCTCCCCCACATACCCGGCCTCGGTGAGCGTCGTGGCATCGGCGATGCTGAACGGCACGTTCAGCACCTTCGCCAGCGTCTTGGCCAGCAGTGTCTTGCCACAGCCCGTCGGTCCCATCAGCAAGATGTTGCTCTTCTCCAGCTCCACATCGTTCGGGTCCGGCATTTGCGTGGCCACCTTCTTCCCGCTTGCCGCCCGCATGGCCTGTGCCTGCGAATGCAGGATGCGCTTGTAATGATTGTGCACCGCGACGGCGAGGATCTTCTTCGCGCGCGGCTGGCCGATGACGTGCAGATCGAGCAAAGCCATCAGGTCAGAGGGCCGCGGCACCAGCAGCGGCTGCGTCGAGTCCGAGTCCGCCGCTGCCTCACGGTCGAGGATCGACTTGCAGACGTTGATGCAGGTGTCGCAAATATACACACCCGGCCCGGCAATGAGCTTCTTCACCTCCGCGTGGCTTTTGCCGCAGAAGGAGCAGAGAGTGACGTTGGAACCGCGAGCCATTTGAGTGGTGCTACTTTCGCATCATGGACGCGCGTGCGTCAAGCGCTCCGCCCGTTCCGTCGAATCAAAGTCGCCCAGTCGCGGCGCTCACTTCACCACTGCTAGCGATGGGACCTCGCGCTTGTTTTCCAGCACCTTGTCCACGAGGCCGTAGGCGCAGGCTTCTTCGGCGCTCATGTAGTTGTCGCGGTCGGCGTCCTTCTCGATGGCTTCGGGAGATTTGCCGCAATGATGCGCCAAGATGCGGTTCAAGCGGCGCTTGAGCTTGTACATGAAATCCACCGTGCGCTCCACATCGCTGGCCGTGCCGCGAGCGCCGCCGGAGACCTGATGGATCATGATGTCGGAGTTTGGCAGGGCGTAGCGCTTGCCCTTTGTGCCGGCGGCGAGGAGCACCGCGCCCATGCTGGCGGCGAGGCCGATGCAGTAGGTGTTCACGTCGCAGGTGACGAACTGCATTGTGTCGTAGATCGCCATGCCCGCCGTGACGGAGCCACCGGGGCTGTTGATGTAAATGTGGATGTCCTTCTTCGGGTCCTGCATCTGGAGGAACAGGAGCTGCGCGATGATCACATTGGCCACCTGATCGTCGATCGGCGTGCCGATGAAAATGATCCGGTCCTTCAGCAAGCGCGAATAGATGTCGTAAGCGCGCTCGATGCGGCCTTCTGTCTCAATGACGGTCGGGACGATGTAGTTTGCGCTGGGGGCGATGCTGCTGGGGAAGTCGTTGGAGTGTTGAGACATGGCGGTAATCAAGGGGTGGCGTGGAATGTTGTCAATGCGGGTTACGCGCCGGACGTGTCGAGAGGATTCAGCGTTTCAATCCGCAGATGGGGCGCCAACAAAGCAAAGACATCACTTGCGTGGGATCTCTGCATTTGCCAGCGCATCCAATAACGATTTAGAAACTTTGCCTCGCGGCAAACCTACGCCTCTTCCGCCTTCTTGCTATGCACCTCGCAATGCTCAGGCTCGGGATCAGTCTCCTCGATCGCAGCGTTGTCCTTGAGGAAGTTCAACGCATTCTGCAGCAGGAGGTCTTCACGCAAATTGTCCACGAGGCCCGACTTCTGCGCTTCGGCCAGGAATTTCTTGAACGGCTTCTTGCTCCTCTCGGCCCAGTGGCTCAGCGCCAGGGTGAGCTGCTGGTCGGACACCTCGAGCTGCTCCTTACGAGCCACTTGTTCGAGAATGAAATTCACCTTCACGCTCTGCCGTGCCTGCTGCGTCGCCGCACCGATGATCTCTTCCTGGTGCTTCATCAGCTCTTCCTGACCCATGCCGCTCTGCATCGCGCGCTGGGCCATCTCGTTCGTCCGGCGCTGTGCCTCGCGGTTGATGATCTCCTGCGGGATGTCGAACTCGATCCGGTCGTGCAGGGTAGCCAGCACTTGATTCGTCGTTGCCTGATCGCGCGCCTGCTCACGGCGGCGGCGCACGGCCTCGCGCACTTCACCGCGCAGTGACTCGATCGTCATCTCCTCGCCACCGATCTTCTTGGCGAATTCCTCGGTCAGCTCCGGCAGTTTCTTTTCCTTCACGGCGGAGCACGCCGTATCCAGCACGATGGTCTTGCCGCGCAGCGCTTCGACCGCAAAGTCATCGCCCAGCGTCACCTCGATCTTCTTTTGCTGGCCCTTGGTGATGCCTTGAAGCGATGCGTAGAAGCCCGGCAGGAAGTCCTCCTCCGTATCAAGAAGGAACCATTGGTCCTCGACCTTCTTCAGATGCTCAGGCGCGTCAGGGACGGCTGCCTCGATGGGCTGACCGTCGAGCGTGACGGAATAGCTAAGGCTCACCACATCGTCGGTCGCAGCGGCGCGTTCCACGTCTTCGAAGGTCTGCGACCGCTCGCGCAGGTGCAGCAAATCGTGATCCACGTCCGCGTCCGACACCTCGATACGCGGCAGCTTCACAGTGATGCCCTTGTATTCCGGAAGCTCAAACTTGGGCGAGAGCATCATCTCGACGGTGAAACTGAAGCTGCTGTCCGCATCGTGGTGCAGCTTGTCTTTGACCGAGAGGATGCTCATCACGTCGAGGCCTTCGTTCTTGATCGCCTGACGTAGCCCGTCATTGATGAGCTGCTTTTCCAGCTCTTGGCCGATCTCGGTCTGAAAGCGCTTGGCCACCACGGGCTTCGGGGTCTTGCCCGGGCGATACCCTGGCAGGCGCACCTGCTTGGCATAGTAGCCCAGGATGTCCTCGCGATTCTTTTTTACTTCTTCACCCGGCACCCGGATATGGGCCACGGCGCGGCAGTTCGGCTGATGTTCAACGTTGATGTTCATGGCAAAAATGGAGTCGGGACAGCAGCCCGGCTTGATGAAGCCCGACCACCCGTCCCGGATTTGGGGCGGGCAGGGTAGCTGGACTCACTGGCGTTGGCAAACGGGAATCAGATCGTGCGCAGCCATCGGGCACGCCGCGACGGAAGCGCCTTCACTTTTCGTCTTGCCAACTCGGCTCCATACCCCTCATGCTGGCCGCCACTCAACCCAACCCATCCTCCATGAAATTCCTCAAGCTCGGTTTCCTCGCCAATCCAGAACTCGGCCAGCTCATCCTTCGTGGTTGGCTGGGGCTTACGATGTTGATCAATCACGGCATCCCGAAGCTGATGAAGTTCAATGAGATGGCCGCGAGTTTTCCCGATCCATTGGGTGTGGGCTCCAAGGCCAGCCTCTGCATGGCGATCTTTGCCGAGGTGCTCTGCTCCGCCCTTCTCGTGGTGGGTTTCTTCGCGCGCTTCGCCGCGCTATCGCTGGCGATCACAATGGGCGTCGCCTTCATCGTGGTCCACAAGGCAGCCTTGGCACCGGGCCCGGCTTCCGGTGAGCTGGCGTTCATCTACCTCGCCGGCTTTCTCGCGCTCCTCTTCTGCGGTGCCGGACAATATTCCGTGGATGGCGAAGACTAAACGAGGCTACTTGCCCTCGATGCGATACAGCGCGGTCTTGGATCGGATGTAGAGCGCGCCATCGGCGACGGCAGGCGTGGCGGTCATGCCGTCGGCGAGCTTGTTGGTGGCGAGCACCTCAAACTTGTCAGCGGCGCGGATGACATTGATGTCGCCGCGGTCATTGCAGAAATAGAGGCGATCACCCGCAGCGATGGGTGATGGCAGATGCTGGCCCTGGAAGCGGTCTTCCCACAAGTCCTTGCCAGTCTTCGCCTCGGTGGCGGTGACGACCCCGCCGCGCGTGACTTGGAAGATAATACCGTTCACGAGCACGGGGCACGATTCGCTGGCATTTCGTTTGTCACGATCCCAGATGACATGGCTCTCGGTGATGTCGCCCTGCATCTTGTCGTCAATGCGCACGCCAATGGTGTGGGCGCGCTCGGAGCCGGTGTTGAGGATGAGCACGTCGCCTTCGCGCAGCGGACGAATGGCGGCGTTGAAGCCGCCGTGCCGGATGGTCCACAGTTCCTTGCCAGTCTTCACGTCGTAACCAAACGCGGCGCGCGAGCCGACGGAGACGAGCACTTCCTTGCCACCCATCTCGAACACGCTTGGCGTGTGGTAGGCCTTGCGCATGTCGCCGTCGCGAGTGGGCTTTCCTTCCTTGTCGAGATCACCGTAGTCGGTAGTGCGATTGGTTTTCCAGACGGTCG